>PPYF01612599.1_pt1 | contig 20646 bp, 21 predicted proteins | sample 1559871 | NCBI WGS metagenome assembly PPYF01 (sample SAMN08240021, study PRJNA423297) | Human gut metagenome, whole genome shotgun sequencing project. | reverse complement strand
ATTACCCAGCTGAACGGTTACGCATGTTGGGGGTTAAAACCACCTGTAAGGACCGCTGGCGGCAGGTACTGAATGAGGCTGACAGAATTGATACAGTACACCTGTTCACCGTACAGCAGGGCGTCTCTGTGGCCCAGTTCAGGGAAATGCAGTCTGAGGGGATACGGCTCGTTGTACCGGTAGGGTTGCATAAGGCCTTTCCTGAGGAAATCAGGGGTGAGTTAATGTCACTATCTGCGTTTATTGATGAAATCAAAAAACTCTATTGGTGACATCCCCTCACATCTGGCGAGAGTCGTATGCGCATGGGATGATACCAGCATAGATATTTGAAGAGCCCCTTGGGGCTCTTTTAGTGCATTTATTTCCGGGCCTTTACAGCCTCGATGATCCGTGACTCCAGCAATTTCGCTACTGCATCAAAGACCGGCACGATGACGGAATTTCCGAACTGGCGGTAAGCTTGAGTATCGGATACGGGGATTCGAAAAGTTACTTTCCCTGGCTGCTCAAATCCCATTAGCCGGGCACACTCACGCGGTGTTAGACGCCGAGGACGTCTGGCCATGTTATCAGGGTCATTAAAGTTTTTTTCACCGAGTTCGCTATCCCAACCACGATCAACAAGCGATTCACTGCCATCTTTGTGATACCTTGCTGATATTGTTCTGGAAATCGCTTTATCATCGTCTGGTTTAACCAGGCCAAAGCCAAAGCCATTACCTTTCTCTTGGTGTTTTTTGGCGTATTTATAGAGATAATCCCACAGCTTTGGCGTTAGTGTGTATTTATCATCAACATCACTGTCAAGGAGTTCTCTGAACAGCACTTTTCTTTCAGGAAACAGCGAAGAAATGTCAGCAAGGCTAAATCCCTGACTTAAATTCAGGTCACGTCTGAAGCCCACCAGAACAATACGCTCCCGGTGCTGAGGGATGAAATGCTTACCATCTATAACTTTTGGATCATCCGCACCTGTAGCTTCAGCATCAGCAACGTCGTAACCGAGCTCATTCAGGGTATCCATAATGACACGGAAAGTTTTCCCTTTATCATGGCTTTTGAGGTTCTTGACGTTCTCGAGTACAAAGATGGCCGGTTTTTTTGCCATGATGATACGAGCCACATCAAAGAATAGGGTCCCCTGGGTGTCACATTCAAAACCGTGTTTACGGCCAAGTGAGTTTTTTTTGCTCACACCTGCAAGGCTAAAGGGCTGACACGGGAAACCAGCCAGCAGAACATCATGATCGGGTATCGATTTATCGATATGGGCGTAGGCATCTTCTTCGCTGACATCTTCCTTATGACTGAGTGTCACATCGCGGATGTCCGAATTGAAGATATGCGCTTCGGGATCGCAGTACCAGTTTGCTTTATAAGTTTTGACTGAATAGCTGTTCCATTCACTTGTGAAAACACACTGGCCGCCAATGGCTTCAAACCCATGACGGATACCGCCGATACCGGCGAAGAGATCGATGAAGCGAAAAGCATAATTGGGATGGTTTGCTGGCGGCTGCGGGAGCAGTCTTTCAAGAAGCGATGCCTCAGTTACGGTAAGTGAACGTGGCCCACATTTCCCGTTAATCCAGCGGTTCAGGGTCTCCCTGGTCCAGTCTGAATTTCCCAGCTTACGCAAAAGTTCGGCAACAAACTTCTGATCATAGATTTCAACGACTTTCCCTATCAGGGACAGGTCCCTTTGCTGTTGTCTGGCCTCTTCATTACGTGCCTCTTCCACCAGCTCTTCCGCAAGGGAATCAAATTCAGACATTATTGCCTCCACAGGTTATATGCGTGATATTCTATCACTCATTTAACCCAGCGCAAATAATATCTGTGATTTTAACCAGTATAACGTGCTCTGCCAGGCAGTACTCTCATTGTTTTTCCAGTCGATTCAGTATTCTTTTCCAGAAACACGATGTCGGTAGCTTTCCCAGTTAAACACTACCCATAGGCTGTTTCCGAGACGCATGCGGTCCATCACGCGCTCACCTACAAGTTTGTTCATCTCTTCCATATTGCTGTTAGTGAGCATCCCCGTAGGGCGTTTTGATGATGACCTGCGATCAACAATCTGGTTGATGATAACTTTTTCATAGCGTGATTCTGTTTGCACTCCAATTTCATCAATGACCAGAAGGTCAACTTTACTGAGATCGTTCAGTAGTTGTTCTTCACTGGTATTCCTGTTGCCGAAGGTATCTTTCATGGACGACATGATGTCTGCAACCGTTATGATTAAAACTGACTTTCCCCGCAACAAGAGGTCATTACAGATTGCTGCTGCCAAATGGTTTTTGCCAGTGCCTGGTTTTCCAGAGAAAATAAAACTGGCGATGTTCCCCTCAAATTCTTCTACATATTGGCGGGCGAGCATGAGTGCTTTCATTTGTCCCTCACATTCAACTAAGTAGTTATCAAATGAACAATTCTGATGCAGAGGACGTATCCCTGACCGGTTAAAAGTCCTTTGCATTTTCATAGCTCTATTCTCGCGCTCAAGGGCCTCCGAGCGAAGCTGTCCCTGTTCCCGCTGCCATTGCAACAACTCCTCAGGTGAATTGAATGCAGGCTCAACGGTCTTGGGCATCATTTTTCTGAGGCGTTTCATGATGTCGCCATTTTTGACAGGGCTCATAGCCGGGTATCCTCTGAAGAGTAGCTTTGAAAAAGCTTCTGAAAACTATCAGCAACATGCTCATCTACTACAGCCTGGTGCCCTTCCACGTACTCCGGGGCATCCTTAAGACCTTTGTATATGATACTGTCCATACCGAACTGATCGGCAGTTATATCTACAATAAAGTGCATGCCATGAACGTTAGCGACAACCCAGTAATGCCCTTTCATGCCTTCAGGGGTGACAATTCCGCCATCACCAACACCATCACCACCGGCGATACGCGTCCTGACCCCAGAAAATTTCTCCAGTAGCATGGAAACCAGAATCGAACCATACATGCAGGTTCCTGTGGTATCAGATGTCTTAAGAGTACTGGAGATTAAATTTTCAAAAATACGCCGGGACATTTCCACCACCTCATACGGAGGAGAAAATTGTTGCGTCATTATGCCTCCTGTTAATGGTCAGCTGCAGGTACCTACATTTTATCTTTCTTACTGGCTTGAATCTGTTTAACTATCAGCTCCATTTTGGAGCTTCTGTCCTCCAGGAGTTCACGCAGGTCATCCCATATACCGACAGGTATTGGTCTGTCACCAGAAAGCCACTGCCGGATGCGTCTGCCGTCCGACAGTCCAAGGGCTCTGGCGAGTTCTGTTTGCCAGCGCTCACCAAACAGCAACTGACCTGCACTGATGAGCAATCCGCGTCTGTTTTCGTTCTCATTGGTTGATTTCATATCTGGCTTCATCTCTGCGGGAGAGCTCCCATCCGGCGAATTGCCGAAATACTTTCCTCCACGCCAAAAAGATTCTCAGCTGGTGGTTTCTCGCCTGCAAGCTGGCAGGCGGTGCAGGCTGCATGATATGAGTTAGTTCGCTCCCGGAAAAGAGCCTGGAGAGCGACTACAACCAGAGTACGGTCGTCACCTGTTAAATCTTCAAGTTTCATACAAGCCTCAAAAGTTATGGGTCAGTAGGGGCTGAAAATGGTTAATCCTGATTAATACCGTACGCTGAAAAGTCCTGAGCGTTTCCTGTCACAGCAGATAGAAGACGGAGGATGTTCTCTTCTCCGATGACAGCGAGCGCGGTCGGCATCAATCCGAACTCATCGTTTGTCAGACCAATTGCCATTTTATGCTCGCTGTGTCGACTAGCCGACTCGATACGGTCTATGAAGACGTCAATGCAGCCATCGATACCGCGTGCTGCGGCAGCTTTGGTCATATCACAGGCATGGTCCCCGTTCAGTACGAAAAACACACGGCCATCCAGAACCAGAGCAGTTGTATCGCAGCCATACCCGGCAGATGAACTGTTATAGCTGATATGAAAGCGCTCAAATCCGCGAGTCATATTGGGCGCTGGGGTATTGATCACAGGAACAACATCTGAGGAAAAACCCAGCTTAGCTAATTGAGGGATAGTTGACATGAACGCCTCCTTAGGCAGTTAATGGGCGGCTCCGTAGCCTTCCCTTTCAAACAAATTGTACCTGATTTTAGGTACGCAGCAACCCCTTTTATAAAACGACTGTGTTTTCGAAAGGTAAAAGTCGATACTCCCCCACCACCGGTCTAGATCCGACCGTATCTTTCCCTGGTTCCAAGATTTTAAGAATGTCCGTATGATAGGTGGGATTAGAATGCACAGGACCAGTTTGAATGTTTAATAGCCTTTCTGATTATCTACAGCAACAACGAGATCGCGAGGAGGCTCTGAAACGAAAACTAAGCCAGTTGAAGCCAACTGTTAGGAATGGCGAGGCAGGAGAGATAATCGCAGCGCTGATTGACCTCGGCTCAGTGGGGGGCGATTTTAAAAAAACAACGTACGATTATATCTATGAGTATTTTGCATCCGCCCGCTGTATTGATGTGTTGGTGGTAATGTTATTCCTCAATATGAAGCATCCACTCTCCGATGGAGCAATAAAAAAAGCCTATGCAAGACAGTCCGACAGTGAAGATTCGAGGTCTGCTTACATAAGCTTGATAGTTGACACTATTGATAAACGCCGGTAATCCCACAGCCCGCCGCTAACTGGCGTCTCCTTTTTTCCTACGAACGGCCATACTGACCTCCTCACGCAAAACAGAAATGGCCATAAGCTCAGCCTTTAGTCTGGAGGCAGCGAGATCAAGCTCTTTCCCATACCAGGCCAGGGCCTCAAGATCAATGAGTTTTGTGTCGATGGTCGGAGGTAATTCAAGTAGTTCGGGTGGGGTGCTGCTTTAACAAGAACAAATTAATTTCATCAATAGTATTGAACTCCCCAATGATGCTTTCTTCGTAATCTGGTCGCTGGGACTGAACCACTAGCCTGAAGGGCGGTTCGTTAGAGTACATGAAGATAGGTTTCAGACGGGTATTGACCCATTTTGCCTGGGCGTCGTGAGCCAGGAGACAAGCCTCTTCGTAAGTTCTTACCTTTCCAAGCACCGATGAGCGGTCCCTCGCTCCACCGTTAAGACATCTGTCAGTAAATGAGCCGTCTGGTTTAGTGATCCCATAAGGATGATCCCACCATTCATCTAGCTGTTCTTTGCTTCGTTCACTATTAGGGGTGTCATCAAAATTGGCCGGAAGTTTTGGGTCAAGGGGGAGCTGAGATGGTATGCGTTTATCCGTTTTTACCATGTTGAGGCATTAAGCCAGATAGACGCGATACAATTACTGGTAGATGCATCAGACCAGGTAATGTCTATAATTGAAAAACCATGTATAACAGGGAATGGGAACAATGCAAAAAAAAATGCTTACAGTGTTGATCTGTGCCACAGTCTTTCTTTCTGGCTGTAAGGAAGAAGGTATAACCCCAACTGGCAAAGCATGTATGGGCACCGATAATGACTCATTGATTGAAGGCCTGAAGGGGAAGTGCCAGAAAGGCGATACTATAGCGACAAAGAACCCTGCATATTTTTGTGATTTCAAAAGTCAAATTGCTTTTAATAATTACAATAGTGCTATATGTATCTATACCGGAATGCAAGCTGAGGAACGGATTAAAGAAGCCGACATCAGTCCAAGAAAAGACAGCAAACCTCAATCCTGATAAGCCTCCCGGTGTGCCAAAAAATAAGAAAGCTGGGGTTCAAGTTCTTTTGAGGCATCGTACGCCTCAAACCAGAAAACCACAGGTTTCTCAATAACCGTTACCAGCCCAAATCGTTGGGCTGTGCGGAAATTGACTGAGTATGCTTGAGCACGCTCAGGCTGGTGGGCAATCTGTTCCCTGAACCCTTCGATCGAATATGTCGCTTTGAAAAGGTTGCATGCTGAACACGCAGGGAAAAGATTATCTAAATCATGGCGATCAGGATGAAATACTCGTCCATTGCTTCGTGCGACGTGACTCACCCTACTCCCCTGGGGCGCGCGAACTATATCGAAATCTCTACGAACTGGCTCTACATGATCGGCATGCCAGCCCTTTTCTTTCAGTTCACAGCCGCAGTAGGCACACCTGCACGCAAATTTTAATCTGAGCTCTTCTCTTTGCGCTTTGGTGATTTTCGTTTTGGGTTTTTCTGTCCTGGTCTGCATCTCGGTTTTTACGGCATTGTTGTTGTGAGAGGGCAATTCTATGAGCTCCCCCCCCCTTTTGAATATCTTTTCAGACATAGATCCCCCAGAAAGTAACTTTCTGCAATTTGATAATTGAAAATTAATGAATGGACATCAATCCTTTTTACTTTCAAAACTTTTAAGGTTAACAACTGCCTATTTTTTTGATTTTGACGCTATTTTCTTTCCTAAGCAGTCTATTCAGTTGGCATTCTTGGCTAACAGCCCAATATTTAATGTCGAGAATTGGTACTATTATCTTGCCATGGTCAATAAAGTCTTCAGTGTGCACATTTTTGAGTACATCAATGAATGATGTATCTGATCGGTACTTCAAAATTTGACGGTCAAGTAAATCAATCCAGCTTTTAGGAAGATCCAAATAGAACCATACGCACGTCCAAAATATTTTGGACGCCTTCTTTCTTTTTGCCTTTATTTCTTTTTTAACTTTATTGTTAATCAACATGTTTAATCCTGTCTAATGGGTATCGCTGGTCAATTCCCGATACTCGTTATTAACCCGGTAACGTACAACAGTCTGACCCCTTAACGGGGACACCTGTACCTGTTGCCACTTCACAAGAAAAGGTCAGCGGTATGGCTTTGTGGGTAGAACAATTCATGCAGGCTCTTTTAACCAAAGAGGTCGGAAGGATGTTAGGTACGCGCTCTCCATACGTTGAAATACACATATCCCATCCCGATGAGCAAAGGCGCATAAACCATCTGATACTCAATGAAACTTGCCCTGCTATACCTGGCATCGATATAGAGTTGGATGAGTGAAAGAATGGTAAAAACAAGGTGGTGTGAGATGATGGACAAAACCAGAAATCGTAAATTTTTATATTGAGGCCGCAGGGTAAATAAGCGAACCGCCATAGCCATAGTCACGAGGAACAGGAAAATGGGCTGAGAATGAGGGAACAGAACAATCTGACCACAAGCAATGATTGTGAAATAGACGACCGCCAAAACATTAAATTTTTTCGTCAGATGAGTTGCATGCATATACATCCCGCTTGAATAATCTGGAAGTTAAACTGAATTTTCAGAAGCTACCGCCACTCCCTTTTACCAGACAGGGCACTGGTTTAGTTCTGGCCTACTAAAACAGATAATAATCTAACATAGAAAATTTTGGTTTTTCCCGACTTAAAGGTACTTTAAGGCCGTGGAGTGTGTTTTTTTACGTTCGTCGTTAAGTTCCTTTTCTGAATGCTTCCTGATACATCACGTCGTCGGATATCTGATCAAACATTCTGCTGTTAATCTAGCTGTCATCAGTGATGTGAATGAGCCTCCCTCTCCTTCTATGTCGTTTTCTTCTTGCTGCACATTCTGTTTTCACATTTCCCGCGCTGCATACTGGCGTCATTTGAACATCTCGGGATGGAATAGTTAATAGACGATATCAAAATAAGCGATCCTGAAAGACCCTTTTTGTCCCGCATTTCTTTCCTCTCTGGATTTTTTTTGTCCTGTTATTCAGGAATTTCTGAAACAAATTTTGATATAACTGGATTATTGGCGTTAGGACTGTTCATACGGAAAACGGAACTATGATGAGCTCGAAACACGTGGTCATTAGCACGAAGCATCCGGTTGCCGGATACCTGTACCTGGAAATGATCCCCGATAGCGAGGTCGGGTTTTCAGATATCTATCAGATAACAGACAGTCTTTTTCGTGCAGACGTTCTGCCCTGTGACTGGCGAGAGCATAAGCGGCAGTGGGGTAAGGACTTTTTGGGCCATGGCTCATGGGATGTGTACTACATCAAACAGCATGTGAACCGAATTAACTGGTTTGGCAATGACAGCATTAAGAAAATTAAGGTCAGATACAGCCTGTCCATTAAAGAGCTGATTGACTGGGTATCCGACCCCGACCATTGGATAGATATTGCCGTAGAGGTAGATGATACCAGTGGTTCCAGACCAATGGCCGTAGCCATGTTTAATCAGAACCAGCACGTTTAGTCAGTATTTGCGCCGTAAAAAGTCACTTTTACCGGGTGGCGGGAGTGTACATAGGCCCAAAAGTTACTTTTGGGCTGCTGGTGGTGATTAAGTTGATATTTAGTCCAACCTGTTTTTTCGGGAGAGAATAATGCTCAGTTCCAAAACCAGAATTGCCCTGATTGATTATGAAAATATCGGAAGCCTTGAGGGGGTTTCCCTTCATGACTTTGACAAAGTGCTTTTCTTCACGGGCGCTAAACAGGAAAACATTAAAATTCCCGTTACGTCCCTGAGCTCTGCAATTTCTGTATGCATTATTCCGGCGACTGAGGTATCCAAAAACAATGTTGATTTCCATCTGGTTCTGGAACTCGGCCAGCTGACCGCATTGTCCGGGGATACGTCACACTTCTCTGTTATCTCCCGTGACAAGGGCTATGACGGCATTATTGCCCGTCTTAAAGCAGCAGGGATCAGCTGTACAAGGTTCTCTCCAGCCCTGCCCGCTCCGCAGCCGGTTAAAGACACGGCTTCAACAATGAAAGTGATGAAAGCCAAAGAGCATGACATGGGGTACTGGATTAACAGACTGAAGCTTTCCTGCGCATCCTCCCCTAAATCGCTCCCGGCCACGCCAATGGGCTTACAAAATTACCTTTCAAATGTGACAGGGCAAAAATCCTGCTCATTGCTGAACGAGCGGATTAAGCAGGAGCTAATTCGTCTTGGTTTCATCACGATTTACGAAAAAACGCTGGTCTGGAATCGCTCATTACATTCGCCAGCCCAGAAGAGCAGGCGTGCTGTTCTCGAGCAGGTGAAATAAGCCGTAGGCCAGGTGAGCAGAATCATAAACATGCGTTGTTTTTGCAACGGAGAAGGAAAGTAACTTTTTTGGCATGTATCGCTCCGTCAGTGGTTAAGAGCGACTCACAATGCGACCTTTTAACCATGATTTAGACTGGTACTGATATGAAATTCAAACTCAAACTTCTGGCGGCATTAATCCTCGGCACCCTTTCATTGCCGGGCCATTCCCGTGTTTATGAGTACACAATAAAAGATATCTACGGTGTGGAGAAATCCGTTAGCGCCGATTCAGCGAAGCTGAACACCACGGAGAAAATCCAGCTTAGCCTGATTTCAGGGCTGGACAGGAAAATCCGTGTGACGGTGAAAAAAGGCGACGCGAATGTCTACAGCACGACGACAGAAAGCGTGAAAGTTGCCGATCGCATCAAATCATCATCAGATGAAGAGTTTTACGGGAAAGTTATAACCATGCCACCGTTAAGTGAAGGGCTGTATACCATTACCTCGGAAATATTGAATACCCAGGATGCCCTTATTGATTCGACAACTCAATCATTCCTGATTGATACGTCTGGCCCCACAGCCGATAACATGAGGATTGACCAGCGTCCGGGATATGACATGGTGCTTACCGGAAACCTCTGGGAACTGGGGTTGGGGGCAGAAGCAAAACTATATGTCACCGTCAAAAATGTGAAAGCGACGGCCGGTTTTGATAAAGCTACTATCCAGATCTTAAATCCCGATAATACCGTCTATTCCAAAATGGACATGGTTTACGACAGCGGTTCTGCATCGCTTTCTGTTCCGTGGACTAAGGGGAGCGCGGTTAAAGCCGACTGGATGCCGGTGTCCAATGCGGATACAGAATATCGCTTTCGTGTCACGCTATACGACAAGGCAGGTACCCGAAAAGTCCTGCCGGATCAGAAGTTCCTCTTTGACTCGGATTTAGGCGAATACACGCTAGTCGCGGTGTATGACCCTACAGCTGAAACCAGTGTTATACCCGGATTCAGTAAAGGGTATGTTGAATATAAATCGGGGATGACGGTCAATCTGAATCCCATTACTTTTGTCTACCGTGTCCCTTCTACGAACCGCAGGGAGTACAGAAAAGGTGGGCTGGCCTTCGGGAACATAATTTCTGAGGCTAACGGCTACAGCTATGTGTCGGTCACGACCCCTTACCAGACGCTCTCTGTTATCCATAACGGTTATCAGTGGGGGGGGGCCAGTGTTACCTACAATATTAAAATGGGTGCAGATGCGCCGGTAAGCCCGACTACTCCTGACGTGTGGATTACCTCGGACAAGAAAAGCTCGGTAAGCTCATATGATTTCCTCTGGAAAACATCCGATCTCCCGGTGACATTTCTTACTGCCCGCGTGAAAGCGTCGGCACGAAATTACATTCAAAAGGCTATGTCTAATACCGGAGGTTTCTTATGTAACATTCCTGTCGGCGAGCTGGAGTGTGAAGGGAAAATTGTTGGGAATATTCAAAAAAGTGGTAACGGCCATATGGGTTTTTTCTTCAAGATGACCAACTCAGATGGCACCCTTTTCTCACAATATGCTGAAAGGCGGCAATACTGGAATGCTGACCAGTTGCCCAGAATTACTGGTTATGATTATCAGGAAGACAAGAAAAAGGTTCTGCTATTTGTGAATCTACCGGGGAACGGCAGTTTACGGTACAAATTGCAGCTCAAGTCTGCGGTTCTGATTAATGCGGATTCAAATGTCCAGGTGTTAACCGGTACCAATACAGCGATTGCTGGTGATGATTACACCTACACGTTTGATTTGGGAGCTCTCCCGGAAGGCAAATATAACCTTTCCTTCCTTGCCAAAGACACCTTCGATAATGAATCGTCATCGCCGTTCATCACGCTGGTGAACGATATGACCCCCCCAGACGTCATATTTAATTATGAAAATGCCCCGCTTGCTTCCGGTTCTACCGTGTATGGGCTGGAGAACATCGCGATTAGCCTGAATGACGCGCTGACAAAGCCTGTTCTCGAACGCCTTGAGCTGAAAGGTGGCCCCGCATCTGATAGCGTGATTCTTGGTTTCAACCAGAATGCCGATGGCTCCTATACGCCAGATTATCCACGTCTGTTCCCTACCCTTGTCGAAAATACCGATAAATACACCCTGACGGCGTATGCAACGGATACCAAAGGGAACGCCACTCAGAAAAGCATTCAGTTCGCCTACTATCCGAAAAATCTTGTGACCCTGGAAAAACTCAAAACGCTGGGTGTGGTGAAGGCGCTGAAAACCAGCGACAACACTCCGCTGGCCGTCATGCGTACCGGGCAGTTGAGGCGGAACGATGGCTCCTTGGTTCAGGGTGTACAAACTGCCAACATCACGCTCAGGACTGACGCTAATTATGCGATCAACATACTGGGTACTGTCATTCAGCCGGGCGAAACCAAAAACATCCAGATAGACCTCGGCGCTGGTGTTAACACAACGGTCCCAATTTTCCCGGCAACAAACGGCGCTACCGGGCAAAGCGATTTCATCATTGAGTTTCCGCAAATTAAATAGCGACTCACGATTACGGGTCCCTGCTGTTGGGCCGGTAATTTTGGGATAAACACGACAACGCCGAATATGACGGCCAGGAAGAGAGAAAAGTTACTTTCTCAACTCTGATTACAAGCCTGCTGGGAATGATCTGAAATGAATACCAAGATAAAACTGCTGACAACGATAATCCTTGCGACGATGTCCTTTTCATCGCATTCACGGGTCTATGAGTACACCATTAAGGATATCTACGGTGCGGAGAAATCAGTCAGTGCGGAAACCGGCATTCTTAACACTAACGAAAAAATTCAGTTGAGCCTGATTTCCGGCCTAGATCGCAAAGTACACGTATCTGTCCGGAAGTCAGGAACGGAGGTTTACAGCACGACAACCGATAGCATTAAGGTAAGTGATCGAATTAAGGCATCAACAGGTGAAGAGTTCTACGGGAAAATCATCACGCTTCCTCCCCTTAGTGATGGACCGTATCAGGTTATCTCTGAAATACTTAACACACAGGGTGCTCTGGTAGACTCCACCACACAGGATTTCACCATAGATAGTGTGGGCCCTACAGCGGACGATTTGAGCATTTTACAGAAACCGGGGTATGAAATGGTCACCCAGGGAGAAAGGTGGGAACTGGGCCTTGGAGCCGACCAAAAACTATATGTGAACGTTAACAACGTTAAAGCAGTCGCTGGTTTCGATAAAGCTACATTACAGGTTATTAATCCCGATAATAGCGTCTATTCCATTACTGCTATGGACTATGATAGCGGGTCTTCCTCCCTGTCTGCTGCATGGACTTTAGGGAATCGGAAAAAGGCCTCCTGGATGCCTACATCAAATGCTGATGTAGAGTATCGTTTCCGGGTTACACTCTTTGACAAAGCAGGCTCCCGAAAAGTATTACCGGAACAGAAATTTGTATTTGATGACCAACTGGGTGAATACACTCTTATTGCTATACGGGACCCCGAAGCGCAAACAAGCGTTGTTCCAGGGTTCACTTCAGGTTATATAGCTTATAAAGCGGGTATGACAGTTAATCAAAACCCGATTACCTTAATCTATCGTATCCCCATCAACAATGTAAGGAAATACAACAAAGCTGGTTTAAGTTTTGGCTCTATCATTTCAGAAGCTAACGGTTACGCCTATGTGGCGGCAACAACAGCATATAACAACAGGTACGATATACATAACGGGTACCAATGGGGCGGCGCTACTGCAAACTATAACCTTAAACTGGGTCCCGACACGCCTGTCGGACCGGAAATGCCTAGTAGCGTTTGGCTCACGACGGACACAAAAGGTGAAATTAATTCTTTTAACTATTTATGGAAAACAAGTGATCTACCGGTGAAATTTATTTCAGCGAGGATCCGTGCTTCTGCGAGAAATTATATCCAAAGAGCATTTACAGGTAACCTGGAAATCTGTCAAATCCAACCAGGTGAGACTGAGTGCAGCGGGCCGGTACCGTGGTCAATTGCTAAAAGTGGCAATGGAGGCGTGACATATTCTTTTAAAATGTATAATGAGGACAAGACACTTTCATCAATTAATCAGGAAAGGAGGAACTACTGGAACACAAACCTTCTACCGAGGATAAAGGGATATGACTATCAGGAAGATAAGAAAAAAGTACTTTTATTTGTTACCCAACCCGGTAATGGTACCTTCAGAGATCAACTTCAGCTTAAGTCCGCTGAACTGATTGATGCTAATTCAGGTATGCAGGTGCTGAATGGAGCCAAAATAGCGCTTTCTGGTGAAGATTATACTTATGCGTTTGACTTAAGTAAGTTGGCTGAAGGAAGATACGACTTAAACTTTCTGGCAAAAGATACCTTCGAAAATGAAACATCTTCTCCATTCATCACGTTAGTGCATGATATGACTCCCCCTGAGATCAGCTTTAACTACGACAATGCCCCGCTCACCTCCGGCAACACGGTCTATGGTCTGGAGAATATATCCATTAAACTAAACGATGAGCTGACTAAACCTACTCTTCTCCGCCTGGAACTACGAGGGGGGCCTGCATCTGATAGCGTAGTCCTTGGTTTCAACCAGAATGTTGATGGTAGCTACACACCTGATTACCCACGGCTGTTTCCTACTCTGGATACGTCGACGGATAAATACACTCTCACTGCATATGCCACAGATGCTAAAGGTAATACGTCCCAAAAAAGTATTCAGTTCGCCTACTTCCCTAAAAATCTCGTTACCCTGGAGAAACTGAAAACACTGGGCGTGGTTAAAGCACTCAAAACCAGTGACAACACACCTCTGGCAGTCATGCGTACCGGCCAGTTGAGAAGGAACGATGGCTCTCTTGCCCAGGGTATGCAGACGGCAAATATCACGGTCAGAAGCGACGCTGAGTATGCCATCAACATTCTGGGAACGGTGATCCATCCCGGGGAAACTAAAGAAATACAGCTTGACCTCGGAACTGGTGAAAACTCTACGGTTCCGATTTTTCCGGCTATCAACGGGTCTACGGGTCAAAGCAACTTCATCATCGAGTTCCCACAACTTAACTAACTATCGACGGCCACCGCCTCTGCTATGTGGGGCTGGTGGCGTTTCGTACCAAATGGTGTTGTTAAAAGCATGCAATCAGAAAAAAGTAACTTTCTCCAAGGCATAAACTTCACGAATTTTTTGGATTAATAATTTGATATGAAAATTAATTTACAGACTACTTTAATACTAATTGCCCTCTCCGCTTTTTCACTCCCCTCATATGCTCGTGTGTATGAATATGTATTCAAGGATGTCTATGGAACGGATAAATCAGTCAGTGCGGAAGCAGGTATCCTAAATACAAATGAAAAAATTCAGGTAAGAATAATATCGGGACTCGACAGAAAAATTCAGGTAACCGTAAAGAAAGACAATGTTGGAGTATATAGCTTTACTACTGAGAGCGTGACGGTCAATGACCGTATAAAGGCATCAACTGGTGAAGAATTTTATGGTAAAACGCTGACATTGCCACCACTGAGTGATGGAAGTTATGTAATAACGTCAGATATCCTGAATACTCAAAACACTGTTATCGACAGCACGTCTCACAATTTTATTATTGATACTGTAGGGCCTTTGTCAGATAACCTGAGCGTGGACCAAAACCCCGGATATGATATGGTCTTAACAGGTGAGCGTTGGGAACTAGGCCTCGGGGCTGAAGCAAAGCTGTACCTGAATGTGAAAAACGTCAAATCTGCCACCGGTTTTGATAAAGCGACTATTCAGGTGATAAAACCTGATGATACTGTTTTTTCAACTACAGATATGGTTTATGACAGTGGATCAGCATCCCTTTCAATACCGTGGACAAAAGGGAATATGAGTCGGTCATCATGGATGCCTGTATCAAACGCTGATGTGGAATATCGTTTCCGTGTGACGCTCTATGATAAAGCGGGAAACCATAAAGTTTTGCCGGATCAGAAGTTCATATTTGACTCAGATCTTGGTGAATATACTTTATTTGCTGTTTATGACCCGACTTCTAAAACAAGCGTAGTTCCGGGATTTAGTGAAGGTTACATAGCATATAAGCCGGGAATGACCGTTAACCAAAACCCTTTAACACTCGTGTACAGGGTTCCATCGAATAATCGAAGGGAATACAGTAAAGCTGGTTTGAAATTTGGGACGATTATTTCCGAAGCGAATGGATACAGTTATGTATCCGCGAAAACGGCCTATAAGGTAGCTTACGTCATCCATAACGGATATCAATGGGGTGGAGGCTCACTCTCCTATAATATCAATTTAGGAAGTGAGGCTCCGGCCAGCCCGGCAGCACCTGAAGTATGGTTAACATCAGATATAAAAGGTGAAATGAATGCAGGCAGCTATCTTTGGGATTCCAAAGATCTACCCGTGAAATTCAGCTCTGTAAAGATCACTGCGTCTCCGCGAAATTATGGTCAGAGAGCGATGAGTGGAAATACTGAGATTTGTCAGATACCTGCTGGTGAGACTGAGTGTACTGGTGCGGTATCATGGTCTATTCCGAAATCAGGGAATGGTATTACAACATACTTCTTCAGATTGACTGATATGGATAAAACACTTTCATCAGTCACTGTAGAAAAAAGACATCACTGGAACACTGATCTGTTACCCAAGATAACTGGATATAGTTACCAGGAGGAAAACAAAACTGTACTCTTATTTGTGACGCAACCAGGGCGCGGAAAATTCCGCGATTTGTTGCAACTCAAATCTGCTGCTCTGATTGATTCAGATACCGGGGACCAACTACTGTCAGGTATCCAAACAGCTCTATCTGGCGAGGATTACACATACAGTTTTGATCTCAGCAAACTGGCCGAAGGTAAATACAATTTAGGCTTTCTGGCAAAGGACAGCTTTAACAATGAAACTTCATCACCATTCATAAATCTGATTAACGACAAGACACCTCCTGTTGTTAATTTTAAATATGAAAATGCGCCGCTATCCCCCGGTGCTACTGTTTTCGGGCTTGAGAACATCAGTATAACGCTAAATGATGAGTTAACAGCACCCAGCCTTGTCAGACTTGAACTTAAAGGAGGACCAGCGTCGGATAGCGTTATCTTGGGGTTTAACCAGAATACGGACGGTAGTTATACACCTGATTACCCTCGTCTCTTCCCCAGTCTGGATGCAAATACGGACAAATATACACTAACCGCATATGCTACCGACGCGAAAGGTAACACTACTCAAAAAAGCATTCAGTTCGCCTATTACCCAAAAAACCTGGTCACCCTTGAGAAGCTGAAAACTTTGGGTGTTGTAAAGGCGCTAAAAACCAGTGACAACACACCGTTGGCCGTCATGCGGACGGGACAGCTACGACGTAACGATGGCTCACTGGCTAAGGGTATACAAACGGCAAACATCACGGTCAGCATACTGATTAGGGACGTTAGGCATAGATTCATCGTCTAACTATAGAAAGTAACAATAAAAAGTAACTTTCTAACTACCCACCAGATAGGTTAATTTTCACATCAGGGCAATAGATACCAGCTTTGCTGGAAATTTTCCAGAAATGATCAGAGTCGAATTTCGACATGATCAGACCCGTTAGTTGGTGTTGCCCCCTCCCCCAGTATAAGGGTTATAGAGTTCTTTAGGACGGTACATTGTCAGGGTTATTCGTGAGTAGGCTGGGCGCAGCCCTAACTAGTTAGGCTGGTTGTATAATCATAACGGTGCACCAGAAGGTTTCAAGAGCAACAAGAAACAGACTGCGAACAATGGGGTTGTATTCATCTGCTGCACAGAATCAGTCTGCCGTGGCTTCTGGTATCCGACTGCGAACAACGGGGTTGTTTTCACCTGCAGTACATCATGAGTCTGCGATGGCTTCAGGTATCCGACTGCGAACAACGGGGTTGTTTTCACCTGCAGTACATCATGAGTCTGCGGTGGCTTCAGGTATCCGACTGCGAACAATGGGGTTGTTTTTGTCAACGATGCTTCTGAAAGCTGCCGGAGCACCAAGAGATGGACTTGAGCAAGGGGATTCTTCTCTGCCAAGAGTGGAACAGAAAGCTGTTAGAACCTCCAGTGTCAAAGTCGTACATGTGAGTTGCATAAATGAGAAAGTCATGATCCCTGTTAAAGAATCATGACTAAAAATAAAATAATTATTTTGCTTTGCTAATACTAACTTTAATTAAGCGTTCAATCTCATTTATTGTTGATTGACCAATACGCTTAAATTCAAAGCTTACTTTCTGGCCATCGGCGCTTCTTTTTACCCTAGCGTAAGTATCCTTATTATCAAAAGCAGCAATATCAGTCACTGTCCATTTTTGCGGTTTATTTACATCATTACAAAGAATACTAAGAACTGAATGTAAACCATCTAAAATTGACTTCTGAACTTCCTCAATATCATTAATGTTAGTAATTTTATTGTCATCCGCCCCTACTTCAGATGTTAGCTCTGTCAGAGGAATGTTATTAGCATTAGCGGTTTTTTCAATTCTAGCCAATTTACTATAATAAGTATTAGGTATCCCCTCACTATCTGGGAATATTCTAATAAGTTCTTTACTGATTTTTGCAGCCTGAATTCTCTTTCTTATCGATTCAATACCAATATTAAGATAAGAAGCAAGTTCCTCATTAGTTTTAAAACCCTTATTCTTCATGATTTCAAGGTATTTAATTCCAACTTCACGATACGAGAATCGTTTTGCCGTTTGTGCAGCATTAACAATACAATCGACATCTTCACGGCTAACCTCTACATCGAAGGCCCATAAAGGTAAATCAACCGAACATTTTATGCAGCAGAAACGACGCCTACTTCCTTCAATTAGGTAAAATTGGCCGTCCCGGTAGACGGCAATAGCTTCAGTTGTAACCCCATTCTCTTTAATTAAAGGAAGAATTTCTCTTGTAGAGAGATCGTCAACTGCTTCTTGATTTCGTGGGTTTAGTTCATGAACGAGCGTTTTATTAGCAACTTCTGAGCCAGGGACGACAACGTAGCGAGCTTCAACTTTACGCCCATTTGCTAGAGTAAATAGTCGCTTCTGTGTAGGAGAAGTACGTAAAGGTGGAAGTCCGCTTTTTTGATCGACAAATGTACGTTTGCTGTTTCCGGTTAAGTATTTGTCTTTGCTTGTACCGCGTTCAACATCACTCATTATTTACCCTCCTCCCTAACTGAGAAGCTTTTAATTTCATTGATAAGTTGTTGATACACCGACTGAACCGACATTTCAGCAATATCATATTGTTTTGAAGAACAAAGTTCTTCTGATTTTTTAATATCGAGTACAGTACGACCTTTTTCAGCCGCTGCAACGAAAGCCTCTGAATGTTTAATATTTGTTGTCATGAACCGATCACGTACAGTTCTTACTAGTTTATTTAAAGTACGAATCTCATGTTGACTTCTATCATCTACGTTTACTGCAAGAACATTTATCCATTTAATATTTGTTCCCTTAGATGGAAGCTGCTCAAGTCGGTCTGAAATCGTAATCATATAGTTTGTGGTTGATGCAAAATCATATTCTCGTGGTGTAATGGGAACAAGTATTGCATCAGCTGCTTCGTTTGTTGACCAAATAATTGGAGAATCTTGTGGCGGAGTATCTATAAATATAAGGTCATATTTTTCCTTTAATACAGGTATAACCACATCACGAAAACGTGTCAGAAGTTTGAGTCTTGCCTCCTTATCGAGGCTCCAATATTTATCAGTAAATCTATCATCTGTCGGGAATGCAGTTATAACATCCATGTTAGGGAGATGGGTTGAAAATGCCATAGCACCAATAATTTGTGCTTCCGTATATCCCTGTTTTATATATTGTGTAAAGTCATTATCTTCAATTTCACTAAGCAGAACATCGGTTATGGTTAGGTAAACACTATCTTCACTAGTTGAGTGGATAAGGTTATTGCCTAACGAGCCTTGGGGGTCAAGATCAATTACGCAGATTTTTGCATTCAGATTAAGATCCAAAGCGGCCGCGGTAGCAAGTGTTGCTGTTGTTGTACTTTTACCTGTCCCACCTTTATGGTTTTCCGTAACAATAACTCGGGGCAAATACATTTCACGATATTGAATAGTGCCCATCGCTTCCATTATTTTTTGAACATCCCAACGTGTATACAGGTGACTCTTATTCTGGAAGATAGGTTCACCGATCACTTTTTTCTCATGTAGTTCAGCAAGAATTCTACTAAAAGTGTTTCTTGATTTACCAAAGAAGTCCGAAAGAGTTTTTTTATTTAAACAATGGTTATAGATAAGACGATCTAAGCCATCGACTTGTTCATCCGAAACATCAACCCGACTCGACTCCAAGATTATTTCCTTGAGGCTTGCTTGTTCATTTTTCATCTTTAGGCCGATAGTACGAATATCATCTAATATGCTCATGATCTCTCCTTAGGTTAGTCTTCACATTATTCATGAGGATTGAGCGTATTACAAGGTAAAAGTGCATTACAATGCACTTTTATCACATCATGCGCTCAAAATGAGATTTCGTGCACAGTCTTTTTTGGGCGAGAAATTTACAAATAATTCTCAAGGTATTGATATTAAAAGAAATCTAATTTAACTAGGCAAAATTCACAGATTTGGTGAATTCTGAGACTTTTTCCCAGCCATCCATACTCAATTTTTAAAATTTAGCTAGAACCCATGGGCGCAAATGACTATGCCACCCCTTTACCATGCTCTGCCCTGCCCTGCCCTGCCCTGCACTGCCCTTCTCTTTCACCTATCTACTGGAGGCCGGTTTAACGATGTATACCTTCCCAAATTTCGAGGTCGAAAACATGGCTGTTCAACTTATTGGGGCTCCAGACCAGAATTGCCGACTACGAACAATGGGTTTTCATCTACAAGGCATTAGGATTCTTCTGTGGATTCTGATACCGACTTTGTGAAACGTAGTTTGATTGCATCTGTGGGGCTTCATGAGTCTCCATGGGCACGCATGACCAGACTGCGAACAGCAGAGTTGCATTTCATCTGTGGACTTCATGGGTGTCCAGAGAGTCCTTGGATCCGATTACGAACAAAAGGTTTTTTACACCTGCAAGCATCAGGAATCTGATAAGGCTTAAGATAGCCGACTGCGAACAGACAGCGGGATGGTTTTATCTGCAAGATATCTGGAATAGTCTGAGGATTCAGATAGACGATTTTATAAAAAGGAGTTGAAATCATCTATGGGGCTTCCATGAGTTACGAGAGGCTCACATGAGTATAGTGCCAACAACGAGGTTGTTTTCACCGGCTGCACATCATTCATCCGCTGAGGTTTCACGTAACGACTACGAATAACGGCGTTGTATTCACTGGCTGAACTTCATCAGTCAGTAGAGGCTTCACTTAATGACGGCGAACAAGGGGGTTGTTTTAACTCGCTACGCATCATGAGTCTGCTGTGGCTTCAGGTATGCGTCTGCGAATAACGGGGTTTTATTCACTGGCTAAACTTCATCAGTCAGTTGAGGTTTCACCTAATGACTGCGAACAAGGGTTTGTATTCACCGGCTGCACATCATGAGTCTGCTGTGGCTTCTGGTAACCGACTGCGAACAACGGGGTTGT
>PPYF01267823.1_pt1 | contig 20661 bp, 16 predicted proteins | sample 1559871 | NCBI WGS metagenome assembly PPYF01 (sample SAMN08240021, study PRJNA423297) | Human gut metagenome, whole genome shotgun sequencing project. | reverse complement strand
GTACGCATGGCGATATTTCTAAAGACATCAAGAGCTTTTATGATTATGTAAACAACCACATTGTAACTACTGATTTCACCAAGCAGATTGACGATGAAATCAGCTATCTCAAATTAGATACGAAAGTGAGGCGAGAATTTATGCTTATGGAAGCACGTTTGTTAGATGAACGGCGTGAAGGTAAAGCTGAGGGCCTTGCTGAAGGCGAAGCTATCGGTCTTGCTAAGGGCGAAGCTGAACATAAACTTAAAGTCGCTAAGCTCATGCTGGCTAAAGGTTGCTATTCTCTGCAGGAAATCACGGAACTTTCCGGTTTATCTCTCGCTGATGTGGAGAAGCTGAAAGAAGAAGCTTAACCACTCTAATACTGATTTCACCAAGCAAATTGACGATGAAATCAGCCATCTCAAATTAGATACAAAAGTAAGGCGAGAATTTATGCTTATGGAAGCACGTTTATTAGATAAAAGGCGTGAAGGCATTGCTGAATGCGAAGCAAATGCCAACATTGCTACTGCTAAGCGTCTTTTCAGCATGGGCCTTTCTATGCAGGATATCGCCAAGGCTACTTCTCTCCCATTTGAACAAGTTGAAGCGTTGCAAGCTGAGCAGTAACCATAAACTAAAATTAATATTATAATTAAAGGCGTTCTACCGTACTTAAGTAGAACGCCTTTACTGTTTTTGCCCCTTAACGACAGTCCTTTTCAAAGAAAACCTCCGCACCATCCCGCAACAAATAATTTACAATCTTTTTGCTTGTAGCACACAAATATGCTGTGCTATAATATTCACCGCAATTTTATAGAATGAAAGTCAGGTGCTTTATATATATGGAAAACAAAATAACTACCCGCGAATGGCTGCCGTTAATCGGCATGACCGTTTCCGCTTTTATTTTTAACACATCGGAATTCATGCCCATAGGCCTTTTGTCCGATATCGCCGCAGACTTCCGCATGACGGAAGCGCAGGCCGGTATGCTGATTACCATTTACGCCTACGTCGTAATGCTCATGAGCCTGCCGCTGATGATTGCCGCTTCCCGCTATCCGCTGCGCAAGCTTTTGCTGGCCACCATCAGCCTGTTCGCCATATCGCATGTAGCCTCCGCCTTCGCCACCGGCTTTTGGACGCTGCTGCTTTCGCGTATAGGCGTAGCCTTCGCCCACTCCATTTTCTGGTCAGTCGCCTCGCCTATCGCCGTGCGTCTGGTCAAAGGTCCCTTTAAAGCACTGGCTATGAGCATGATTGTCACCGGTACGGCCATCGCCATCATCGTCGGACTGCCTTTAGGACGTATCATCGGCCTTTACGTAGGCTGGCGCATGGCCTTTATGTGCATCGCCGTTTTGGCCTTCATCGTATTGGCCTATATGTTCTTCGTCTTCCCCAAGCTGGAAAAAAGCGAACCGTTTACGCTTTCGCAGTTGCCGGTAATGCTGAAAAATCCTGTGCTCATCGGCCTCTATATGATGTCCTTTTTACTCCCCACCGGCTATTACACCGCCTACAGCTATATCGAGCCTTACCTGAAGCAGATTGCGATGATGGATGATGCCTGGATAACCATCACCTTGGTTATTTTCGGTGCTGCCGGACTTTTGGGCAGCGCAGCCTTTTCCAAATGGTACGATAAATGCCGCTATCACTTCTTCCGCATCACCGTACTTGGCGTTGCAGTTGTTTTGCTGCTGCTCTACCCCGTAAGCTTCAATCATTATCTGCTGGTGCTGCTCTGTGCAATCTGGGGCATCTTCGTTACGGCCTTCAACGTTGTAGGCCAGGCAGAGCTTTTGCGCACAACTACTATGAGCACCTCCGCTGTAGCTATGTCGATTTACTCCGGCATTTATAATCTTGGTATCGGCAGCGGCAGCTATCTGGGCGGACTTATCTGCACGCATGCGTCCATCGCTTATATCGGTCTCGGCGGCGGCGCAATCGTGCTGCTTTCCTTTACTTACTGTGCCTTTTTCCTTATTCCCGCTATGCGTCACCAGCAAGTAGAGGCTGAAAAATAAATTTAACCGCCGAAAAGCGTATAATAAACTGTATATTAAATTTCCTCACTTGCTATATTTCCTGTTTTTATTTATAATTAAGAGATACGTAAGATTACAAAGAAGGAGATTTTCTATCAATATGTCTGCAAGTACAACCAAAACCAAGAATCAACCATCCCGTAAGCCTGTATTGCCGGATTACTTAAAAGCCTTCACTAAGGATAAATTAATTTTTGCAGCGCGTCAGCTCTGCATCACCTACAGCAAGCTCAAAAAGGACGAGCTGGCAGAAAAAATCTGCACAGAAATGCAAAAGCCGGAAATTGCAGCAAAACGCTTTGCTATTATGCCGGACGAAAACATTCAGGCCTTCGAAGCAGCCCTGGAGAAAAAATGCTTCCATCCTACCTACAGTGAATATGCACTGCTGTTGCCCTTTATTTCTATGGGCTACATTGTTTCCTATCCCGACGACTGCTTTGAAGCAGTAAAGGAAGCACGCACCGTCTACAAAAAAATCAACACCGCAGATTTCCAGGCACGCCGCCAACAGCTGGCATGGCTTTTGGACTGCATCACCGCAATGTCCAGCCTGCACCTTATCCTGCCGGTGGAATTTTTCTGCGAAATGTATAATCAAAAAGCAGGCTTTGAGCTTACTCCGGAAACTCTGCCGCAGCTGCTGGCCGAGGTTCCGAGCAACTTTAACCCCTGCGCAATCAAAGACGGCCGCATTCTGCTCAAGAAAAATGACAGCGATGATTTCTACACCAGACTGGAGCAGGGCAGAAAGCCCTTCGGCCTGTACCTGCCTACCGTAAAGGAAATCACCATGCTTTCCCACTACGGTTATATGCAATCTACTACCGCATATCAGGATTTGCATGACTTCTTCACTCAGGAGCTGAATGTTGCGGCACTGGATGCACATTACTGGTGCCAGTACATCTATGAATTTGAAAACTCCAACACCGACGGCAATACCTCTGAGCTGATTCAGAAAATGCAGGCTAATATTCCCGCTTGGAACAATTACAGTCATCTCGGCAGACTTTCCGTACTGCTGCAGAACGCCCGCAACAATGCTACCCGTATGTTCTGCCTCGGTGGCCACACTCCTAACGAAACTATCAAGCTGCTGCGTGACGCACAGCAGGCAGCTCAGCAAAATACCCGTGTAGGTGCCAAAGCGAAAAAGGTTTATCCTAACGATCCCTGTCCCTGCGGCAGCGGCAAAAAGTATAAAAAATGCTGCGGTAAAAAGCACTGAGCAGCAGGCTATGCTTTAGTGTAAGAAGGAATTGCAATGAAGAAATTTTTAGTCGTTGATTTTGAATTTACTACCTACGAGCGCCCTGTCGGCCGTCCGCGCGGCTTCTTTTCCGAGATTATCGAAATTGGCGCAGTGAAGCTGGACGGCGAACCGCTCACCGACTGCGGACGCATCCAGAGCTTTGTCAAACCGCATTTTTATCCTAAGCAGGCCAAGGATTCTATGGATTTTTGCATGATTACCGCTAAGGATATGCAGCAGGCCATTGAATTTCCTGCCATGGTGCAGGAGCTGGCAGCTCTGTATGAAAGCGGCGAAACCTACTTTGTAGCTTGGGGAACCGAGGATTACAAGGTACTGCAGACAGGCTGTGAGCGTCATAAAATCGAAAACCCCGTAAAATACGAGGACTATCTTGATTTGGCGCTGGCCTACCGCCTGTGGAAGGGTGATGATTACACCACCGGTCTGAAAAAGGCCACCGAAGAGCAGGAGGTCAACACCGCCGGCCTGTGGCACACCGCCTTTGACGATGCCAACAACACCGGCAAGCTGCTGATTGAAATGTTTAACCGTGGCTGGAAGCTGGAGGATTTCTTCGCTGCCCGCGAGGTTTACGAAGCGGAGCGCGCTGCCCGTCAGGCAGAACGTGCCAAGCACCATAACGGTTACAGAAGATGGTAAAATTTTAAAGCGCATTAAAAAAGCTATCACCGGGCTTTGCCCGCTGATAGCTTTTTTTGCTTTTTATGCTGTTTATCTTTTAATAACGGTTAAAAATCTCCTGCACCTCGTTGCGCTCCTGCGTCCGCAAAAGTGCTAGCTGCAGCAAAAGGCGTGCCTTTTGCGGATTCAAATTATCCGCATACAAAAAGCCTTGCTCCTGCCAACGCTCCAGGCCTGCGGCAACAATACCGCTGCCTGTGCGGCTGGAACGCACAACCACAACGCCACGGCTGACAGCCTCCGCCAGCGCCGCTTCCACGGCCTCATGAATGCTGCCCATACCACTACCGGCGTAGATAAGGCCACGTGCTCCTGCTGCCAGTGCTGCATCCACAAATACGCGATCCTCACCGATATGCGTGTAGATGATATCTACACGCGGCAAAGCAGTAACACCGCTTACATCAAATTCGCTCTGCAGTGTGTGCGGACGCACGCTGCGGTAGTAGTAATGTACCTCACCGCCAACGATAAAGCCTAAAGGACCACCGTTCGTTGCCTTGAAGGTTGCCACATTCGCCGTGTTCGTCTTGGTCACGTCACGCCCGCTGTAGATTTCATCGTTCATCATCACCAGCACGCCCTGTCCGGCGCTTGCAGCATCTACAGCAACCTTAACAGCGTTGATGATATTCAAAGGTCCGTCGGCACTGACTGCGGTGGCAGGACGCATTGCGCCCACAAGTACCACCGGCTTAGCACTCTTTACCGTCAGGTTCAGGAAGAAGGCCGTTTCTTCCATAGTATCGGTACCATGGGTAATAACAACGCCGTCGACATCATCCTGCGCCAGCAGCTCATTGCAGCGCTGCGCCAAGCGCAGCAGCAACGCATCGGTAATACTGCTGCTGTCGATATTGCACAGCTGCTCGCCGCTGATATGCGCCAGCTTGCCCAGTTCAGGCACACCTGCCAGCAAATCGGCAACGCTGTAGGCACCGGCAGTATAGCCAGTCATCTGGGTACCGGAAGCAGCCTTGCCGGCAATAGTGCCGCCGGTTGCTAAAATTACAATGTTCTTCAACTCAGTTTTTTCCATCAGCCTGACCTCCATCAGTCCTTCTTTCAGCTTCGCAGCCAATGCTTATTTTACCAGGCCCTTTTCCTGCAGATAATCGGATACCATGTCTGCCGCTTCGGCAGTAATCTTAATACATTTAGTTCTGTATTCCGGTGTGCCGAAGCTCAGACGGTTCAGCGCTCTGCAGCAGGAAGTGCCGAAATGCTTCGTAAAGCGCTCATGAAACTCATGCGTATATTTATAGACCTCTGTCTGATGCTTTTCGGACGGGTCCAATCTGCCCACGATAGAGCTGATAACCAGGCAGGAACCGCTCAGCGCACCGCACACGCAGCCGCTGCGGCCGATACCGCCACCCATGCCAGACACCATGCGGATTGCCACATCCGGCAGGCCCAGCTTTAAGCCATCATTGCACGCCTTAACTATGGATTCTACGCAGTTATTGCCCTCGTTATGATATTGTTCTGCTAAATCATAAATTTCCTTCATATTCTATGCCTCCAAAAAATAACCTAATCCTGTTTATTTTAGCAAGCATAGAACAAAATAGCAAGAAAAATGCTGTGACCAGCAAGCCACAGCATTGTATATCAAAGTCCGAACATAGTCTTAGCCAACTTCGTTCCGCTCTCTGTTTTAAAAATCCGCTCCACTGCTTTGGCGATATTCTCCTTTGGCATGCCGTCTTCATAAAAGTTTACCATAAAATCGGCTTCCACAAGCAGCTGATAATCAAGGCCGTCAATCATATTATATGTATGATGATGACCGACAAGATAGCAGATGCGTTCAATTTTTTCAGATGTATAGCCAACCTTTTGCAAAAGCCCGCGTGCTACCGCAGGTCCTTCCTGCTCCTGAATTTTGCCTGTGCAGTGACCGGCACCATACTTGGCCTCGCCGGGTTTAATACCGCAGTCATGCACAAGACCGGCCGCCTCCACAAGCTCTGTCAGCTCTGAATCAGCAGCCTCGCTCTCAGCCAGCTGCTTGGCCAGGCTGGCAACCTTGATAAAATGCTGGCAGCGGCGTGCATCTCCGGCAAAAAAAGCTATCATCTCATTATATAAAGCAACGTTTTTATTCATAGCATTCACTCCAATCCGACTAAAATACAATTCAATCTTATTTTGGCCTAAACAATGCAGTTTTGCAAGTTTTTTCGCCATAATAATATTATAAAAGCATTCTCCCCACAACACACAGAAAAGCGCTCTTAGCCTGCATTACGCAAGACACCGAGCGCCTTCCTGTTTTATTAGGGAGTTTGATTAGGGAGAAGCAAATTATTTTTCCTCAATAGGATAATCCTGCAGAGCATCATAGCCTGTTTCACCGGTACGAATCTTAACAACATCCTCAACATCATAGATGAAGATTTTGCCATCGCCGTATTTGCCGGTATACAGAACCTGCTTAGCAACATTGACTACTGCTGCAACAGGAATTGCGGAAACAATCATTTCAACCTTTACCTTCGGCAGCAGGTGTGCAGCAACCTCAGCACCACGATACATTTCCGTGGAGCCCTTCTGGATGCCGTAGCCCAAAACCTTGGTAACAGTCATGCCGGTAATTCCCAACTTATCCAAAGCATTTTTCAATGCTTCGAAACGATTTTGCGAGGTGATAATAACAACCTTGCTCATCTTTACTGCGCCTGCAGGCTTAGCTACAGTTTCCTTGACCGGAGTAACATAAGTAGTAGTAACAGAGGTCTGTGCCTCCAACGGAGTTTGCATAAAGTCGGCATAGCTGCTGAGCAGGCCATGCTCTTCCATATCCAGGCCTTTAATTTCTTCGGATTCCTTAACACGCAGGCCAAAGAGCTTATCAAGAACTTTAAAGATAATCGTCATAGTAACCGCAACATAGATTGCTACAGTAACAACACCGATAATTTGTTTTACCAGGAAATCAGTACCGCCGCCATAGAAGAGGCCGCCGTCAAGAGCGAAGAGGCCGGTTGCGATAGTACCGAAGGCACCGCAGACACCATGAACGGAGATTGCACCGACAGGATCATCAACCTTCAGCTTCTGGTCGAAAAATTCAACTGCAGCAACTACCAGCACACCGGCAATCAGGCCGATGATTAAAGCGCCGGCCGGGCTTACCATGTCGCAGCCGGCGGTAATTGCTACCAGACCTGCAAGCACGCCGTTCAGTGTCATGGAAACATCAGGCTTGCCGTAACGAATCCAGGTGTAAATCATAGTTGCGGTAGCAGCAGCTGCTGCAGCCATGTTAGTGGTAATGAAGATAGCACCCATGGAAACCAAGGCGTCATCACCGGTTGCGCAGACGGTGGAAGCACCATTGAAGCCAAACCAACCGAACCAGAGAAGGAAAACGCCCAAGGCACCAAGCGGAATGCTGTGGCCGGGAATAGCGTTTACCGTACCGTCGGCATTGTATTTGCCGATACGCGCGCCAATCATCTTGGCACCGACGAGAGAAGCAACGCCGCCTACCATATGAACGGCAGTTGAACCGGCGAAATCATGGAAGCCCATCTGTGCGAGCCAGCCGCCGCCCCAAATCCAGTGACCGCTAATCGGGTAAATAATAGCGCTGATTAATACGCTGTAAATGCAATAAACCAGGAAGTTGGTACGTTCTGCCATAGCACCGGAAACAATGGTTGCTGCGGTAGCACAGAACATCGTCTGGAAGATAAAGTACGCAGTGCTTGGATAGCTGGCACCGTAATCACCTTTTACAAAGAAGTCCGGCGTGCCGATGAAGCCGCCGATATCGGTACCAAACATAAGGCCAAAGCCCAGAACCCAAAAAACGATGGAGCCGAGGCACATATCCATGACATTTTTCATGACGATGTTGCCGGCATTTTTAGCTCTGGTAAAGCCTGTTTCAACCATTGCGAAGCCCGGCTGCATAGAAAATACCAGGAAGGCACCTATCAGCACCCATATAGTATCGGCAGATACATATTTGTCCATTTGTAAACACCCCTCAAATTATAATATTTTTTAACGTGTCATTGAGCAGCGCTCACATGGCATTAGCTAAAGAAAAAGGGGCGTACCCGATTTTTCGGATACACCCCATTGTGTATGAGTTATATATATTATTTTATCTTAACACACCTTACTCAAGGCTGTCGAGAAGGCAACTGCAGCTTACTCATTTACACCAAACAACAACTCACCATAAGTCGGATAGTCGAGATACTTACCACCGGTCAGAGCTTCGGCAGCATCAACAGCACTTCTCAGCTTGCCCATTTCTTCAAGAACAGTATCATGATAGTACAGAGCCTGCTTCTCGCTGTCGCTGATTTCTGCTGCTTCCTTCAAGCCTTCTTCCAGCTTCAGGGAGGATGCATACATTTCTCCGCCCAGCTTGCTCAGCTTATCGGCAAGTGCGCCTTCAAAGCCTGCGCTGACACCGGCAGCCTTTTTATCCAGTACTGCTTTAGTCAGATCTCCGGTATATGCGGTAACTGCCGGGAGTATATCCTTATGGAACATATCCAGCATGGTTGCTGCTTCGATAGAAATCGTGGTGCTGTAGTTCTCCAGCAGGATTTCTACACGGGATTCAACTTCGGCTTTAGTGAAGATGTTATGTTTTTCGAACAGCTCGATGTTCTTTGCATGTCCCAGATACGGCAGAGCCTCCGGAGTAGATTTGAGGTTCAGCAGGCCACGTTTAGCTGCTTCCTCAACCCATACATCAGTATAACCGTTGCCGTTGAAGACGATACGTTTATGAGCCTTGTAGGTTTCTTTAACAAGATCATATACTGCTGCTTCCAGATCAGGAGCATCTGCCAGCTTATCAGCAAATTCATCCAGCTCTTCGGCAACGATGGTGTTCAGTACGATGTTTGGGCCGGCGATGGAGAACATACTGCCCAGCATACGGAATTCAAATTTATTGCCGGTGAAGGCGAAGGGAGAGGTTCTGTTTCTGTCGGTGTTATCCTTAACAAGAGCAGGAATGGTATCGTCGCTTACTTTAATGTAGCTTTCCGGATTGCCGTTGTAAACCTTGTCAGCTGCAATAGCTTCGAGAACTGCAGTCAGCTCAGTGCCAAGGAACATGGATACGATAGCCGGAGGAGCTTCGTTAGCGCCCAGACGATGGTCATTGCCGGCGCTGGCAACAGATACACGCAGCAGATCCTGATATTCATCAACAGCCTTGATAATTGCTGCCAGGAAGGTCAGGAAGCGCAGGTTTTTGTACGGCTCCTTGCCGGGATCCAGCAGGTTCAGGCCTTCTTCCGTAGATAAGGACCAGTTGTTATGCTTACCGCTGCCGTTTACACCATCAAAAGGTTTTTCATGCAGCAGGCAAACAAGACCATGGCGCAGAGCAACACGTTTCATGAACTCCATCATCAGTTGGTTATGGTCAGATGCTACGTTAGTAGTGGTAAAGATTGGTGCCAGCTCGTGCTGTGCCGGAGCAACCTCGTTATGCTCGGTCTTGGCAAGTACGCCCAGTTTCCACAGCTCATCGTCCAAATCCTTCATGAAGGAAAGTACTCTTTGTTTGATAATGCCGAAGTAGTGGTCGTCCAGCTCCTGACCACGCGGAGATTTCGCACCGAAAAGGGTACGGCCGGTGTAAACCAGGTCTTTACGTTTTTCCCACATTTTTTTATCTACGAGGAAATATTCCTGTTCCGGGCCAACAGTACTGTTGACGCGGATTGTATCAATGCCGAACAGCTTCAGCAGCTTGCAGGCTGCTTTGCTGGCTGCATTCATGGAACGCAGCAGCGGAGTCTTTTTATCCAGCACTTCGCCGGTGTAGGAGCAGAAGGCTGTAGGAATGCACAGGCAGTTATCTTTAATAAATGCATAGGAGGTCGGGTCCCATGCTGTATAGCCGCGGGCTTCGAAGGTTGCACGCAAGCCGCCGGACGGGAAGCTGGAAGCATCAGGCTCGCCCTGAATCAGCTCTTTGCCGGAGAAGTCCATGATTACACGGCCTTCAGCAGTAGGAGAAATGAAGCTTTCATGCTTTTCAGCGGTGATGCCGGTCATCGGTTGGAACCAATGGGTGAAATGAGTGCAGCCATGCTCCAGAGCCCAGTCCTTCATAGCATTGGCGATGATATTAGCAATTTCCAGATTCAGCGGAGTGCCTGCCAGCACTGCTGCCTTATATGCCTTATAGGTTGCAGTCGGCAGACGGTCCTTCATAACGCTTTCGTTAAAAACTAAGCTGCCAAACAGTTTCGGTACATCATTCATTGTAAAACCTCCCTAATTTCTCTCTGAGAATTTCCTTGGGTTTACGAAGAGTAAACCCCTCATTTGAAATACAGTTTTTTGTGCTTTACAGATTTTCTTCTCTCTGGCTCTGTAAATAAGAAAGCACCGTCAGCTGCGCCTTGCGCTGCTACGGTGCTTCGTTGCACTTATCATAGGTAAGATATAAATTATAATTCTCACCGCTGATATAAAAGAAAAAGCAACCACGAAGTTTGGACCTTTCGATCCAACAACCACGTTGTTGCTTTATGCGCTTATTATAATACTAGGATTTGAATTTGTAAAGGGGGTAAGAGGAAATTTTTTTATTTTTTTCTGCGTATACTAAAAAAGTATGCTTATTTTCGACTACAACAGCAAGAATTTCTATCAGATATAACTGATAAAAATCTAAAATCACAAAAAATTTCAGTTATATCTGATAGAAATTCGATTTTCGTCTTGAATTTAAGATATAACTGATATATTATATAGATAGTGAGGTGATTTACATGATCAAAAGAGAATCTTACATGAAAAAAATCCGCCCATTCATTAACAGTGATTTAGTAAAAGTACTTACAGGTATCCGACGTTGCGGTAAATCTGTTATGTTAGATCTTATAAAACAAGAGCTGTTACAACAAGGAGTTACTCCCCAACAGCTTATTTCCTATAATTTTGAAAATATGAGCTTTGCCAGGCTTTGCAATGCCCAGGCTCTTCATGATGAAATAATAAGCCAAACCCAAGCTTTAACAGGAAAAATTTATCTTTTCTTTGATGAAATCCAAGAGGTAAAAGATTGGGAAAAATGTATTAATTCCTTACGTATAGAGCTTAATTGTGATATTTATATCACCGGTTCCAATGCCAAGCTCCTATCCGGTGAATTAGTCACTTATTTAGCAGGACGCTATGTAGAATTTGTTATTTATCCTTTTTCATTTTCTGAATTTATTGAGCTATATAATACTATAAAGCCTAATACCAGTGAAGCAGACTGCTTCAAGAAATACCTGCACTTCGGAGGAATGCCCTATTTGGCATCCCTGCAATATAACGAAGCTGCCTGCAAGCAATATTTACAGGATGTATATACATCAGTAGAACTGAAAGATATTGTACGCCGCAACAATATACGTGATGTTGACATGCTTGAACGCATACTTACCTACATAACTGCAAATATCGGTACCATTTTTTCCGCCAATGTGCTTTCTAAATATCTGAAAAGCGAAGGACGCAGTATGGCAACAGAAACTATCATCAACTACGTTAAGGCCTGCACTGATGCTTTTCTGTTTTATCAGGTAAAACGTCAAGACGTTCAAGGTAAAAAACTGCTTGCTATCAACGAAAAATACTATGTAGCCGACCATGGTATCCGTGAAGCGGTTTTTGGCGGCAACATGAAGGATATCAATCTTATTTTAGAAAACATCGTTTATCTGGAGCTTTTGCGCCGTGGTTATAAGGTGAGCATCGGCAAGGTAGATACCAAAGAAATTGATTTTGTCTGTGAAAAACAAGATCAAAAAATATATATTCAAGTCACATACCTGTTAGCCGCAGAAGAAACTATTCAACGTGAGTTCGGTTTTTACAATGAAATTACCGATAATTATCCGAAATATGTGCTTTCACTCGACGAATTCGATATGAGCCGTAATGGTATTATCCATAAAAATATCAGAGATTTTTTGACAGATGCATCTATATAACTGTTTAGAAAAATACCAAATTTAACATTATTAAAACCGTTACGTATACTCTTCAGCAGGATTTTTGCGTTCTGTAAAGAATTGTACAGTATAGAGTATGCAATGCAAAACGCAATATAACTAATTGCCAAGGAGGAACCCTTATGGAATTAACCGCTGTTGCGCAGCTTCGCCGCATGGTGCTGGAGCATTTATCCCGCTACACCTGGAATAACGAATTGCCTGACCACGTCTACGATATTCTGCAGGAGGTACGCGAGGATACTCCGCGCTACCGCTGCTGTGTTTATAAAGAAAGAGCCGTACTGAAAAACCGTATTGATATGGCGCTGGGCCAGGAGTGCTCCAGCAATATCATCGAGGCTGCCAAGCTGACGCTGAACGAGCCTGAGCGCACCGATTTGCCGATTATCGACGTGCTCCCCGCAGCCTGCGACCAATGCCCGATTGATGCTTATTACGTTACCGATATGTGCCGTCACTGCATCACCCACAAATGCATGAATAACTGCCCGAAAAAGGCTATCAGCATTATTCAGGACCGCGCCTTTATCGATAAAACGAAATGTATCGAATGCGGTCGCTGCAAGCAGATGTGCCCCTACGGTGCGATTATCGAAATCCATCGTCCCTGCGTGCGTGCCTGCGCCATCGGTGCCATCAGCATCGGTGAAAACCGTAAGGCTGTCATTGACCACGAAAAATGTGTTTCCTGCGGTGCCTGCCGCAATGCCTGCCCCTTCGGTGCCATTGACGAGCGCAGCAATATTATCCGCGTTATCCGCGAAATCCAGCAGGGCAAGCAAGTTATCGCCCTTGTAGCACCTTCTATCGTAGGCCAATACGGTTTGAAGATTACCATGGCGCAAATTTACGAGGCACTGCAAAAAGCAGGCTTCGCTGAAGTTGTAGAGGTTGGCATTGGCGCCGATATCACCAGCGTTAAGGAAGCAGAGGAATATTTGGAGAAGGTTCCTGCCAAGCAGGGCTTTATGACCAGCTCCTGCTGTCCTGCCTTTGTTAAGCTGATTAAAACGCAGGTACCGGAGGCAGCAGACAAGATTTCGGATACACCTTCTCCCATGCTCACCTGCGCTGAGCTGATTAAGGAAAAATATCCTTATGCAGTTACTGTGTTCATCGGTCCCTGCATCGCCAAAAAGGTGGAAGCACGCGAGCACCGCGAAACCATCAACTACGTGCTGACCTTTGAAGAGATTATGTGCATGCTGGAGGGCAAGGATATCAAATTTGCGGAAATGAGCGGCGATGCTGCTTATGAACGCGATGCCTCCAAGCTTGGCCTGAGCTTCCCGCTGACGGCCGGCGTAAGCGCTGCCGTGCAGGATACGGTTGCAGCTATGGGCGGTGAGTTGCATAATGCGCAATACTGCTCCGGACTGGACAAATGCCGTGATACGGTTAAGGCTGCTGCCGCAGGCAAGCTCGACTGCAGCTATATCGAAGGTATGGCCTGCTCCAACGGCTGTATCGACGGTCCCGCTGCCGTAGGCGACTTCCACATCACGAAGGTTGCCCTGACAAAATATGCTGCTGCGGCGCCAAATAAGCAGGCTGCCGAAGATAAGCACACAAAATAAAATTTTACAAACTATCCCTTCTGTCATACCGGCAGAGGGGATAGTTTGTTAATAGCAGGATTTTAGTCTGCTAAAATCATAGAGTGCGTTTTACTGCGCACTAAAAGAACGGAGATTCCTAAGCAAATGCAAAACACTCGCTACATCGGTCACATTGCTGCCCTCATTACAATTGCTACCTGGGGCACGACCTTTATTTCTACCAAGGTTTTACTTACCGGCTTTCAGCCGCTGGAAATTCTTTTTTTCCGCTTTATTATGGCCTTTTTCGCCCTTTGGCTAGCCTATCCTAAAATGCTGAAAACAGATAAAAAGCAGGAGCCTGTTTTTATGGCCGCAGGCCTTTGCGGCATCTGCCTCTACTACCTTTTGGAAAACATCGCCCTGACCTATACACAGGCCTCCAACGTTAGCGTAATCGGCAGCACAGCGCCTTTCTTTACTGCGCTGCTGGCGCATTATTTTATGCATTCTGCCGGCAGCTTAAGCAAACAGTTCATCATCGGCTTTTTTATCGTGATGAGCGGCATCGCCTGCATCAGCTTCAACGGTGCAGCCATGCAGCTCAATCCGCTGGGTGATTTGCTGGCGATTTCCGCCGCTGTCGTGTGGGCGTTTTATGCCCTGCTGACGAAAAAAATCAGCAGCTACGGCTATCCTGTTATCCTCGCCACTCGCAGAACCTTTTTCTACGGCATTCTCTTTATGCTGCCGGCGCTGGGCTTTCTGGATTTTGAACTGAACCTGGCGCGCTTCGCCAATACTACCTATCTTTTCAACATTGTCTTTCTGGGACTGGGCGCTTCCGCCCTCTGCTTTGTCACCTGGAATCTGGCAGTAAAGGAGTTGGGTGCAGTAAAGGCCAGCGTTTATATTTATATGGTTCCCGTCATCACCGTCATTACCTCGGCGATTGTCCTGCAGGAAAAAATCACGCTGCTGGTAGCACTCGGTACCATCCTGACAATGACCGGCCTGTTTATTTCGGAATACAGACCGAAGAAAAAAATACAGTAAGAAGGCAAACAAATACGCCCTAGGCATCAACAGCCTAAGGCGTATTTTTATTTATTCTGCATATAATAATTAATAAAGGTCTGCGCAACCTGCGACAGCTCTCTGCCCTTAACTATAGACAGCGTCATCTCCAGAAACAAGCGCTCATCCTTGATTTCCTTGCGGACCAGATTCGCTGGAAACAATTCTACAGCCGGTGCCGGTACAATTGCCACACCGGTATTTTTTTCTGCCCATGCTATGGCCGAAAGCTTAGTAGTATTAATACTCATAACCTGCGGGAAAATGTGTGAATCCGAGCACACAGAAAAAAACAGCTCAGAACAGCCACGCGACAAACATAACGGAATGTCCTCCAAATCATCCAGCAGGATATTAGGCTTATCATTTTTCAGATACGGGCTATCCTTATGAAAAAGCGCAACCAGACGCTCTTTACGGCTGAACAGCGTTTCAAAGCGTTTAGACTGCTTTAGGGGTGCATTGGCAATGCCTATTTCCGTTTTCCCCTCCAAAAGCTGCTGGGTTTGTTCGTCAATCGGCACCTCATACAGCTCATAATTAATATGCGGAAACTCTCTGTAAAAATCACTCAAAAAGTTTTTTATAAAGTTTATTGACATCGAAGGCGACAGACTGATGCGCAGCGTACCGCTAAAGCCTGCCTGACAGTCAACTATTTCCTTCAGTGCACTGTTTTCTGCCGAGCAGATATACTTAGCCTTATTATATAAAATACAGCCTGCATCCGTAAGCTCAATGCTGTGACCACCACGGCGCACATGCAGCAGCTGCGTACCAAAACGCTTCTGCAGCACCTTAAGCTGATTACTCAGCGCCGGCTGGGCAATCGCTATCTGCTTAGCTGCGGCAGAAATACTGCCGGCCTCAACTATGGCAATAAAATTACGGTAATATTCTATGTCCATATATAGTTCTCCTTTACTTCTCTCTGCCTTTATTATACTATACAGCAATATTTCTGAGTACTTTTTTAGTTTTTAAAATTAAATTTTTCATAAAACCAATGACAGCATATGCAAAACGCATATAACTCCAATAGATTATTTTTATAAGTGATTAGGAATAAAAGTATAAGTTTTTCGTTTTTTTCTAAAAACAGACCACTATATATCATTGATTATCCTGTTCCCGCATCAAAGAACGAGTTAACGTATATGTATTTTTTATATGTAAAATGCATTTTCCGTATTTTACTTTATATGTTGATAGATTTAAACTGTAAGCAGATAAGAAATTTCAAAAAAAGAAAAGAGGTTTTTGAAATGCTGGATGCAACACGTTTGCGCACCCCCTGCCTATTTGACAAAATAGTCAGCGCGGACGAAGCAGCCACACTGATTACCGACGGTATGAATGTTGGTGTCAGCGGCTTCACCCCCTCTGGCTATCCTAAGAAAACCACACTTGCTCTCGCTAAAGTCATCAAGGCCGGCAAAAGATGCCGTATCAATATTTGGAGCGGTGCTTCCGTCGGACCGGAAATCGAAGAAGCACTTGCCGAAGTCGGCGGTATCAGCGGACGCATGCCTTATTATGCAGCCTCCAACAAAGCACTCAGCCGCCAGATCAACACCGGCAGCGTAACCTATATTGATCAGCATTTAAGCCCCTTTGCCCAACAAATCGACTACGGCTTTTACGGCGATGTTGATGTTGCAATCGTTGAAGCCGCTGCTATTAATGCAGACGGTAGCATTGTTCTCGGTTCTGGTGTCGGCAACACGCCTATGCTTGTAAAGCATGCAAAAAAAATTATTGTTGAGGTCAACACATCTATCCCGTTGACGCTGGAGGGAATGCACGATATTTACATCTGCAGCAAACCACCTGAGCGCACCGAAATCCCTATTTATCATGTCGGTGACCGCATCGGTTCTCCTTATGTAAGCTGCGGACTTGACAGAATTACCTGCATCGTCGAATCAGACATTGTCGACCATGTACGCAATTTAAGCGCTCCTGATGAAGCAAGCAAAAAAATTGCCGCTAACTTGGTTGATTTTTTGGAGCACGAGCAGCGCCACGGCCGTCTGCCGCAGCAAATGCTGCCGTTGCAGTCCGGCGTAGGAAGCATAGCCAATGCTGTATTAATGGGTTTGGCAGAATCTAAATTTGAAAATCTTACTATGTACTCAGAGATTTTGCAAGATTCTGTTTTCAAGCTGATAAAATGCGGTAAGGTCACCCAAGCCTCCGGCTGTGCCTTCACTCCATCGCCAACAGTTTGGGAGATGTATAAAGAAGATCCTGAGCTCTACCGTAACCGCATTGTTCTGCGCCCGCTCGACATCAGCAATAATCCGGAGGTCATCCGCCGCCTCGGCGTTATCTCCATGAATACACCACTTGAATTTGATATTTACGGTCAGGCAAATTCTACCCATGTTATGGGCAACCGTATGATGAACGGTATCGGCGGCAGCGGAGATTATATGCGCAACGGTTACCTGACAATATTCTCCACCCCGTCAACTGCCAAAGGCGGTAATATCTCGAGCGTAGTTCCCATGGTTTCACACGCAGATCATACCGAACATGATACGATGGTTTTTATTACCGAGCAAGGTGTAGCCGATATCCGCGGTCTGAGTCCTCTAAAAGGTGAAATGGCTGCCCATGCCTACGAATATCAGACAGATATTGAAAAAGGCAAGCGTACAGTCATCGGTGTCAACAAATTTGCGGACAATAAGGCTGTCAAAACAAATGACGTTATTACGGCAGATTTAAGCGTTGCGGAACGTCAGATTGCCCGTGTAAATGAAATGAAGGCTCACCGTGACCAGCACGCAGTAGATGCTTCCCTGAAAGCTCTGAAGGAAGCTGCCAATGGTGAATCTAACCTTATGCCTTATCTGATTGATGCTGTTAAAACCTATGCAACCTTAGGCGAAATCTGCGGCGTACTGCGCGAGGTTTTCGGAGAATACCAGCAGGGAGGTAATTTGTTTTAAGGCTAAGGCAGGTGTTTACGTTGCATTTGGCGAATACCATGGCAATAGTTAAAATTAAAGCAAAGGCAGGTATTTACAATGACAACTAAAGCATTAGCAAAATTTACCGCAGAATTGTGCTACGAAAAGCTTTCTGCTCACAGTATCGAAATGGCTAAAAAATGTCTGCTGGACTGGCTGGGAATTGCTATCCGCGGTTCGCAGGAAAAACCGGTACGCATCATCCATGATGTTATTCTTCAGGGCGATGCACCTAAGGCGAATATCTTCGGCAGTATCCCTGCAAAAAAGGCTAGCGCCCTGAACGCTGCCTTTATCAACAGCGCTGCTTCCCACAGTCTGGACTTCGATGATTTGCATAACCCTTCGATTATCCACCCGGCCTGCGTCGTTGTTTCACCCGCGCTGGCTGTCTGCGAAGCGGAGCACAAAAGCGGCAAGCAGCTTATTGCCGCTATATGCGCAGGCTACGAGGCCAGCGGCCGCGTAGGCGAAGCTGTAATCCCAGAATCCTACTTCTTCTGGCATACCACCGGTACTGCAGGCACCATCGCCGCCGGTGCTGCTGCCGCCAACGCCCTCGGTCTTGACGCACAGCAGACACTGATGTGCTATGGCAGCGCCGGCACCCAGGCCGCAGGCCTGTGGGAATTTCTCAAAGAAGGTGCCATGAGCAAGCCGTTGCACACAGGCAAGGCTTCCTACAGCGGTGTCCTCAGCGCTTATCTGTCGCAGAAGGGTTTTACTGCAGCCAGTGAAATTTTAGAAGGCGAAAAGGGCTTCTGCCGTGCCATGGTCAAAGAACCGCATTTGGAAAAACTTACCGAAAACATGAGCACTGATAAACTGAAAATCGACATCAACTCCTTCAAGCCCTACGCCTGCTGCAAGCATGCCCATGCCGCTCTTTACGCCATTCAGGAGTTGCGTAAGGCTCATTCCCTGCAGCCTGAGGACATCGCTAAAATTAAGCTTTACGTCAATGATATTACGAACTATCTGATTAACAATCCGCAGCCGCAAACTCCCTACGGCGGCAAATTCAGTATTCAATATTGCTCCGCTGCCATGCTGAAGTTCGGCGAAGTAGGCATTACGCAGTTCAGCGAGGAATGTATCCATAACAAAGAGCTTACGGATTTAATGCAGCGCATCGAGGTTATCCGCGATGAGGCTATGGAACAGCTTCACGCAGCAGATGCTTCCAAGCTGGCTTCCAGAGTAGAAATTCAGCTGCATAACGGACAAACACTGACAATGCAGGTTGATTATCCTAAGGGAGATCCGGAAAATCCTCTGACTTGGGAGGAGCTCTGCGCCAAGTTTATGAGCCTTGCCGTACCTGTTTACGGTGAAGCAAAGGCATTACGTTTACAAAATTGGGTAGCAAGCCTTGAGCAATGCAACGACGTTGCCCAAGCGCTGGACGCCTGTCTAAAGGAGGAATGATTTATGCAACCGGAAGAAATTATCCGAAGCGTAAAAGATATCTACACGCATAACGCTTTTATGCAGCACTGCGGCATAAAGGTTCACAGCATCAGCTGCGGCAAAGCTGCAGTAGGCCTGCGCATCGACCCTGCCATCCACACAAACCTCAACGGCAAGCTGCACGGAGGCTTGCTTACAACACTGGTGGATAATGCCACCGGCATCGCCTGCGCCGCTATGGGCAAGCGCGTGGTTACGGTATCGATGACCGTAGATTTCATTAAGAGCGCTCCTTCCGGTGCAATGGTAGAAGCACAGGCTGAGGTTGTTTCGCATAATGACCAGTTGATTACTATGCAGATTCATGTATATGATACTGATACAAATACACTGCTGGCCACCGGCAGCTGCTGTATGCTGACAATTGCCGACTTCCCCGGAATTCCGGAAAAATGGTAAGTGTCAGCTTCGCAAGCAGTCTATAAAGCGTATACCATAACAGCTTAACTGCTTTCGTTATAATGTAAAAAGGCGTTCTCCCCTGCGGGAGAACGCCTTTACTGTAAGAAAAAAATCTTTATCAAATTCATTCCGCCTTAATCTTTTCAACCTGCTCAACAGAAAGCGAAGTAGCCTTAGCAATATCCTCTACAGATAATCCCATACTTAAAAGACGCTTTGCAGTTGCAGTCTTTTCTTCTGCCTTGCCTTCGGCGAGACCTTCTGCCTTACCTTCGGCGAGACCTTCTGCTTTGCCTTCGGCATGTGCTTCGTCACGCAGGTCTTTCATACGCATTTCGTAAGTCATATAGGCATCCCTCACTTTCTTGTCATTTTTAATTTCTACAATCGTGTCAGCAACCTCACGTGTAAAATTACTGGTAATAGTATTGCTGTTGATGTAGTCAAACAGACTTTGAATGTCCGGTGACACATCACCTTTGGTTCCCAAGGTATTGAGAAACATAATAACAGCTTCATCTGCCAATTCAATATTCATGTTTTCCAGACAACGCTTCTTAAAGGTATAAATACGCTGGGAATCCTGAAAAAAATCAAACAGACAGAAGAAAATTATATACGTAGGAGATAATTCGTCATAATCCTTACCTTTTTGCAGCATATCAGTATCAAGCATAGCTTGATAGTAGCGAGTACGCTTAGGCAACAGAAATTTTCCTGTAGCACGATTAACAGGATTCTTTACCTGCATTTCCAAATTGTAATGAGTATTGGCAGCATCTGCAATTCTAACATCCAAACGAATACCATGGCTGTCAGGATAAACATCAATAGTCTGCTCTGCTTCAAGATAGGTAATGTCTGCAATTTCGGTGTGTAAAAGCTCTTCCAGAATATGCTTGCAGATGCGCTTTCTGAGCATAACGTGCTTGAAAAGAAAATCGTTGGAAAGAGTCAGCTTATCGAGATTAGAGATTTGCTTTTGCATATGTTTCCTCCTTTGATTATAGCATAATTTGCAGTAAAAATATATAAGCCGGCGATTGCAACTTACATAAATTGAATTCGGCTCTATAGCTTAATAATTTTATCTGTATTAGCAACTTTACTTTGGTAGATTGTATAATCAACTTGAACAAAAAATAAAATAAAAAATCCACAGTGGACATCCTATGTTAGAATTAGTTT
>PPYF01158244.1_pt1 | contig 20662 bp, 19 predicted proteins | sample 1559871 | NCBI WGS metagenome assembly PPYF01 (sample SAMN08240021, study PRJNA423297) | Human gut metagenome, whole genome shotgun sequencing project. | reverse complement strand
CCGTAGAACAGGGCCTCGAGCTTGGCCTCTGCCGGCAGGGTATTTTCGCCCAACGGCAGCGACAGGTTGGTCACGTCATCATAGATCCCGACGGTAAAGCGCGGCTTCGGCTGGGCGGCCTGCAGTTCACTGAATATCGCCAGCACGCATTCCGGACCAAACTCCTTGGAGGAGAGACCGTAGCGGCCGCCGATAGTGCGCGGTAGCGTCTCGCGCTCGCCGCGGTTAAAGGCTTCCGCCAGGGCGGTCATCACGTCGAGGTAAAGCGGTTCGGCAAGCGCGCCGGGTTCTTTGGTGCGATCCAGTACGGCAACCGCGCGGGCGCTTTCCGGCAGCGCCGCCAGCAGGTGGGCGGCGGAGAACGGGCGATAGAGGCGGACTTTTAGCACGCCGACTTTCTCGCCGCGACTCAGCAACTCATCGACCACCTCTTCGCAGGTGCCGATGGCCGAGCCCATAATGACGATCACGCGCTCTGCCTGCGGGTGGCCGTAAAACTCAAACGGTTTGTACTGACGGCCGGTGGCGGCAGCGAAGTCGTCCATCGCTTTCTCGACATGGTCATACACCGCGTCGTACCACGGATTGGTGGCCTCCCGGGACTGGAAGTAAGTGTCGGGGTTGGCCGAGGTTCCGCGGATCACCGGGTGTTCCGGGTTGAGCGCGCGCTGGCGATGCTCAGCGATCTTATCCTGCGGCAGCAGGGCGCGAATAGTGTCATCCGCCAGCGGGGCGATTTTGTTGATTTCGTGCGAAGTACGGAAACCATCAAAGAAATGAATAAACGGCACCCGGCTTTGCAGGGTGGCGATATGCGAGATCAGCGCGAAATCCTGCGCTTCCTGGACGCTGCTGGCGCACAGCATGGCGCACCCGGTCTGGCGGACGGCCATGACATCGGAATGGTCGCCGAAGATCGACAACGCATGGGTAGCGACAGTGCGGGCGGCGACGTGCAGCACAAACGGCATCAGCTGGCCGGCCAGTTTGTACAGCGTGGGGATCATCAGCAGCAGGCCCTGCGATGAGGTAAAGGAGGTGGAGAGGGCGCCGGTCTGCAGCGCGCCATGTACGGCGCCAATGGCGCCCGCCTCCGACTGCATTTCGACCACGCGGGGAACATCGCCCCAGACGTTTTTCAGCCCATTGCCGGCCCAGGCGTCAGCCTGTTCCGCCATCGTTGAACTGGGCGTGATCGGGTAGATGGCGATAACTTCACTGGTGCGAAACGCGACGGAAGCGACCGCGCCATTACCATCAATCGTAATCATATGAAGACACCCTTACATTGCGCAAAAGAATGGACGCGTGAAACCGCGACGCGCCCTGTAATTATATAAGGGGTAGTTTAGCAAACCGCTGACCCCGCCATTTTTGCATTTGTGTCCTCAATGCGCCGGGTACCCGTGACCAGATCAATATTTTGCGTGGTTCGCGGAGAAAATGGCTGCCTGCCGGGAGAGGAACCACCTGCGCCGGGCGACATGGCCGAGGCAGATCAAGCTTTCGGCGAAAATTTGCTAGAAAATGTTAATGAGGCGCATAAATACGTACTTCCCCTCTCGACGCCGCCCGCCACGCTGCCTATTATTCTGGGGTTTGCTTTTTTAAGACGTTTCCGAGGGGAGAGAGAATGCGAGCTGCGATGTTAGTAGGATGTGCGGCGCTGTTGCTGTCCGCGTGCAGTAGTGAACCCGTTCAGCAGGCCACGGCGGCGCACGTCACGCCGGGAATGCGGGCGGCGATGAGCGACGCCGGTCAGGCCAACTGCGCCATGATAGGCGGCTCGTTATCGGTGGCTCGTCAGCTCGATGGTTCGGCGATGGGCATGTGCGCGCTGCCGAACGGCAAACGCTGCAGCGAGCAGGCGCTGGCGGGCGGCAGCTGCGGCTACTAACAGCGGCCCCGTCGCGGGGCAGCGTCAGCGGCACCTCAACGCCGGCTAGTGCATCAGGTCGGCGAGCTTATAGACCAGCGTCTGGTCGGCGGTCGCCAGCGTCAACTGGTTTTCCGTCAGATCGACCTGCGCACCCTCGCGCAGCATCTTGTCGATCGTCGCATCCAGGGTATTGAGCTGGGCGTCGTGGCACAGCATCCGGGTCATCGCCAGCGATTTGACCTTCAGCTCGCCGTCCGACACTTTACCTTCCCCGCTAAAGCCGTTGCACATATTGCCGGATACATACATCTTGCCCGTAATAGCCATCTTCTCACCGAAGCTTAGCTCCAGCGGCCGGTCGCTGGCGTTGACCGCCTGGCCGTTGACGCTGGTCAGCACGAAACGATGATGCTGCAGCTGTTCCGCACCGGTGGACACCTTACTGTTATAGACACAGCCGGACAGCAGCATACCTGCCGCCAGAAGCGCCGCAAATTTGTTCATTTTCACTCCAAAACATTCACATAACTAATAAAACCAAGCCAGTGTAACGGTATCGCAGCAGGGATCTGTGGGGATTATCTGAATGTGCTCCCCCCGGGAGAGGAGCACAAAAGGGAAAGGCGTCAGACGATGGCGTTCGGACAGGTTTCGCCGTTGGCGACCTGCTGCAGGTTACCCAGAGTGGTCTCCGAAATGCTGATCAGCGCCTCGGCGGTGAGGAACGCCTGGTGGCCGGTAAACAGCACGTTATGGCAGGCGGAGAGGCGGCGGAAGACATCGTCCTGGATCACGTCGTTGGATTTGTCTTCAAAGAACAGATCGCGTTCGTTCTCATAAACGTCCAGCCCCAGCGCGCCAATTTTCTGGTGCTTCAGGGCGTCGATGGCCGCCTGGGAGTCGATCAGGGCGCCGCGGCTGGTGTTGATCACCATCACCCCGTCTTTCATCTGATCGAAGGCTTCGCGATTGAGCAGGTGGTAGTTTTCGTCGGTCAGCGGACAGTGCAGGGAGATCACGTCCGATTCCTTGTACAGCGTGGCGAGGTCAACATATTCCACCCCCAGCTCCAGCGCGGCGGCGCTTGGGTACGGGTCGAACGCCAGCAGGCGCATGCCGAAGCCTTTGAGGATCCGCAACATCGCTACGCCAATTTTCCCGGTGCCGATCACCCCGGCGGTTTTGCCGTACATGGTGAAGCCGGTGAGGCCTTCGAGGGAGAAATTGGCATCGCGGGTACGCTGGTAAGCGCGGTGGATGCGGCGGTTGAGCGACATCATCATACCGATCGCATGCTCAGCGACCGCTTCCGGAGAGTAAGCTGGAACGCGCACGACGCGCAGGCCAAGCTCCTTTGCCGCCTCAAGGTCGACGTTGTTAAACCCGGCGCAGCGCAGGGCGATATATTTCACCCCGTGGGCCTTCAGCTCTTCCAGCACCGGGCGGCTGCCGTCGTCATTGACGAAGATACATACCGCTTCGCAACCGTTGGCGGTTTTGGCAGTCTTCGCTGTCAGCAGGAAATCGAAGAATTCCAGTTCAAAGCCGTATGCATCATTAACGTGCTGCAGGTACTTTTTATCGTACTGCTTCGTACTATAAACCGCGATTTTCATAAGACTTTTCTCCAGTGATTATACCGTCACGGTAGCATATTTAAAATAATCGTACAATTATTAAAAAATAGTTTAATGAGAGGGTGCTAATCCTAATTCTAGAGCATATCGCGGACTTGCGGAATCTCTTTGAAAGCCAAAGTTTTTTCACCACAAACTGAGGCTGAAAGCGCCGGGGGCGAGCAGCAGAAGCGGCCACAGCAGACCGGAGCTGACGTTAGCCAGCTGAAACGACCACAGCGGCAGACTGCTGGCGCCGCTAACAAAGGGCAGCGTAGCCCTCAGGGGAGAGAGAAAGCGGCTGAAAAAGATAGCCCACGGGCCATAGCGCTGAAAGAAGAGGCGGCTGCGGGCCAGACGCTCGGCGGTCAGCCAGCGTAGATGGGTGAGGCGATGACGGTAGCGAATGCCCAGCCGCCACGATAGCCAGAATCCGCCGATGGCGCCGAGGCTGGCGCTGGACCACATTAACAGGAAATGTCCGAGGCTGGCGGAAGCGAATGTCCCCAGCAGCAGCAGGCCGGAGGTGCCGGGGATTGCCAGCGAGACCAATGCGCAGGATTTAGTGAAGGTAAGCAGAAAAACAATCAGCAATACCCATGGATAGTGGTCCTGTGCGCTCTCTATGAGCGAGATAATTAACGACACCGCCTCTCCCGCAAGCTATTCCCGTCTGGCTGGAGTGTGGCAGGGGCGACTTAAACAACAGTTAAATGATAATGGCCGAACGTCGCGCCGCGAGTCCGGCTGGCAACTATGCTTTAACAGGCCGTAAACTTTCACTCATTGGTCGAACGTGTCACAATGGACGCCTTTCGGCTTTTACTTATGTTGAATCAGGATATTAACTGCCCATGAAGGGTAAATATAAAGCCGCCATCGCGCTGGTGTTAGTTCTGGTGTTATTGCCGCTAACCCTGCTGTTGACGCTAACCCACTGGGTGCCGACGCTGGCGGGCATCTGGCTGCCCGTGGGCACGCGTATCTCTTTGCAGGAGAGCCCGCGCCTGACGCGGTCGGCCCTGCTGATCCCCGATCTGCGTTATCTGGTGGGCGACTGTGAAATCGCCCGGGTGACCGATGTCCGTCTCTCGCGTCCCAGCCGCTGGCGGCTGCATATTGGCCAGCTGGAGATCAACAGCGCCTGCCTGAGCAAACTGCCGGCCAGCGATCCCTCTCCCGGTTCACCGCGCACGCTTGCCGAATGGCAATCGATGTTGCCCTATAGCTGGTTAACCATTGACAATCTGCGGCTCTCGCCGTGGGAGAAATGGCAGGGGCGGCTGGTAATGTCATTAACGCCTGCGCAGCAGGATATCGGCTTTGCCGGGAAGGAACTGAGTCTGCAGGCGCGCCTGCGCGGCCAGGCGCTCACCGTCAGCCAGTTCAGCGCCCGGCTGACTGACGATCAGCCGCCGGTGAAGTTGGTGGGGACCTTCCATCTGCCGCTGGTGCCGGATGGTCTGCCGGTCGACGGCCAGATGCAGGGCACCTTCGAATTCCCGCAGACTGCGGAATGGATCGATGCTGAGCTCGAGTGGCAGCACAATCGCGGCCAGCTGCTGGTCACCCCGCGGGGTGAGGTAGAGCCTATTCTGGACCTGCCGTGGGAGATCACCCCGGAGCGGATCACCATCAGCGACGGCCGTTGGCGCACCCGTTACGAGGCGTATCCGCTGCGCGGGCGGGTGGCGCTGTCGGTGGGTAACTGGCAGCAGGGCACCGAACAGATGATCGTCAGCGGTCGCCTGAATGTTCTCACCGAGGGGCATGCCGGGAAGGGCAATGCGGTACTGAATATTGGTCCGGGCAAGCTGAGCATGGATAACAGCGATCTGCCGCTGCGGCTCACCGGCGAGGCCAAGCTGGGGGAGATGATACTATACGCGGCGCTGCCGGCTCAGCTCAGTGGGCCGCTGATCAGCCCGCAGCTGGCTTTTCACCCCGGTGCGTTGCTGCGCTCGCGCGGGCGGGTGATCGACGCGCTGAATATTGACGAAATCCGCTGGCCGCTGGCCGGGGTTAAGGTCACTCAGCAGGGCGTCGATGGCCGCCTGCAGGCGATCCTTCGCGCCCATGAGCAGCAGATGGGCGACTTTACGCTGCATCTGGACGGTCAGGCGAGCGATTTTCTGCCCGACAGCGGCCGCTGGCAGTGGCGCTACTGGGGCGAGGGACATTTTACCCCGATGCAGGCGCGCTGGGATGTGAAGGGCAGCGGGGAGTGGCGCGACAATGCTATTACCCTGAGCAGCCTTTCCACCGGCTTCGATAAGCTTGAGTACGGCACAATGCGGGTCAGCACCCCGCGTCTGACCCTCGAGCAGCCGATCCGCTGGCTGCGCGATGCTGAGCATCCGCGGTTGACCGGCGCGCTGTCGCTGGACGCCGCCAAAACCACCTTCTCCGGCGGCAGCTATCTCCCGGCCTCAACGCTGAAATTCGCTCTCGACGGTCGGGACCCGACGTGGTTCCAGTTCACCGGCGCCCTGCATGCCGAGGCTATCGGTCCGGTGCGTCTGTCCGGGCGCTGGGATGGCGAACGGCTGCGCGGCCAGGCGTGGTGGCCAAAACAGTCGCTAACGGTGTTCCAGCCGCTGGTGCCGCCGGACTGGAAGATGAACCTGCGCGAAGGCAGTCTCTACGCGCAGGTGGCCTTCTCGGCGGCAGCCGGGCAGGGATTTGAGGCGGGCGGCCATGGCGTCCTGAAGGGCGGCAGCGCCTGGATGCCGGATAACCAGATCAACGGCGTCGATTTCGTCCTGCCGTTCCGCTTCAGCGACGGTCACTGGCAGCTGGGCATCCGCCGCCCGGTCTCCCTGCGCATTGGCGAAATCGTCAACCAGGTCACCGCGCGTAATCTGACGGCGGACCTGCAGGGCACCTGGCCGTGGAGCGAGGCCAATCCGCTGCAGCTCAGCGACGTCAGCGTCGATCTGTTAGGCGGGAAACTGACGTTGCTGCAGCTGCGTATGCCGCAGCGCGACCCGGCGTTGATCCGCCTGCAGCATATCTCCAGCAGCGAACTGACCAGCGCCGTCAAGGTGAAACAGTTCGCCATGTCCGGCGCGGTGAGCGGCGCGCTGCCGCTGTGGCTGGAGAATAATCAATGGATCATCCACGACGGCTGGCTGCGCAATGACGGACCGATGACCCTGCGGCTGGATAAAGACACCGCCGATGCGCTGGTGGCGGATAACGTCTCCGCCGGGGCGGCGATTAACTGGCTGCGCTATATGGAAATCTCCCGCTCGTGGACGCAGATTAACCTCAATAATCTGGGCGTGTTGACGCTTAAGGCCAGCATCAACGGCACCAGCCGGGTGGACGGGAAAAGCAGTACCGTGCATTTAAACTACGCTCATGAAGAGAATATTTTCGACCTGTGGCGCAGCTTGCGCTTCGGCGACAATTTACAGGCGTGGCTCGAGCAGAATGCTACGCTGCCCGTACGGCGCTGTACGGACGGTAAGACATGTAAGGAACCTAAATGAAGAAGCTGTTACTGGCCATGGCGGCGTCGATGCTGCTCGCCGGCTGTACGCCGCGCATCGAAATCGCGGCGTCGAAAGAGCCCATCACCATCAATATGAATGTCAAAATTGAGCATGAGATCCATATCAAGGTCGATAAGGATGTGGAAAACCTGCTCAAATCCCGCAGCGATTTGTTCTGAGGCGACGATGAGAAAACGACTGTTAACCGCGGCGCTGACGCTGGCTTTACTCAGCGCGCCCGCGCTGGCGTTGACCCTGAGCGAAGCGCGCCAGCAGGGACGAGTGGGGGAGACGCTGAACGGCTATCTCGCGCCGCTGCGTCAGGATAAAGAGACGCTGGCGCTGGTAAAGCAGATTAACGCCGCGCGCAGCGAAAGCTACCAGCAGCTGGCGGATGACAACAATCTGCCGGTGGATGAAGTGGCGAAAATGGCCGGGCAGAAGCTGGTGGCCCGCGCGCAGCCCGGGGAGTACGTCCAGGGATTGAACGGCCAGTGGCTGCGCAAATAATTAGCGACAGCGCTTGCGGTATTCCCCCGGGGTGACGCCAAAGCGCTGCTTAAAGGCGGTGGAGAAATGGCTGTGGTCGCTGAAGCCCCAGCGGTAGCCGATCCCCGCCAGCTTTTCATCGTCATGGACGTTCTGTAACGCCTGGGCACACAGATCCAACCGCCGGTTCTTAATATACTGCGCCACCACCAGCCCCTGGTCGGCAAACAGCCGGTACAGGCTGCGTACCGACATGCCCGTCTCGCTGGCCAGCCACTCCGGACGCAGATGCTCCGACTGAATGGACGCATCGATTAACGCAATAATCTTCTGAAACTGCTTTTCCCGCCGGGAAGGGGCAGGATCGCGCTGATGCAGCACCGGGCGCAACAGGCAGGCGATCGCCTCCAGCGCGGCTTCGCTCTCGCTGGCGGAGAGCGTCGTGCCGCCCATGCTTTCCAGCAGCAGTCGCTGGCTGAGCTGGACCATTGGCAGAGATTTGTCCAGCCGGCAGGCGGTAGTGATGTCCCCTGTGGGCGCCACCCGCTGGCGCGGCAGCAGCAGCGAGGCCTGACGCGAGGTCTGCTGCCAGACGATGGAGCATGGGCGGGCGGCGTCGATTAACGTGATATCGCCTGCCGCCAGCGTCACCTGGCGATCGTCCTGTTCGATGATGGCTTCGCCGGCGAGCTGAAACACGGTATAGAACCAGGCGTCGTTATCGCGTTTTATCTCATTGCGCGTGCGGTAGAGATTGACGCCGGCGGCGGTGACGGTACTGACCTTGAGGCTGCCGGCGTAGCGGGCGTCAATCTCGCCGTGGAAACTCTCCTCCAACGGCCGGGCGGCGAAATGGCCGCAGACCTGATTGATCGTCGCCAGCCAGCGCTGATACGCCAGCCCTCCCTCTGCCGTGGTCATCATTCGCCCTTCTCCTGTAATAACAATGTTTCCGCATTGTTGCATTTGTGTCGCCTCAGGCAAGGGCGCGATGGCGGGTATATGAAAGAACTATTACCCGCGGCACATTTCTGCGAGGGCAGACGACGGAATTGCGGCGACTGTCACAGCGGCGCAAACGAATGTCACAGAGAAAAAAGCGCCAACCGCCAACCAGACATAGACTGAAAGCACTATCCGCGATGAATAAGGAAAGGGTATGTCCACCTCACAGATAGCGCTGCTTGCCAGCGTCCAGCAGTTTTTAGACCGTCAGCATGGCCTGTATATCGACGGCGCCCCCTGCGCCGCGCAGAGCGAAAACCGGTTAACCGTCTGGGATCCGGCCACCGGGCAGGCGATTGCCACCACCGCCGACGCCAGCCCGGCGGATGTCGACCGGGCGGTGATGTCCGCCTGGCGCGCTTCTGTCGATCGCCGCTGGGCCGGGCGCACCCCGGCTGACCGTGAACGCATCCTGCTGCGTTTTGCCGATCTGGTGGAGCAGCACGGCGAAGAGCTGGCGCAACTGGAAACCCTCGAACAGGGGAAATCCATTGCCATCTCCCGCGCCTTTGAGGTCGGCTGCACCCTGAACTGGATGCGCTACACCGCGGGGCTGACCACCAAGATCAGCGGCCGGACGCTGGACGTTTCGATCCCGTTCCCGCAAGGGGCGCGTTACCAGGCGTGGACCAAAAAAGAGCCGGTCGGGGTGGTGGCGGGCATCGTCCCGTGGAATTTCCCGCTGATGATCGGCATGTGGAAGGTCATGCCGGCCCTGGCGGCGGGCTGTTCGATCGTCATCAAACCCTCGGAAACCACCCCGCTGACCCTGCTGCGGGTGGCGGAGCTGGCGACCCAGGCGGGCGTTCCTGACGGGGTGTTCAACGTGGTCACCGGCAGCGGCGCCGGCTGCGGCGCGGCGCTGACCGCCCATCCGCAGGTGGCGAAGGTTAGCTTTACCGGCTCGACGGCGACCGGGAAACAGATTGCCCGCGTGGCTGCCGACCGCCTGACCCGCGTGACGCTGGAGCTGGGTGGCAAGAATCCGGCGATTGTGCTCAAAGACGCCGACCCCCAGTGGGTTATTGAGGGGCTGATGACCGGAAGCTTCCTCAATCAGGGGCAGGTCTGCGCCGCCAGCTCGCGGATCTACATCGAAGCGCCGCTGTTTGACACCCTGGTCAGCGGCTTCGAGCAGGCGGTGAAATCGCTGCAGGTGGGGCCGGGGATGCAGGAGACGGCGCAGATCAACCCGGTGGTCTCCCGGGCCCACTGCGACAAGGTGGCGGCCTACCTCGAAGAGGCTCGCGAGCAGAAGGCAGAGCTTATCAGCGGCAGCGCCGGACCAGACGCGGGAGGGTACTATATTCCGCCAACGCTGGTGGTAAACCCCGACGCCGGACTGCGTCTCAGCCGTGAGGAGGTTTTTGGCCCGGTGGTGAACCTGGTGCGAGTGGCCGATGGCGAGGAGGCGCTGCGCCTGGCCAACGACAGCGATTTTGGTCTGACCGCCAGCGTCTGGACCCGCGATCTGACCCAGGCCCTGAACTACACCGACCGTCTGCAGGCGGGTACGGTATGGGTCAACAGCCATACCCTGATTGACGCCAACCTGCCTTTCGGCGGCATGAAGCAGTCTGGAACCGGCCGCGATTTCGGCCCTGACTGGCTCGACGGCTGGTGCGAAACCAAATCCGTCTGCGTGCGCTACTAGCCCTCCGTCGGGGAAGGCGAAAGGCTTTTCCCGACGCGCCCCTTGCCGACTTCCGGTCTTTCTCGCTACTGTGGAGGGCAATCTTTGCCTAATCTGGGCGGTGAATCATCAGGAGGTCTTCGGCATGACAGCATTTCCTAAGGTTGCGCTAATTGGTCCCGGCGCCATCGGCACCACGATTGCCGCCGCCCTGTTTGAGAGGGGGAGGGCGCCGATGGTCTGCGGGCGTACCGCCCATTCGGCGCTGGTGCTGCGCACTGACGAGGGTGAGATCGTGGTGCCCGGCCCGGTGCACACCGACCCGATGGCGATATCCGCCCCCTTCGACCTGGTCTTTGTCGCGGTGAAAACCACCCAGACGGAGGCCATCGCCCCCTGGCTGACGGCCCTGTGTTCCCCTGACACCGTGGTGTGCGTGCTGCAAAACGGCGTTGAGCAGCGCCAGCAGTTTGCCCCCTTGACCGGCGGCGCGACGGTGCTGCCGTCGGTGGTCTGGTTCCCGGCGCAGCGCGATGCCGATGCCTCTGTCTGGTTGCGCGCCACGCCGCGCCTGACGCTGCCGGATCTGCCGGGGGCAGAGCGAGTGCAGCAGGCGCTGGCGGGAACCCGCTGCGCGGTGGACCTGGCGGCTGATTTTACCACCGTTGCCTGGCGCAAACTGTTGCAGAACGCGGTTGCCGGACTGATGGTGCTGACCGGACGACGCGCCGGGATGTTCGCCCGGGAGGACATCACTGCCGTCGCGGGCGTCAGCACGGCATTCCGACGCCGCTCAGCGATATCATCGTGCCGCTGCTGGCGGCGGCCAGCGACGGCCCGGGCTGACCCGGGCTGGCGCGGGGTTAGTCCACCAGGGAGGGATCGAGGTCGATCATCAACTGCTTCATCTCGGCAAAGTGCTGCCTGGAGAAATCGGCAATCTTCTCCCAGTCCTGGGCGGTTTTTTCCGCCACCGCGTCTGACAGCACCTTCAGCGGCTGGCCGGTTGACCAGGCGGTGATCAGGATCTGACAGGCGCGCTCCAGGGTCCAGATATCGTCGAACGCTTCGCCGATGGTCGGGGCGGTCACCAGCACCCCATGGTTGCCCATCAGCAGACGGCGTTTATCCGCCAGCAGCCCCGCCAGCCGGGCGCCTTCTGCCGCGGTGTCCGCCATCCCGCCGTACAGGGTATCGACGGCGACCCGGTTAAAATAGCGGGCCGTGTTCTGGTCGATAGGCAGGATCTGCGGCGTCGCCAGACAGGCGAGGCTGGTGGTGTACACCGGGTGCAGATGCAGCACCACCCGCACGTCGGGCAGTCGCTGATGGATCTGCCCGTGGATGGCCCACGCGGTGGCATCGACGTCAGGGCGCGCGGCGCAACGTTCATCATCGGCGTTCAGCACCAGCAGATCGCTGGCGCGGATGCGCGAAAAGTGTTTCCACTTCGGGTTGAGTAAAAACGTTTTCCCGTCAGCGGAGAGCGCGGCGCTGAAATGGTTGGCCACCGCCTCATGCATGCCGAGATGGGCAATGATGCGAAAGGTGGCCGCCAGGTCGATGCGGATCTGCTCTTCATCGGAATCGCGCATGGGCATTATTCCGCTTTCGGCATCAGGGTCTGCAGATCGTCCGCCGTCGGCGCCTGGAAGTGATATTTCTTCAGCAGGGCGGCATATTCCGGCGTCGCGCTGTATTTTTTCAGCGCCTCTTCGAGGGCGGTTTTCACCTTAGTATTGCCTTTTTTAACGCCAAAGCCGTTCAGCACCGGATAGATCAGCGTGTCAGAGGAGATAACCACCCGATCACCCAGTTTTTCCACCACCCCGCGCGCCACGGCGGCGTCGGTGATCTGCGCATCCACCGCGCGCGACAACAGCGCCTGGGTGGTCTGCGGGTCGGTGGTATAAACGCTCAGCGCAATTGGCTTCAGCCCTTTCTTCACGCAGTAGTCGGCGGAAAGCTTCTGCAACTGCGCCAGCCACGAGGTGGCGCCCATCGAGCCGATTTTATGCCCGCAGAAGTCTTCCGGCGTCTTAGGCTGGTAGTCGCTCCCTTTGCGGGCGAGGATCGCCTCCCCGCTTTTCAGGTACGGCACCATGTCGATCACCTTCAGGCGCTCGGCGGTAATGTACATCGACGAGTTGGTGATATCGAAGCGCCCGCCCTGCAGCCCGGGGATCAGGTTGGGGAAGCGGGTATCGATATTCACTGCTTCACGGCCCATGCTCTTCGCCAGGCCGTTGAGCAGTTCAATATCAAACCCCGCCGGCTTTTTGTTCTCCATGTACTCGTAAGGGAAAAAGGTCATGTCCGAACCAGCGGTGATCTTACCGCTTTGCTGCTCTCTTCCCCGGCCACCAGCTGGCCGGCATGGCGGCTCGGCAGCGGGTTTTCGCTGAAGGGCAGCGCATCCTCGGCGGCGTAGACGCTGATGAACAGGGTGCGCGGCAGGGCGGTCTCGTTGGGGCTGGAGGCGTGCAGCAGGCGGGTATGCATAAAGCAGACCGAGCCCGCCGGGCCAAAACAGGCCTGCGGCTGCTGGCAGTGCGTCGCCACCACCTCATCATCCACCGCCCCCGTGAAGCGCCCCTCCTGCCAGTGGGTCCACAGCGGCCCCTGATGGCTGCCCGGCACCACGTTGAGCGGGCCATTCTCCGGCGTCACCTCGCTGACCATCAGCAGAGCGGTGATGATGTCGTCATTGCTGTGTGGGGTGAAGAGGAAATCCTGATGCCATTTCACCTCGGTGGCGGTGTGCGGCAGCTTGGAGTTAATTTTGCTGTGATGAAAGCGGGTGCCGCTGCCGCCGATCAACTGCGCGGCGATGGTAGCCATCCGCGAATTCAGCGCAGTATGGCGATAGGCCTCGGAGATCTCCGTCGGTGAGGCGACCCGGCGCAGCGACGGATGGTCGGGAGCATGGTCGCGTTCGATATCGAAACGTGGCCGCCCGTCGAGGGTTTCTCCCCACACCGTCGCGTGACCGCGGCTCTCCTCGACCCAGCCGTCGAAATCGCTCTGCAGGGCGGCGATGTCAGCGCTGGAAAGCACTTCTTCGACCACCAGAAAACCCTGCTGATGAAACTGATCAATTTGCCACTGCGCAATCATAGTTTTTCCTCTTCACGTTCCGATAGTTAAGCCAGAGAAACATCTTTGAGAAAGGCCTCGACCCGCGGGTGCTGCCCGCTACGCATCGCCTGCGGCGTGTCATCGCACACCACCCGGCCTTTCTCCATAAACACGATCCGGTCGGACACTTTGAAGGCGAAGTTCATCTCGTGGGTGACGATGACCATGGTGATGCCTTCGTGGGCCAGGGATTCGATAACCTGCAGCACTTCATTCACTTTTTCCGGATCCAGCGCCGAGGTGGGCTCATCGAACAGCATGATCTGCGGACGCATCATCAGGGCGCGGGCGATCGCCACCCGCTGCTGCTGTCCGCCGGAGAGCTGGTGTGGATACTTCCAGGCGTGCTCCAGCATGCCCACTTTGTGCAGCAGTTCGCAGGCGTGCTGGCGCAGCTCCGCGTCACTTGCCAGATGGTGATAGCGCGGGGCCAGCAGCAGATTGCCGAACACGGTCAGATGCGGGAACAGGTTAAAGCTCTGGAACACCATGCCGATGTTCAGGCGATGTTCGGCATTCTCCATAAAGCTCGGCTTCTGCTGCCCCTGGCGGTCGAGGTGAATAAAGGGTTGGCCGTTAATCTGAATTTCGCCGTTATCGATCTGCTCAAGACCGTTCAGCAGGCGAATGAGGGTGGTTTTCCCCGAGCCTGACGGACCGATGACCGAGACCACCTCGCCGGGCTGGATCTGCAGGCTCACCGCCCCCAGCACTTCGACGTTGTTGTAGGCCTTATGCAGCTTAGAGGCCTGCAGTGCCGGCTCATGACTCTGGGTGACGCTGCGCGCCATCGCCGGGCGGCGGGCGCTGGCCAGCCGCTGCATCTCGGCATCTACCGGACGAGCGGTATTGCGCTGGGTTACGTCAAGGTAGTTCTCCAGCCGTTTCAGCAGAAAATCGAACACCGTGACGATAAAGATGTAATAAAACGCCACGGCCGTCATCGTCTCCATGACCAGAAAGTTCTGCGAGTAGAGCTGCTGGCCGACCATCAATATTTCGGTCAGGGAGATCACCGACACCAGCGAACTGAGCTTCACGATGGCGATATATTCATTGGCCAGCGCCGGCAGGGCGACGCGCAGCGCCTGGGGGATGATCACCCGCCACTGGATCCCGGCGTAGCGCAACCCCAGGGCCCGCGCGGCTTCGCTCTGCCCTCGAGGGATGGAGAGCAATCCGCCGCGGTGGATCTCGGCGATATAAGCCGCTTCGCTGAGAACCATCGCCAGCAGGCCGGCCCAGAAGGGATCGTTCAGCACCGGGGCGAAGGAGGGCAGCGCCTGCGGCATGTTGTAGACAAAAATCAGCAGGACCAGCAGCGGCATACTGCGAAATAACCAGATATACAGCCGGGCTGGGGTGGATAACCAGCCGCGCGGCGACTGTTTGGCCAGCGCCAGAATAAATCCGAGCACAATACTGCAGCCCCAGGTCAGCAGACTTAATTTAATGACGGTCCAGGTGGCCCACCAAAAATCGGCATCGCTGAGCAGGCTTAACATGTAGTTCCAGTTAAACGTCATGGGCTATTTCACTCGTCATAATTATCAAAAATGAAAGTGGCTCGGCTGTGCCGTAATGGGGAGCCACCGGTATTCATCGTGCGAATACACTATGCTGGCAGGATGCTTTCAGAGGCAATTAGTAAATTTTTGGCCTTTAAGTTTAAAAAAACTATACAGCGATATTAACGATATGGAATTTAAAGTGATTGTTAAGATACTTTGCGTAAACAATTTAAAAACAATGACTGTAATTCAATAACGCTATTTTGAGCAGACAGGTTATTTTGCGCGAAACTGGGGCAGACGCTGCCAGTCTGGCGTGCAGCGTGGCGCATGATGGTGCAATGGTGGAAATAAACCACGCGGGCGTAGAGCAATAATAAATATTGTCGCCCCTTGTCGGGCAATGCGCCGCTCTTTTCCGGGGGTGGCACGCGGATTGCTTGGGACTTAGAGGAAAACTATTCCCTGTGTGCGCCGGACCATATTTTATCAATGGTGATGCTATGAACCGATTTACCCTGAAGCAGCTCAAATATTTCGTCACCGTGGTGGAGACGGAGAGTATCGCCGAGGCCTCCCGCCAGCTGCACATTGCGCAGCCGTCGATTTCGATTGCCATCAAGAATCTGGAGAGCACCTTCGACCAGCAGCTGTTTATTCGCCACCATGCGCAGGGCGTTTCGCTCACCTCCAGCGGTCGGCGGATCTACGATAAAGCGAAAGAGCTGCTGCGCCTGTCCTGGGAGTTCGAACAGAATTCGCGAGCGGATAAAGAGCTGGTTTCTGGCATGATCTCCATCGGTTGCTTCGAATCGGTGGCTCCGCTGTATATGCCGAAGCTGGTGGCCGGGTTTAAGAAATGCTATCCGGAAATCACCCTGCATCTGTACGACGGCGAACAGCATGAGCTGATGCATGGCCTGCACCGCGGCCGCTTCGACCTGGCGCTGGTTTACGATCTGGAGCTCGGCCATTCGATCAATAAAGAGCGGCTCAATGCCCCGCATAAACCCTACGCGCTGCTGCCCGCCGCGCATCCGCTGGCGCAGAAGGCGCAGGTGACGCTGCAGGAGCTGAGCCGCGAGCCGATGATCCTCCTCGATGCGGTCCCCAGTAAAAATTATTTTATCTCCATCTTTAAGGAAAAGGGTTATCACCCGGAAGTGGCTTACAGTTCCCCCTCCATTGAAATGGTGCGCTGTATGGTGGGTCAGGGGTTGGGTTTTTCGGTGCTGGTCACCCGGCCCTGCTGCGATATGACCTACGATGGCGAAAGAGTGGTGCAGCGGGATATTGCCGACGAGATGCCCGCCTCGACCTTAATTATGGCGCATCTCGCGAATAATGAGCCCACGCGGCCGACGCAACTGTTTATGGATTATTGTCGCAGCATCGAATTAACCCCAACTCACGCCTGAAATAACGCCTGTCGATCCGGCAGGCGTTATTTTTTTGTCGTCACTCAGCCTCGTAAAATTCTATTCAGTCGATCGTTTTATAATATTTTACCAATTCGTCACAGTTAAATAACCTGAAAGCCGTCAATTCCGGCGACGTCGTCGGCAACTGTGCTTGAAGGATAGCGAAATGACTGAACAGATTACCGAGATCGATACCCTGGTGGTCGGCGCGGGGCAGGCGGGCGTCGCCATGAGCGAGCATCTGACCCGGCTGGATATCCCCCACCTGGTGCTGGAGAAACAGGGTATTGCCCAGGCCTGGCGCAGCGGGCGCTGGGATTCGCTGGTGGCCAACGGCCCGGCCTGGCACGATCGGTTTCCGGGGATGGTGTTCCCGGACTGCCCGCCGGACAGCTTTGTCGGCAAAGAGCAGGTTGCGGACTATTTTGCCGCCTATGCCCGCAGCTTCAATGCGCCGATCCGTACCGGGGTGGAGGTGTACAGCGCCGAACGCCTCGCCGGACGGCCGGGCTTTCGTATCGACACCTCGCAGGGAGTGATTGAAGCGCAGCGGATCGTAGCGGCCACCGGGCCGTTTCAGCGGCCAGTGATCCCGGCCATTGCCCCACAGAGTCCGGCTATTCAGCAGCTCCACTCCGCGCACTATTTTAACCCGCAGCAGCTGCCGGAGGGCGGTGTGCTGGTGATTGGCGCAGGATCCTCCGGCGTGCAGATTGCCGATGAGCTACAGCGGGCCGGACGCGCGGTGTGGCTGTCGGTGGGAGCGCACGACCGCCCGCCGCGTCGCTATCGTCAGCGCGATTTTTGCTGGTGGCTCGGGGTGCTGGGGATGTGGGATGCCGCGGCCAATGCGCCGGGTAAAGAGCATGTCACTATCGCGGTGAGCGGCGCGCGCGGCGGCCATACCGTCGATTTTCGCCAGCTGGCGCATCAGGGGGTCACGTTAGTGGGGCAGACCCGCGGCTTTGACGGTGACAAAGCACTGTTTCACCCCGACCTGGCGGAGAATATCCGCCGCGGCGATGCCTCCTACCTTGCGCTGCTCGACGCCGCGGACGCGTGGGTGGCCCGCAACGGCATGGACCTGCCCGAAGAGCCCTCCGCCCGCGAATTTCTGCCCGATCCGGCCTGCGTTACCGACCCGCTGCTCAGTCTCAATCTGGCCGAGGCCGGGATCGGCACCATCATCTGGGCGACGGGCTACACCACTGACTATCGCTGGCTGAAGGTCAACGCCTTCGATGACGCACAGCGGCCACAGCATCACCGCGGCGTATCGACGGAGCCGGGCGTCTATTTCCTCGGCTTGCCGTGGCTCTCGCGGCGCGGGTCCACCTTTATCTGGGGCGTCTGGCACGATGCCAAATATATTGCCGACCAGATCGCCATTCAGCGCCAGTACCAGCGTTACCAGCCGTCCTGTTAACCGTTTTCCTTAAGGAGTGCTTTGATGCCAACTCATACCCGTATTCGCATGTTTAACACCAAAGAGACCTACCCGAACCAGGCGCTGAACAACGATCTGTGCCAGGCGGTGCGGGCCGGCAATACCGTCTACGTTCGCGGCCAGGTTGGCACCGACTTCGCCGGCAATCTGATTGGCCTCGGCGACCCGCGGGCGCAGGCGGAGCAGGCAATGAAGAATGTTGAACAGTTGCTGAAAGAGGCGGGAAGCGACCTCTCGCATATCGTCAAGACCACCACTTATCTGATCGATCCCCGCTATCGCGAGCCGGTCTATCAGGAGGTGGGCAAATGGTTAAAAGGTGTCTTTCCCATCTCCACCGGGGTGGTGGTGTCGGCCCTCGCGCAGCCGCAGTGGCTGATGGAGATTGACGTTACGGCGGTGATCCCTGACGACTGGCAGGGGGAGGCAGCAGAATGACTCTCTCTATTAGCGCCCGCTGCCCGGAATCAGGTCAGCTCGGCATTGCCATTAGTTCGTCGAGCATGGCCGTGGGATCGCGCTGTCCGTGGCTATTGCCCGGCGTCGGCGCGGTCGCCAGTCAGAACATAACCCTGCCGTCGCTGGGGCCGCAGATCCTCAGCGCGCTCGAAGCGGGGGCCAGCGTTGAGCAGGCCCTGAACCTGGCCCTGGCGGAGGATCGCTTCCGCGAATATCGCCAGGTCGCGGCGATTGACGCCAACGGCGACACGGCGGTGTTCAGCGGGGAGTTCACCCTCGGGATCGGCGGCGCCCTGGCGGGGGATAACTGCGTGGCGGCGGGTAACATGCTGGCCGGTCAGGGGGTAATCGCCGCGATGGTGGGCGCCTTTGAGGCCGCCACCGGAGAGCTGGCCAGCCGGCTGCTGGCCGGGCTGCGCGCCGGGATCGTCGCCGGGGGCGAGGCCGGGCCGGTCCACTCGGCGGCGGTGAAGGTGGTGGACGATTACCCGTGGCCGGTGGTCGACCTGCGCATTGACTGGGCGGAGGTGGATCCGCTGGCGGCCCTTGAGCAGCTGTGGCTGGCCTGGGAGCCGCAAATGGACGCCTATATTACCCGGGCGCTCGACCCGCGCGAGGCGCCCGCCTATGGCGTCCCCGGCGATGAATAACATCCTCGCCGCGCTGCTGGCTTTTGACACCACCAGCCGCCATTCGAACCTGGCGATGATCGACTGGATCGCCGATTTTCTCGCTGCCCGCGGCGTGGCGTCCCGCCGCTTTTATGACCCGTCGGGCGGTAAGGCCAATCTCTACGCCCGGCTGGGGCCGTCCGGCGGCGGTGGGGTGATGCTCTCGGGCCACACCGACGTGGTCCCGGTGGACGGCCAGGCCTGGAGCGTTCCGCCTTTCAGCCTGACCGAGCGCGATGGCCGCTACTATGGCCGCGGCAGCGCCGATATGAAGGGGTTTCTCGCCTGCGTGCTGGCGGCAGTGGATGACTTTCTGGCGGCGCCGCTGCGCATGCCACTGCATCTGGCCTTCTCCTATGACGAAGAGGTCGGCTGTCTCGGTGTGCGCAGCCTGGTGGATTTTCTGCAGGCCTCGCCGGAGAAACCGGCGCTGTGCCTCATCGGCGAGCCGACAGAGATGCAGCCGGTGTTCGGTCATAAAGGCAAACTGGCCATGCGCTGCTGCATCGAGGGGCAGGCCTGCCATTCGGCCTATGCCCCGCAGGGGGTGAACGCCATCCGCTACGCGGCCAGGCTGATCAACCATTTGGATCGGCTGGGCGTGCGTCTGGCCCGGCAGCAGGACAGCCGCTTTTCGCCGCCCTTCAGCACGCTGCAGGTGGTAGGCAGCGGGAGCGACATCCAGTTCCAGCTGTTAAGCCACTATCCGCCGCTGCTCAGCGATCCGCAGTCCGACTTCGCCCGCTGGCTGGCGCAGTGGTGCGGCAGCGACCGCTTCTCCACCGTGGCGTTCGGCACCGAAGGAGGGCTGTTCGATGAGATGGGCGTCGCGACCCTGGTCTGCGGACCGGGCAGCATGGCCCAGGGCCATAAGGCCGATGAGTACATCAGCATCGCGCAGACCGAGCGCTGTATGACGATGCTGCGACAGCTTTGCGCGTGGATGCGTGCCGAACCGGCGGAACCGCTCACCTGATCCCTCAACACAGGAAACCAAGCGATGCACAATCAACACTCTCCCCACATCGATCAAGCGACCATCGACCGCTGGCAGGCGGATGGCGCGGTGTTATTAAAAGGCGTCTTTACCCCCTGGGTCGAGCGCCTCGCCGAAGGGGTCACGGCGCTGATGGCCAGCCCCAGCGAGTATGGTCATGCGCGCACGGTGATCCCCAAAGATGGTTCGCCGCCTTTTTTTCAGGACTACTGCAACTGGTCGCGGATCCCGGCGTTTAGCGAGTTTGTCTTTCAGTCAGCGGCCGCCGAGATCGCGGCGGCGCTGATGCAGTCGCAGACGGCGAAATTTTTCCATGAACATACGCTGGTCAAACCGGCCGGAGGCAGCACGGTGACTCCCTGGCATCATGACCAGCCTTACTATTGCGTCTCCGGCAGGCAGAACGTCAGCTTCTGGATCCCGCTGGACCCGGTGGCGGAGGCCACCTCGCTGCGTTGCATTCGCGGGTCGCATCGCTGGGAGGAGGAGTTCAGTCCTACCCGTTTCAATGGCACTAAGCTTTACGAGCACACCCGGTTCAGCACCCTGCCGGATATCGACGCCCATGAGGACGAATACGATATCGTCAGCTGGGCGCTGGAGCCGGGGGATGCGGTGGCCTTCCATTTTCGCACCGTCCATGGCGCCCGCGGCAACCCCGGCGCGCGGGCGCGACGGGTCTTCTCCGCCCGCTGGGTGGGGGATGACGCCTCGTTTGCCGATCGCGGCGGCGTGACGTCGCCACCGTTCCCCGAGCTGACCCTGCGGGACGGCGACCCGCTGGATTCCCCGCTGTTCCCCCAGGTTTGGCCGCGGGCGTGAGCCACTGGAAGCGGGATCTGCTATGATCCCGACTTTCGTTGTCTGGAGCCAGTCGATGTTCAACGACGCCATTGTTT
>PPYF01102972.1_pt1 | contig 20666 bp, 18 predicted proteins | sample 1559871 | NCBI WGS metagenome assembly PPYF01 (sample SAMN08240021, study PRJNA423297) | Human gut metagenome, whole genome shotgun sequencing project. | reverse complement strand
AGCGACCTATACCCTTAGCAGGGGCACCTCTTCGGCCTCTTGAGTACTTCTCCAGACTCCGAACTGAAATTTCTTATTCAATTTGAAGTGTGCTTCTAACTCGAAGCGCATTACCGATTATATACAAAAAAGCCTGTCTTGTCAACAGGTTTTTTCATTTTTTTTAAATATTTTTTTGAATGGTCGCTTCAATGCGTCTTTTTACCTCTGCCGCTATCTCTGTAGTCTTCATATCCTTATATTCTTCATATAACATCGGCTCCAGAAAATGCACCTGAACGACCAGCTTATCAATAGAACCGGTATCAAACGCCTTAAACGAATCTATCAGAGCAACAGGTACGATCGGACATTTTGTCTTTGTCGCCACCTTAAAGCTTCCGCCTTTGAACTCCTGCGGCTTGTTTCCCTGTTTGCTTCTGGTTCCCTCCGGAAATATCAGGTAGTTGCGTCCTGCCTTTACTTCTTTAATCACATTAACGATTACTTCCATAGACTGTTTCAGATCGTCACGGTCAATACAGAACGCTTTCATACAGGCAAATACCTGTTTCAGAAAAGGTACAGTCTCTACTTCCTTCTTTGCCACAACTGAAAAAGGTACAGGACATACATGTGCAATTGCGAGTACATCAAACAATCCCTGATGATTTGGGTAAAACATAAAGCCGTTCTCCTTCGGTATATTTTCTACTCCATGAGCATCAATATGGATATTTCCTCCCTTTATGGCTCTTCTGTCAATATATTTGATAAGTTTCCATCTCTGCTCCTCTGTATAATTCTCCACATGGCTGGCATACCAGTTCAGTTTAATCCAGCCATAGGGAACAAAAAGCAGATTTCTAAATACCATTAATAAAATTCTTTTCATCTTATCCCCCGCGCCGCAGCTTATTTTGTGAGAAGTTTACCGGCTATCTTATCTTCGTATCCCGGATTTTTTTTGATAAACGTATCATAATCCTTATTATACTGCTTATAAGTATCCGTAGTCATAAATTTCACATAATCGGATGCTGCCTGAGTACGCATATCATCTGTAATCTTAGAAGGAGGAAGAATATTATAATCTTTTTCCTTCTTTCCTACCATATACGTTCCCACACATGGATATTTCTGTTCATTTTCCAGTTCAAGGTCATATGTAATATACACATAGGTATAGTCCTTGTTCTCGGAAAGCGTATCACAATCCCTGATTTCCAGTTTTTTTACATTGTGCGCCTTGAAATAGGCAATTGTCGCGTCAATTTCTGCCTGAAGACTGGATTCTGTATCTTTCTTCTGTCCATAGCAGTCTTTGACTCTCTTTTCTTTTCCGTCTACATATGCCTCTATCAAGGATTCCGTCACACTCTCCGGGGATTTGTGGCTGACGCCGCAGCCGGTCATCCCCAGCATGAGAGACGCCGCCACAAATGCTGCTGCATATTTTTTCCATTTCATCATGGCTGCTCAGTTTCCCCTTTTACTTCTTCCTCTTCTGCGGTTGTTTCAGTTTCTTCTGTGTTTTCACCTGCTGCCTTGTCTTCTTTTTTCTCTCTTACTTTGGCAAGGCTTGCCACAGTTACGCCGTCATCCAGATTAATAAGCTTCACACCTGAAGTAATTCTTCCAAGCGTTGTAATATCGGAACACTGCAGACGGATAATGATACCCTCTGTTGTGATCATCATAACTTCATTATCTTCGTTGACAGCCTTTGCGCCTACAACACAGCCTGTTTTTTCAGTAATCTTGTAACATTTAACACCTTTTCCGCCACGATTCTGACAGGTGAACTCACCAATAGAGGTACGTTTACCCATACCGTTGGCAGAGACGATCAGAAGACAGTCTCCCTGTGAATTGAGCTGCATTGCCACAACTTCATCATCATCTGCAAGATTCATTCCGCGTACACCCATGGAAACACGCCCTGTACTTCTTACATCTGTCTCGTTAAAACGAATACACTGGCCATATTTCGTCACAAGGATAATATCTTTCTTATCATTGGTCGATTTAACTTCAATAAGCTCGTCATCGTCGCGAAGTGAAATAGCGGCAAGCCCTGTTTTACGGACATTGGCATATTCCAGAATCGGGGTCTTTTTCACAAGTCCCTTCTTAGTTGCCATCATAAGATAACTGCCTTTTTCAAACTGGTTGATTGGAATTACCGCTGTAATACGTTCATCCGGCATAAGCTGCAAAAGATTCACGATTGCAGTTCCTCTTGCTGTACGGCTTGCTTCCGGAATCTCATAGACTTTCAGCCTGTATACACGCCCTGTATTCGTAAAGAACATCAGATAATGGTGTGTCGTCGTCATGAGGAGTTCTTCAATGTAATCATCCTCTATTGTCTGCATACCCTTAATTCCACGTCCGCCACGGTTCTGACTTCTGAAATTATCCACAGTCATTCTCTTGATATAGCCAAGCTTCGTCATTGTAATCACTGTGTTTTCATTCGGAATCAGGTCTTCTGTTGAAATATCATATACATCGTAGCCAATGGAAGTTCTTCTGTCATCTCCGTATTTTTCGGAAATTCCGAGAATTTCTTCGCGAATTACACGCAGAAGTAAATTCCTGTCAGCAAGAATCGCTTCATATTTGCGGATTTTTTCCATTAATTCTGCATATTCCGCTTCCAGCTTCTCTCTTTCCAGACCTGTCAGAGCACGGAGACGCATATCTACGATAGCCTGCGCCTGCACCTCTGTCAGTTCGAAACGCTCAATCAAATTCTGTTTCGCAGTCTGTACATTCTGGGCAGCACGGATAATCCGGATAACTTCGTCAATATTATCCAGCGCCTTTAACAGACCTTCCAAAATATGCGCGCGTTCTCTCGCCTTATTCAGATCGTATTTCGTTCTTCTTGTTACAACTTCTTCCTGATGTGCCAGATAGTATTCCAGCATTTCCTTCAGATTCAGTACCTTCGGCTCCAGACTTCCGTTACGCGGAACAAGGGAAAGCATAATTACGCCAAAAGTATCCTGAAGCTGTGTATGTTTATAAAGCTGATTGAGAATGACATTTGCATTGGCATCTTTACGAAGGTCAATACAGATACGCATTCCCTCACGGCTTGAATGGTCGTTTAAATCCGTGATTCCGTCAATCCTTTTATCTCTTACCAGCTCGGCAATCTTTGCAATAAGACGGGCCTTGTTTACCAGATACGGAAGCTCTGTGACAATGATTCTGGACTTGCCGTTAGGCAGTGTCTCTATATTTGTCACCGCACGTACACGGATTTTTCCCCTTCCGGTTCGGTAGGCTTCCTCAATCCCTCTTTTTCCAAGAATCGTCGCGCCTGTCGGGAAATCCGGCCCTTTTACAATTTCAAGAAGCTCTTCCATATCTGTATCACGGTCTTCTTCTATGATGTTGTCGATAATTTTTACGACAGCAGAAATAACCTCACGAAGATTGTGAGGCGGAATATTCGTAGCCATACCTACTGCAATACCTGAGGTTCCGTTCACCAGAAGATTCGGATAACGTGCCGGAAGCACAGACGGCTCCCGCTCGGTTTCATCGAAGTTCGGTGTGAAATCTACAGTATCTTTATTGATATCAGCGAGCATTTCCATAGAAATCTTACTCAGACGAGCCTCTGTATATCGCATGGCAGCCGCGCCGTCACCATCCACAGAACCGAAGTTTCCGTGGCCGTCTACGAGAGGATATCTGGTAGACCATTCCTGCGCCATATTAACCAGCGCGCCATAGATAGAGCTGTCTCCATGCGGATGGTATTTACCCATTGTATCACCGACAATACGCGCACATTTACGATGCGGCTTGTCAGGCCCGTTATTCAGCTCGATCATGGAATACAGAACACGGCGCTGTACCGGTTTCAGACCATCTCTTACATCTGGCAGCGCCCTGGACGCAATAACGCTCATGGCATAGTCAATGTAAGATTCCTTCATGGTCTTTTCCAAATCCACCTCGTGGACTTTGTCAAAAATATTATCTTCCATTTTCTATTCTCCTAAATATCCAGATTCTTAACAAATCTTGCATTTTCTTCGATAAATTCACGTCTTGGCTCTACCTTGTCTCCCATAAGAGTTGTAAAAGTCAGATCAATCTCAGATGTTGCCGCTTCATCCATAGTTACACGGAGAAGAACCCTTTTTTCCGGATCCATGGTAGTCTCCCAAAGCTGATCTGCATCCATCTCTCCCAGACCTTTATAACGCTGGATTTTATTATTTCCGTCACGTCCGATTTCCGTGAGTATCTGATCCAGTTCTTCATCGTCATATGCGTACCAGACTTTTTTATTCTTTTCCACCTTATAAAGAGGCGGCTGCGCCAGATAGACATATCCCTCTTTAATTAAATCCGGCATAAAGCGATACAGGAACGTCAAAAGAAGCGTCGCGATATGCGCGCCGTCAACATCGGCATCCGTCATAATGATAATCTTATGATAACGGAGCTTGGTAATATCAAAATCCTCATGGATACCTGTTCCAAACGCAGTAATCATAGCCTTGATTTCTGCATTGGAATAAATTTTATCCAGACGAGCTTTTTCTACGTTCAGAATCTTTCCTCGAAGGGGAAGAATTGCCTGTGTCGCACGATTTCTCGCAGTTTTCGCAGAACCGCCGGCGGAATCTCCCTCTACAATGTAAATCTCGCAGTTTTTCGGATCCTTATCTGAACAATCTGCAAGCTTACCCGGAAGCGCCATACTGTCAAGCGCAGACTTACGGCGTGTCAGGTCACGCGCCTTACGGGCTGCCTCACGGGCTCTCTGCGCAAGAACAGACTTTTCTACGATTGTTTTCGCAACTGTCGGGTTCTGTTCCAGGAAAAGCTCCAACTGTTTGCTCACAATACCGTCAACAGCGCCTCTTGCTTCGCTGTTTCCAAGTTTCTGTTTCGTCTGACCCTCGAACTGCGGATTTCCAATCTTTACACTTACAATAGCGGTCAGACCCTCACGGATATCATCGCCGCTCAGATTATTTTCATTCTCTTTTAAAAGCTTATTCTTTCGTGCATAATCATTAAACGTATTTGTAATGGCATTTCTGAAACCTGTAATATGGGTTCCGCCCTCAGGCGTATTAATATTATTTACAAAACCATAGCTGTTTTCTGTATAGGAATCGTTGTGCTGCATGGCAACCTCCACTGCCACGCCGTTCATTTCTCCCTCACAGTAAATGATTTCCGGATACAGCGGTTCCTTGCTTCTGTTAAGATAGCTTACGAATTCGCGTATTCCTCCCTCATAGTGGAAAGTTTTTTCTCTTTCCATATCTTCTCTGGTATCCTTAAGGACAATCTTTAATCCCTTGGTAAGGAACGCCATTTCTCTGAGACGCTGTTTCAGAACATCATAATCATATACGGTTTCTTCAAATATTTCTTTATCCGGAAGGAAATCAACGGTTGTTCCCGATTTCTCAGGTTCACACTCGCCTACTACTTTCAGCGGATACATTGTCTTTCCGCGCTCATATCTTTGTTTATATACTTTACCCTCTTTGTAGATTGTTACTTCCAGCCAGGTGGAAAGCGCATTTACAACAGACGCTCCAACTCCGTGAAGACCACCGGATACCTTGTACCCTCCGCCGCCGAATTTGCCGCCTGCGTGAAGAATTGTAAATACTACCTCTACTGCCGGAATTCCTGCTTTATGATTAATACCTACCGGAATACCACGTCCGTTATCGATAACTGTAATTGAATTGTCAGGATTGATAATTACCTGAATTTCTGTACAAAAGCCCGCCAGAGCTTCATCAACTGCATTGTCTACAATTTCGTATACAAGATGATGAAGACCTCTGCTGGATGTACTTCCAATGTACATACCCGGTCTTTTCCTTACGGCTTCCAGCCCCTCCAGAATCTGGATCTGGTCGGCGCCGTATTCTGTATTCTCTCCGCCCATGTTATTCCTCCTGCTTCTATTTTTTATATTTGATAACAGCCTTACGGCCTGTAAAAAGACGCACTAATACCACTCTATTATAACACAAAAGACTGCCTCCCGACAGTCTTTTTTTGCAAGTATTCAATTATTCCCTGTTAATCAGATATTGGTAAATATCTCTTTTCGTAACGCCTCTGTCCTTCGCGACAAGCTTCATTGCCTCTTTATGGGATACTCCTTTGCTTTCATAGATTTCCATATGTTCTTCAACAGATATCTTCTCCCATGAAGCCTGTTCTTCCTCCGCTATTTCCTGACGGCTCCGTCCTTCAATCACAAGAACACATTCCCCAAGAGGCTTTTCTGTGGAGTAATAAGTAATTAAATCCTGTATTGTTGTCCGAAAAGCAGTCTCATGTTTCTTGGTAAGCTCTCTGCAAAGTGTCATTCTGCGGTTTCCCAGAGTCTCCAGTAAATCCTCCAGAGTACGCACCAGCTTATGAGGCGCTTCATAGAGGATAATCGTCCTCGTCTCATTGACCAGCTCTTCAAGAACCGCCCTGCGCTCTTTTTTATCCATAGGCAAAAAAGCCTCAAACGCAAATCTTCTGGTAGGAAGCCCGGATAAGGTCAAAGCCGTGATACAGGCAGCGGGTCCGGGAAGAGACGTCACTTCAATCCCTGCATCATAGCACATGGCAGCCAGTTCTTCTCCCGGATCTGAAATCCCCGGCGTACCTGCATCTGTAATAAGGGCAATATTCTGTCCTTCCTGCATTTTTCTGATCAATACATAAGCCTTCTCTATCTTGTTATATTCGTGATAGCTGGTCATAGGCGTCTTTATGTCAAAGTGGTTCAATAGCTTAATGCTGTTTCTGGTATCCTCCGCAGCAATCAGATCCACCTCCTTCAAGGTTCTCAAAACCCTGAAAGTAATATCCTCCAGATTACCTATGGGCGTTGCACATAAATATAATTTTCCGCTCATATCCTGACTCCTTCTCAGACCATTCCGTAAATATCCAGAATGTTCTTCGTATAAACTCCCGGTTTCTCATAGACAATCAGCGGAGGCTCCACAGTAATTCTGGAATTTCCGCCTTTCAGCGCCTCAATAAGAACCATATTCGGCTCTCTGTCTATGTATGGGTAAACAAGCTGCATCCTTTTGGGCTCCAGATGGTATTTCGTCAGCACATTCATAATTTCTGCCAGCCTGAAGGGTCTGTGTACCATATAAAATCTGCCCCTGTCTGTAAGAAGCTTCGATGTCTGACTCACCACATCCTCTAGCGTACAGAGAACTTCATGGCGCGCAATCGCCTTTGGCATATGAGGATTTGTAAGTCCATGCTGCCCTATCATATACGGCGGATTACACGTAACAACATGAAAAGAAGCCGCCCCGAAAATTCCAGCCGCCTCTTTTATATCTCCCTGTACAATGCTGACATCTTCTTCCATGTGATTATATCTCACACTTCTTTCCGCCATCTGTGCACATTCTTCCTGGATTTCCAGACCGGTGAAATGTCTTCCTGCAGTCTTCGACTTCAGAAGAATCGGAATAATTCCCGTACCTGTCCCCATATCCAGTACATTTTCATTCTTTTTGATTTTTGCAAAGCCTGACAGCAGAACAGCATCCATACCGAAGCAGAATTTCTCCGGATCCTGTATAATGAAACAGCCGTTCTGCAAATCGTCCAGGCGTTCCCGCTCCTTAATCAGATTCTCAGTCATCTAATTTGGAATCTCCTCTTTTATCCTCAAGACCTTCCAGTTCTTTTAATTCCTTCTCAGAAATCTTAACCTTCTTTTTCTTCGGACGGAATTTCAGTTCATCTACAAGGAATTCCTGAATTTCCTTTTCATCGTTGATTTCCACGATAACCTTTACTCTCTGACGCAGTACGTTCACACTGTGAACCGTTCCCTGCAGTCCGTCCGGAGTTGTCACCGTATCGCCGATACCCGGAAGCTTCTTGTTCAGTTCCTCATAAGTTTCCTGCTCATTCTTAAGACAGCACATCAGTCGTCCGCATACGCCTGAAATCTTCGTCTGATTCAGGGAAAGATTCTGTTCTTTCGCCATCTTAATAGATACAGGCGCAAATTCTGAAAGATAAGTGTGGCAGCAGAGACATCTTCCGCAGATACCGATTCCGCCGAGAATTTTCGTCTCATCCCTTACACCTATCTGACGCAGTTCAATCCTTGTCTTAAAGATTGCAGCCAGATCCTTTACAAGCTGACGGAAGTCAATTCTCCCGTCCGCCGTAAAGTAAAATAAAACCTTATTGTTGTCAAACGTATATTCTGCATCAATGAGTTTCATCTCAAGACCGTGTTCCCGAATCTTCTTCTGACAGATTTTAAACGCTTCTCGCTCCTTTACACGGTTCTGTGCTTCTCTCTCATCATCTTCCTCGTCTGCTACGCGGAGAACTTCTTTCAGAGGATGTACAACGTCCTCATCTCCTACTTCTCTCGGTGCAAGCACCACTTTTCCGTATTCCACGCCGCGGGCAGTCTCCACGATTACATGGTCGCCAGCCTTAATTTCGTATTCTTTAGGACTGAAATAATAAATCTTTCCTACATTGCGAAATCTTACGCCTACTACTTTCGTCATGTTTCTATTTCTCCCTGATTGTCAGGAACAGAAGCTCCAGTGCAAGTTCGAAGTTTACGTTTGCTCTCAAACGTACCTTTGTTTTTTGCAGCGCATCGAGAATCTTCTCGATATTCTCATATGAGCGCTGGTTCGCCTGCTCCCTGATATAATTTATTTCCTGTTTAAATACCAGATTATCAATCTCCTTCGTCGCCTTAAACATCAGCACATCTCTGAACCAAAACTGGAACAGATCCAGATAGTCGTTGATATTCTGTTTCTCTCCGGAAAGACTCTTGATTGCGTCTGCCAATTCATAGACTTCCATAGTATTGGCATATTTCAAAATCTTCAGCGCATTTCCGGTCATTTCCGCAAATTCCTCTGATGTCGCAGCTCTTTGCGCTTTACCGATGCTTCCCTGGGCAAAGGATGTATCAATCTCTGCCTGATAGTCCGGAACATGAAGCCTCTCCATCAGATATTTTTTTACAAGACCGTCGTCAACTACCTTTAAATCCAGTCTCACACATCTGGAACGGATTGTCGGAAGAAGACCGTCGATATTGTTTGTCAAAAGCATGATCACCGCATACTCCGGCGGCTCCTCTATTGTCTTTAAAAGCGCATTCTGTGCCTGCGGATTCATCATATCCGCATCCGGAATCACATAAATCTTATGAGGGCTGCAATATGGCTTGATTGCCACATCGTGGATTACCTGCTCACGGATTTCATCAATCGAAATGATTCCCGGCTTCTCATGGGTCACAAAAATGATATCCGGATGATTCTTTCCTGCTGCCTTCTTACAGGAATCACATTTCTGGCAAGGTTCCGTGCCGCCCTTCTCGCATTGGAGCGTAGCCGCAAAAGTCCCCGCAAGGAGCTTTTTCCCGGATCCCTGTTCTCCTGTAAAAATATAGGAATGGGATACCTTTCCCGTGGAAATTGCATTTTTTAAGTGTCTGATAATTTCCTCATGTCCAATAATGTTGTTAAATCCCATCATAAGAATCACCCCGCTTTTTTGTTTTCCTGTTGATTATACCATAAACCGGATTTATTGCATAGTACAACCCACATTCATTTTCGTACTTCTTCGATATAACTGACAATTTCAGAAACACAGGTTTCCAGATCATCGTTTACAAATCGTTTCCAGATTCCTGCTTTCGCCACATTCTCCTCTGAAAAATCAAGCTGGTCTGCCAGAAATCTGCGGCACATTTCCTCATATTTCGGATTTGCCTGTTCCCGTTCTCTCTTCAGCGCTCTGAAAAGACGTTCTCCATCCTCCACCTGAATATAAATCGGGCAGACTGCATCTCTGCCGTAATATTTACGCATTTTAATAAAAGATTCCAGAGTTCCGATTCCCAGATAATCTGCTCTGTCCAGATTTACCTGACCGTCATCTGCTGTGAAATAAGTCCAGATTCCGTGAACCGTATTATAATTTCTCGCCTCAATAAGGCAGCCCTTTCTCCGAAATTCCTTTAACTTCTTTTCGTCTGTAAAAAAATAATTCTTTCCGTCTTCCTCCCCAGCCCTTATCGGACGGGTTGTATATAAAACAAGCCTGTTTAAACCAAGCTTCTCATTCGCTCCCAGAAGAGAATAAATCTTATCCTTTCCGGATGCACTCTTTCCCATAATGTAAAATATTTTTCCCATTTATCCTTATCCACCTATCGGGCGACTACGCAGATTGTCTGATTCGTGCTGTCGCTTAATCCCTGCAGTTCAAATCCCTGCTCAAGGTATCTTCTCACATTTCTCACGAAATGTCCAGTAATCTGTTCTCCCGGCACAATGATCGGAATTCCCGGCGGATAAAGATAAGCGAATTCCCCTGAAATACGGCCAATGCTTTCATCGAGATGACAACGCTTCTGAGGCGAATCCATAGCCTGCGAAATACTGGTCATCTGCGCCATCTTGGCATAAGCACACGCTTCCTTCTCTTCCGTTTCTTTTATATCTTTTAACGCTTCTCTTCTGTCAATTTCCTCGATGGCAGCCACAAGACGCTCCATACCTTCTTTTGTATCGCCAACAGAAGCGATTCCCAGAACATAGTTCTCCGATTCCATCTCCATCTCGATATGAAATTCCTCTCTCAGGATTCCATGAAGCGTCTTTCCGTTCAATGAAGTTCCAACTGTAGAAAAAAGGAATTTCGAACGGTCAAAATCATAAACTCCCGTACATTTGAGAGTTTCCGGTCTTAAATCAGGATTTATAAGAACAATATGCTTACATTCGCACAGCCTGCGCCTTACCGCCTCCAGATTCTTCGTAAACTCTTCAAACATCCTGCTGCCGTCACGGCTTAATTTGTCTATGCAGGCGTCAATACTTGCCATGAGAATATAGGAGGGACTGCTGGTCTGATAAATATCCATAAACCTTCTTATCTTCTCTGTGTCCGGCAGGCTGCTGCAAACATGAAGCACCGCAGTCTGCGTCATGGACGGCAGGGTCTTATGAAAACTCTGTACCACAATATCTGCCCCAAGCTCTGCCGCAGAATCAGGAAAATAATCAGAAAACCTCAAATGCGCTCCGTGCGCCTCATCCACAATCAGAGGAATTCCGAATTTATGCGCTGCATGTGCAATGTTCTTCACATCAGAAACTACCCCGTCATAAGTAGGAGATGTGATAAGGACTGCTTCCACATCCTGATTCTCCTCCAGATATCTTTCCACACGGGTCGGTGAAATTCCGCCGTTTATCCCCAGTTTGGGATCTGACTGTGGATAAATATAAACCGGCTGTATATCTCGCAGATACAATGTATGATAAACTGCCTTATGACAGTTTCTTGCCATAAGAATTTTACCGCCTTTTTGTACACAGGCGCTGATAGCAGCCTGAAGCGCGGCTGTGCTTCCATTTACACTAAACAGGCACTTCTTTGTTCCGTACAGACGGGCAGCAGTTTCCTGCGCTTCTCTGATGATTCCTTCCGGATGATGCAGATTATCAAATCCGCCAATTTCTGTAATATCTCTTTCAAAGGGGAATACTCCATCTACAGATTCCGGATTCCGTTTATGCCCAGGCATGTGAAACGGATAAAAATCACTTCTGCCATAAGCTTCTAATTCCTTATAAAGTCTTTCCATAAGACATCCCTTTCAACCAGTTTATACAATCTGAATCACACCTTGAATCGGTAGCCTACGCCCCAGATCGTCTCAATGTACTGAGGCTTCGCTGTGTTTACTTCTATTTTTTCACGGAGCTTCTTGATATGCACGGTAACTGTCGCGATATCTCCCACAGACTCCATATCCCAAATTTCCCGGAACAGCTCTTCTTTCGTAAATACTCTGTTCGGATTCTGCGCGAGGAAGGTTAAAAGGTCATACTCTTTAGACGTAAAGGTTGTTTCCTCTCCGTTAATCCACACTCTTCGGGCAGTTTTATCAATCTTGATTCCACGGATTTCCACGATATCGTTCTTCTGCACCTGTGAACCGATAAGACGATTATAACGCTCCATATGCGCTTTTACTCTTGCCACAAGCTCGCTGGGACTGAATGGCTTCGTCATATAATCGTCTGCCCCAAGGCCAAGCCCTCTGATTTTATCAATATCATCCCTCTTGGCAGATACCATGATAATCGGGGTATTCTTCTCCTGACGAACCTGTCTGCATATTTCAAAACCGTCAACCTCAGGAAGCATCAAATCCAGAATAATCAGATCGAATTCCTCGCTCAATGCCCGTTCCAGTCCTTTGTCTCCGCGATTACAGATTTCTACATCAAAGCCGGACAGCTCCAGATAGTCCTTCTCCAAATCTGCAATTGCTTCTTCGTCTTCTATAATTAAAATCCTGCTCATTCTGCCGGTACCTCCTGATATTTTCTAAGTACAAAATACATAATAGTTCCAATTCCAAGCCTGCTTGTAGCCCACACTTTCCCTCCGTGATCTTCGATAATTTTTTTCACGATGGAAAGCCCGATTCCGCTTCCGCCCTTTGATGAGTTTCTGGATACATCTGTGCGGTAAAAACGGTCAAATACGTGCGTCAGATCCTTGGAAGCGATTCCCTTGCCGTTATCTTCAATCTCCACCTGGATAAAATCACCTACATCCTTTACACGAATCTGGATAATCTTTCTGTCCTTTTCCATATATTTGATGGCATTGCTGATAATATTGTGTATTACACGGCGAATCTGTTCTCCGTCTGCTATCACAAGAACATTTTGTTCTACATAATTTGCATAGACAAGCTCTATGTTTCTTGTTTCCAGTTCCAGACCTACTTCCTCTGCACAGTCTCCGAAATAATCCTCCACATTCAGTTTGCTGAACGTATACGGTATCCTGTTCGTGTCAATTTTGGAATAAAAGGTCAGTTCATTAATGAGATGGTCCATCTCATTTGTCTTATTATAAATTGTTTTAATGTAGCGCTCCATCTTTTCCGGTGTGTCGGCAACACCGTCCATAATGCCCTCCACATATCCCTTTACCGCTGTGATAGGAGTCTTTAAATCATGGGAAATATTGCTGATCAGTTCTTTATTTTCTCTGTCAAGCAATACCTTTTCCTCAGCAGATTCCTTCAGCCTGCGGCGCATTTCCTCGAAGTCCTGACAAAGCTCCGAAAATTCATCGTTCCCCTCCACTTCCAGCACGAAGTCAAGATTGCCTTCTTTGATATTATGGGTAGCTTTTTTCAGATTCAAAAGGGGGGCGGCTATACTCCTGTAAATCCATAAACCTACAGACAGAGCTGTAAACAGCAAAATAACCAACGCTGTAAACAACAGATCCTTCGTCATTAGTCTTACCTGCATCTGACTATTGTTTATTTCCGTGATGATGTCATAAACAATTTCCTGTGAATCGCCGCTTCTTTCCTCCAGAATCTGTTTCGCCTGAGACTGACTGAAGCCATACAGAGTCGCGGAAAAAAGCAGAAGCGGAACCAGAATAATCATCACAAAGCCGACAATAATCCTTGTTTTCATTTTCATAAAAAATGCTCCGTTCTTTCTTAGAATTTCTGATTTAATGTCAAAATAATCACGTACAACATTATTTCGTTCTGTAAAGCTATTATATCATAAAGCCTCCGGACCATCTCTAAATTTTTTATAAAAAGAAAAGCCCTCCGCAATCTCAGTCTGAAAATTACGAAGGGCTCTGTATGTTTTTATTTTTTTATAATTCCGAAAAAATTATAAGTATTTCTTTAAATCTTCAACTTTGTCCAGTTTTTCCCATGGAAGCTCTACGTCAGTTCTTCCGAAATGTCCGTATGCTGCTGTCTGTTTGTAGATTGGACGGCGAAGGTCAAGCATCTTGATGATTCCTGCCGGACGAAGGTCGAAATTCTCACGGATAATCTCTACCAGCTTTGTATCGGACAATTTACCTGTTCCAAATGTCTGAACATTAATGGATGTAGGCTGCGCTACACCGATTGCGTAAGAAAGCTGGATTTCACATTTATCTGCAAGTCCTGCCGCTACAATATTCTTTGCAACGTAGCGGGCTGCATATGCTGCAGAACGGTCAACCTTTGTACAGTCCTTTCCGGAGAAAGCGCCGCCGCCGTGACGTCCCATTCCACCGTAAGTATCTACGATAATCTTTCTTCCTGTAAGACCGCTGTCGCCGTGAGGTCCGCCGATTACGAAACGTCCTGTCGGATTAATGAAATATTTCGTGTTTTCATCAACCATATCTGCTGGAATGATTGCATCAAATACATATTTTTTAATGTCTTCATGAATCTGCTCCTGAGTCACCTCCGGATCATGCTGTGTGGAGCATACAACTGCATCAAGACGGAATGGTTTACCTTCTTCATTGTACTCTACTGTAACCTGAGTCTTTCCATCAGGTCTTAAGTAGCTTAATGTGCCGTCTTTACGAACCTTTGTAAGCTGATAAGCAAGCTTATGTGCCAGATTGATTGCATATGGCATATACTCTTCTGTCTCGTTTGTAGCGTAACCGAACATCATACCCTGATCGCCTGCGCCGATTGCGTCAATTTCATCCTCGCCCATTTTTGCTTCCAGAGCTTTATCTACGCCAAGCGCGATGTCGGCTGACTGCTCGTCGATAGCTGTGATAACACCGCAGGTATCTGCATCAAAACCGAATTTACCGCGTGTATAACCGATTTCACGAACAGTATCTCTTACGATTTTCTGAATATCCACGTAAGCGTTTGTAGTAATTTCACCCATAACAAGTACAAGACCTGTTGTTGTAGCAGTCTCACATGCTACACGGCTCATCGGGTCCTGCTCCATAAGAGCGTCGAGAATGGCGTCGGAAATAGCGTCGCACATTTTATCCGGATGGCCTTCTGTTACAGATTCAGATGTAAATAAAATTTTCTCCATTGTATTCTCCTTTATTTTTTCAGAATAAGTAAAAACAGCCCGAACTAATCGGACTGTTCTATCTCATAAACAATCCTCTTATTGTTCGATTACTCGCTCAGGCTGGCACCTTCCTGTTATCAGGGGTTGCCGTGGCTTCACAGATCCTTTGTATCTCCACCACTCTGAATAAAAGGCTATTTTTATCTTTTATTGATTGCTGCATCCCATACAATATACTCATTGCTTCGGATTGTCAACATTTTTTTTGTTTTTTATCAAATATTTATAAACACCAAAAACAGAATCATCCTACGCGAAGACGGAATTTCTGAATCTCCTTTTCACTGGAAACCTTTTCAATCTGCGCTCCCAGAGAACGAAGCTTCTCCTCGAAATTCTCATATCCTCTCTGGATATAGACAATATCATCTACAATCGTCACGCCCTCTGCTGCCAGACCTGCAATAACAAGAGCTGCGCCTGCACGTAAATCAGGAGCGCTGACTCTGGCGCCTGTGAGCTTCTTCACGCCGTCAATGATTGCAGAATTGCCTTCCACCTTGATGTGAGCGCCCATGCGGGCAAGCTCGTCCGCATATTTGAAACGATTTTCAAAAATACTTTCTGTAACGATACTGGTACCTTCCGCAAGTGCCAGCGTTACGCCGATCTGCGGCTGCATATCTGTCGGATATCCCGGATATGGAAGTGTCTTTACATGAGTACGGCGAAGCTTTCCTGTAGCGCGAACACGTACTGCATCATCAAATTCCTGTACTTCACATCCGATTTCTTCCAGTTTCGCTGTGGTAGCTTCCAGATGCTTCGGAATTACGTTTTTAACTGTAATATCTCCGCCTGTAGCCGCTGCCGCAAACATAAAAGTACCTGCTTCAATCTGGTCAGGAATAATGGAATACTCTGTGCGATGAAGCTTCTCCACACCTTTAATACGAATCACGTCTGTACCTGCGCCTTTAATATTAGCGCCCATACTGTTCAGGAAATTGGCAACATCAACTACATGAGGCTCTCTTGCCGCATTCTCGATAATTGTACGTCCCGGCGCCATAGCTGCTGCCATCATAATATTGATTGTAGCGCCTACAGATACCACGTCCAAAAAGATATGACTTCCGTGAAGATTTTTCGCTTTAGCCACAATCGCTCCGTGAAGGATATCCACATCTGCGCCAAGCGCACGGAATCCCTTCAGATGCTGGTCAATCGGACGGCTTCCGATGTTGCATCCGCCCGGAAGCGGAACTTCTGCATGTTTGTATTTGCCAAGCAGCGCTCCCAGAAGATAGTAGGAAGCACGGATTTTTTTGATATATTCATAGTCTACACTGACATCGCCGATAGTTGAACCATTAATCTTTACTGTAGAATGATTGATTCTTTCTACCTGCGCGCCGATACCGGCAATTGCCTCAAGCAGTACATTGATGTCTCTTACATCCGGCAGATTTTCAATTAAAATAGTTTCATCTGTCATAATCGCTGCTGCCAAAATTGCCAAAGCCGCATTTTTCGCGCCGCCAATCTCAACTTCACCGACTAAAGGGTTGCCACCTTTTATAACATACTGTTCCATAATACACCTCTATGATTATTTACACTCCACGAGCGATAACGAAATTTTTACTGAAAATGAAAGCTCTGTACTGTATACAGTTCTTTCTTGGAAATCAGTTGTATATTATAACATAGTTTCACCATTTGTAAACAAAAATTATTTCTTTCGCAAAAACTCGTTCAGGCTCTTCCTGTGTCAACAGTTACTTTTTTCACTATTCAGTATCTCCAAAACTGCCTGCAGACTTGCTTCCAAATCTTTCCCTTCTTCATCTACCACAATGTCCGCATATTTTTCATATAAAGGAGTTCTTTCCTCGTATAGCTCCTTTAAGGTCTGGCCATCCTTTAATACAACGCCCCGTCCTTTCAGATTACCGAGCCGTCTGGAAACTGCCTCGAGAGATAACTTCAGATATACGACCCTGCCAATTGACTTCAGATGCTGCATTGCCTCGTCGCAGTATACCACACTTCCGCCGGTAGCAATCACTGTATTTTCCGCCTCTATGGACGCATTCACACGATTCTCTACAGCCATGAAGCCTTCTGTCCCTTTTTCTTCAATAATGCGGGAAAGACGCTTTTTTTCCTGTTTCTGGATCAGGAGATCAGAATCCAGAAATTCATATCCAAGTACCTTGGCAAGGACAACGCCGAGAGTGCTTTTTCCAGCTCCCGGCATTCCGATCAATGTCACATTGTTCATCCCTGTGTCCTTTCATTTTAGCATAATTTCAATTGCTTCTTCAAGCTTTTCTGCGGGCTTTCCTTTTCTTTTTCACACTGTATCCAAAGGTTCCCAGCTTCTTCCCTGTTCCAAGATATTCCCCGTGAGAATATACAAGGGGGCGGGCTTTATTCAGGTGAAATTTCTCCTTTTCATCCATATATGCCTCATCTGCATGAACTGCAAGCACCTCTGCAAGAAACATATGATGAGAACCCAATTCCTTTACTTCTTTCACCCTGCACTCAATCGAAACCGGAGACTCTTTAATAAGCGGTACTTTAACATACTCCGCCTTTTCTTTTGTAAGATTCATTTCCGCAAACTTATCTACGTCTCTTCCTGAGCGCACGCCGCAATAATCTGTAGCATACGCCAGTTCCTCTGTCGTAAGATTGATGACAAATTCTCCTGTATCTTTTATCATCTGATACGAATACCGGGATGGTCTCACGGAAATAGAAACCATCGGCGGATTTGTACAGACAGTTCCGGCCCATGCCACAGTAATGATATTATCATTTCCTTTTCCGTCAGATACGCTTACCATGACTGCCGGAAGCGGATAGAGCATGTTTCCTGCCTTCCATAATTTTTTTGACATTTTTTACCGTCCTTAATTGTAATCGTTCTGGCTCATAACCGCAGCTTCCATCAGAGCCGGAATCAACTGTTTCTTTCTGGAGACAATTCCTTTCAGATAGAATGCCTCATTCTCCGGCTCAATATTAAAGGCAGTTTTCGCCATTTCTTCACTTCCCTCACCATAATAGAGAAGTTCCGTTGATTCTTCTATGATATTTGTAAGCATAAAGTAAACTCTTGTAACTCCGTGACGTCCGCATTCGCTTACCATAAACGGCAGCAGGCGCTCTTTGATGTCCAGAAGCTCTGAATTATCCATAGAACTAATCTGTCCTACTCCGAAGGTTACATCGCCTTCTGCAATAAATTTCTTGTAATCCTGATAAAAAATCTCTTCCGGTGATTTATCTTTCAGGTTGCTTCCTGCTTTAAACATTTCTCTTGCAAACTGCTCAATATTGATATCTGCAATCAGCGCCAGCGCTCCTGCTGCCATTTTGTCCGCAAGGGTACAGGTCGGCGAACGGAACATAAGTGTATCCGAAATAATCGCAGCACAGAGAAGCCCTGCAATCGTAGGGGAAATTTCTATTCTCTGCTCTCCGTACATCTGATACAGAATCGTAGCAGTACAGCCCACAGGCTGGTTGCGGAAAGAAATCGGCTTCATCGTCTCAAGAGAGCCCAGTTTATGGTGATCGATGATTTCCACAATCTCTGCTTTTTCGATATTATCAACAGCCTGAGTCCTCTCATTATGGTCTACAAGAGCCACCCTTTTTTTCGAAATATCCAGAAAATTTCGTCTGGAAATCGTTCCCACACATTTTCCCTTTTTGTTAATGACAGGGAATGCGCGATGGCGGTGTTTGATCATAATTTCCTGAATATCGTCTGTGAAGTCCTCAGTGCTGAACGTAATCAGATTTTCTGTCTGCATAATGTATTTCACAGGAATACTCTGATTGATCAGTCTCGCAATCGTAAAGGTATCATGGGGCGACATAATGATCACAATATCTTTTTCATGGGCAAGCCTGATTACCTTCTCGGAAACTTCCACCCCCATGCTGACAATGATACAGCTTACATTCTGTTCAATCGCCTCAAGATGATCCTCTTCACGGTCTCCCATGATAATAAGGTCGTCTTCTTCGATATACGCCTTCATCATTTCCGGATTCGCAGTTCCCACAAGAACCTTTCCTTTTACGAAATACCCATGCTCATTTCCTTCTATTACGATTCCTTCCAGAGTTTCTGCAATTCGCTTATACTGGGTTCTCGCATTGGACAGAAGATAACTGTCTGTTGTATCCATATAAGTCTGAGCAATATCTCCCACAGTAATCATCCCTTCCAGTATGCCGTCTTTATCACGGATTGGAAGAGAAACTATGCTTTTTTCCTGCATGAGGTCCCATGCATTCTTCAGAGACATACTCTTATCCGCCTCCGGGCTGATACGGATGTCCATATCCTTTACCTGTGTTCCGATATTGGAAAGGTATCCGGGCGGACGAACTCCGAACCTGTTGAGAACATACTCTGTTTCCTCATTGAGCTGTCCTGCACGCTTCGGAATATATCTGGTATTGCCCTGTCCTGTCCTGTTTTTTATATCTGCATACGCAATAGCTGAACAAATAGAATCTGTATCCGGATTCTTATGTCCAAGCACGTATATTTTTTCCTGATTTTTCATGAAAACATTTCCTTTTTCACTTTATTTTAATCCAATTTGATTCCTGCAAATAAAGAGCCGAGAGAAGTCGTTGCTTCCTCTCCCGCATCCGGAAGCTCAATGATTTCTTCTTCTATTTCTTTTGCCATAACGTCAGAAGCTTCTTTGATGCTGAGACTGATTTTTCCGTCTTTTACAGCAGTAACTTTTACTTTTACCTTATCTCCGACAGCAAGAACTTCTGATGGTTTCTTTATTCTTTTTTCACAAATCTGGGAAATATGAACAAGACCGGAAAGTCCGTTTCCAAGATTTACGAAAGCTCCATATGTCTGAAGACTTTCTACTGTTCCCTCTGTCACAAGGCCAACCTCCAGATTGGAAACCTTATTCTTTCTCTCCTCTTCTGCTTTTTCTTTTAAAATCTCTTTTGCGGAAAGAATCAGTCTGTCGCTCTCCTTATCTACGTCAAACACCTGCACCTGAATGTGTCTGTTCAGATATTCATTTGTGTCTTCAACATAATTAAGCGCCAGCTTGGAAGCCGGAATAAATCCGCGAACGTCTTCTACATATGCGATTACGCCGCCGTTTACAATTCCCTTTACCACTACATCAAGCACTTCCCCAGACTCTTTTAATTCTTTTAATCTGTCCCATGCAAGCACATCATTCGCCTCTGTTCTGGATAAAAGAATGTTTCCGTGTCCGTCATCTTTTCTTACGACAGTAGCAGAAACTTCGTCTCCTACATGTACTTCCTCTTTTACATTAAAGCCCGGCTCTCTGCTGTAATCCTCCACCGGAATAATTCCCTCTGCGTAATATTTCAGGTCAAGTACCACTTCTTTTTCATCTACACTGATTACAGTTCCTGTAAGAATATCGCCTTCTTCAATTTTCTTAAAAGACGCTTCCAGTTCTGCTTCGAAATCTTTCATTGTTTCAGCCATAATTCCTTCTCCTTTTGCTTATCCTCTATATCTTTTCACACTTATCTTTCAAAAATTATCGTAGTTTTTTTCATTATAGCACACCCTCCGAAGAATGGAAATAAAAAAAGCCCCTGAAAAAAGGCCTGTATACGAGGAGTGCCCCGGCAGTGGTTTACCGGGGCAATTATTATGAAAAAATATATGTGTAATGATAACATTACAACGTCTTTTGTACGTTCTTTCGAACTGAATAT
>PPYF01654046.1_pt1 | contig 20667 bp, 29 predicted proteins | sample 1559871 | NCBI WGS metagenome assembly PPYF01 (sample SAMN08240021, study PRJNA423297) | Human gut metagenome, whole genome shotgun sequencing project. | reverse complement strand
AGCCAGCCTGTTGGCGGAGTGGCTGAAGGCCACGGAACAGGCACACCAACGGGTAATGCCGAACCTTCTCCCAAACCAAGGTATGCGAGAAGACCGGCAACATCCTTTCCACTCAAATGAGTCAGCGTCTCATCCAGTGGCTGCTTACCTGACAGCGCATTGTTAATGGTGGTGCTGAATTTCGGGTCATTGTTAATGGCCGCGGCAATTTCTTTCAGTGTGTCCAGCGTGTCAGGCGCACCATTAATCAGAGCGGTAATAGCGGCCTGTACAAACGCAGTGGTCGCAATCCGCGTGGTGTTATTTCCTGCATCAGGCGTCGGCGCTTTTGGTTCTCCGGTAAATGTCGGATTATGTTTCTGCGCATACTGGGTATGAGGATCCTGTGCGGCAATGTGGTTTCTCATCTGGTCATCCACATACAGCCTTAATTCCAGGACTTCATCATCCACGTATTTACTGGTCGCCAGTACCACCGACGGGTCGATTTTCAGCGTGATAGCTTCGGTATTCGTGACAACCAGAATCATGCGGATAGTCTGGGTACGACCACTGCCTTCCTGCAACTGCGGTTTGTACGTTTCCGGGCAGTTCGCCACCGCAATGAGTACGCCTTCATCATCATAAAGCCCAATCTCACGGATCCAGAATCCGCCCTCGTTCTCAGGGATGATTTGCTCCGCAATAATCTGGCTCTGGTTGTTCGGGTCAACACTCAGAAGATTCAGCGGCGCGATGCGTTTCTGGTTAATCAGTTTTGTCTGTGCCGGGTCTGGTGTCGGCAAGACACCATTCGCATCACCAACGGCCATTTGCGTCAGATTCAGCTTACTGCCGAGCATCGTCGCGTTAGCCAGCCGTGCTGCGCCCTGATTAGTCAGAATGGCATAGTATTTCACTGTCATGCGTTTACTCTCAGGTTATCAATTAAATGAATGGCCGAGGCCGGGAAATAATCCCCTCCGACAATAATGGCCTCCGGGGTGTAGGGATAAACCGTCAGGGCGTCACCGTGATAGCATCCCGCCCCGGCAAAAATGTTGCCGGTTGTACTTAAACTGATAGCCAGTCCCGTCAGATGGCGGCTCGCCGGTTTTGCATCAGCAACGAGGCGCTCCAGCTCCTGATACATTTCCTCGGTAATACCCTGCTCAAGCACGCCAACAACGATGCGGAACGTCCCCGGCTCCTCGTTGAGCTGCCACCACTCCCTCACCTCAATCAGATAGCCGAGCGGCTCCACCACACGCCGGATTGCACCTATAGTGCCTTTATGACAGTGAATGAAATACGCATCGCGGATAACAGCGCGTTTTGTCGCTTCCGGCCACTTATCATCCCAGCGGTCAACCGAAAATGACCACGCCAGCCACGGCAGCAGATTTGCCGGGCAGGTATCCGGGTTCCACAGCTCACGAATACTGACCGGCGTTTTTTCAATTTCCGCACAGGCTTTTGCGGCGGCAACTTCAAGCGGTGATGAGCCGGTCGGCAGCAGTCGCGAATCACTCATCCGAGCCTCCGGTCACGACGCTGTATTCGGTGCAGAAAGACGCCTGCGTACTGTTGAGCACAATGTCAGCCAGAGGTGCAGTCAGTTCGACACGCTGCACGCCTTCCACATGCAAAGCGGCATAAATGGCAGACAGACGGATGTCGCGCCCCAGCCGGTGCTGTGCCGTGATGTACGCTTCCAGTTTTTTCACGGCAGCAGCGCGGATGGGTTCGCTTTCAGGACCTAGGTAAAGGTAAAGCGTGGCGTTTATCTGATATTCAACAATGGCGGCAGACTGCACGGTCACGCGGTCGGCCACCGGCCTGACGTCCTCGCCATTAAGGGCGTTACGCACCACGGCCAGCAGGTCTTCGGATGCGACGCCGTTATTTTCACGTGACAGCACGGAGATAGTGACGCAGGCCGGAGACGGACTGGTGACAGAGATATCCGCGACACGTCCGTCAGCACTGCGACCATGATACTGATAGGCTCCCACCGACCCGGCGACGCTTAAGCCCTCAAACGCCTGCTGAATACGCAGACGATAATCGGTGTCAGACTCCATCACTGCCGGTGTCGGCGGGATAGTCGAATCATCTGCCGGGGTGATAATCAGGCGCGTGGTGTTGTAATTGGCACCAATCACATCAAGGTCATTACCGGCGGCACAGGCCAGCATCACCGCCCGTGCGGCCTCATTCACACGCTGACGCCAGATAAGCTCACGATAAGCATTTTCCTCCAGAAGTTTGACGAGAGGCTCGGATTCCAGCGTCAGGGTACGGGCGACCGCCTCCTGCTGGTCTTCCGGGTAAAGGGAAATCAGTGTCGCCTTGCGTTCGGCAAGAATGGTTTCAAAGTCCAGCTCCTCGACCACATCCGGTGCGGGTAGCTGGTTCAGGTCGATAATCGGCATGGTTTCAACTCACAGGGATGGTTAACGAAAGTGGCTGGCCGGTGTCGTTGTGCTGGCCGGTTAACGTGACCGTCATTCGCCCGTCAAAACTGCGCTCAGTGGTGACGGATGACAGGGTGACGCGGGGTTCCCATTTCAGCACCGCCATGTAACAGGCGACCTTAATCTGCAACTCAAGCGCCGGGGTCTGCGGCTGGTCAATCATTGACGCCAGCAACGAGCCGTAATCACGACGCATCACCCGTGAGCCGACCGGTGTGCGCAGGATATCGCCGATACTCTGGCTGATATGCTCAAGGTCAGTGACAGTCAGGCCATCACTGCGATTCATTCCGAGATAACGCGCTGTCATAGAGGACTCCCGGTTGTGCCGCCGCTGTCGCCGGGGTGTTTATGGGTATGCAGTACCTTACCGTTTGATGAGAGTTCACCGCCGGTGTGTTCAATGTTGCCGCGCATCGTCCCGCCCTTCTGCACTTCCAGCGTGCCGGTAATCAGCCTGTTGGTGCAGACCACCTCCGGTGTGTCCAGGGTGACGCGGGTTGATGCTTTCACCGTGACCACCGGCACCGTGGCAGTAACAGAATCAGAAGCCGTCACGCTGGCCGTTTTAATTCCGCTTACCGTGAGTGCACTGGTTTCGGGTTCATACTCAATCACCGCCCCGTCAGGGAAACGGATATGCAGGGCATCCGCCGACGCAGACGGCGCGGGGTTATCGCCGGAATAAATCCCCGGCAGAACGAACGCCGTGTCGAGTTCACCACCCACGGCCAGAATCAGCACCTGTTCCCCCACGGAAGGTGCCCACCATGTGCGCGAACGCCCGGCGCGATGGGTCAGCCACTGAAGCCAGTCGGTGCACATGCCGCCAGTCTGCACACGGCAGCGACCGGCGTTAAGGTCGGTTTCGACGACAAGGCCGGTGCGAATCATGTTGCGCAGTGCGCGCGCGAGTTCCTGAATATTTGCGAGAGTGTTCATAACGGGAAGGATGCCGCCGGGTCATACCGGCGGCAATGTGACGATGAGGTGTCAGGAATGGCACAACTAACGGTCGAGGTGAGCCAGGATAATCTCTTCAATCATCTGCACATCCTCACTGGTAAAGCCGAGCAGAGGACGCGCCGGATAATCAATTTTCTTACCGTCTTTCCGGTTTTCTTCCGACAGACCGAACTGATGCACGCTGGCGATTTTCGGTGACTTCCCGCCGTAAAACTCCATTGATGCCTGTTCCGGGCTGGCGCGGATATGCAAAAAACGACTGGTGATAAGTTTCGCAAACATTTTTCGCTTAACACGACCAGTCTTTTTTCTGGCGCTCTGCTGCTGGCGTGGCGCGTAGGGTGTGCCGTCCGGGGCTTTCTGAGCCATCACCCGACGCTGCTGACTCTGCCGCAGACGTTTCGCCAGTTCGGCGCTCAGTCGCCGACGCCCTGACGGTGACAGCGATTCAATCAGTCCGGTCAGCCGGTCTTCAAAACGCTTAAACTCATTCATCCCACTTGCTCACCAGTTCGCCATTGATATAAAGCTCCACCGGGCGGGTGACCGGCTCCGGCGGCGTGGGTTCCGGGATATTCTTCACATGCAGTGCGCCGTCCACCTCACTGACCAGCGTGCGCTCGGTCAGCATCAGGCTGATGCTGATATCAAAGCTGCTGTCATTGTTGATGTCTGCATAAAACGTGAAGCCCTTTTTCTGGCCTGCGTCGGTGGTCATGATGTCGGGCTGATTTTCCCGCAGCCACGCCAGCACCGGCACGATGAGCAGGTCAAAATCACCGGTAAAGTCGGTCACAATCACATTGAGCGTGTAACGCTTTTCGAATGACAACGACGTCGCCAGCGTGGAGGCAATACTCCCGTTATCAACGAATATCCGCAGCATCTCGGGACTGGTTTTCAGCACCGTGACGGCATCAGTTAGCGCCCTGCGCAGGCTGTCGGGTTTGAGCATCGTTTTCGTCCTGACAGTGTTTAATCATTTTTACCTGGCTGGCACAGCGTGCCAGCGCGTTCTCAAGCTGTCGGATATCGGCACTTAAATCGCCGTTCGTCTCCGGGTCACTGCCCGGCATCGGGCAAAGGCTCACTTTCGGGCAGGCGTTGGCGACAATCACTGGCGTCGGTGCAGGCCGGGCGCTGGTGCAACCGGCGCACAGCATCAGGCAGGCCAGCGCCGTACCAGCGGCGAAAATCTTCGTTTTCATTCAGTAACCTCGTGATGGTTTTCTCGCGCTGTGCTTCACGCTTCGCCGCGTTCTCCAGTTCCTGACGCAGTGCCACCTGCGCCAGCTCGTTTTTGTCTGCCCTGGTGATGGCAACATGAAGCTGATTTTTCAGCATGGTGATGGTCGTCTGCTGTTCACTGGCGACGCTGTTCGCCCTGTCCAGCGAGGCGCGCAGGCTGGCATTTTTGTGTTTCACCAGAAACAGACCGGTCACCGCCAGCGATAACAACACGACCAGCACAATCATCAGCTTTGACATGGTTCCCGCCCCTCAAGACGCTGACGACAGGCTTTACGTATCAGCCGGAAAAACAGCGACGCCACAAGATAAATCAGCGCGGTAAAAATCCACCCGGCAGCGACCAGCGAGATAAACGTCGCCACCATCACTACCAGAGCCGCCGCCCGCCTGCGCCACGGCACCGGCTGCAAAAACAGCGACGTGACAATCTTCACGGCCAGCGATTCCGGTGGCAGCTCCCGCCCGTAGCGTTCCAGCACATACTCAGTGGCATACACGCCGACACCACCGGCAACCACACAGATAACCGTCGCCAGAATCGCCCAGGCGGCGACAAAATTGACGGCCACGCTCTGCGGGTAAATCAGGGACAGTGCCAGCATCAGCGCCAGCGACACATTCAGCATCAGTGAAAGGGATAATTTCTTCATGGTGTTTACTCCGTTTAAGCTGGTACACCGCCGGCGGTACGCCAGACGGTGACCAGTTTTTCCAGTGAATGCTCACGCTGACCGTAACCGGCACCCGGCAGGGACGCCCAGATATTGCGACAGCGTGAAATGGCGCGCTCAATGCGTCCCGCCCGGATGTCATCCAGTGCACCGCGTTCGCGGATCAACTGAATGGCGAGTCTGTCCTGTGACAACGGACTGAAATCCGGCAGGGCAAGCTGTTTGCGGTAGTGCGGCCAGAACAGGTAAAGCTGCTGATAGCGACCGGAGGCCGTGGATTTTTCACCGCGACGGTTAAACACCTTCGCCGGTCGGCCATGCGCGAACGGGTGGTCACTGTAGTCAGTGAAAATTTCCGGCTTCCCGTCCAGTCCGGTGACTATCACGTCATAGCCCCGGTTTTTCGTCAGCGGATGATTCGCCGTCCCTTCGGACACGGCCAGCATGTCGAGAAAGGCGGCGATATTCTGATGCGTGTTAATTACCGGCATTACTGTTTCCCCCTGCCCTTAAAACGGCGCTGAATGGCAATCTCAATCACCTGATAACCGGCGATACCCAGCATGGAGCCGATACCGCACACCGCAGGCAGTGACAGGTCAGGAAACTGCACCAGAACAACACCGGCAACCATCGAGACAAAACCACCGAGCAACATGCGCCCGATAAACAGACGCGGGGTGATGGGTTCACCACCGGCAAGCACCTTGCCGACAACAATCAGCACCCCAATCATGAAAAGCGACAGGACGCTTTTTTCTTCTGCTGTCATGCGTTACTCCCACAGATTGACAGTTTCAGCCACGGGCGCGGTCTGAACGTCGGGCAGTTCGACGGCGGTGCCGTGTGGCAGCACCGCACCCAGTTCAGCCAGTCCCGGATTTGCGGCGAGCACGGTCTCAACCACGCCTTCAGTGCGCCCGTAATACCGGACACAAATGGCGTCGAACGTGTCGCCCTGTAGCGCAAAGGTCTTCATCAGATTTGACTCACGATGCAGCGCGGCTTGTCCTGGATACGCGCCACCGCCCAGCGCATATCCCGCCACAGTTCATCAATGGTGCTGTCAATGCTGTCAGCCTTCTTGTCACCTTTCGCACTGGCATCCACGCCGCGATAACGCTCATAAAGCGACGCGGTCGCCATCGCACACACGGCGCGCTCGTAGTAAAAAACTTTGATGCTTTCACCGTCGATGTCGTCCGCCGGGACGTCCGCCAGACGCGTAAAACCGGCGGCAATTTTCTGTTCGCGGTACTCGTACAGCTCCGCATTCGTCTCCGCCATGCCTGACTTGATGGCCTCACGCAGACGGGCGGGGGCGACGGTCTGCTCAAGGCGCATACGTTCCCGGACGCGCTTCGGGTCGATATCGGGAAAAAAGAACGTGTTTTTAATCACCGGCTCGTCGCCTGCCGGTTGCGGGATGACCACCGTACCCTCACCGGACACGGGAGCCTCCTTTCGCGGAATAATCAGCGTCATCATGACTACCTCTGAAAAGTCGGGCGGTGGACGCCGGTGCAGTGTCAGGTGATTCACCCTCACTGACCGGCGTGCCGCCCTGGCGCGGGGCGCATTCGGTTGTTAACTGGCTTTCTTTTTCGGGCGTCCACGTTTTGCCGGTGCCACGCTCCGGGTCTTACGCGGGGCGCGGGTGGCCGCTTTTGGCTGCGGCTCCGGCTTCGGTTTCAGTTCCCGCTCCAGTCGTTCAATCTCTTTTTTGACGCCTGCCTGACAGTCGAGCTGTGTCGCACGTTGCAGGTGCGCCAGCGCACCGGCGGCATCACCACCGTCACGCAGAAACAGACCGGTAATTTTGTGCAGCTTTGCGCGCACTTCATCAGGCATGTCAGCCGTGGCGGTCAGTTCAAGGGTCTCCGTCAGCAGGCGGGTATCCACAGACTCACCGGCAGCGTGAGCGCGCATGGCCGCAAGCGCCACCTCCTCGGTGAACATGTACGGCGGGGTACGGCGGTGTTTACCCGGCATGGTCAGACCGTACTTCAGGGCATAACGGGCAATCTCCAGCGCACCGGCAATATCGCCGGTATCCAGACGCCACAGCATGACCGTCATCAGAATGTCATCCTGTGCACCTTTGCCCTGCTCCAGCACGCCGTTCACCCACGGCAACCAGAACGGCAGCAGTTCGCGTTTTTTCGCGGCCTTCAGCTCTTTTGAATAAATCGCTTTCAGTGTGCGCTGGTCTGCGGCGAGCTTAACCAGCATCTGCTCATAGACAGTTGCATGTCGCAGCGGGGCGGCTTCCCGCTGCGCGGTCATCGCTGCCGAGACCCGCATCATGTGGCGCTGTGCGGGACTCGTCATCGGTTACGCTCCCGGCTCTGCGGTCGCTTTAGCCAGTGTGGAGAAATCACCGACCTTAATTTTTTCCACCAGACAACCGGCGGCGTAGTCTTCCACCACGTAATCAATGTTCATTGACTCGTAGTTCTCCACGCGGTCGAGTTTCGGGTTTTCCTCAATCACGCGGCGATGGCTGTCATCCATGTAGTAGATGGACAGGTTTTCCAGCTTTGTGATGAGCATCGCATCCGCCGGGAAGTACGGGACGCGTACCGCCGGCAGGTTACCGATGCGTTTCTGGCTGATGATGACGTCAGCGGCCAGCATTTCGCTGTTGTCCTGCTCCTTGTTGACGATGGGAAAATACTTGTCCGCCAGTAGCTGACGTCCCACAATCACCACAAGGTCAGGGTCTTCCTGATACCACGGCTCAATCAGGTTGTTGGTCGCATCCATCACCAGTGCGTCAAGGCTGGCATAATCACCGCCCTTACCCACGCGGATAACCTCAGAGGTGGTGTGCCCTTCCTCGTCAGTGACCTTGCTCATCACGCGCGCCGGTGCTTCATTGCGGTATTTCTGCAGCCAGCCGACCGCCACATCCTGTAGCATCGGATTACTGCTGCGGTCAGAGGTTTCGGCACGCCTCACGCCGTTAAAACCGGCCATGATTAAATCAAGGGACTGGCGTTTGATAATGGCGTTACGGACACGGAGCTGGAAATCCTGATAACGCGCCCACAGGTCAAGCGTTTTGTAGCGGATATAAAAATCGAAGTTAATCTGGTCGCATTCGTACTTGTTTGACGCCAGCTTCGAGAAGTCCTTCGGCTGACGCTCGGTGCCACCGGCGGTGTCGGTGGTGCTGGCGATGGAGCCGGTGACACCGATACCAATTTTTTCCCCTTTCATTTCGCTGACCGGCACAATATTGATGCGGGTCAGAAAGTCAGAGGACTCCTGCATGGTGTTCATCAGGGTCTGGGTGACCGACGGTTCAACGGTGAATTTTTTCGACACATCACCGGCGTCGATGCCGTTCAGTTCGGCAACACGGGACAGGTAGGCATTAAATTTAAAGCGGGTTTCCTGGCGCATAGTTTTTCCTGAAATTAAGGGTTAATCGTGAAGGTTTTCCCGGACTGACTGACGCCGGTCAGCAGTTCGTCATCAGGGCGTCACCGCCACCGCCGGTGGCTTTACTGCGGCGCTGCTGGGTCAGACTCTCGGTGTGGTCGAGACTGTTTTTCAGGCGGGTGAATGCCTGGCTGGTTTCATCCGCCCTGTCAGTCACCTCCTGCTTAAGAGCGGAAAAGGCGGTTTCCATCTCAGCGAGGCGCTGCTCAGTGGCACTCAGTTTTTCCTGCACATGTTCAGCAACAGCGGTCACCGCTTCATGCACGTCATTCAGACGGGCGTCATCGCTGGCCTGCTTGCGGCCAAAAATGGATTTCACCTTTTCGGTCAGGGCGGTGAACACGGTTTCAGGCAGGTCTTCAAATTCCAGCCCAACGGGCGTTGCCACTGAAATCAGGTTTTCAGGGCTTAATTTGAAGCGGTTCAGGGGGTTGTGTTTTGCCGTGCGGCAGAATTCCAGGTATTCCGTGCCGAGGCTTGCCGGGTCATCGGTGACGGCCAGCCCCACCAGATAACATTTGCCGGTATTGGCAAAGTTCGGCTGAATTTCCATTGAGGTATAGACCTTCTGCGCGGCCTTGTTCATCGCGATAAGGTCATCGGTCGGGGTGATTTTCGCAAACAGCGCCCATTTGCCTTTCAGCGCCGAATCATCGTCAATCTTTTCGGCCTTCAGTTCGACCACATCGCCATAACGCTTAAAAATACCGTCAGGCAGGATCCCGCGCAGATGTTCCAGGTTAATGCGGCAACCATAGACTCGCGGGTCAAAGGTTTCAGCCATTTCCTGAATATCCTGCGCACTGATGACACGCCCGTCACAGGTGTCACCCTCAACGCCGATACGAAAGAATTTTGAGACTTTTTTTGCCATTGTCAGGAGTCCTGAATAGTGATTAGAGGAGTCACATGTCGGCATCAGTTTCCCGACGATGCGCATCCTCCGCCATCAGTCCCGGATGGCTTATCACTGGCACAACAGCACCTTAGCGAATCGCGGGGCGCGACTCAGTAGCCTTGCCGTGTATTCATCACGGCGAGGTATTCATGACCATCACCACAGACACCACTCTTTTACACGACCCGCGTCGTCAGGCGGCGCTGCTGTACTGGCAGGGGTTTTCCGTGCCGCAGATTGCCGCCATGTTGCAGATGAAACGCCCGACGGTGCAGAGCTGGAAACAGCGCGACGGCTGGGACAGCGTTGCCCCCATCAGCCGTGTCGAAATGAGTCTGGAAGCGCGGCTGACCCAGCTCATCATCAAACCGCAGAAAACCGGCGGTGACTTCAAGGAAATTGACCTGCTCGGACGCCAGATTGAACGACTGGCACGGGTCAACCGTTACAGTCAGACCGGCAACGAGGCAGACCTTAATCCGAACGTCGCTAACCGCAACAAAGGCGGGCGTCGCAAACCGAAAAAGAATTTTTTCAGTGACGAGGCCATCGAAAAGCTGGAGCAGATTTTCTTTGAGCAGTCTTTCGAATATCAGTTGCACTGGTATCGCGCCGGGCTTGAGCACCGCATCCGCGATATCCTGAAATCCCGCCAGATTGGCGCGACGTTTTATTTTTCCCGCGAGGCGCTGCTGCGCGCCCTGAAAACCGGTCATAACCAGATTTTTCTGTCGGCCAGTAAAACGCAGGCGTATGTGTTCCGTGAATACATCATCGCCTTTGCCCGGCTGGTTGACGTTGACCTGACCGGTGACCCGATTGTCCTGGGCAATAACGGCGCAAAACTGATTTTTCTCGGCACCAACTCCAACACCGCACAGAGCCATAACGGCGACCTGTACGTCGACGAGATTTTCTGGATCCCGAATTTTCAGGTACTGCGTAAGGTGGCATCAGGTATGGCCTCACAGAGTCACCTGCGCTCGACCTATTTCTCCACCCCGTCCACGCTGGCGCACGACGCCTACCCGTTCTGGTCAGGTGAACTGTTCAACCGGGGACGCGCCAGCGCCGCCGAACGCGTGGAAATCGACGTCAGTCATAACGCCCTTGCCGGAGGTCTTCTCTGTGCGGACGGCCAGTGGCGGCAGATTGTCACCATTGAGGACGCCCTGAAAGGTGGCTGCACATTGTTCGACATTGAGCAGCTTAAACGCGAAAACAGCGCCGACGATTTTAAAAACCTGTTCATGTGTGAATTTGTTGACGACAAGGCATCGGTATTCCCGTTCGAGGAGCTGCAACGCTGCATGGTCGACACGCTGGAAGAATGGGAAGACTATGCGCCGTTTGCCGCAAATCCGTTCGGCTCCCGACCGGTATGGATTGGTTACGACCCGTCACACCGTGGCGACAGCGCCGGATGCGTGGTACTGGCACCGCCGGTGGTGGCCGGTGGCAAATTCAGAATACTTGAGCGTCACCAGTGGAAAGGTATGGACTTTGCCACCCAGGCGGAATCCATCCGCAAACTCACCGAAAAATATAACGTCGAATACATCGGTATTGATGCCACCGGCCTCGGTGTCGGCGTGTTCCAGCTCGTGCGCTCGTTCTATCCCGCCGCGCGTGATATCCGCTACACGCCGGAAATGAAAACCGCAATGGTGCTCAAGGCAAAAGACGTTATCCGCCGTGGCTGTCTGGAATATGACGTCAGCGCCACCGACATCACCAGCTCGTTTATGGCTATCCGCAAGACCATGACCAGCAGCGGACGCAGCACCACCTATGAGGCCAGCCGCAGCGAGGAAGCCAGCCACGCCGACCTCGCCTGGGCGACCATGCACGCCCTGTTAAATGAGCCACTCACCGCCGGTATCAGCACCCCGCTGACATCCACCATTCTGGAGTTTTACTGATGAGCAAGAAAAAAGGGAAAACACCGCAACCTGCGGCAAAAAAAATGACCGCCAGCGCCCCGAAAATGGAGGCATTCACCTTTGGTGAGCCGGTGCCGGTACTCGACCGCCGTGACATTCTGGATTACGTCGAGTGCATCAGTAACGGCAGATGGTATGAGCCACCGGTCAGCTTTACCGGTCTGGCAAAAAGCCTGCGTGCTGCCGTACATCACAGCTCACCGATTTACGTCAAACGTAATATTCTGGCTTCAACGTTTATCCCGCACCCGTGGCTTTCCCAGCAGGATTTCAGCCGTTTTGTGCTGGATTTTCTGGTGTTCGGTAATGCGTTTCTGGAAAAGCGTTACAGCACCACCGGTAAGGTCATCAGACTGGAAACCTCACCGGCAAAATATACCCGCCGTGGCGTGGAGGAGGATGTTTACTGGTGGGTGCCGTCCTTCAACGAGCCGACACCTTTCGCGCCCGGCTCCGTGTTTCATCTGCTGGAGCCGGATATTAATCAGGAGCTGTACGGCATGCCGGAATATCTCAGCGCCCTTAACTCTGCCTGGCTGAATGAGTCGGCCACGCTGTTCCGCCGCAAGTATTACGAAAACGGCGCACATGCCGGATACATCATGTACGTCACCGATGCCGTGCAGGATCGCAACGATATCGAAATGCTTCGCGAAAACATGGTGAAGTCGAAAGGCCGCAACAACTTTAAAAATCTGTTTCTTTATGCCCCACAAGGGAAAGCCGACGGCATTAAAATTATCCCGCTCAGTGAAGTGGCGACGAAGGACGATTTTTTTAATATCAAAAAAGCCAGTGCCGCAGACCTGCTGGACGCGCACCGCATCCCCTTTCAGTTGATGGGCGGCAAGCCGGAGAACGTCGGATCGCTGGGTGATATTGAGAAAGTGGCAAAGGTCTTTGTCCGCAATGAGCTTATCCCGTTACAGGACAGGATTCGGGAAATAAACGGCTGGCTCGGTCAGGAGGTCATCCGCTTTAAAAACTACTCACTGGACACTGACAACGGCTGAACATCGCCGCCTGCGGGCGGCTTTTTTACACCCCGTCATCACGACCTCACACGCTCGCCACCACACAAAACAGCCCGCAGACACACCAACGCCCCGGCGCACAATCTAAACGCCATCACGACGCGCTCAGACGCTGAAAAAATAAAATCAGCACCACCGCCAGCGCGCAGTGCTTTCCCCGCCTCGCCCGCCCGCTTCATGTGGAGGTTTTAATGCGGTTGCATGACATCTCTGAATCCAAACTAGCTGTGATGTCGGACGCCGAAAACGTATAATTCTGATACATGCAAAGCTATGCACCTAATGCATGCATAACTCTGATCTTATGAAATGACATAAAGCAGCATCACAGAAGGTGACTTTAAAGCTTTGTGTTGTCACTGGAAGGAAATGAAGATATGAGTGATAAATTGAGCAGTGCTATGTGATGGGACAAAGATAATCTTACCGAAACAGCACCTCCTGTTCATCTTAAGTGTAAATGTCATGAGCACCAAACTTCTCACTACATCCATTTTTTAGCGATAAAACTCCAACATGTTATAATAACCATGCATTCTTACTCAAAACATGATACCTTCAAAACATTTTTCAATAACACTAACAAAAAACAAAATGAAACACCAAAAAGTTAATATAGTCAAAAAGAATGGTGAATTCTCTTTAAGTCTACTTAGCTTCAAGTTGGTTCATATAAAAAGAACACAAGAGAATAAGAGAAGCATTAATTATTACTGGAATAGCAGGACAAAAGAAGTCATATGTGGCTCAGGTTCATTGCACAATCATCACAGCATACCATCTATCGCCCATTTATTTAATTATAAGAAAAAAACATGCGATCTAAGTCGCGAAGAGATACAACTTGGCGACTCCGTATGTGTTTTATTTAATACAACAGCAGCCCTTTTTCTTTTTGGTTCAATTGTTGGTGTAGACAAGCTAAAAAAAGAAACTTATTTTCACATATTGCCTCACGACAAAAACTTTCCATTTCAACGCAATCATGTAATCAAAGTAAAGCACCAAAAAGACAACATTTTTCTTTTACGTGACGGAAAAAATGAAAGATATGAATACATGGCAACAAAAAATCTAGTATTTGCAAAATACCAATACCAAGTTGAATTTGCCGAAATGGTTATTTCATATATCAAAAGTACGCAGCTCATAATAAATTATGTCTCCGACAAAAATAAAACAATTAATGAAAAGACGATCTTAGAATGCCATAAAGCTCTTTTTGGCCATATTTATGATTGGGCAGGTGAATACAGAAACCATCCCGTTGTTGTTGGAGATAAAGAGCGACCAACAATGGAACATAATGAAGTCAAAAAATCATTAAAAGCCTGTCTTAGAGGTTGCACAAAAAAAGAACTTAGCAAAATAAATTCTAAAGCAGAGTTAGTTCATAAACTAGCTACTCTCCATGCAGAAATCGCATGGATCCACCCCTTTCAAGATGGTAATGGTCGTTCAATACGATTATTTCTTCAGATTGTTGCAACTACTATGGGTTATGAATTTGATATGGAAAAGCTAGATGGAGATGTGCGAAATAAACGTGCGTACCATTATGCTGTAAGACGCGCAATACACGACAGTAACAGAAATCTGATTGCCCTTATTTCAAGGGCAATCAAAGAGCTTTAAGCAACAGCTACTCTGGTCAGAAAACGTGCAGCCTGCGACATTTTAGACCATGAAGTGTTGGTAATGTGATTACCTTCCAGAGAAAACGAAGCACGCAGGGAACGATTAACACTTTGTTCAAGTTTTGAACGACGAACAGGCTTAGCACCTGCGTGCCCACCTCTTACTTGTATCGTGATAACCTTTTTGCTCATATTAGTCTCTCTAGTGGTTAAGAACATCATAAATCAACAGCTAATGATAACCATTATCATCTGGAATCATCATAGCCGGCTGGCGATTCTACGCCTGATTGTTCATATCTACAACAACTACTTTATACATACAAATCTACTTACCTACCAATAACAGTGTTCACATCTTCAACTTTTCACCGCCTACCATCAACTATATACCACCGCCACTCATCAACAACCGGATACGTGAATTTTTTCCCATCATAATTTACGGTCGCGCCACGCGCCAGCGCCTCAAGCTCCCATCGTTGCGGCCTGATACCGTTCTGAGCGAGGTCAACGCGGATACGGGTAATTTGCAATCGTTCAGACCTGGTCAGTCTGGCAGATGGTGCAATTTCATGCGGTTTTAACGGGATTCCGTTTCTTTGCTGACGATTTGGTGTTCTCAGTCCGTGTTTTAATGCGCCCCTGAGCACCATCACGACCTCCGGGTCACTCCATTCGATAACACCGTCATCTACCAGATTAAGCACTGCTGCGGCGTGCTCAGAAGGTGTGGGAGCCGGTAACGAAGTATCACCACCGGTGAGTTTTCCACAGTTATTGACAGGACTCCGAGGCGCGGCGATGCCGCTTTTTAAAGTCAAAGGCTCCACGACCGGAACTTTCGGCACAATGCGCCAGTCCGTCGTTCTGGTGATATGAATATGACGCGCGCCGAGATGCGGCGCGTAAATGCCGACCACTCTCTCGACTTCTTCCTCGTACTCGTTAACTTCATCCGACGGGCTACGGGCGACCCTGACAGTCTGGCAATCGCGCGGAACATTTGCCCCACCCTGCGCACTGATATACAACGCAAAATCGCCACTGTCTGCGGCAGCGCGTGCAGCCTCGACGCGTTCGTCAAACTCATCAGCAATGCTGACGCCGCGAGGCAATTTGCGTAGTTCACGGTAAGCCCCCATTGTCGGCAGACCAACCGTTTTAAATTGCGGGATGCGCCACGTTGACGCCCATGCAGTAACAGCCGCGGCAGTATCTTTCAGAGGTCTGCCGGTATCGTTATCGAGCTGACCATCCAGTGCATAGCCGTCGATGTTTTTTGAGATGTATTTCGCGATATACCCCGCAGCACCGCCCCGGTTAAGGTGTTTTGCCTGAAAACGGTTTCGCGCGGCTCCTCTTTCGTCGCCATCCTCTTTGAGCGCATAGCGACGCATGATTTCGATAATCTGGTTACGCTGGCGTGGATTACAAAAAAGCATCATATGCCAGTGCGGCGTTCCGTCGTGGTGTGGCTCGACGACTCGCAAACCGTAGACCTGTAAATCATTATCCTTGAATGCCGTGCGCATCAGGCTCCAGATACGGCAGAGATAACGCTGCGCATCCTTTGGATTAAATGCCTCATCATTCCAGCCGTGATTAAGCTGGACGGTTTTACTTTCGCCTTTTCCGACCTGACGTGTCGGGTGATACTTTGACGGCGCGGTCAGCGTGATAAACATCCCCACATCACCCTCTGCGGCGGCGTAACGCTCAATACCGGCAATGGTGTTCATCAGCTCCATCCGGCGAATTTCAGGATTAGAAATACTGCCCATCACCTTACTGATAAGGTCGATGCGCTCGCCGGTTTCCCTGTTTTCAAGGTCACACGATTTAAGAAATTCCAGATTTGCCTGGCGGCGCGCACGCACATCACGAATGGCGTGTTTACTGGCATAAGGAGAACGGTCTTTATTGACCTCCCCGACAGCTATCAGTAACGCTTCATGCCAGCGCATACGCTGGCCTTTAAGCTGATGAGTCCACCACTCATCGTTAAACAGACGGGCAATGGCAGAATATGCCTGCCTCGTGGTCATCTGTCCTTTACGGTATTTTTTCCAGTAAAGCGGGGAAATATTGAAAGCACGTGCAGCGCCAGCAACATGACCATACAGATGCGCCTGCGCCTCATCCGTAAACAGCGATTCTTTTTCGCCATGCGCATCCACCCAGGCATCGCAGAGTTCCTCATACATCATGAAAAGCTGCGATGAGATACGGGCGGCAAACTTTTTCAGCTCCTTGTCATTCATCCCCGGCAGACGCGCATAGTGGTCACGCTCAGCCAGAAACAGCATCGACGCTTCGGTGTTCATTTCATGGCGCTGATTCACACGCTCAATGCGCGGCCATAAACGACGCTGAAAAGTGGATGTGAGGAAATAAAACCCGTGCACCGGGCTTTTATTGCGCCGGATGTAGTCATAGCGTGAAGTAAACAGCGAGCGCAAAAAGTAAGGCAGGCGGTTAATCGTGGATAAAACACCTTGCACCTGACGCATCTCGTCACGTGTAAGGGGTCTTTCGCGCCCGACAGCCTCACGTGGCGCGTTCCATGCATAAGCACCGGCAAACGTCTTACCGGTGCCTGCGGAAAATGCTGACGGAGGGACAAAACGCCCGGAGGCTTTAACGGCCATATGAGCCAAAAGCCTCTGAACAACGCTTGCTGAGTTGCTCAACCTGCGCGTTTAAATCAGCAAAAGACTTTGCGCTTCCGGTCAGAATATCGTGATGCATCAGGCCGGAAACGAGCTGGCTTAATTTCGGATAATAACCAACCACCGCCAGCCATTCCTGACCGGCGTTTTTACCGCTTTCCGCTCTCTTTTTCTCGTGGAGAATAAACTGAAAGCTGTCACTGGTAACGACATAACGTTCGCCAATTTCAATACGAATACTCATGCCATTCTCCGGTAATGTTTGTTTTTTGCTTCAAAGACTGACTGGCAGGAAACACAACGCGTGGCTGACGGATAAGCCGCACGACGGGCAGCAGGTATTGGCGCGTCACACTCTTCGCAAACCAGCGCAGAAGCACCGCAATGTTTTACCCTTGCCGCGTTAATCTGACGCTCCAGTAATTCAGCCTGTTGTTCCTGAATAAAATCTACGTTGTCCGGCATTATCAGCTCCTTTTATCGTTAAGTTGCCTGGATACATCAGCGCAATAACTGGCAAGTTCTGTCGTTAATTTTGTCAGTTCATCCACTGAGGAAATTTGCTTGTGGAATACAGCGCGTTTAACAAGTAAATTGACCACATCAGACAGGAGGTTTAATTCATTCTGATAAATCGCGATAACAGATTCAGTTATGTCGCGTTTTTCTTTATCAAGGCAAAGTTGAATAAGAGACAAATCGCCATTTTTCATAACGGCGATTTTTAAGGCGTTATTCAGCAATACAACTGAATGAGAACAGGACATCAAAGCACCTCCCCGCGAGACAATCCGATATTGTGAAACTTTTCCGACTCCTGACTGAGCAGCTCGACTATCTCCACGCGGGATAACTCCGCCTTTGTGATATGGCGAATCATGGCGTCAAGATGAGAAGAAAAGCGTGTCGCTGCGTCGGCCTGTGCTTCGGCTCTGGCCTGTTGCAGCAGTAATGCGTATTTACCGCACTTGTTTTCAGAAACTGTATGCATGACTTTCTCCAGGCAAAAAGAAGCCCCGCACGATTAAGTGCGTTAAAAACTCTGGTTAATTATTTAATGCAGATATTGCTCTGGTTTTACCGACGTCAGAATTGTCGGTGTATACTCAAACAGGCTGAATAATTCACGTAATGCACGGAATAAAGCATCACGCCAGTAACATGATTCTTCATTAATTCGCCAGTATGGCTGGTTGAATTCTTTTTCAGTCAATCCGGCATGCATAAATAAAGTACGACGCTGACTGACTGTTAAAAAACTAATATATGCATACTCACTTGCGCCAACCTGACGGCGTTTTGAGAATGCCCCACGCAATTCATCAATTGCACAAACCAGCCGTTCACGTTCGACGTCGTTCATTTCTTCAAAACGCATCGTTGCGTGACGCTGTTTTAACTGCGCATGGAAGCAAACCGTTAGCCGTTCGCGTTCCATCATCTGATTATAATAATCACATGTATCCTGCCAGCGAGGGACGGCAAGATGCTTGCCAATTATCCGGCGCATAGCTGCTGGCTGTTTTTCAACGAGATTGAGCGTCATCACTGTCATTTCCAGACCCTCCGGCTTTTCAGAAAGGTCAGAGCCTTTTTTAACGGACTCTGTTTTTTGGTGCGGATAATGATTCCCTTGCGTCCCTTCCCGTGGGTGATGGTGAAGTCAATCGCCCTGGGGCTTTCGTTACGCAATAACTGAGCAATACAACGCGGCTCATTCATAATCACAACCCCATCCACAAAAGCCATGCATCACGCTGTTCAACCGGTCGGTTATAAAACGCCTCACGTACAGCGCGATTAAACTCAGGAATGAAAACCCATTTTTCACCGGCACGAGCCTTCGGTTTGCAAGGATCACGCAATTCAATAATTGGTAATTTATTTGCCTTCACCATTTCACTGACAGCTGTCTTTGGCTTCCCTAATAAATCAGCAAATTTATCCACATGAACCGCATCAAGCGGATACTGAATCACATAATTTTCAGCGTCCATATATGGTACCCTCATAGGATCCAGCCCTTTCTAAACCACTCAAAACCGTTTAGACGCTGGTTTATTCTCAAATCAATGGAACCTATATAGGTTCCAGTTTTGAGGGAATTTAGTCCCTATATAGGCACCATGTCAAATGAAATTAAGCGAAAAGATTAAGGCCTTGCGTGAGGCTGAAGGGCTAAGCCAATCAAAATTCTGTGAAATCATAGAGTTACCGCTAAGCACACTTAAAAAATATGAAGGAGGAAACTTTGAACCCGGTGGCACAGCTTTGCTAAAAATCACTATGCATCCCACATTCCAAAAATATGCTCTATGGCTTATGACAGATAAAACCGCGCCGGACGCAGGACAAATCGCACCGGCTCTCGCGCACATTGGGCCAGAGTCAACAGAGTCCAACCACTCCGCGAAAAGGATTGGCTAACTCTATATAAAGATTACATTTTCACCATTTGCTACCAAGATGGTGAATACAGCGCCGGAGGGCTTTCTTATGGCAATTAAGAAGCTCGATGATGGTCGCTATGAAGTGGACATTAGACCTCGCGGTCGCGACGGAAAACGCATCCGCAGGAAATTCGAAAGAAAAGCTGAAGCACTAGCATTTGAGCGATACACAATCGCCAATGCCAGTCAGAAAGAATGGGGAGGCCAGCGAGCAGACCGCCGGACTTTGAGTGAGTTGCTGGACATCTGGTGGAAATATCACGGGCAAAACCACGAGCATGGAACAAAAGAGTTTAATCATCTACTCAAAACCATCAGCGGCATAGGTGATATACCAGTGAGCAGGATGAGCAAAAGGGCTTTGATGGATTATCGTTCCATGCGACTACGTGATGGTATCAGTGCCGCAACGATAAACCGTGACATGTACCGATTATCCGGCATGTTCACAAAATTAATTCAATTGGATGAATTTTCCGGGCAACACCCAATTCACGGACTGCCGCCACTGGCGGAGGCCAACCCTGAAATGACGTTCCTGGAAAAAGCAGAAATCGAAAAACTGTTAAATGTTTTGGCTGGTGATGACTTACTTGTCGCGCTTTTATGTCTGAGCACTGGAGGAAGATGGACGGAAGTTGCCACGCTAAAACCAGCACAGATTACAAATTGCAGGGTTACCTTCCTGAAAACCAAAAACGGTAAAAAGCGAACCGTGCCGATTTCTGAGGAACTGGAGAAAAAAGTTAAAGAGGAGGCCAGCGCCAAATTATTCAAAGTTGATTATGAGAAATTTTGCGGGATTTTACGCAGAGTGAAACCTGATATACCACCCAATCAGGCAACCCACATCCTGCGGCATACATTCGCAAGCCATTTCATGATGAATGGGGGCAATATAATCGCACTGCAACAGATTCTGGGACATGCGAGCATTCAGCAGACGATGGCCTATGCGCACCTTGCGCCTGACTATCTGCAAAATGCCGTCGCTCTGAATCCACTAAAAGGCGGAGTGACGTTATAAATTTCCCCCTCTGAGTGTCCACATAGTGTCCACACTCAAGAAATTTTGAAACCGCTCCAAACCCTTACAGCTTTCGATAAGTACCTGTTTTTACTTTTGATTGCATGTAAGTAATTGATAAAAAAAACCCCCACATCATGTGGGGGAAGACAGGGATGGTGTCTATGGCAAGGAAAACAGGGTTTACTACTGGGAACGTGAGTTGCTACTACTCA
>PPYF01546287.1_pt1 | contig 20669 bp, 17 predicted proteins | sample 1559871 | NCBI WGS metagenome assembly PPYF01 (sample SAMN08240021, study PRJNA423297) | Human gut metagenome, whole genome shotgun sequencing project. | reverse complement strand
AAGCTCTGGATGCAGATGGAAACGCAATCACGATCGAAGCAGAAGACTTTCTAGCCGTAATTATGTGCCACGAAATCGACCACCTGTCCGGAATTTTATACAAAGACAAAGCGATTGTATATGAAAAAATTCCGCAGAATGAGGAGTGAAATCATGCGGATCATTTTTATGGGGACGCCGGAATTCGCCGTTCCTTGTTTGAAAATGCTGATAGAGCAACAGAATACGAATCCCGTCGTTTGTGTTGTGACAAAGCCGGATATGCCGAAAGGCAGAAATTATCAAATGACGCCGCCTCCGGTTAAAGAAACTGCAGAAGCTGCTGGAATTCCCGTTCTTCAGCCGGAACGTATCAGAACGGAAGAATTTCAAAATACGCTTCGTTCTTTCTCCCCTGATTTGTTTGTCACAGTGGCATACGGTAAAATTTTACCGGAATCCGTATTGGAAATTCCTCCGTTAGGATGCATCAATGTACATGCCAGTCTTCTTCCAAAATATAGAGGTGCTGCGCCGCTATGGCATGCGGTAATCAACGGAGAACGGGAATCTGGAATTACTACAATGATGACAGACGCGGGCATGGATACCGGAGATATTTTAATGATGGACTCTTTCCCGATTGGAGAAAATATGACGATGGGAGAGCTGCACGATGCACTTTCTGAGCTGGGACCGATTACCTTGCGAAAGACACTAGACGCCCTGCAAAACGGCTGTCTGCAACGTACGCCGCAGAACGGGGAAGAAGCAACGTATTCCCCGATGGTAAACCGTGACACAGGAAAGATCGATTGGTCGCGCAGCACGCAAGAAATCCATAATCTGGTCCGGGGCACGAATCCGTTCCCGGTCAGTTATTCTTTTGATGAAACGGGTGCACGGATAAAAATTTGGCGGACGTTGCTTACCGGGATCGAACGACCTTCGGATTTTACCCCTGGGGAAGTTATACAAGTCTCCAAAGACGGTATTTTAGTTGCTACCGGTGACGGTGTGATCAGAATTACGGAACTGCAAGGGCCGTCTGCAAAGAAGATGACGGCCGGAGAATATATCAATGGTCATAAAATCGCAAAATTTACTTGATTATAATAAAGAAGAAATAGAAGAACTTGTCAAATCGCTCGGACAACCAAAATTTCGGGCAGCACAGCTGTGGAATTGGTTATATAAAGGCGCTGAATTTGAAGAAATGACGAACTTGCCAGAAACGTTTCGCAGAGAACTGAAGGAACATTTTACGACAGGCAGACTTGGAATTCGTACAAAACTGCAATCTTCCGAAGACGAAACCGTGAAATACTTGTTCAGTCTCGGCGATGGAAATTTTGTGGAAAGCGTTCTGATGAAGTATAAATATGGATATTCTGCATGTGTTTCCACGCAAGTTGGTTGTAAAATGGGCTGCACCTTTTGTGCTTCTACGCAAGCCGGGTTCATACGCAATTTGACTGCAGGAGAGATTCTGGGACAAATTATTACGATGAATTCAGATGCACACATTCGCATCGGCCATATTGTGATGATGGGAATTGGCGAACCGCTGGATAATTATGAAAATGTGATTGAGTTCATGAAAAAGGCGCAGAGTGAAGAAGGCCTTGGGATCAGCTACAGGAATCTGTCTTTGTCTACCTGTGGCCTTGCAGAGCAGGTAATTCGGTTGTCGGAAGAACGACTTCCGATCACGCTTTCCGTATCGCTTCACTCCCCATTTGACAGTCAGCGCTCTGAGATGATGCCGGTCAATCGGAAATATCCCCTTGACAAATTATTTGATGCGTGTAATATTTATATTCTGAATACAGGGCGGCGGATAACTTATGAATACGCTTTGATAGAAGGAGTAAACGATTCGGAAGAGCATGCCGCACAGCTTGTTTCGCTGCTGAAAGGCAAATTATGTCATGTCAATTTGATCCCTGTCAATAAAGTGGCGGGTACTGGGTATGAGAAAGCTTCAAAGAAAAATATATCGGCATTTCAGGAGATCCTTGTCGACAGTGGGATCAACGCTACAGTGCGGCGTACACTAGGGCAAGATATCGAAGCTGCATGCGGGCAACTGAGACGAGCGGCGGATGAAAATCGGAGGCAATAATCGATGGAGTTTTGCGCAAAAAGCGATAAAGGGCGGGCCAGAAAAATCAATCAGGACAGTTTCGGATATTACACAGCCGATACGGGAACGAGCTTTTTTATTATAGCTGACGGTATGGGAGGCCATAATGCCGGAGAAGTGGCGAGTGCTGTAGCAGTCAATACGTTTATCGAGGGAGCAGAAGATAACGGATGTTGGAAGCATCACGAAAAGGTTATTGCGTTTATTAAAAGTACATTTCAGAAAGCAAATGATATTATATTGTATAAAGCAGCTTCTGAACCAGGTTTTCTGGGAATGGGAACTACGGCGGTTGCCGCTGTTATTATGGAACGGAAATTGATCATAGGAAATCTGGGGGACAGCCGAGCTTATCTTATTTCTGCGCGCTCCATCCGACAGCTCACGGTGGATCATTCCTATGTGGAAATATTATTAAAGGCGGGAAGCATCGGCGCAGAGGAAGCAAAGACGCATCCGCGGCGCAACGAAATTACAAAAGCACTCGGAATCCGGAATTATTCACCGCCAGATCTCTTTGAATATGAATATCAAACAGGCGATCTCTTGATCCTCTGCTCAGACGGGCTGAATAAAATGGTAGAGGATGCGGCAATATTGGAAATTGCAACAGGAACTGCCGAACCGGACGCTATCTGCAGCCGCCTGATCGATGCTGCAAATGAAAATGGCGGTCTGGACAATATTACCGTCATTGCAGCAATATTATAATATTGCTACCGGAACAATCGGAAAGGAACGTAGAAGAATGGACGATTTAACAGAAGGATATATCCTGAATAACCGATATGAAATCCATGAAAAGGTTGGCGAAGGCGGAATGTCTTTTGTTTACAGGGCGATCGATCTCGAATCCGGGAGTGTCGTTGCTGTTAAAGTGCTGAAAAAAGAATTCTGTTATGATGATGAATTTATTAAAAGATTCAAGAACGAGGCAACTGCGGCACAAAAGCTTTGTCATCCGAATATCGTTGCGATTTTTGACATGGGGAATGACAATGATATTCAGTATATCGTCATGGAATACATCGATGGCCTGACACTCGATAAGCTGATCAAGGCCAAAAAGAAACTGCCGTGGCGCAATACTCTGAAAATCACCGCCCAGATCCTGTCGGCGGTGGAACATGCGCACAGCCATAAGATCATACACAGGGACATCAAGCCTCTGAATATCATGCTTACCGAAGAAGGTGTCGTGAAACTTACTGATTTTGGAATTGCCAGAGCTGTTTCTTCTGCTACAAAATCAGCGGCGAGTGACAGCGCCGGCTCTGTACATTACCTTTCTCCGGAACAAGTTCGCGGAGGTTTTGTAGATGAGCGGTCCGATATTTACTCTATCGGAATCACAATGTATGAAATGATTACAGGAAGTGTTCCTTACGATGGTGATTCCCATGTATCCATCGCTTTAAAACATATCGACGGGAAGATCAAACCGCCGCATGAGGTGGATCCGACGATCCCGTACGGCGTCAGCGATCTTATCGTACTGGCAACTAAGAAGGAGACCAACAAACGATTCCAATCCGCGGGTGAAATGTATGAACGCCTGCTGAAAGTAATGAAGAATCCTTATGTTTCTTTTTTGGTAGACTATGAGAATACGGAAGAAGAAACAGACATGACCGTTTCCCCCGATGCGGAAGAACCTATTACACTGGGTGGTGAAGGCGGCACGGTGATCGAAGAAGACAATATGGTAGAAGAAAAAAATGCTATGGTACGCGATGTCGTATTCCAGACGGTTTCCTATTTAGCTGCGGTGATCGTATCAATTCTAGTGCTGATTTTTATCATATCGCGCCATAACATGGTCAAAAAGAACTTTAAAAATTATAATATTATACAATATAAAGTAGAAAACTATACGGGAATGCTCGCTTCAACAGTGAAAGAAATGATCGAAAACTGTGGAATCCGGGTAGAGCAAGAATTAGTAGATAATGAAGAATATCCTGCGGGATATATCATTGGACAATCGGCAAAAGCTGGCGAAATTTTAAGAGAAAACGATGTAATTAAATTATCTGTTACCGCGAAAGAAGGTTCTGTCATCGTAGATGATTACTCAGGCAAATCTTTCCAGGCAGTCGGCACGCAACTGTCAACACAGGATATCAAGGTTGAATATAAAGAATTATCCAGTTCCAAATATGAAGACGGCAAAATCATCCGTACTTCTCCTGGGCCTGGGAGTATCCTGGAGAAAAATGATACAATTACAATTTATTATAGCTCCGGTACCTTATATAAAAAGGTTACGGTACCGAAATTGGTCGGTTTGACACTTGAGGAAGCGATGAAAGAACTCGGAAAGGTGAATATCAGTCTAAATGTAGGCGTTGTATATCCTTCGCCATCTGCAATGATCGATGATCTTCTCACGACGCCGACTCCTTCTCAGAGCAGCTCTGCGACACCGAGCAGTTCTCCGACAACGGCACCGACGGCGAGCCCTTCCCCGCAAACCCCGACGATTTCTCCCGACGATATTCCGGCGGATCTTACAGTTGATCCTGAACATACCCCGGATGTAGGGGAGAATACCGGATCTGCAGATCCCACGACCGGAACTCCAATGCAATCGCCAACCGTGACGCCGACACAGTCTGCTACCCCTTTGCCAGTGCCGACGCATACGTATGCATCGGATAAGGTGGTTGCCCAATATCCGGCAGCCGGTACGGAAATTATGGCGAATGAAACGGTAAATTTATATTTTTATGATGTGGATAAAATTACCCCTCGAAAGAAAATGTATCTGGAATTTCCTGCCGATTTCATTACTGGAAATGCTTGTTTCGTTCGAATTGAAGCGGTGATGACGGACAGCAATCGGGCTGCGGAAATTGTCTATATGGGTCCGAGTGTTCCATCAGATAAATTTCCATTGGAATATGAAATACCGATGTCCCTAAATAAGGCTCCTACAAAGGTATATATCTATATCGGAGAAGTAGGCGGAGACACGAAACTATACAAAGTGATTAATGTGCATGGCTAAAGGTGTTATTTTAAAAGGCGTCGGAGGACTGTATCATGTCTGGTCACAGGACTCGGACAGCATTTATCAGTGCAGTGCCCGCGGAATTTTCCGGAAAGATTCCCGGAAACCTCTGATTGGCGACGCTGTTACGATTTGTGAAATCAATGAACACTATAAAACTGCTGCGATTGTGGAAATTGCTCCGCGTAGGAATGAACTCCGCCGTCCGGCGGTTGCAAATATAGACAAGCTTCTTTTTGCTGCTGCATCGGCGAATCCAAAACCGGATCTGTTTTTGCTTGATAAAATGATCATAGAGGCGGAGCTGAAACATATTGAATTCCTGCTGATGATTAGTAAGTCTGATCAGGATCCTACTGGGGCGGGTGAGCTCTATGCGCAGTATTCGCCTGCGGTAAAATGTTTTGTTACATCCGCAGAACAAAAAGAGAGCATTTTACCGATCATGGAATCGATCGATGGCTCCCGGACCGTAGTGGCAGGCCAATCAGGTGCCGGAAAATCAACATTTATCAATAATATTGCGGGATGCTGTCTGATGGATACCGGCGGACTCAGTGAAAAGACGGGACGGGGACGCCACACGACGCGACATTCCGAACTGTTTATGATAACGGAAGGCTTCCGCAAACCTACCTTTCTGATCGATTCACCGGGATTTAGCATGCTGGAAGCCGATGCAATTGAGCCGCAATACTTGCAGGATTATTATCCTGAGATGTATAATAATAGAAGCGCATGCAGATTCATAGACTGCAGCCATACTGGCGAGCCAGGATGTTTTACGGAAGAGTTACTTCAATCTGGTAAAATGCATCCCGAACGACTGGCGCGGTATGGCCGCATTTATAAAGAACTTGCGGAAAAATATAAAAACAGATATAAATAATAACAATCTGAAAGGGCTGATGTTTATGAAAATACAAGTCGCGCCTTCGATTCTTTCTGCCGATTTTGCTGCTTTGGGAGACGGAATCCGAATGATAGAGGCCGCCGGTGCTGACCTCGTACATGTAGATGTCATGGACGGACATTTCGTACCGAATATTTCTTTTGGAATTCCGGTAGTAAAATGTGCCAGAAAGGCAACGAAAATGCCGTTTGATGTTCATCTTATGATTGAAAATCCGGATAAATACATAGAAGCGTTTGCTGACGCCGGCGCTGATATAATAACGGTACATCAAGAAGCATGCGTACATCTGCACAGAACAATACAAATGATCCGAAAGTTAAATTTAAAAGCGGCGGTAGCGCTTAATCCGGCAACGCCGATCTCTACGCTCGAATGCATTTTACCAGAACTCGATATGGTTCTTTTGATGTCGGTTAATCCGGGCTTCGGCGGGCAATCTTACATAAAATCTACCACGCGAAAGATTGCGGCACTGCGCAAAATGGCTGATGCGATGGGATGTACAAATTTAGATATTGAGGTTGACGGCGGTATAGACACTGTGACCTATAAAGAAGTTCGTGAAGCGGGTGCGAATATTCTGGTGGCTGGAAGCGCCGTTTTTGGCGCCGCGGATCCGAAAGCTGTGATTACTACTTTAAAATCCTGACTCCAGAAAGGCGGAATAAATATGTTTTCGAAAAGAATTACAGGCAGTCTTGCTGCCGGTTCCTCAATAAGGGCAATGTTTGAACAGGGAAACCTTCTGAAACAGAAATATGGGGAGGAAAATGTTTATGATTTTGCCCTGGGCAATCCCGATCCGGAACCCCCGGAGACAGTGATCAGCGATCTCAAAAAATTTGCTTCGGAACCTGGAATTCATAAATATATGCCGAATGCGGGCTTTCCGGAGGTGCGCGCAAAAATTGCCGCTTATCTGCAAAAAGAAACCGGGGTGAATTTTACCGGAAAGAATATCCTGATGGTGACTGGTGCAGCCGCAGGCTTGTCCGTTACGATGGATTCTCTTCTGAATCCAGGAGAGGAAGTGATTGTAATCGCGCCTTTCTTTGGAGAATACAGAGGGTATGTTACGAATTTCGGCGGAAAAATCGTTCCTGTCCCAGCACTGCCCGGTACCTTTGCGCTTGATATCCCGGCCATTGAGAAGGCCGTTAACGAAAATACAAAAGCGATTATTTTAAACTCTCCGAATAATCCAAGCGGAGCCGTTTACGATGAAGCCAGTCTGAAGGCATTGAATTTTGTACTGGAAAAAGCAGAATCCATTTATGGAAAGCCGATCTATATTGTTTCGGATGAGCCGTATGTTAAAATTGTTTATGATGGTGTGAAAGTTCCGGCAATGAGCGCAATTTTTAAAAATTCTATTATTGTCAATTCCTTCAGTAAATCTCTGGCGCTGCCGGGAGAACGGATCGGTTATGTGGCGGTAAATCCTGCAATTCAGGAAGCCGATCTATTAATGGATGCTTTGATTTTTTGTAACAGAACGCTTGGCTTTGTAAATGCGCCGGGAATTTTCCAGAAAGTTGCGGCGGAACACCTTAACGATGTTGCAGGCTTGGAAGCATATCAGGAGCGGCGTGATGCACTGTATGAAATTTTAATCGACACGGGATACCAGTGCGCGCTCCCCAAGGGTGCGTTTTATTTGTTCCCACAGTCGCCGATTTCGGATGATGTTGCATTTTGTGATCTGGCGCTGAAACATCACCTGGTGATTGTGAGCGGAACCAGTTTCGGTTATCCTGGTTATTTCCGCCTTGCTTATTGTGTAAGTATGAAAACAATTAAAAATTCAAAAGATGCTTTTGCGGCACTTCGGAAAGATGCGGTGGGAAAATGAGCTACGGACTTGATATTAAGAATAAAAAGGATCTGGTCGGAATCTGTTACAGTACTTGGTTTAATCCGATTGTAAGTGAAAACGGTCCGAAACCTAAAAATATTGCGGAAATTTTAGCAGGAAAAGACACCTGGGGAAATATCGGACAATTCCATTTCTGGTCGGAGCCTGCGCTTGGGTATTATAGAAGTGATGACCCCAAAATTATTCGTCGTCATATGGAAATGCTGCAGGCAGCGGGAATCGATTTTATTATTTTAGACAATACAAATGCTTCCCCGGATTGGGATGTCGGTACGCCGGATGATTACTGGGATGAAATGCTGCGTCAACCGATCGAGGCGCTTCTTCGCACGCTTTTGGAAATGCGGAACGAGGGGCTTAAGACGCCTTATGTGGTTTCCTGGAATAAAACGGATCCAGAAATTGGCTATTCAGTTTGTGATAAAATATATAAGGAACATTTTAGCAAACCGGAATATAAAGATTTACTCGTATACTGGGGAGATAAGCTATTTACGCTTACTACGGAACTGACTGAAAATCCTCCTCAATATACAGAGGTTCGCAAGATGTGGGGACTTGTTAAAAATCTGGCTCCCTGTGAATGGAGTTTTCTGAGCCATGAGAATAAACCTTGTGAAGACTATAACGGAAATTATGAACAGATCTGTGTCTGTACCGCGGCACAAGCTACTTATATGACGTGTACGGATACTGCGCTTGGACGGCAGGGAGGAAAGACATTTTACCGCCAGTGGAAAAACGCTTTTGATGCGCGTCCGCGGATCGTAACTGTTACCTGGTGGAACGAGTGGGCGGCCCAGCGCTTTCTTGTAGAGGACGAGACTGCGTTCGTCGATAATTATACCCCTGAATTTTCCCGTGATATCGAACCGATGAAAGGCGGTCACGGGGATACATATTATAAATGGCTCGTAGAGTACGTGCGCGCATATAAAGCGCATGAGGAATGCCCGAAACTTGTATAAAATTAATTGGTTGCCTCTCCGCAAAAGATGTGATACAATAAACATGGTTGTATTAAAATAAAAACGGAGGGGCGCAAATGCGAAAATTTTTATACGCATTTTTATTGTTCGGAGTATTCTATTTTTCTATTATGATGATTTCTTGCAATGCTGCGGAGCATTTTGAATACGTGATTACGGAGGACAACAGAGCCGTCGTTACAAAATATACGGGACGCGATACGGTTGTTAATATTCCGTCTGAACTTGGTGGAGCTCCGGTATGCACCATTGGAGCGGAATCTTTTCTGGGATGCGAACGGATTACAGCCGTTATGATTCCGGAAAGTGTGACGTCGATCGAAGAATACGCTTTTGAATATTGTACTTCTCTTGAGACGATTGAGATTCCGGAGGGTGTGACGCTGATCGGCTGTGGTGCTTTTAAACATTGTGCGGCGCTTAAAGCGGTGAACTTGCCTACTTCGCTTTCTCAGATTGAAATGAGTGCTTTTGAAAATTGCGGCAGTCTGGAACGGATCGAGCTTCCCGATAAAATACAGGAAATCGAAGAATCCGTGTTTTCCGGATGCGTTTCTCTGAAAGAAACGGTTTTGCCGTCTAAAGTTTATGAAATCCAGTCGAAAGCCTTCCGTGGCTGTATCAGTCTGACGGACTTCTCAATGGAGTACGAATGGGTTACCATTTCCGATTATGCCTTTGAAAATTGTATTGCTTTAGAAAGCTTCCTGGCGGTAGGGGCGCCTACCCAAATTGGTACTGGCGCATTTACAGGCTGTACTGATTTAAAAAGGGTGAAATTCGGGGAAGCTGGCGAATCTTTTTGCTTTTCCTGGGGAATATTCTACGGCTGTACTTCTTTGGAACATTTTACGATTCCCGCAGGGGTTTTTTCCGTAGAAGATAATTTATTTGCTGGCTGCACGAATCTACGGACGGTGCGGATCCCCGGCGGAACGAGACAGATCGGAGATCCTTTGTTCACCGGATGTGAGAATCTTGAAGCGCTTTACGTAGACGATAACACCTATGCTCTGACTTATGCCCGTCAACATAATCTACCATATATCATTTATAATTTCCAATTTGGGGATGTCAATCGAGATGGCAAGGTGAACGGAATTGATGCTGGACTGCTGCTTCAGCATCTGGCGGAGTGGGATGTGAATATGGACTTTGGAAGTGAAATTGGGAAAAATTTGATATTTTTTGGAAAAATTTATAAAAAATATCAAGTTATAGATAAACTGAAAAGAAAAAGTGTTTTAAAAACAAAAAAATATTGACACTATTAAGCGTTCTTGCTATTATATAGATAGATCGTTGTCATATATGAATTTTTTGTTATGATGATAGAATAAATGGAGGTATTTTTTATGAAAAGATCGGTTTCTTTATTGGTCATCTTAGCGATGATCGTAACGACATTTGCCGGCTTTGCAACGCTTGCCACTGCGGACCAGTTCTTAATTAATTTTGATACTGCGTTCGACATCGGAAGCATTTCGGCTACTACTGCGCCGGCGGAGAAAGCATTTTTCTATTCAAAAGGAGAATCGAAAACTGCGGGCGGATAGTTCGGGGGTAACTTCCCGGAGGGAACAGAGATGGTCTATACGGTAAATGACGGTACCGAGTATGAATGCGGTACGTCTGCTGCGGAACCCGGCGTTCAAGCCGCGGTGAAAGGCGCTGTACCGGATGCCAATCTTTTTTTGCGTTTTAATATGGATTGTACGCAGGTATTGAAAGATACTTATGAAGCGGATGTTGCACAAACAATTAAAATTTATGCGAAAAAGCCGGATGCAAGCAAAGTCCTTTTATATTCCTTCAAGACGGATTTGAGAACACAGGTTTCCCTGGATCAGACTGTTTTCTATGAAGGAGATCCGATCGCCGTTTCTTATAAAAATGCACACGGCGATCAGAACGATTGGCTTTGCATTTACAAAGATCCAGAAGAAGGACAGGCATATGGTCAGTCTACCTACACTTCTCAGCAATACGCATATATAGATGGCAGTGGAACTGTCGTATTCAACGATCCGGAGAAAAAAGTTGCGGAGAATGACAGAACAGCAGTTTTGACCGGTGCGGATACTGGCGGAAGAGATATCATTGTTTATAACCAGGGTTCGATTTCGACTCTTACTCCCGGACATTATCATGCAATCATCCTTGGCGGGACTAGCTGGTATGATGTAAAATGTGAAAAAGTTTCATTTGAAGTCATTGCAAAGGAAGCTGTGACGGCTGAAAATGGCGATTATACTGTAGATCTCTCCAAACTGGCCGGAACAACTCAAAGTTTTAGCCCTCATGGTTATCCAGATCTGAAAAGTATGAATATGGGATATAATGATACGCTGCCTCTTGGATTGTTTGATTTGACGGGGTTTGAGTCTGTAGAAATTACATATGCTACGGATGCTGGCTTTAAGGCGAAGCATGGTAATATGGCAGTGGTTTCGTGTTTTGCGCTGATGTCCGAGAATGTGAGTATCGGATTTGCTGATGCCTCGGATTATCAGAACAAAGATAAAATCATTGCGAAGGGTGACTGTGTTGATGCTTCTGTAACGAATCCGTCGGGTGCAGGCTGGGCTCAAAACGAAAGAACTGTTTCGATCAGCATTGCTGATTCGACGTATACTGGCAATTTGGTTCTTTCTCACTTTAATTCTATAGGGAATACTGCTCTTGTTGTTGGCATTAAATTTATCGCTAAGACAGAGGCTGTAGAGAAGTCGATTTCCACGGACAAAACGACTTATGTTGTAGGAGAACCGATTAAAGTTACTTATACAGGCGCTGATCGCGCTAACAATGATTGGCTTTGTATTTACGAAGGTGCTGAGTCTACGTATGGAGAACCGGGAGGCCCAGTATCTATTCAGTATGCATATATTGGCGGAAACGGAACGATCGTTTTCAACGATATCAATAAAAATGTAGCTGAAAACGATAGAACGGCGCTACATTCTTCTTTGGATGCTGCTTATAATGAAACGGATAAGATTTTTTATCAATATCAAAGTACGCCGGAAGAACTGAAAACACTTTCCCCCGGCACATATCATGCGGTTCTCCTTGGTGGGGATAGTTGGTATAATGTAGAATCGGAGAAAATCGTATTTACTGTGGAAGAGGATTCTACAATTAAGTCCGAATTTGGATTGGAAAATGTGGAAGGAAAACTCGGAGATACGGTAGAGGTAGCACTTACGTTTAATAACAACCCAGGAATCTCTTATTTTAAGGTACAGGTTGGTTATGATGCCGAAAAACTGGAATTAATAGAAATCAAACAATCCAACCCCAGTTTTGCATTGACTCTTGGACCTTTGCATAAGAATCCATATACAATACAATTTTCTACGTCAGATGGTTTTAATCAGAATCCGCCAGTCAATGGAGAAGTTTGTAAATTGGTATTTAAGATTTTAGATAAAACTTCTTCAATCAGTACGAGTGCACTTGATCTTATTGTTGTCGAGGTAGACCAGACAATAGGCGTCGGAGATATAGTAAACATTACAAATACATTTACGCATCAAGACGGTTCCGTAGAAATCAAGGATGTTGATTGTAACCATAGTTTTGATACAATTGTATCTGTTGATAATGAAAATCATAAAAAAGTTTGCTCCATTTGTCAGAGAGAGTATCTTGAAGCGCATTCTTGGGATGACGGTGAAGTTACAAAAGATCCTACATGTACGGATGCCGGCAAAACAACATATCATTGTAACGCTTGTGAAGCCACTAAAGAAGAGGACATTCCTGCAGAGCTTGGCCATGACTGGGGTGAATGGGTGGTAACGACAGAACCCGATTGCGAGACGAAAGGCGAGGAGACGCGTACTTGTAAGACAGATGCGAATCATAAAGAGACTCGTGAAATTGCAGCACTTGGTCATGACTGGGGTGAATGGGTGGTAACGACAGAACCCGACTGCGAGACGAAAGGCGAGGAAACGCGTACTTGTAAGACAGATGTGAATCATAAAGAGACTCGTGAAATTGCAGCACTTGGCCATGACTGGGGTGAATGGGTGGTAACGACAGAACCCGACTGCGAGACGAAAGGCGAGGAGACGCGTACTTGTAAGACAGATGCGAATCATAAAGAGACCCGCGAAATCGCAGCGCTTGGACATAATTGGGGTGAAGGGGAAGTAACGACAGAACCGACCTGTACAGAAAAGGGCGAAAAGACGTTTACTTGCTCTGTGTGCGAGGCGACAAGGACCGAAGAAATTGCAGCACTCGGACATTCGTTCACGAATTATGTTTATAACAATGATGCGACAAAGACCAAAGATGGTACGGAAACTGCGGAATGTGACCATGGATGCGGAGCGAAAGATACGAGAACAAAAGAAGGTACAAAGCTTCCTGATGATAACCCGTCTACGGGTGATGCCGGATGGTGGATTGCAGGAATTGCACTTGTCTCCATTGCTGGTGCAGCTGCAGTGATGTATTATAAGAAAAAGGTAAACGATTAATATTATAAAAATAATACAATAATCAGTTTATAGAGGGATGGACACCGAAGAATACGGTGTCCGTCTTTTTTTATTCACATCTGCTTTCTTGTGAAGAAGTGACAAATTTGGTATAATTTCACACAGGATCACTATGGACTCATAGGAGACATAAGGACAGGAGTTGTTAAGATGCTTGAATTTAGATTTGCAAAAAGAGAAGATACGGGAATGATTCTTGATTTTATAAATCGGCTTGCGGAATATGAGAAGATGACGGCTGATGTCGTAGCAACAGACGCGCTTCTGGAAGAATGGATATTCGACAAAAAGAAAGCGAATGTGCTATTTGCTATGTATGAAGGAAAAGAGGTGGGAATCGCATTATATTTCTACAATTTTTCTACATTTCTTGGCAGAGCGGGAATTTATTTGGAAGATTTATTTGTATTACCGGAATACAGAGGAATGGGGTTTGGAAAGGGATTGCTAAAAAAGCTGGCTTCTATCGCAGAGGAAGAAGGTTGCGGGAGACTGGAATGGTCTTGTCTGAACTGGAATCAGCCAAGTATCGATTTTTATTTATCAATGAATGCGAAACCTATGGATGAATGGACAGTTTACAGATTGACAGGGGACACACTTAGAAAGGCGGCAGAATAAATGAGAATATTAGGTAATATTTTATGGTTTTTACTTGGAGGCCTGATTTGCGGGTTATCATGGTATCTTTCCGGAATTTTGTGGTGTATTACAATTATCGGAATTCCCTATGGAATACAATGCTTTAAATTTGGCACATTGGCTTTTGCACCTTTTGGAAAGGAAATTATATATGGCGGCGGAGCCGTAAAAATGATCGTTAATATTATTTGGCTGATCCTTAGCGGAATCTGGATGGCGTTGAGCTATGCTGTATTGGGCGTTATTTTCTGCATCACAATTATCGGCATTCCTTTCGGAAAACAATATTTTAAATTTGCAAAGCTTGCTCTGATGCCTTTCGGCGCAAGAATCGCATAATTTAAAATAAAATCAGGTGATGGTATGAGTAAAATAATTGTATTAGATGAGCTTACTGCGTGCCAGATTGCAGCAGGCGAAGTGATTGAACGACCAGCCTCTGTGGTAAAAGAACTTGCAGAGAATTCCATTGATGCAGGGGCGTCCTCCATCATAGTGGAGATCCGCTCCGGGGGAATCAAATATATTCGGATCACGGATAACGGCTGTGGATTCGAAACGGATGATGCGATCATTGCATTTGATAAACATGCGACCAGCAAGATCCGAAACAGTGAGGATTTAAACAAAATCACGACGCTTGGTTTCCGAGGGGAAGCACTTGCAAGCATTGCAGCCGTTTCAGACGTGGAACTTCTCAGCAAAACACAGACCGCACAGCACGGAGTATACGTCCATATCAAGGGTTGTGATGTTTTAGAAACAGGAGAGCGCGGTGCAGCAAAAGGCAGTGTCATAACAGTACGAGATATTTTTTACAATACACCCGCGCGTTATAAATTTTTAAAAAAAGATAGCACAGAAGCATCTTATATTGCTGATACTCTGCAAAAATTGGCGATTGCAAACCCTGACATTTCTTTTCGTTTGATTTCAAATGGAACAGAGCTGTTTCGCACCCCGGGAAATGGCGATTTAAAAAGCGTCATCTTTAGTATCTTTGGGAAAGATACTGCCACATCCGTTTTGCCAGTAAAATATGAGCAGGATGGTTATGCACTATTGGGATTTGCGGGAATCCGGGATGCCGTATATTCCAACAGAAGTCGACAGATATTTTACGTAAACGGAAGATGCATTAAATCAAAGACCATTACATCGGCGTTGGATGAGGCATATAAAACAATTACTATGAAAAATAAATTTCCGTTTGCCGTATTGATGTTGGATATACCGCTATCAAAAGTGGATGTGAATGTTCATCCCACGAAAGCAGAAGTCCGCTTTTCAGACGAAGGTATGGTTTATAAACTGGTGTATCATGGACTTACGAATGCGCTGCTGTATGATAATCGAATGCCGGAACCGGAAAAAATTTCCGAGCCTCTTCCGCAGCCTTCCATCGTTCCTCCGCCGGTTGCTCCTGTTTCGACGAAGCCCTTTTACGAAGAACATGTATTGCCGGAGATTTGGAATAATTCTCCGGAAGTACAAGAGGAACCGGTTCCACAACTGCCGGAGAACAGAGAAAATGTGCAAGAAAACATGGTGGTAGTGCCGCAAATTTCTTCCCAGACAGAACCGGAAACAGAGCAAAAACAAGAGCCGCCCGTGTTGTATAATAGTACAAACGTCTATACGGACGGCACGATTATCGGACAAGTATTTGAAACATATATTATTTTACAGTATGGGGATGAGCTGGTAATGATTGATCAGCATGCCGCACACGAACGGATCAAATATGAAGAAATCAAAGAGATTCTGAGAAGTCCTTCAGAATCGGTCAGTCCTATGCTTGTACCGATTCCATTGCAACTGACGCCTGCAGAACATATGGCACTGAAAACGAACATAGAATTTTTTGAAGCGATGGGGTTTGAAATCGAAGATTTTGGGGGCAATACGATCTTGATCCGTGCGATTCCCTCCATTTTGGAAGGCTGTAACATAGAAGATGTTATTTTGGCTGGACTGCAAAATAAAAAATCGGAAGGTTATACGGAGGAAGAAATTTATACGATGGCATGCAAAGCAGCGGTAAAAGCAAATAAAAAGCTATCTCCGTTTGAAATAGAGGAGCTGCTCAAAAAGCTTGCACAGCTTGAAAATTCAGGGACCTGTCCGCATGGGCGTCCGATTACGGTAAGTATTCCAAAACATGAGCTGGAAAGAAGGTTTAAGAGATGCCTGTAAAGGCACTTGTGATCACGGGCCCTACAGCGTCCGGTAAAACGTCTGCGGCGATTGAGCTTGCGCATAAATTTAACGGTGAAGTTATTTCTGCCGATTCTATGCAGATTTATAAATATATGGACATTGGCACGGCAAAGCCAAATATCAAAGAAATGGACGGAATTCCGCACTATATGCTGGATGTTGTTTTCCCATGGGAAGAATACAGCGTGGCACAATATGCGGAAACGGCTCGCCGCTGCATTCGGGAAACAGCGCAGCGCGGAAAGCTTCCGATTATAACAGGCGGCACGGGAATGTATATTAACACTCTCGTGGAAAATATACAGTATAGTGCCTCTGTAGATCTAGATGCGGAAGAAATCGCGGAATTAGAGTCTTATGCCCGAGAAACAGGCGCGGAAGCGCTCCATGACATTTTACGGAAAGAAGATCCGGAAGCAGCGGAACAAATACATTTTAACAATATCAAACGTGTAATCCGTGCTGTCGGACTGAAACGGAAGACTGGAATGACGCTGGCAGAGCGGAACCGGGCATCGAAAGCCACAGCACCGGAAATTGAATGTACAGTATATGCACTGGAAATGGATCGCGATATATTGTATGAAAGAATCAATCGAAGAGTAGACCAAATGCTGCAAAATGGACTGGAAGAGGAGGTGCGCCATGTTATAAAAATGTGTGAAAATGCATATACTCATGGTGAAACCCAACAAAAGTCGCTTAGTAAAACGGCTTTGCAGGCGATTGGTTACAAAGAAATGATCGGCTGGTTTTGCGGTGAACATGATTTTGCAACGGCTGTGGAACGCATCAAACAGGGTACGCGAAATTATGCGAAGAGGCAGATCACATGGTTTCGTAAACCGGCTTGGGTTAATTGGATTGGATTGGAAGATCTTGGATGCATAAAGAAGCCGGAAGGATAACGCTTGCGGTAGAAATGTATATTTTTGTACTCGCGCTTATTTTTGGAGTGTTGATATACATTTTGTTCAATGTCATAAGACTCCCTATGGCCCTGAAGTGGGGAATTGCAGGCCTTCTTACACTGCTCATATTGTTAGGGGCCTGTATTTTTGCACCTTTATTCGGGAGATCTGTCAGACATTCTCTGGACGGTAACATCCTGCATGTGAGTTACGGTGTTCTTTTGAAATATATTGTAAACGTAGATTTTCGCCGCGTCGTATATATTACAAAGATCCGGGGGCCGTTTGAACGGATGAGCGGTGTTGTTGTGCTTGCATTTTATTTTTCCGGAGGTTGTGTTTTTGTGCCGGTAGGAGACAATACAAAGGCGGAAAGGTATATCAGAAAATGGACGCAGCGCATCCGATAACGATTGTACAAAAAATGTATAAAAGAATGGCGCTGCTGCTGATTCCCATGGTACGAGGCGCATACTATATCCTGATCCGGGAGCCGGAATCCTTTCGCGCATGGCTTTCCGGTGTTTGGCTTGATGTGTTTTTATTAATGTTTCTGATCGCGATTTCTGTCTGCAACTGGCGTGCGGTAAAATATAAAGTCGGACCGGATTCCATTTTATTGAAAAAAGGTATTTTTTATAAGAGTGAAAAATTGATTCGCAGGCAGTCTATTACATCGATTACCTGCCATCGTCCCGTTTTGTATCGCCTGCTGAAAGCAGAGAGTATTTATATTGATACGGAGGGCGGCTATAAGAATCAGACGGATATGAATATTACGATAAAATCCAAAGATCGGGATAAATTTTTTTCAATGGCGCGTTTTGGAAAGACGTATCGCCCGAAATGTTATGAAATCCTTTTTTTGTCATTGTGTGTTACAGATACATTTGCAAGCACCATTTATACGGTATTATTAGTAAATCGCGCAGGTAAAATTATCGGAAGAAATATTTTGACAGAATTTATCGGATCAAACTTTTACTCCCAGAGCTTCATCGTATGCCGCCTGGCATGGGCGTGGAAATCCATTCTCTGAAGCCCTCACCTAAATCGTTTATGCGGTATATCCGGACTCCGTTAATCCTATGTGCAATGATTCTGATTATTGGGATATTTGTAACGCAGAAAATTATCGTCCCATTTTTTCCTACTTGGGAAGAACTTGCGAAATTTACGACATTTATGCTTGTCGTGCCGTTTGCTTTATTTGCGATAGTCCGCGTTATTGCCTTCCGAAAGGCGGGAATGTTTTACGAAGACGGTAATATAAAAATGGTAACGCTTTGTTATTATAAAGGATTGAATATCCACACGGTAACATTTTATGCGTCTAAAATTTCACACATTAAAATAAAACAAAGTATTTTTCAGAATAAAAACAAAACCTGTGATGTTATTTTGTACACAGGCGGAGAGGGTGGTCACCGGCATAAGGTGACCGGAATGTATTATGATGAAGAATTTCTGTCAGGACTTACGTATTTGCGATGATCTTTATTTCTTTTCTTTCTTAGAGGAAAATATTTTCTTAAGCTGCGGCAAACTCTCGCTTTGAAATTCAAAATAAATATGATATTCGGAATCCTGTGCTTCTACAATGATGGCGTCTTGACGAATTTTACCACCGGAAGGATTGATTCCAGAGTATTTGGAAAATTCTCCGAATGATACGATGTCATTTTCTTCGCAAATGATTTCGCCTTTCGGCTTCATCCAGTCGGAATCAAAAAAAACGAATTTCCCGTTTTCTTCTTTAAAATAAAGTCTTCTTTTGGCTTGGTCAAATATCTTGCCGCATGGGTTCACCAGTTTACAGATCATAAGCGTGGGATTGTTGATCCGTGCCAAGTCCTCGGAAATTTCGCGGATTGCGTTATTATTTACCTGATCGTTTTGTTTCCCGATGATTGGCGATACGATCTTGAGCATTTCGCCGGCAAGCATGGTTTCTGGAAGTTCTTCTCCTTGCTTTTGGAAAAGGGAAAAGAATTTTTCCCTTTTGGATTTTATGGTACTGGGTTTCCCCGCCGCATTTTTATATTGTTTATTCTTCTTAATATATTTCATGGCGGAATATACGCCCAAGGCGATACAGACGATAGAGAGTGCGAACCATGTGGTTTTTTCGTTGGTATATTCCAGTCCGGTGAGGATAAACAGAATGCACAGTAATGCCATGCTGATACCCGTGAAAATCGGCATTGTAATATCGGGAGGTGTTATAGGCTGTTCCTCGGCATATCGGGTATACGCTGTTTCAAACGCATCTCCAATGAGAATCTTGGGATTTATATTATATTTTTCCGTATCTTTGATGCTGATCATTGGCAGAACGACTCCTTTGTCCCTGAAATGTAAAATAAACAATACTAAGCTATTATACAATAAAACATTTATTTTTACAACAAACTATGTTATACTATCTTCTGCCAGTAGACCTGGCGGTCGCGGCTGCAACGCTGAAAAGCGGCAGGTGAGGAAAGTCCGGGCTTCGCAGGACAGGGTGCCGGTTAACGGCCGGTGGAGGTAACTCCAAGGAAAGTGCAACAGAAAAGAACCGCCCGCAGTGCGGGTAAGGATGAAAAGGCGAGGTAAGAGCTCACCGGCGTCCGGGTAACCGGGCGGCTGTGTAAACCCCACCCGAAGCAACACCGCATAGGGAGCGCTATGTTTGTCCGACAGCTCCGAAGGTGGCTAAAGCTGCGCAGTAATGCGTATGCGTAGATAGATGACCGTCCACGACAGAACCCGGCTTATGGTCTACCGGCATTTTTTATAACGGGAGGTTGCCGCAATGGCGGAACGACAGGAATATTACATCGGCTTAGATATCGGAGGCACGAAGTGCGCCGTGACGTTAGGTAAATTTACTGGAAATGAAGAAACAGAGCTTACAATTGTCGATAAAGTAAAATTTCCTACAAATCCGGAGGAAGCTGTAAATGGAAAACGAAAACCGACGGAAGTTTTAGAAGAATTTGCGAAGCAAACGAGAATTTTACTTGAAAATAATAATGGAGTTCCGAAACGAATCGGCGTTAGCTGCGGCGGTCCGCTTGATTCGAGACGCGGGATTGTTTTATCGCCTCCGAATTTGCCGGGATGGGACCATATTGAAGTTGTTAAATATTTTAACGAAATATTCGGTGTGGAGTGTGTGCTACAGAACGACGCGAATGCATGTGCTGTTGCGGAATGGATGTTCGGTGCAGGAAAGGGGACACAGAATATGATTTTCCTGACATTTGGTACCGGACTTGGGGCGGGGCTTATTTTAGATGGAAAGCTTTATTCGGGCACGTCTGATATGGCGGGCGAAATCGGCCATGTACGCTGTGAAGAAGATGGTCCACTCGGCTATGGAAAGGCTGGCTCCTATGAGGGCTTTTGTAGTGGCGGCGGTATTGCGCAACTTGGCAGAATGCTTGGCCTTCCTGCTGGAATGACGGCGAAAGATATT
>PPYF01594123.1_pt1 | contig 20671 bp, 11 predicted proteins | sample 1559871 | NCBI WGS metagenome assembly PPYF01 (sample SAMN08240021, study PRJNA423297) | Human gut metagenome, whole genome shotgun sequencing project. | reverse complement strand
TTTGGCAACGCAGATGCCGTGCCGCAGCCGCCGGAGCGGTGCTTAAGCCGTCAGGCGGGAATTGTGCGGTGCTGCCCTAATTTGAATTTTGCTGAATTTTGTTTTCGCCCTGATTTTACAGCCAGAACTGCACCAGACGGCTGACATTCTGGTACAGCGCGGGATTCTGGCCCAGAAGGCCCGGTTCTGCAGCAAAGTAGACACAGAAGCTGTAACAGATCCCCACGGCAACAGCTGCCAGCATCGCCCCCTGCAGCATGTGCTGCACGGTATGCAGGATGCTGCCCGATGCGGCGGCCTGCACACGCGGGGCAAGGGCGCTTTCGGCCCACAGCCAGACCAATGCGGCGGCGAACAGCAGCGGGGTTAAATAGTCGCTGAGATAGCGGTAGAGCACACCGGCCATCTGGCAGTCCAACGCGGCCAGAATAACAGCCAGCAGCACGGGCAGCAGCACCATGGCGCGCAGGTCTTTCTGCCTTGCCATACGGCGGCGCAGCAAAGGCAGGGCCGCAAAGGCCCACAGCAGCGGCAGGCTGACCAGGGCACCGCCGTAAAATACTTCGGTAATGGTCATACCCATAAAGTTTGTCTGCATTTTGGTACCCGCCAGGTAGGGGAACACCGCCTGCACCACCGGCAGGGACAGGAAATAGGTGAACAACGCCGGGGCCAGCCGCCCAATGCGGAAGCCGCGGTGGGTCATATCGTTGCTGGTCAGGTTGTAATTGGCGCCAAAATCAAGCGGCGAGCCGAACCGCGCGGCATTGTAGGCCATCAGCCCCAGGGCTACCAGAATAACCGGCAGGACAAAGGCGATGGCTTCGGTTATTCCCTGCTTGCTGCGCAAGCGTTTTTGCCGGATATACTGCGGCCAGAAGATCGGCAGGCAGAGCACGGCAAACAGCTCCATCTGGGGGCGGCATCCCGCCACCAGCGCCATGCACAGGCTGCCAAGCGCCATGTGCAGCATGATTTTTCCATGGTGCTGCACCGGGGTGTTGGCGGCGCACAGCCACTGCCACAGGGCCAGCAGCACAAATGCCGCGCCGCACAGGATGGCGTATTCATACACCGAGGGGCGCAGCAGCAGGTAGTACACCTGGCTACCGCCCGCAATGCCCGCCGCAGCCAGCAGGCAGGCCGCCGCTGAGGCGGACGGGAACCAGCGCTGCGCAGCCTGCCGCACCAAACCAAACACTGCCAAAATCAGCAGCCAGGCCATCACGATCATGGCCAAGCTGGGCGGCAGGTCCGGTACGCCGGTCAGCAGCTCAAACGGCAGCTGGAACAGCAGGCACGGCACAATGCCAAAGTAAACATAGTACCGCCCCTGATAATAAGCAACATCCCACAAAGCATCCGGGGCCGCGCTCTGACGGGCGGCGGTATCGTAAGGGTTCTGCATCTCCGCCATGGCGGCGGGCGGGTCGCGCTGCAGATCCAGGCGGCCATTCAGCAGGCTGTGGGCCAGAGCGCCGTACTGCGCAGCGGAATCATTCTGCCAATCGCTGATATGCTGGGTGAAGGTGATGCGGCTTTCGCCGTCCCAGTTTTCGACATTGTAAAACGAGGTCGCCACGCCGGAGTTGCGGGCATCGGCAAAGGGGGCCGCTGCGGCCAGCAGGCAGAGCATGCAGCCCAGCACCAGCACCGCCGGGCGGTATTTGGCGCGGTGGGTCAGGTAGGCTTCGTGCCACGCGGCAGCGCCGGGGCGCAGCCCCCACAAGGCCAGCAGTGCCAGATACACCACTGCCAGCCGCAGCAGCGAGAAATCCATCGGGCGGGGTACATTGGCCAGAACCGCCTGCACGGTATAGTTCAGGTCATAACTGCGGTACTCTCCGCTATAGCCCTCCGCTTGCAGGGTCAGGGCATCCACCGCGCCGGAAAAATCCAGCGTGCGCACCAGGCTGCGTGCCGCTCGCGGGGCCGCCTGCCACTGCCAGCTCTGGCGCGGGGCGGTGCTGGCTTCGTCGGTACCGGACACCCACAGGATAAACAGCGGGTTCTGATCCTGCGGATAGTTGCCGTCATACTGGTAGACAACGCCATCCAGCGCAACGTTATACAGCGGCTGATGGATGCCGGTAAAGGTAAGGGTACTGTGCTCATCGTTCAAAGCAATCGGCTCCCCATCCGCCGGGGCATCCTGCAAATAGGCGCGCAGGTCAACGGGCTGGTAGCCGTGGGTTGCAAAATAGGGTGCGTTGCCCACGAATACTTCCAGGCCGATGGCGGCAATCAGCAGCGCAGCAACCGTCCAAAGTGTGCGGTACCGCCGCCCGCTGCGCAGGCGGAGTAACAACACAGTGCCGCAGGCCCACAGTGCCGCCCCATTGATGGCCAGCAGGCGGAACAGATCAACCCCCTGCGCCAGCCCCGGCTGGGCAAACACACATGCTGCGATGATCCACACTGCCAGCACAATGCCCGGCCCGGCCAGTACATCCGCATGGGTTGCCCTGCGGTCGCACAGCCGCCCCGGCAGTGCCCAAACCAGCACCCCCAACAGGATGCTGACACAAATTGCTGCTGCAAACATAAAAAGCCCCCATACCAAAGTGTATGGGGGTATTATACTATGAATTGCGGTTTTTGTCGATATTGGGGGTGCAGGCGTCCTCTTCCTGCGGGTCGGACGGCTGTTCGCCTGCCCGCTCCGCTTTGCGGTACTGCGCGGGGGAAAGCCCGGTTTCCTTTTTGAACACACGGCTGAAATACAGCGGGTTATCATACCCGACGATCTCGGAAACTTCACCGATGCTGTATTTGGTGCGTTCCAGCAAGCGCTGTGCATTGACGATACGCAGCGACTGGATATACCGTGCGGGCGACAAGCCCACATACTGTTTGAAGCTACGGATGAACCATGCCGTGCTCATGTGCAGGGACTCGGCGTATTCATCCACATTGATGCGGGCAGTATAATTCTCGTTAAAATAGGCGGCTGCGGCTTCGATCTGCTCCCGCGTGGTGCCGTTGATCGACCGCCGTTCCTGCCGCTGGCGGCTGACCAGCACCAGCATCATCTGGAACAGCCCGGCCGTATAATCCCGATAGGAGTACTGGCAGAGCTGCAATTCCTGGATCATGCGGCGGAAAGTATTTTTGTACTCCGGCATAATGCCGCTGTAAAACACATGGCCATCCAGCGGAATCTCATGCGCCTGCAGCACTGCAGCGGCCTCGCTGCCGGAAAAATAGACCCAGAACACCTCCGGGTGGTCCTCAAGATAGTAGATATAGCGGCGCTCTTCCTGCGGGCGGTACAGCACCATATGACCCGCTGTTACCACATGCTCGGCATCATCAAACCAGAAGTGCGCCTTGCCCGCAGCGATATAAAACAGCTGATACGCATTTTCATCATACCGCGTAATAGTTGGCAGGCTGGCGTGCTTTTTCAATCGGCATGTTCCGCAGGAATCCACTGTAAGCTTATCTGCGCTTTTGGCTTGGCATCTGCCGCACCTCGCTCGCCGTATCGGCACTTAGAATTATGCGGTATTGCCATAATATTATCCACTTATAGTGCAAGTGCAACTGGCCAAATCATATTGTTTTGTTATCCTGCTGTTATGATTTTCGTAAATAATATTAGAATGCTTATTAAAATGTTTTTTCAGCTTTTCTGTTTTACCGCGGGGCCACAACAAAAAAGTGCCCGCCTGCTGCAAGGCAGCGTGCGGGCGCTTTCATGCTTATTCCTTTGCTTTTGAGCCGGGATTATTCAATGCCGGTCACGGTATAATCTTTGTCCTCAACGGCTTTTTTCAGCACAGTGTCATCCACCGGCTTATCCAGCCTTACAACAGCGGTACCGGCGGTGTGGCTTACTTCGGCGGTGGAAACACCGTCCAGCGCTTCCAGTGCCTTTTTCACGGTTGCTTCGCAATGGCCGCACATCATGCCTTCAATTTTAATGGTCTTATTCATGGTCGTGTTCTCCTTTTTGCTTGTTTTGTGTGCTTTGCGTTTATGGTCATGTTTGGTGCTGCGAATATCGAACAGGTTCAGCCGCAGTGCGTTGGAAACCACGCAGAAGCTGGACAGGCTCATGGCCGCAGCGCCGTACATCGGGTTCAGCTGCCAGTGCAGCAGCGGGATAAAGACACCTGCCGCCAGGGGGATGCCCAACACATTGTAGGCAAAGGCCCAGAACAGGTTTTCGTGGATATTGTGCAGAGTAGCGCGGCTCAGGCGGATGGCGGCGGGTACATCGCTCAGGCGGCTCTTCATCAGCACAACGTCAGCGGCGTCAATTGCAACATCCGTACCGGCGCCAATGGCAATACCGACATCCGCGCGGGTCAGGGCCGGTGCATCGTTGATGCCATCGCCCACCATGGCCACGCGGCCCTTGTTTTTCAGGCTGCGGATCACAGCTTCCTTGCCATCGGGCAGCACACCGGCAATCACTTCGTCCACACCGGCCTGTGCACCAATGGCTTTGGCGGTGCGCTCGTTATCGCCGGTCAGCATCACAACACGGATGCCCATGCCCTGCAGTTCACGCACAGCCTGCGGGCTGTCCTCCTTGATGACGTCCGCCACCGCGATAACGCCCTGCATGGTGCCATCCTTGGCAAAGAACAGCGGGGTCTTGCCCTGGGCGGCCAGTGCTTCGGCGCTGGATGCCATCTTTTGCGGCACCGCCACGTCAAGGGTCTGCATCAGCTTGGCGTTGCCGCCGTACAGGGTACTGTCGTTCAGCACAGCCATCAGGCCGTTGCCGGGCAGAGCCTGGAAATCTGCCACCTCGGCGGGGGGCAGGTTATCCTCCTGTGCCTTTTGCAGCACAGCGCGGGCCAGCGGGTGTTCACTCTTCTGCTCCAAGGCAGCGGCAAGGCTCATCAGTACCTGCTCCGTCACACCGTCTGCGGGCAGGATATCCGTCACGCGCGGCTCGCCGCTGGTGATGGTGCCAGTTTTATCTAGGGCAACGATCTCGGTTTTACCGGTCTGCTCCAGCGAAACCGCGGTTTTGAAGAGAATGCCGTTTTTAGCGCCCACACCATTGCCAACCATAATGGCAACCGGCGTTGCCAGGCCCAGCGCGCAGGGGCAGCTGATGACCAGCACTGAAATACCGCGGGCCAAGGCAAAACCGACCGTCTGCCCTGCCAGCAGCCACACGATGGTGGTGATAACGGCCAGCGTGATCACCACCGGCACAAACACACCGGAGACGCGGTCTGCAATTTTGGCAATGGGTGCCTTGGTGGCTGCGGCATCGCTGACCATCTGGATGATCTGAGCCAGCGTAGTATCCTGACCCACGCGGGTGGCACGGCAGCGCAAAAAGCCGGATTGGTTCAGGGTTGCGGCGCTCACGCTGTCGCCTTCGGCCTTATCCACCGGGATGCTCTCACCGGTCAGGGCCGATTCGTTCACCGCGCTGCTGCCTTCCAGCACCACGCCGTCAACGGGGATATTCTCGCCGGGACGCACCACAAACACATCGCCCTGCTGCACCTGTTCGATGGGAACGGTAACTTCCGCCCCATTGCGCAGCAGCGTTGCGGTTTTGGGGGCCAGGTTCATCAGGCCTTTCAGGGCATCGGTGGTCTTGCCCTTGGAGCGGGCTTCCAACGTTTTGCCCACCGTGATCAGGGTCAGGATGGTTGCGGCGGATTCGAAATAAAACTCCTCCATATAGCCCATCACGGCCATGGCATCCCCCTGCACCTGGGCCACCGTCATGGCAAACAGAGCGTAAGTGCTGTAGCCAAAGGCCGCGGTAGCGCCAAGGGATACCAGGGTATCCATATTGGGGGCACGGTTCCACAGCGCCTTAAAGCCGCTGATAAAGAACTTTTGGTTGATGACCATGATGATAATGGTGAGCAGCATCTGTAAAATACCCATTGCCACATGGTTACCCTGCATAAAGCCCGGCAGCGGCCAGTTCCATAGCATGTGCCCCATGGAGAAGTACATCAGCACCACCCAGAAGATCAGCGAGGCAATCAAGCGGCGTTTGAGGCGCGGGGTCTCGGTATCTTTTAAGGCATCTGCTGACGGCGCGGCGGACTGGGCGGCAGCGTTTTTAGGGCTTGCGCCATAGCCTGCGGCTTCCACTGCGGCCACAATATCTGCCGGAGCGGCGGTGCCCTCCACCCCCATTGAGTTGGTCAGCAGGCTGACCGAGCAGGATGTTACGCCCGGCACTTTGCTGACGGCTTTTTCCACCCGGGCACTGCACGCGGCGCAGCTCATCCCGGTTACGTTATATTGTTCCACTTCTTTCCTCCTGTTCCCTCTCTTTTGCGGTAGTGATTCTATAATTCCTGTGTGATGATTGGTGAGTGGCTAGCCTGCAATTCGACGTATTATTGAGGTTACCATTTCTATCCACACTCTCCTTGCGGAGAGCAATACGTTGGGGGCAACCAAGGCCGATGTGGCATTTCTATCCACACCCTCTCACAGGGAATGACTGGCATTTATTCATGGCTTTGGTAATGTTACACAAACTTTTACCGATGTTTGTGAACAGAAAAACAACCGTACTGGGCACTGGCATGGCATTTTTGCTGGCTCAAACACTCGTGCATTTATTTCATGTTCTGCTTCTGCTATTTTGTGCAGGCAATGCTTATTTCATCAGTTTCTGCAGCGTTTTCAGCAGCTCATCCACAACTTCGTCATTCCCGGCACGGATATCATCCGCCACACAGGTGCGGATATGGTTTGCCAGCAGCTCACGGTTGAACGCGTTCATCGCCGCCGTTACCGCCGCCGACTGCACCAGAATATCCGGACAATACGCTTCGTTTTCCACCATCCCACGGATGCCCCGAATCTGCCCTTCGATCCGGTTCAGTCTGTGGACCAGGCTTTTATACTCTTCTTCACTGCGATGCTTTGTTTTGTGTGCACAGCAGCAACACGGTTCCTTCTTTTCGTTTTCCTGCATTATGTTACCCTCCCATCACATGCAAGGTACCCCGGTGGGGTATATTCACTATATACCCCGCCGGGGTACCTTGTCAAGTAGATAATATAATATTTTTATATTATTTTATGCGAGAGTTTTTTACTATAGCAATTTTTAAAATTAAAGCGGATATCCGCATGAACAAAACCACCCTGAACAGTCAGAAAGAGAAACATTTTATGCTCTCCTTGCGGAGAGCGACGGGGCGGCGGCTGCCGTTTCGTCCACGATCACGTCATTTCTATCCACGCTTTCCTTGCGGAGAGCGACAAAATTCCGTATGCCACATCTGAGCTGATCCTGGAATTTCTATCCACGCTCTCCTTGCGGAGAGCGACCAACTGCGTTCTGAAGCTCATTCGACTTGGAATCAATTTCTATCCACGCTCTCCTTGCGGAGAGCGACCCGCAACACGCCGGATGATTTTTGCAGCCGCGGTATTTCTATCCACGCTCTCCTTGCGGAGAGCGACTTATTATAAACTTGATGCAAAAAAGCAATTAATCATTTCTATCCACGCTCTCCTTGCGGAGAGCGACGGATCTCAAAATGGATGGCACGGACGATATTACCATTTCTATCCACGCTCTCCTTGCGGAGAGCGACGACCTGGCGCAGACGGTCAGCGGAGCCTACAGCCTATTTCTATCCACGCTCTCCTTGCGGAGAGCGACTTTTAATAAATTTCTCAAACCATTCTTGCACTTTGATTTCTATCCACGCTCTCCTTGCGGAGAGCGACCTTTTTAGTTCTTGTGATTTTGCGGTCTAGCACTGATTTCTATCCACGCTCTCCTTGCGGAGAGCGACGCCTTTTGCAACAGGTAGCGAGCGAAAAAGCGCTATTTCTATCCACGCTCTCCTTGCGGAGAGCGACGCAAACCCTTGACTATTAGCGGTATCCCGAGGTTTATTTCTATCCACGCTCTCCTTGCGGAGAGCGACCCACCGGCGCAGTCAAAAAAGCGGCCACCGAAGTGATTTCTATCCACGCTCTCCTTGCGGAGAGCGACATCACGGACCTGGGCAGCACCCTGGTACATGATCTTATTTCTATCCACGCTCTCCTTGCGGAGAGCGACGAATATTGGGTCGGTGGCTATGGCACGGCAAACAATTTCTATCCACGCTCTCCTTGCGGAGAGCGACCTGGGAATCCCCAACCAGGTGGGAACCTGGGAAGTAATTTCTATCCACGCTCTCCTTGCGGAGAGCGACTACATCAACAACCTGTTGATGGAGACGGCAGAGATGATTTCTATCCACGCTCTCCTTGCGGAGAGCGACGACTATCTCAATATAGACCCTAACGAGATTAGCGATTTCTATCCACGCTCTCCTTGCGGAGAGCGACTACCAGCGGTCAAAATGACAACGACAGCAGCAACATTTCTATCCACGCTCTCCTTGCGGAGAGCGACTTACCAGCGGTCAAAATGACAACGACAGCAGCAACATTTCTATCCACGCTCTCCTTGCGGAGAGCGACTTGTTACGGTCAGTAATACGGATTGAGCCTTGAATTTCTATCCACGCTCTCCTTGCGGAGAGCGACTACAACAGCAGTCCGGTGCGCGGTCGCCCCAGTAATTTCTATCCACGCTCTCCTTGCGGAGAGCGACCGGCGACCGAACAGCCAAAGCCGCAGACCGCGGAAATTTCTATCCACGCTCTCCTTGCGGAGAGCGACTGGTTGCATCCCGATATACACGAGGCATTGAGCATTTCTATCCACGCGCGGAGAGCGACTTCGACACGGACGGCAACCCAATCCCCCCCCTGAATTTCTATCCACGCTCTCCTTGCGGAGAGCGACAGACCGGGGCCGACACGGCGGCCAGCAATGCAAGCATTTCTATCCACGCTCTCCTTGCGGAGAGCGACGCTTATCTCCATGTTACTCCCTCACAGATAGTTGAATTTCTATCCACGCTCTCCTTGCGGAGAGCGACTTGCCAACGTTGGCAGTTATGCTGCGCAGATCGTGATTTCTATCCACGCTCTCCTTGCGGAGAGCGACTGAGCATGGATGCCCTGGAAAGCTACCTGATCAACATTTCTATCCACGCTCTCCTTGCGGAGAGCGACGACCCATGACATATGAGGAAACCATTGAGTGGATATTTCTATCCACGCTCTCCTTGCGGAGAGCGACAGGTGATGCGTTCTATTTGGATTTGGTCAGCGGAATTTCTATCCACGCTCTCCTTGCGGAGAGCGACGTTTTTTGCCAATGTAAAAAACGTGTGGGATCAATTTCTATCCACGCTCTCCTTGCGGAGAGCGACCGTCGGCCAGATCGCTTGTGGCGAGCCTATCACGGCAATTTCTATCCACGCTCTCCTTGCGGAGAGCGACGGCCGGACAATTTTGTCCGGGGCGGACATTTCAGATTTCTATCCACGCTCTCCTTGCGGAGAGCGACCGGCATTGTGCCGATACGCTATGGTTTCGGCGCCACATTTCTATCCACGCTCTCCTTGCGGAGAGCGACCAGGCTGTGCCAGCGGCAACCCCGCGCGCAGGCCATTTCTATCCACGCTCTCCTTGCGGAGAGCGACTTTTTTTGCGATTTTTAAGCCGCAAATATTGACGTATTTCTATCCACGCTCTCCTTGCGGAGAGCGACGCCATTGGCAGACGGGGCAGAGCCGCACGCGGCAATTTCTATCCACGCTCTCCTTGCGGAGAGCGACTGTGGGTGATACTCCCCCGTGCTGCGGTTGTATGATTTCTATCCACGCTCTCCTTGCGGAGAGCGACCTCACTTTCACCTTTACACTGATCTTATTGTCAGTAATTTCTATCCACGCTCTCCTTGCGGAGAGCGACTTCAAGGCCAATGTCCACCGGGCAAAGAGCCGGTTATTTCTATCCACGCTCTCCTTGCGGAGAGCGACCATTCTGTGCGTCCTTCCAGTTGTCCAGCATACCGATTTCTATCCACGCTCTCCTTGCGGAGAGCGACCGTAATGTACGCCCTGATATTCGCCCACTCGGTGTTATTTCTATCCACGCTCTCCTTGCGGAGAGCGACTACCGGTATCAGAATTACGAGTAACCTCTAACGTGATTTCTATCCACGCTCTCCTTGCGGAGAGCGACGTGCTTAATCCACTCGAAACACTCATAATTTTGATATTTCTATCCACGCTCTCCTTGCGGAGAGCGACAATCGTTATGGCCGTCCTATTGATGTTCAGTTTGTATTTCTATCCACGCTCTCCTTGCGGAGAGCGACTTAATCCTGCCACCAGTTGACACATCATCAGTTAACATTTCTATCCACGCTCTCCTTGCGGAGAGCGACTTGGAGGAGGTAACACTATGAATATTGATGTTACAATTTCTATCCACGCTCTCCTTGCGGAGAGCGACTATTCAATGGGAAGGAATGAAAAGTCTTTCAGAGGTTATTTCTATCCACGCTCTCCTTGCGGAGAGCGACTTCGCGGTTGGACGCTGAATATTAACGGTCCGATATTTCTATCCACGCTCTCCTTGCGGAGAGCGACTCCGACACAACAAAGAAAAACCAAGACAAACGAATTTCTATCCACGCTCTCCTTGCGGAGAGCGACTCCCGGTTCCACTACTTTGACTTTTCCCGGGTTTGATTTCTATCCACGCTCTCCTTGCGGAGAGCGACAGCAAAAGTGCACAAAACAATGGGGCACTTTTGCACATATGAAACAAATTTTATGGGGATTGCATCTTCATGCTGACAGGCAAGGCTGTATTTTACCCTTTCTGCCCCTGTTTTTTCCATATTTTCTGGTGCGAAGGAACCGGGAATTTTATGATTGCCTTCCCCTCGCACTAAGCAAACAAGATTCCATCCTGATCAAAATCCGGGTGCAGACCCACATGCTCAACTTTGCTTTTGTAATGGTTTCCCAGTTGATAAAAGCGCAGGCTGTCCGATTCCGAATCGATCAGTTCGGTCAATTTTGCTTTGAACATCGTGTATTGCGCGGTATCCAGCAGGCACTCAAATACGGAGTTTTGCACCCGCTGGCCGTAGTCTACACAGACTTTTGCTACTTTGCGCAGCCTGCGACGACCGGCGGCTGTTTCAGTGTTGACATCATAGGTTACAAGCACCAACATAACGGCACCTCACTTCCAGAAAAACGGTGGGTACACTTCCAGGTCGCCGCGCAGAGCACGGGCCAGCAAAAGCGCCTGAACATAGGGCACCAGCCCCCAGGGCAGTTTTTCTTTCAAAAACGGATGGGTGATCTCTTCCTTCTTTTTGTTCTGCCATACGGTCAGGAAAGCTTTGCGGCCATCATCCGTCAGCAGTACGGCACCATTTTCCTGTTTTTGCAGGTGTTTTGCCGTGATGATCTTTTGATTGATGCAGCTGATGACCAGCCGGTCTGCATAAACCGCCCGCAGTTCTTCCATCAGGTCAAGTGCCAGACTTTTGCGGCCGGGGCGCGGGCGGTGCATAAAGCCAACATAAGGGTCCAGGCCCACAGCGGTCAAGGCGGATGCACACTCCCGCGCCAGCATGCTGTAGGCAAACGAAAGCAGCGCATTCACATTGTCCAGCGGTGGACGGCGGCTGCGGCCCTCAAACACAAAATCCTGCTTTTGCTGCAGAATCAGGTCATTCAGGCAGTCAAAGTAGCGCTGGGCTGCCTCGCCTTCCAGGCCGCGCAGCTGTTCCGGATCATCGCTGGTCTGTATCAGCGGCAGCGCGGCGGCCAGCTGGGTGGAGGTGCGTTTCAGTTTTTCGACCGGGACACGCTGGGGATGATCGCGGGTTGCGCGTTCCAGCACCCAGCGTGCGTTATACACTTTACCAAGGATAAAGCTCCGGGCATAGCGACAGCTCTGGGCCATGTCATCCGACACGCGGTACTGCGTCTGACGCAGCAGCACATTGCCGCGTTCTTCCCCCACGGTGCGGGCCTGAAATCTGCCATACGGGTCAAAAAAGCAAAGGTCAATGCCCCGCCGGGCACAAGCTCCCATCAAAGCGGGGCTGGCACCCGCGTAAGTAAAGCAGACGATGCCTTCCAGCGTATGCAGGGCATAGCGGTGGGTTTCCTGTTTATTGCGGGTAACAACAAGGTTTTCGCCATCCAATATCAGGTAAGCGTCCTCATTGATGACAAACAGGGTGTTGAGCAGCTTTCTCATGGCGCGCCCTCCTCAATATGCTCCCGCAGATACGCCGCCGGGTCTGCCTGCTGATACAGCGCCGGCAGGCAAAGCTCTTTCAGTGAGCAGGCATTGCAATGCTTGCCGGGTTTGCTTTTTGGGGTATAGCCGCGCGCAAACAGGCGGTTCATCTCATCCGCCATGGTCTGCGCGGTGCTGCGCAGTTCCGGTGTCATGGAAACATGTTCCCGCTGCCGGGTTTCTTCATAAAAGATTTCCCCTTCCGGCACCTCGCACACCAGCATTTCTTCCAGCGCCATGGCCTGTGCGCAGAGCTGCAAACGGTCGGCATCGTTTACCTTGCTGCGGCCATGCTTATATTCCACGGGTATGGGCTGCCACAGGCCGCGGCGGCCCTGCAATGACACGCCGTTTGGATCCTTGTGAAACTCTACCACATCGCAGTCGCCGGTCAGTTTTAAGCGGTGGCTGACGACCCTCATACCGCGGGCGATCAACAAATCGCCGCGTTTTTCTGTCAGGGTAACATCATGGCAGCGGGTATGCTGCAGGCGGCCTTCGGCGGTGCGTTGGTTTTCGAACCATTGTTGTTCCAGGTGTATGAGCGCCCACTGACGGCGGCAAAAGCTAAAATGCTGGATACCGGACATCAGCAGGTAATCATCTGGGGAAGCCATTACGACAGCCTCTCGCACGTTACCCCTGCGGGAAGATTTTCATCCACCGTTACCACATAGTCATGGTAACTGCGCGGGAAGGCTACCCCTTCGGCACGCGTGACATGCACTGCATCAAACAGTTTATAGGACGGCGCATTGCCCAGCTCCGAATCATGCTTGAACACGATCAGTTCCCGAACTGCCATTTTGCCGCGGGCTGCACTGTGGTCATTTTCAAACATATTCAGGATTGCCTGCCACAGCAGCTGCAGGTCATCCTCTGAGAATCCTGTAGTTTTGCGGGCAAGGTTGGCAGAAATGTAACCCTCTGCACGGTACAAACCATACGGTATCACATACTTGCGGCCCATCTCAGTGTCTTTTCGCTCTGCATCCGCTTCGGTCGTAATGGCAATACGGGTAATGGTCACTTCCTGCGGGAGAACAGGGTCTACCGAGCGTGCAAAGCTCAACTGAACAGGGCCGCGTACCTGCCCGCAATTCAGTGCGCCTTTTACGAAAGTTGTCATAACAGCGCCAAAGGTACGGATATCATAGAAATTTTGGCACATAAAATCCCGGATTTTGCGGTCCAGTTCCGGGTCATCTTTCTTGGCAGCTTTCAGTGCCTCCTTGGAATCTCCTTCAACGCCCAGATATTCCAATGCTTTTTTGTCGCTGCGGTTCAGGGGAACCTGATCTTTAATGTAAATCTGGTATCCTGCTTCATCTTCTTTGGCCACTTCGACATAGTTGCGAATCTTACGCTTCAAGCAGACATCTGTAACAATGCCATATCCCGTTTCCGGGTCAACGCGCGGCATGTTGCCTGCATCCGGATCGCCGTTCGGATTTCCATTTTCAACGTCAAACAGAATTACAAAATCATACCGGTTTTTGATTGCCTGTGCCATTGTTATTCCTCCACTTTCTTTGTATAGCGTTCCTGTGTCTGATGGTAATAGCCAAGGATAAAAGCGCCTTGTTCCGGCAAGGTCAGCCGTGCGGGAAAGCTTCCTTCCAGTTTTCCGCCCGCCAGCGCAGCGATCTGCTTATCGTAATAAATCTTTTGTGGCTTGCTCATTTTTTGCATATGCTTTTGCGCCAGCATCAGAATTGTTGGGAACACAGTGGCCGGCGTGGAAGCCGCTGCATTAAAATACCTGTCCTTGATGGTTGTATTGATATCCGGGTTTACCGCCATCTGGATTGCTTCCAGCACAGCAAAAAGCTGACCCATAACATACGGTTGATAATTTGTTTCCTTGTTATTTTCCACAGTTAATACCTCCTTTGGGCAACGGGGATCTTCATTACGCAGGTAGTATGCTTTTATAATAGCGGCACGGCCGCGTGTTACTTTTTGCTCTGCGCGGATACGCATCATAACGCCATCCAGCAGGGTTGCCGGGTACCTTGTATTATTCAGGATTGCACGCAAGACATCGCCTGCCAGCTGCGGTGCTGCCGATGGGTTGCGGGAATTGGTGTTGACGGTTTCCTGCAGCAGCCAATACACCCCCAGCCGCGGGAATTTATCATAAGCGGGGCGCACAATCTCTAAGCGGTCATAATGCTTCTGCACATTATCAAGCAGCGTTTGAAATGTATCCTGCCAGAAAAAGCGAACCGAGAGGCGCGCCGCATTAGGGGCCAAGCCAAGCACATAAAAGTGCCTTTGTGGGTCAAGTGTCACGTTCTGCCACTCTACACTCTGTCCATGGACCAGCTTGTCCATTGCATTTCGCACATCGCTTTCGCTGACAGGCGCATCCATGGCAAACAATGCATCCATTGCTACCTGCTGGTAGGCGGTCTCACCACCTGCTGCCCAGCAGACAATGGTGGTATCGCCCACGCGCTGAACATGTTCCCTGTCTGCCAGCAGATAGTTTAATGCCTGTGCATAGGCAAAGGCCGCATAACTGCCAACCGGCGCATTGCCCCCCTGTTCATGTCCGTATGAGCAAAAAGCGTCCGCATTAAAAGAAACAATCGATGCGCCGGAAGACTGTGCCCCGGTCACGCCTTTAATCGCCGGGTGCAGGCGGGCAAGCGGTGCCTTTTGCCCTGTAACCAGGCATCGGATTTCCGGTGCATCCGTGTTCTTATCACACTGCCGCTGCCAGGCTTCCTGTATTTCCGGATCGTCCTGAACATAGTTTTCCCGAATCAGAAATACCAGATTGCCACCCTTGTAAAGTTCCTTGAGACTTTGTTCCAGCGCTGGATTCTGCTCCGCCGCCTTGGGGTCCCAGTTTATAAAAAAGTTCCGCACTGCCTGTGCCGCCTGACCGGGAACATTTTGTAAAATGGCAAGATGCAGCTCCTTTGCAGCGGCAAAGCACTGCATTGCACGCTCCGGTTTGCCTTTTCCGTCAATGCCGAGCATGTAAGCACTGTTATCACACAAAAAATTGGCTGCCACACCACTAGAACGTTTAACCTGTTCCGGAACTTGCAGCTGACATGGAGCAAGCACTGTTTTTTTACCGCGCTTTTCCTCTTGCTGCAAGGGGTGCAATGCCATCAGTTGGCCGTTTTCATCCAGTTCCAAAGCCCAACTGACTTTTGCGCTTGTCCAACCGGGGCGCGTGATTTTGCCATTGGCCAGCAAATCTTCATAGTATTGTACCAAAGCCTGTAAAATCATCGGTACACCTCGCAGTCTGCCACATTCAACACACCATGTTCCAATTTTGCATGGAAATACATCGGGGTTATGTTCTGCGGGTCAGTGTAGTCAAAGTCATATAGCATGAATCCCAAATCCCGTGTTTCCTCAATGGTCGGGATTGGCCCGCCGGGCCATGCGCGGAATGCGGCAGGAAATTCACGGCACCCAAAATAAGGAGTATGAAAACACTGGCCCCTGGACATGCGCCGGGTAACAATATCCTGGAACTTTCCCGGATTGTCGCTCGGTGCCGCACGGTCAGTCATCTCAAATTCTGCCTCAATCACATAATGAACGTCCTGCAACACCATGGCTGCACGCTGAACGATCTGCTGGGGCGTGGCAAGGTAAAGCTCTTTCCCTGTTCCCTGCATCGCGCTGCGTACATCGGAACAAAGAATTTTGCTTTTTACTTCGTTCCGACGGATGTTGGTAAAGCGGATTGGGTTCATAACATAGATTTTCCGGATTTTCCACCGTAAGCCAGGGTGGTAATAGATTGCTTCCACTATACCGCGTGCCGCGGAAGGGGTGAGGACTTCATATGAAACCCTTTCGACTTTTAGCTCAGGCCTCGAGAGCAAAGCATAATTCCCCCATACTTCCAGCTGGATCATCTGCATCAACTCCTTTGCATTTCTATTTTCAGTTGTTTTTAATTTATATTTTGCTATAGTTTCAATATACGCTACTTGGCACCAAATGTCAATCCTTTTATCATGTATACTTTTTGTTTGCTTTTCATCCGGTTTTCTTTTATAATAAGTTGCGTCGGCAGCTTATGCCGTGGATAGAAATAGTTGATTTTACTTTAGCGCACAAGAACGGCAGGGCAGGCTCCCTGCCGTTTTTGCTTTATGCAAACCAGGCTGCTCCCGTTTCAGCTTCCATAGCAAGGCCCGTGTTGTTATCGTAAAAGCTTCCGTCCGTTAATTCCCATATGCCTTCACTGATTTGGCAAACCGCCCCGGCATTCTCCAGCGTTTTCAGATGATCCGGGTAAACCGGAACACCATATTGCCCCAGTTGACGGAACAAAGTTTTGCTTACCTCTCCTGCACGCAATCGTGCAAGCAAATGTTCCCCTTTCCCTTGGGGAATGTATACGGTCACGGCAGGTGTTTCAATTAAGCGGAACCTCTCTGCCGCTGTTGCAAAGGGGAAAATGCGCCCTTCCATATCCTGCTCGAACCCTTGCAGAATTTGCTGTTCATCCAGTCTTTTATCTCCTTTTAAGGTACGGTAAAACAGAAAGTATGTTTCGATTGCTTCCAGAGATGCCAGATCTGCATATTTTTTCAGGACGCTTTGCGTTGCGGATACATTCTGTTCCAGCATGCGCGGTACATGCTGCCCTTCCAATGTGAAAATCTGTACCAAGCTCTGCTCCGCCGGGCGTCTTCCCTCTCGATTGCAGCGCCCCGCCGCCTGCAAAATGGAATCCAAACCTGCTTCCTCGCGGTATACAGCCGGGAAATCCACATCAACACCCGCTTCGATCAAAGAAGTTGATATCACACGGCAGGGCAGCCCATCTTTTAAGCGTTCCCGGATTTCCTGCAATAACTGTTTGCGATGGGCTGGGTATAGCAATGTTGTCAGGCAGTAGCTGCCCTCTTTGGGCAGGTTATTGTATAATTCCTGTGCTGTTTTTCTCCGGTTTACAATACACAGCACTTGTTCCTGCGCTGCCAGTTCTGCGCCAAGCTGGCTTTGTTCCAACTCTCCGCGCATTTTTAGCGTTGTACGCCGGAATGCCTGATATTGCTCTTTGGGATGTGGGCAAAGTTCCGTCATCTGCAGCCCAGGCGCCAGTTCATCAAACAAGGGCTGCAAAGCTGGTTGTGTGGCCGTGCAAAGCACCGCTGCTGCGCGGTAATGCTGTACCAGCTGCGCGATTGCCGCAACGCAAGGGCGCAAATAAGGAACCGGCAGGTTTTGTGCTTCGTCAAAAATGACCACGCTATTTGCAATGTTATGTAATTTACGGCATTGTGACGCATGGTTGCCGTAAAGTGATTCAAAGAATTGCACGGATGTGGTAACCACCACCGGAGCATCCCAGTTTTCCGCCGCCAATGCTTTGCGGTAGGCTGCCGGCTCATCATCTTCCTTGGCAGAGTAGTCCACCCCTGAATGGTGTTCCAAAACATTTTCTGCTCCTAATATTTCCGAAAACACATCCGCGGTCTGGTCAATAATGGATGTATAAGGGATCACATAAATAACCCGGTCCATATGGTTCTTTACAGCTAGCGAAAGCGCAAATGCCAATGACGCTACCGTTTTTCCCCCGCCTGTAGGAACGGTCAGGGAATAAAGGCCGCGCCGCCCTGTTTGCCCTGCCGTTGTACAGGCACTCAAAATTGAACTGCGGCGCTGATTCAAGTTTCCCTGGGGATGGCTCCATTTTGCGGTATATTGGTTCAACCTTTTCAGCAGTTCATCCATTGTCTGGCCTTGTCCGCGCGGTTTAGGGCTGCTCATAAAGTTTTCCGTATCCAGATAGTCCGCATCGACCAGGCAGGAATACAACATCCGGGTATAAAATGCCTGTGTAAAACGATTTTCCTTCATCATTTCCGGCTGGGGCGGTATGGACGGCAGTTTAATCTCATTCGTCCATTGGGTATAGGGTTCAACGCTCTTTTTCAATCGCCCAAACATTGTCGCATCCTGCGCGGTATCGCTTCGGCCTCCTCCATCCGGCAGACCGCTATGGTGTCCCGCAATAGCAAAAGCCAGTGGGATTTGACCATATCGGGCAGCCACCTGTGCACCAGCCGTTGAGTGATCCACTTTCTCTCCACCTTGCAGGCGCTTTTGAAACTTTGTACTATATTTACCAATATCATGCAGTAACCCAAGCCAAGTTCCCTGTTGCTGGGCATCAAAGGCTGCTGCAAATTGCCCACATAGGACTGCCGTTCCCTGCAAATGGTCCGCTACCGTTTGGACGCGGGTTCCGTCTTCACTGATATGAGCCAGCATCTTTTTCTCCTGGTGCATAATCAAACTCCCTTCTGTTTTGCTTTTTTCTATTATAGCAGATCACTCATCCCATAATTCGGACTTTCACTCCAGTTCTGCAATCTTTGTCATACTATCCAAATTTATCCATGTAGAATTGTTAGCTATTCCCATTAGCAGATATTTTTGATAAAATAAGATATTATAGGGTTTATGAATTCACTTTCTTATATTACTTCTTCATCTTACCGAAAAATCATTTACGCAAGGAGTGAAAAGCCATGAAAAGGAAGTTATTCTCATTTTCCGCCAGTGTTATCACCGCAATAATGCTTACCGCTTGTGCTGCAGCGCCAGAAAATAAACCTGCTTCCTCCGCTGCTCTTTCCCCGACCAGTGAACCTGTTGCCACAGCTATACCATCCACTAGCAATGCCAACTGGAAGTTACCGCCGCAATATGATTTTGACGAGATGATTCCTCTCTTCTCCCGCGAAACCCACACTGCCGGTTACGCCGCTGCCCGAAATCTGTACGCTGTGCGCAAGGGCGAACGCTGGAGCCTGTTTAATGCTGCCAACTGTAATGCTTTTCTGGAAGATTTGTCAGAAAGCATCCCGTACCTGTATGGTGAGCAGGAGCTCTCCATTGGGGTAGATGATACATACGATTACCAGAAGCTGAATGCCCTGGAAGAACAGATTAACCAGGAGCTGGTTGCCCAACAAATGCCTTTTACAACCATGCTGGGCGGGCACGGCGGGTATGGCATCCAGTGGATTTTAGGTGACAGCCAGATTTACCGTTCTGCTATTGGTGTCTATACATTTAGTGGCACGCCCATCGAACAGGTGTATGCTCCTGATTTGGTTGGCATCCAGCAAGGCATTTGGGATGATGAATATGCCGGTTATCTTGTTGACAATTCTGCACCTTTTGCCGTTGCGGATAAAAACGGTACAATTTTAACCGATTTCGACTACCAGGATGCTTGCATGGCCGGTGAATCTTTAATCGCGGTAAAGGATGCAGCCGGTAACTGGGGATATTGCGACCAAAGCGGTACTTTAGTAATCCCCTGCATTTATCAGCCGCAGATGAGTTTGTCCATCATGAACGAAACTGTTGAATATCCTTACGCAGACTTATCTGGCATGGTAGTTGTGAAAAATCAATCCGGACAAAAGCTAGTTCTGGATGTTTACGGCAATGAGATAATTTCCGCTGGGCAATATGAAGATTTAGCCCCCGCGCGCGATAGCTGCGTATGGGCAAAACAGAATGGCCTTTGGGGCTTGCTGCAAGTACAGGATTATACCGAAAACAATGCCAACGTTATTCTGCCGGATGGATGCGTTGCACCAGATGTAACGCTTAGCCGAATTGATAGCCTTTGTACCTACACCACTGCTGATCATGGGCTGGTTATGCGTAAAGGTCCCGGTACAAATTATGAAAAAATGGATAATATCCCCTACGGTATCATCGTATGGGAATGCGGCTATAGCAGCAATGTGCCTGACTGGGTTGTTGTATATTACAGTGGGATTTATGGTTGGGTCAGTGATGAATACTTGGCTACCACTATTTATTCCACCAGTAAATAATAAATAAAAAAGCAGGTGTTCATGTAGAAACGATATCGTCCTCCACGTGAATACCTGCTTTTTATAGCTTCTTCTATTATATCTGTTCTGTGCCGCTATTTGTCTCTGTATGAAATAAATAGCCGCTATATGCATTTGAATGAAGTGTTCTGTTTGTTTGCTTTTTTACCTAAAAGAATCGCGTAGGAGGCTCTCTTAACTAAAGAGCCGACCTCTCACACCACCGTGCGTACCGACCGGTACACGGCGGTTCAACCGCATAAGTGCAAGGACTCGTAGTAGCGCCTGAGGATACTAAAATATCCTGCTTCTGCGAGTCTTTCGTTTGCAATGGAACCTTTTAATACAGGACTACCGGCGATACGCCAATAACCCAGTCTGGAATTGCCCCACTGGTACTATTCCAAAATTCTTCGTTTGAGTTTCATTACTCATCGATATAATCTTTATCGAACCACTCGCCTAGCGAGTGGTTTTAGATATATAAAAAAGCACCTTAGCTTACGCTAAAGTGCTCTTCCTGGTGACCCGTGCGGGAATCGAACCCACGTTAACGGCGTGAGAGGCCGCTGTCTTAACCGCTTGACCAACGGGCCATAAAAAAGAGAAGCCGGCATCTACCTATTTTCACAGGCCGTTTCCAGCCAACTATCTTCGGCACAAGTGAGCTTAACTTCTGTG
>PPYF01469994.1_pt1 | contig 20672 bp, 10 predicted proteins | sample 1559871 | NCBI WGS metagenome assembly PPYF01 (sample SAMN08240021, study PRJNA423297) | Human gut metagenome, whole genome shotgun sequencing project. | reverse complement strand
ACTGTGATACGACAAGATATCCTGCGTTTCTTTCTGTTTTTTCTTCATTTTTACTGTCCACGAAACCGGGAAGGGCACATATAGGACAACCACCCGCCGCGCCGGATGCTGAGGGACGCATCCGGGCAGCGGGCGGCGTTTTTTACGCGATACCGCGCAGAATTTTAGCGGTTGCTGGTAACAGCATCCCCGCCGACAGTTTCGGTCTGGCCGTCGTCGATGTCGAACATCGGGGTAACGGTGTAGGTGACTTTCACGACAGGGCTGCAGCCGGCGTCGTTGACGTTGCCGCCGGCCATCTGCGCAAAGGTCGTCATCGGCAGGAGGGTAGCCTTATCGGGCTGCACAATGCCGTTCTCGTCAACCTCCGGGGCGCTCATGAACCAGCCGCGCTCGGTGATGTCGGTCTCGGCGCTGCAGGCGGACAGGTCAATGGCGGAAGCGTTGGAGATCGCGGATTCAGGAGCAAGGCTCATCATCAGCTCGCCGCGCTTCATGGAAGTGGTGCTCAGGGGAACCAGACGCCAAGTGGCGGGCTGGGCCTGCAGGCCGGTGACTTTCAGAGCCAGGCCCTTGTCCTCGCCGCCCTCAACGAAATCGCCGACCGAGAAGGCAGTGCCAAAGTCGTACTCGTCCTTGTAGACCAGACTCTCGCTCAGGGGATGAGCCGGGTCGATTTTGTCCACGGTCTGACGCAGGCAGTCGCCATCCAGAACGCCGGCAGCCTTGAAGCTCCACACGCCGTCGATATAGATCGCGTAGACTTCGCCGGAAGCATTCAGGTGCTCGTCGGCAACGGCCATATTGACGACCCACTCGGCGCCGAGGCCAGAGGTGTCGGGGTTCTTGCCGTACCAGTAGCGGTAAGAGCCGTCGTTGGTGTTGAAGGCGATTGCGGTCAGCTCCTCGTCGGAATGGTTCTCGTCGTAGATGCGGGCGTAGTGGGTCAGCTTGGTGATGTCCACGATGGTAGCCTTAGAACCCTCGTTGATGGTGGAGTAGTTCTTCAGTTGATAGGCGTCCTTGGTCGGGGTCACGATGCTGCCGTCGCCACGGAAGCCATACATGCAGACGTACATGGGCACGGTGGCTTTCAGTTGATAGGCGGTCTTGGTGGAGACAGTAACCTCATACTCCACGCGGGGGTCGTCGGTGCCGGGCACCACGGTTTCCTCGGTGTGAGGGCCATCCGGGTCGATGCCGTTCTCAATGTTCACGAAAAACTGCGTGGACATGGTGGGATCGTCGTTGGTGGCAGTATCCACTTCTTCGGAAACAGTGGCGCTGTCCTTGGTGCCGTGGATGAAGGTGAAGCTGCCGTCGCCCATATCGCGGCAATCGCTCAGAGCCACGAAACGGACTTCATTGGTGTTTACGACATACATGCCGTAAGCAATGTTGCCCTCGTTGTACGCACTGCCCAGAATGTAGGCAGAGGGCACGGCGGTCCAGCCGGTGCCGTCATCGCGGTCGGCGTAGATAACGATGCCGTTATCAATTTTGTAGAAGGCGCTGCCGCCGATGGGGGTAACATCCTTCACGGGGTTCATAGTGGCGCTCTCGTGGTTGTCCTCCACAAGCCCAGAGTTCGGTTCGGTCATGTCATCCATAGCGAAAGCTGCGACGCTCATACAGCTGAAAGCCATAGCGCAGCACAGGACGCCCGCCAGAATCCGGCGGAATTTCTTGAATTTTGTCATCTTAACCTCCATTGTAATGTTTGTTTGGTTGGTCGGTCGTTTCTATTAAACAGCCGCGCCGCAGGTTCCCTCCCCCGCGTCGGCAGCCATTTAGCCGGGTGTGTGCCTTATTGGGCACTATTTGTGAATTGCGCACCACCACCTTTATCTCATCCTTACCTCATAGTTTAAGGACTTTGCACAATACCTCAAGATGTTTTTTGCACTTTTTCCGAAAAGTTTTTCGCGTGCAAAAAGCGCCCCGCACACAGCATTTCGCCATGCACGGGGCGCCGTTGAGAAAGGAGCGAGCTATGGAAAGCTCCGGGAAAAATCAGCCTGTCGTAGAGGGTGTCACGGGTTCGCCGTGGATATATTCGGGCAGTTCCGCATCATCGACCTCCGGCACGGTCTTGCCGTACTCGGCGATGGTGTACTGCACCTTGGTAACAGGCGTACACACCGTTTCGTCATTGACGTTGCCGCCGGCGATATAGCACTCAAGCGGCAGGTGCAGGAAAACGCCGTCCACACCCTCGGATTCATCCGCTGCGGCGATCCAGCGCTCCGGGTTTGCCGGGGTGTTGGCGCCGGGCACAAGCTGTGTGCCAAACATATTCATGCTCATTTCGCCGCGCAGCAGGTCGAGCGGGGCCTTGTCGGTGATCAGGAATCCGCCGGTGGGATCCACGTTGATGTCTGTGACGCGGATCGCGCCGTTGGAGTAGTTGGTGATACCGTACTCGGTCGGTTCAACCACCTCGCCGTCGCCGTTGTAGGCATACATGCACACATACATCGGCACTGTCGCTTTCAGTTGGAAACGCAGCTTCGGATGCACGCGCAGCGTGCCGCTGACAAAGCGCAGCTTGTAGTTCTGCACCGTCTCGCCCAGCGGGTTTTCCACGGTTGCAACCGTGAGCACATCGCCCTTTTCGGCGTCCTGATTGACCTTTGTCTCATACCCGGTGATGTGCCAGTGGTCTGTACCCATGGCAAAGCCATGATACTGCTCGCACCATTCGCAGGGATAGAGCGTATACTCCGCCTCAAGGTCGAGATACCGGGCAGGCGCGTGTACATACCATGCCGTGTCGTACCAGATATTGCTGCCGTTGCGCAGCATGGTGGATTTCACACCGTCCTCCTCGTACTCGCGCGCCTCACTGGTAAGGATTTTACGCAGCTGGCCGGTGGACGAGGATGCTGCCGGCGCTGTCCCGTCGGTGACACGAATGAATTTCTCCACCGTGTCAGAGTTCATCAGCAGCATATTCGCATAGGACGCCTCGTTATCAGCGCCAACCAGACGGTAGGTTTCCCTGTCGTCGTTCTGCACTTCAAAGGTTGCATGGACTTCGGGCACGCCCTCGTCTTCAACGTACCAGTCGCCGTCGGAAGCTGTGACGACTACCTCGCGCGGCTCAATCTCCAACTGTCCGTCATAGACGGAAACAATATAGTTCTTGAGCACCGGCAGGTTCGCCTCCGTGATGCCGGTTTCCGTGACCGGATACCGTCCGACAGGCGTCTGCTTGCCAAAGGCAATCGTCGAGTTGTCCGGCGCAAACGCGCCCAGCTTAAAGAAGCTGTCTTTCAGTTCAATTTTGTCAGTGCCTTTCAACCCTGTAATACTCAGCCAGCCTTTCGGATTGGACGTGCTGTTTGCGTCGAAGGAGTTGATATGCCACGGCGTTTCGATGTCCGCCTCGCCGTACAGTTTGACCTGATTCTTGATGCGCACCTCCAGCACTTCACGGCAGATGGCGCCGGAGTAGGACTCTTTCTCGATGAAATAGTCCCCAAAATCATTCCCCGTCAGTTCCGCTTTCGTGGATGCCGTGATAACGTTTTCCTTCAGCTTCTTGAGCCGGTCTTTCTGCGTCTTGCCGTCGGCGGTCAGGGTTTCCCCTGCCTGCGCGGTCGCATAGGTGCCGGTCATCGTCTGCTGCTTCAGGCCGATTTCGTCGCCGGGCAGCACGTTGTCGATCAGAATATCCGTGATGGTCGCCTGATTGGTGCTGTCGTAAGTCTTGACATTGCGCGGGTTCTCCGGGTCGTCCAGATAGAGGCTGTGAACCACCACCGGGCGCTTGTTGATGGCGCCGGTATAGGTTTCCGTCCCCAGCGTGTAGTTGTGATGCGGGTCGGAGCCGCCGGTGTGCAGGACGTACAGATCACTCAGCGTAGCGCTGCGGTACATGGTATACTCGCTGCCGCCGTTGTTCGTGTTGCTGTTGTGGACTGCGGCCTTACCGTTCTTGTCCACATAGCTGCCGAAGACCGTGGTGGTATTGAACCGCACCGTGTCGCCGGGAATGATGCCGCTGTCACCAGAACGCGCCTCCGGCTGGATATTGCGGATGACGCCGGCACTGGTCTGATCGTACACACGGTTGTTGTGGTAGCTGTACACATTGATGGGACGCTGATAGATGATGAGGTCGCACTCAAGCACGCTGTCGTCAGAGAGTTTCCAGCCTGCCTTGATTGCCGCGTCCGTCAGTGCTGCTACCGCGTGGTAGCGCGCCGCATTGACTGCGCCGGTATCCCTCCAGCTGCTGCCGTTCACGGTTCGCGGAGAGTAACTTGCGTAGCTGCCCTGTTCCACCGTGTAGGTGATGTTGAACAGGGATTCGCTTGCGCCCTCAGCGCCGTATACAGTGAATGCCGACGGAGAAATCTGCACGCCGTCGTAAACCTTGCTGTTGCCGTCGATGATGGCGGTCACGGTCTTATCGCCGGGCTGCGGGGTGTATTTCGCGTTGGTGCCAATATACGTCTCATCCTCTGCGGAGTGGTCGGTGACGGCAAAGGCCAGAGATGGGATGTCATACTCGACTGCATAGTGGCGCACATCGGTAATGATCTGCTCGCCGACCGTTACGGTTTTGGAAGCCACATAATCCGCATTGGCCATCGGATTCGATCCGCCGTAAAACCACGTTCTGCACTGCGCGGCATCCGGTTCCTTACCCGCGCCAAATGCCGCCGTCAAATCGTATACGTTCAGATAATACAGCACAGCATAGTTCCCCGTGTAATCCGTCCCGTGGCCTTCGTAACTCATATTAAATGCCACATTACCCGCCGCACCGTAATAGGTGTACACGTCATCTACGCCGCTCATCCACGCGTTATAGTCGGAACACCAGTTGTTCCGTGCGTAGATCCCCAGAGCACTGCAGCTGATTGGACCGTATCCGTTTGCGTCAAAATAATCTCCGAACTTTGCAAGCACATAGTATTTGTGCCCATTCTCCATCCACACGTTATGCGAGAGCGTTCCAGAAAATACCAAGGACCAACCTTTGCCAAGGTTATACATTGTAACCTCGCGGCTTGTGTTGCTCGACGCTTTCAACCCGCTCCAACTGCCGTTGGAGTTTTGCACCAGATACGGGCCGTCCCCGCTGATGCCGCCGGGCGTATAGGCCAGACCGTTGCCGCTGGTCTTCCATTGCCACCAGCCGCCGGTGCTGTTCGCACCCAGCCACACGCGCACGCCGTTGTCGCCGCCCTTGAGGTTGTAAATCAGAGAGTTTTCAGAAGCGTTCGTGATCTCCGCCAGCCGCCCGTTCGTCCCGATGTCCGGGTCGTAGGCGCGGGCCAGCGAAAACGCATCGTCCCACGAAATGATTTTCCCTGCGTTCACGACCTTAAACGCCTTGCCCGTATTCGGGTCAACCTGCACGCCAGCCAAACGCAGTTCATCGACCACCCAGCGGATCTTTGCGCCGCCCGTCGTACCGGCCGCCACCTTGCTTGCCGTGAAATCAGCATTGTCATAGGTGGTAAACGAAACGTAATTGCGAAGCGCCGTCTGCCATGTGTCCAACTCCACCGTGTTCTTCGTGGTAGAAATCAGAACCAGCTTGTTGGCGTCCGCCTCCTGCACCGTAATGCCGAGGCTCGTCAGCGCGGACGTGTTGTAGCTGATATAGTCGTTGCTGTTGTGTGCGACCTTGCTGTCAAAATAGACGATGGCCGTATTGATGTGATGTCCTGCGGGAACATGGATACTCAGCTTCGGGTACGTCCAGACCGAGGACTGCCGGCCCGTTGTGGCCTGCACGATGCCCGCCGCATCCGTCACCGTGGCGCCGTTGATGATATTGGTGTTGCCGTAATTGACAACGCCGTTGTGATGCAGGTCGATGGCATAGTCGATCACCAAGCCGCCCCACTTGTCCACACGGGCCATAGAGTAGGTATCCTTGACCGTCGTGTAGGTCGTGACGCCGATGCACCGGAAATAATACTTGGTAAGCGTCTCCGGGTTATACATCGAGGCGGGCACATTGGAAATTGTCATCACACTCTTGATGGCCTTGTATCCGGGCTGCCCCTGATACAGTGCATCACCGAGGTCGGTGTTCGTTACCGTGACATTCACGCCCAGCTGCTGTGCTTTGCTCCCGGTCCATTTGTTCCCGGTACTGTCGGCCCAGAACTTCGGCGCATGGTCGGTATAGGTCATATACTGCCATGTGGGCGTCGGAACCAGATCCCCCGGCTTGTAGTACAGGATAGCCTCGTAGGTTGCTGTACCGTTTGCCATCGTCGCCGCCGCATTGGACAGCAGCAGCATCTGGCCGTATTCATCCGGCGTCATGGTATCAATATATGGCGCGCCGCCGCACAGGGCGCTCGGCGTCGTAATGATTTCCAGCTCCGGACGCTTCACGTTCAGGATATTACTGTTGTTCTTGATGCTCTGGCTCACATCGCCGCCGAACATCCCGGTGTCGGTCGTCCATGCGCCAGACTTTTCATCCGCGATATTGCTGTACCACTCCATTTTTGTCCCGTGAGAACTGATGGCGGTATATTTTACGCGAAAGTGCGTGCCGTGCTGGGCGATGTCCACCTTGTCCACTGTCAAGAATGTCTGGATCCCATGGAACTTGGCGTTCTTATGGAACACATCGGTATTCGCGCTCGGATTTACTTCGGACAGGGCGGATACGATGCCCGCCTTGTATTCCTGCTGCGGGGCATTGACGGTGATTACTTCCAGCCCGCCCCACTCTGTCGAGCCTTTGACATCGTGCCATTCCAGATACGCGCCGCCGTTGTACGGGTCGAACGCGTCGGTCGAGTATTGCCACTCGGCCGTGATAGCCGTCCCGTCGTCCAGCGCGTAGCCGTAAGACGAGAAAGTGGCTTTCGTCCCAGCATAAACGGTCTGGTCTGCGCCCTGCTGCGCATAGGCGGGCCAGAGTTGCACGGTCAGCTCACCGGTGAAATCCGGCTTGATGACCGGTTTGTGCACGCTGCCGGGCGTTTCAGTGCCGGACGCAACCGCGCCCTGCAGCCAGTATTCGTAGGTGTTCCACTGCCCGAAGCTGGGGCTGCTGAACACGGCGCGGAACTCATAGCCGTCCCATGCGGGGTCGGCGTTGTTGAGGGTCAAATTGGTCGTGAGCAGATGATCGCCGTCAGCGGTGATGCGCTCCTCATTGCTCAACGACACGTCCCAGTCGCCGGGGATTGCTTGCCATGTGTCGCTTTCATCCTTGCGGTATTCCCATCCGACCAGAGAGGGCTTCTCACTGGCGGTGGTAGTCGCGCTGAAGAACGCCTGCGCAGATTCAAAGGTTTCCTCATCGCTTACCGGTTCCACCGTGAAATTGCCGAGGTACAGCGGGATCGTCATGTCGTTGTTCCAGAAATTCCGGTCAACATTCACGCGGATCACGCCGTATTCTGTGACTTCCCGGCCCTCCGGCGTATACACGCGGGCTTTCAGTACGCCGTTGCGGGTCTGTGTGTCGAAAATGCAGGGCAGGTTCGAGATAACATACTTGGAGTCGCTGTTGACGGTACAGTCGTACACTTCGCTTGCGCTCATATACGACGGGTTATCCTTGCCGAGGATCTTCACCGTATACCCGGCGTAATCCATGTCGGTGCCGAACAGGTCGTTCAGATCGCCCAGCACGCGGGCCACGCCGGTCGTGCGCGTCATCCCGGAGTTGAACACGGTCTGCGTACCCTTGGCCCTGTTGACGCCGAGGTTCCAGCCACTCTCCCCGTCCATTCTGGTATTATCCAGCAGCGGGGTGCCTTTAGAGTTCAGCGTCACGGTATACACGTCGCTGTTCCAGTGGCCCTTAAAGCCCTTGATGGGCTTCCAGTCCTCCGGCAGCGTCAGGTCTTCGGTGAGCTGGTAGCATCCGTCAATCGGATACCAGTAGCTGCCGCCGGCCTGCAGAGCGCTCAGGACGGCATCGGCGTTGGCGGAATTGATACGCCGCACAAAATGCACAGTTTCCTGCCCATGCTGATTCGCTGCACAGACCTCGCACTGCTTTCTCTGGGAAACGTAGAACACGGAGTTGGAGAACAGGAAGCTCTCCAAAATAGATGCAGAGTTCTTCGGCAAATGCCCGATCTGGTTCATCAGGAAGTTGCCGGTGCCGGACAGGTAGAAGTTGTTGGTGCCGGTCTTTCCGTCCAAGTTCCACGTCAGCGAATGGTCGTAATAGCCATATTCTTCCGCGAGACGCTCATTGCTCCCCGCGTAGCTTACCCAAATCGGGCCAAACGCGGCCTGCTGGTTGGTGTGGGTGAGGCTCGCCGGGAAGATGGGCCGGTTTTCAAACGAATACGGGTAGTTTGTTGGCGTGCGGTACTTCGCGTTGGCCTCTGCCTGCGCGGCGGTGTAGCCAAACTGTTCAACCTGCAGCTCCTCGCCGCCGAACATGATGTTCTTCTCGTATTTGCCGTGCGAGCCGCCGGTGGACAGAAGCATACTGACGGAATCAGAGGGCGTCGTGGTATTGGAATACACATTGCCCTTATTGCTGCCCATCAGCTGGTTCATATAGAAGTGGCCGCCGCGCGTATTGCTCTGCCGGCCGTCGCGGGTATAGCCAACGGTTCCGGGCAGCCAGCTGTTGATGTCATAATACCATGTGGTGCCGTCGTTCGGGTCGATGGTGCTCTCATCGAGGTCGGCGCCAAAGGCATCGTAATAGGCGCCGGGGTAGGCGTACATGGTATCGTGCCCAGCCAAGAAACCGTAGCCGTTGGCAAGGTAGTCCTTGAGCACCCAGTACGCTTTGCCCGACAGGTCGGGTTCCTCAGAGACGCAGACGCCCCAGCCCACGCTGTCCATGCGGTAGTTGCCCTCGGCGTCCACCATATACCGCTGCGGGTCGGCGTTAAAGCTGTCGCAATCCACGATATACGTCTGGATGTGCATGTCTTTGGTTGCACCAGTCGGGTTGCCACTTGCATCTTGTTCCAAGAGCCAGCCGTCCGCCGCAGTAACATTGAGGAACGCCTGATACATGGATTTTGCATCCGGCACATACGGATTCAGGAAGGTGATGGCCTTCTTATACTTGGTGCCGGAGGCACCCTCGATGTAGTTGCCGTTCTCATCCGTTTCCAGCTCGGTGTAGGCCGGGATGGTAATTGCCGTGCCGGTGCCGCCGGAGCCAGCCACACGGAAGTAGACGGTTTTCCCGTACCATTCGCTGTTGACTTCGAGCATCCCGTCAGTCAAGTCAAAGCCTTGGTATTGCCGGGTTGTCCCTGTGGGTTTACCGTTCTCATCAAGGACATTCGCTACTGTGCTTCCAGTATAACCGTTGGGTCTCAAATACGTCCAATAACGAGCTGCTTGCGTTTCTGTAATCTCGCCTTTTGCTAACCATTCGGACACCCGATCATAGGTGTCCTTAGTGATATATTGGTAATTACCGTCCAGCCCTTCGATCCACTGCGCGTCGGCAGACAGCTGTGGTTTCCCACTGGCCGCCGCTCGCAGCATGGAGCGCGCCATGCTGAACGTCATCGGTTCGTCTTCCGGCAGTGCTTCTTCCTTGCCGTTCTCCACAGACATGACGACGCTGTACAGCTTTTGCTCGGCAGCGCGCTGCTCCTCGGTCAATTCGATACCCTGTTCCTCAAGAATGGAAAGGCACTGCTCTAAATACACCTCGTCCAGCACGGTGACTTCACAGCGGAAGGAAGCGTCGTAGTCGCGTTCCTCCACGGTGAAGGCGTACTCTGGGCCGTTGGCGCCTTCAATGTTCAGCCACGCGCCGGTTGTTTCCGGCTTTTCCTCGGCCTCGCCAAACTCCCATTCGCTGTTTTCGTTCAGGTGGGCCACATGGCGCTCGTCGTCCTTGTCGGCATAGACTTCAATGCCGCTTTCGGTTTCAGCCGCGCTGATGGTATAGCCCTCCAGCGCAAAGTTGGGGGTCTTCCACGCGATGCTCACATCGCTGCTGTCTGCGCCGATTTCATCCAGTGCTGCAACCGTGGCATAGTACATTTCAATGCCCGGCCAAAGCATATCGGGGTTCATCGCCAGCGCCTCAGCCTCGCGCATATCGTCCAGCGCGTACCAGTATTCCGTGGTTTCCCCCTCGGCGTAGTCGTACAGCGCTTCGGTCTGCACACTGCCGGCGGCCGGCTTTTGGAACCGCTGCCACTGGTAAGCGACCGCAACGTCCTCCCGGCTGACGGGAGCCTTGAAGGTGACTTCCTCGCCGACCCCGGCCTGCACGGCCGCGCCGTTTTCCGGGTCAAGGATCACCAGCGCCTCAAACGGTTCGTCTTCCGGCTCGTTTTCGGGAATCTCCTCATCCTCATCGGGATCGGGTTCCTCGCCGCTGGGCTGCTCGTCTTCGGGCAGGTCAGCGTCACCCTCGCCGGGCTGTTCCGCCGGCTCGCTCTCCGACTCATCGGGGATGGAGTCGCCGCTATCCGGCGCCGCCGGGTCTTCGGACGAATCGCTGTCCGCAGGCGGTACTGTTTCTCCGTCGCTTTCGTCTGCGGGCGGTGCCTCCTCACTGATGTCTTCCCCGCTGGGCAGCGTCGGCCGTTGCGGGTCGTCAGGCAAGTCGGTGCCTGTGTCGCCGGTGCTGTCCCCGCTGGCAGAACTGTCTGCCAGCACAGGGTCGCCGCTGTCCACGGTTGCGGTGTTCCCCGCCGCCTCCTCCGCAAATGCGGGAAGCGCGGAGCCGACGCAGGTGAACAGCATCAGCATGGCGAGCAGCAGTGTCGCCCCTCGCCGCCAAAGATGGTTGCTTTTGATTCTTTTCAAAACGATAGCTCCTTCCCTTGTGCATCTGGCAGAAACCCGCTATATGCCCAATAGGGCACTATTTGTGAATGGCATACGAATCCTCCACCAGACGCTTTGTGGATATTCTTTCCTATTATTCTACGAGCTTTGCACAGCATCGCAAGAGGGTGTGCAGCAAATTCTGATACAAAAAAATCCCCTCCCGCCGATTTGTTCGGCAAGAGGGGCGCGTTATTTGTTTACGAGAGGTTTCAATTCATGCCCTTATGGGGAGGGGCAACCGAGCGTTTGCTTCCTACCGCCCGGATAAAGTGTACCTGCCCCTAAAGTCCCTTATAGCCCACCACTATAATCGCCATCGTCCGGAGCGGCGTTACCACCATTCCCCTCATCCGTCCCACCGCCGGGGATAATCGTGCCGCCATCTTTTCCAGCCGCGCCACCATCTCCCCAAGTTTCATTGTTACCACCTGCAGGCGGCACATCGGGAGTGGGATCAGGTGCCGGCGTAGGATCGGGCTGCGGAGCCGGAGTCGGGTCGGGAGTCGGCGCAGGCGTAGAACCGCCGCCGTTTCCACCGCTGGGCTGGTTGGGCGTGGCCGCTCCAGTGTTGCTGCCGTTACCAGTATTACCATTGCCACCATTGTTGCCCGCCGGACGGCTGGTGGTCTGCCGCACAGGTTCAGTTACCACAACTTTGCAATCAGTCTTCTGTCCCAGCTCGTTTTCCACAGTGATGGTCGTTTCCCCGGCGGCCACACCAGTCACAACGCCGTTCTCATCCACAGTGGCGGTGTTCTCATCCGCGCTGGTGTAGGTGTACTCGGTGCCGACCTCGGCCTCGACATCCTCCAAACCAGTATCCACGATGATGTCGGCGGTCGCGCCAACCTCCAGCTCCATATCCTCGACGGTCAACTTCTCCGGGGCCTGCTGCACAGTTACGGTGACAGTTTTCTCCACACCGTCGGCAGTGATCGTCAGCTCAGTTTCACCAGCCGCCACAACGACCAAATCGCCGTCCTTTACGGTAACAACGCTCTCGTCAGCAACCGCGAACTCCATCTTTTCCGCCTTGGCGCCTTCCGGCAGCAGGGTGTATTCCACTGCAGCAATCTCGTCAGCGGTGTTCAGCAGGATGTCCTCGGCCTCAATCCCCTCGACAACGGCCTGAACCACGACTTTGGCTGTCGCGCTCAAGGCGCCGTCGGCAGAGGAAACAGTGACGGTGGTTTCCCCAGCGGCAAGCGCGATCAGCGTGGTGCCGTCCAGCGCGGCGATGCTCTCGTCGGCAACAGTAAAAGTCACGCCCAGCTTTTCGATGGCTTTGTTCAACGTTTCGGCGTCAATATCGGCCTTATCGGCAACAAACTCGGCGTTCAGGGTGACGCTCTCCCCTTTTTCCAAAGTGATGTCGTCCAAAGTGATGCCGGTGATTTTCGCACTCCCGCACCCGGTAAAGCACATCAGCGCGATGGCAGCAACGGTCAGCAGCATCAAAAACTTTTTCATCTTCATCATAGCAAGTTTTCTCCTAAAGTTCGCCGGTGGAAAACTGTGGTAGGAAGTGGAAGAGAGTGTTAAAATCCTCCCGGAGCGTCCTCTGGTGGAACATTAGGGTCGGGAGCTCCCTCATCCGTCCCACCACCGGGGATAATCGTGCCGCCATCTTTTCCGGCCGCGCCGCCATCTCCCCAAGTTTCATCGTTACCACCAGCGGGCGGCACATCGGGGGTGGGATCGGGCACCGGTGCCGGCGTAGGATCAGGCTGCGGATCCGGAGTCGGGTCGGGAGCCGGCGCAGGCGTAGAACTGCCGCCGTTTCCACCAGTGGGTTGCGCAGGCGTGTTCGCACCCGTGCTGCCCGTACTACCAGTGTTACCATTGTTGCCAGCCGGCCGGGTCGTGGTCTGCTTCGGCGCTTCTTTCACCACCACGTTGCAGGTCGTCTTCTGCCCCAGCTCGTTTTCCACGGTGATGGTAGTCTCCCCGGCAGCCACGGCCGTCACGACACCATTCTCATCCACGGTGGCGACGTCCTCATCTCCAGTGGTATAGCTGTACTCCATACCCACCGTGATGTCCTCGCCCTCGACCGCAACATCCACCTGCGCAGTTTTACCCGCCACGATTTCCATGTCCTCGACCTTTAACTCCACGGGTGCGGTATCCACCTTGACAGCGGTTTCCGCCTTGATGTCGCCGCAGCTCACCGTAACAACGCACTCGCCGTTCGCCACAGCAGTAACCTTGCCGTCCGCGTCCACGGTCGCCACATTCTCGTCACTGCTCTCGAAGACCAGCTCCACGTCGGTCGCATCCTTCGGCAGCAGCTTGACCTCCAGCTCGGCGGTATCCTCGTGATTGATTACCAGCACCATGTCCTCCGGCGCCTCGATGTCTTCCAGCGCCACATCCACAGTGATCTTGCACACGCTCTGGATGTTGGCGTCCTTGATGCTGACAGTGATGTTCGCCTCACCGCCGCCGACGGCAGTTACATTGCCGTTCTCGTCCACGGTAGCAACATCCTCGTTGTCGCTTTCCCACACGAGCGCCAGCCCCTCGGCGGCCTTGGCGATGGCATCGGCCTTTGCGTTCTCCTTGTCGGCGCCGTAGCTGATCTCCAGCTGGGCCGTCTCGCCCTTCTCAAGCTGCATATCCGCCGGCAGGCCGATGGACGTGATGTTCACGCTACACCCAGTAAAGCACATCAGCGCGATAGCGGCGACGGTCAGCAGCATCAAAAACTTTTTCATATTCGTCATAGCAGGTTTCCTCCTAAAAACGCTATGCGGCATTTTGCCGTACCCTATATTATATCGTATCTTGTACCCGTTTGCAAGAACCTGTTTTCCTTGTTCTTGTAACCAGATTATACCATAAATTCAAGCAAATGTCAATAGGGTTACACTGATTTTTATGTGTTTTTATGGTGTAAATCACTTATATTTTTGGTGCGCAAAAGAAAAAGCCCGGCCACCGAGCAGTCTCGGTAGTCAGGCTTATAGGCGTCAAATATTAAGCGCGCTCGACATCGTGGTAGTCCCGTATCAGTTCGTCTGAAATGACCTGATACGCTTTGGTACTGTCCACATGCGACCAAGGAGAACCAGCACGATGCGTAAGGTCAACGAGCGTACTCGCGGGATATTCGCCGTACCGCTGAATCGTCCGATCTATCGACATGAGCTTTTCAGCACCGTCTTTTGCGAACAGGATTCGGCTTCTTGCCGGCAGCTCCTTTACGCCAGTGTGAGCGGCGCTGTCCGGGCCAAACTCGAACGGCTGAATATATTGGGGGCCGCTCCGTTTATACGCCTCATAAACACTGTCCACAACCGGCCCGTGCTTGAAAGCATAGATTCTGTCTTCATATAGACGGGCACCATGCTCACACAAATAATCGGCATACGCGAAATAGACCAGTTTTTCCAAAGACAGATGGGTGCATTTGATTTTTGAGAGAATGTAGATCGCCACATCCAATCCGGTCAGCACCCGGTCTTTTTTGACTTTCTCCGAAAAATCTGGCACCGACGGAACGCACTCGACGCCCTCAAAAAACAGGTCATACTTTACGACCGACTCCCACGATTCAGTCCCTGTTTCGATGAGGTGTGTTGACAGGGGAACATCATCACCGCAGCTCTGCTTAATTTCCCGGATGATCTTTGCGATTGCATCGCTGTTGAGCTGGCTTGCCTCTGTAATGTCCAGCGCCACACGAGCACCATCGGTGTATGAACTGCTCATAATAATATAGTGTTTAACCACCGTTGATTCCCCCTTCCTGTCTTTCTTTTTCCCAAGTGGTGTATTCTTGCTTGTATCTTTTATAGGATGCGAAATTTCTGTCGGCATCTATGGTACTCGGACAGCTTTGCTTGTATCAGCCAGATACCGTTTCAGCAAGAAAGCGCAGAAATACGGAAAGGTATAAATGCCATCACTGTATCCAATATTCCCGCTGATAAACTTAATACCATAATGGATATCAGCATACCTTTCGCTCGCAATCAAGGTTCTCATAGACTTAGCGGCTCCGTTATTTGCCTTAACCTCTACCGGAATCAGGGCATCGGCCGTTCTAACAAAGAAATCCTGTTCCAACGACGAATCATCCCGCTTGTAGTAATAGAGCTTGTATCCAGCCTTAACCAACGCCTCTCCGACAATGTTTTCATAAAGCGCGCCTTTATAGACACCGAGGTTTTTGTTGGTACGCAAGTCCTCCTGCGCCTCCTCGTCCAGCATTGCAACAAGCAGGCCGCTGTCCGCAAGATAGATCTTATACTTTGTTTCATCATAATTTCCTTGAAGCGGCAACTCGGGAAAATTCATGCAATAGCAGATATTAACTATTCCGGCATCATCCAACCATTCGATGCACCCTCTGTAATCACGAAAGCGGGCGCCGGAAGCGACCTTTGAGATTTGAAATTTTTTATTATCTTTGGCGAGCTGTGCGGGAATATGATTAAACACGTTCAGGATTCTGGTCTGATCCATACCCTCCGCGTATTTGCGAATATCCTCTTTGTAATCGGCAATGAGCTGCCTCTGCGTTTCAAGCGAGCCTTCAAAAGAACCCTTCGCAACAAACTCGCGGATAACCGCCGGCATCCCACCCAAAATGCAGTAGTCGAGAAACAGCCCGCTACATACTGACATTTCTACTTCGTTAAATGGAGTAAGTGTGCACATATGCTGCAGCATATCTTCAACAAAGCCCTCGTCGTAGCCTTTGGCCCATAGAAACTCCTCAAAATCCATGGAGTACATCTCATAGTCAGATTTATACCCCACACTGTTACTTTCGATTTTCCGATAGTTGATACCGAGCATGGAACCGCTGCAGATCACATCATACCTTCCGTCAATTTTGAAAAATTTCAGAGCCGTAGCAATATCCGGAAACTCTTGAATCTCGTCAAAGAACAGCAGCGTTTCACCCTCAATAAAACGCTTGGACGGGTCGATTCTGGAGATATTCTTTACAATGGCTTCCGCACTGTATCCATCCGCCGTAATCATCTTGTATTTTGGTTCTTCTACAAAATTAACTGTAATTACGCTTTGAAAATTCATGGCGCCGAATCGTTTGATGGATTCGGTTTTCCCCACCTGCCGGGGGCCTTTCACAATCAGCGGCTTTCTGTCCGGATCAGCTTTCCACCTTGTCAGGAAATCATCGACTTTTCGTTTCAGGTACAGCACTTTCTCTCGCCTCCTTTGATATCATTATAACCGTATTTAACGGAGAAATCAATCATTCGCACAAAAAATGAGCGAGTTTTATTCTTTCTTTCACATTTTATGGGCGAGTTTTCGCGTGCTCCTCACATTTTCCGGTTCTGGGTGAGTTTTCCAATCTTGATTTCCGCTGCACCTTTGCGCGCGTGCGATAGAAAAAAAGAGAGTGGTCTTGGGTGTCTTGGGCTTGGTGATACACCCACTTCCTTTGGCTGGCCGTATATGTATGCCAGTACGCGCAGGATACGCAGCGTGTGCGCGTCCCCTGCAGGTGCATCGCGCCGCGTACACGCACAATGGCTGCCGGTATCGCGCCCCTCCCAGCATTGCTTGAGCCGGGCATACGAGCAAGCCGTCGTCATCGCTCACTTGGCGCAGCACAAAGAAGGCCGCGTTGCGCAGTCCTGCAATCGGCCCGACGGTAGGCGGGCACTTTTCCCAATTTTTGAAAATCAGATGGGGTTTATATTAAATATAGTATGCCCCCAAAAATTGTCAGACGCCTGTTTTGGAGCCGAACCTTCGCCCAATAACCACCGGCTTTCCCGGCCTTTCTGTGCGCTTCACGTTTTTAGGGATGTGAGAGCGGTGGTTTTTGTTTTTTCCCTTCTCCTCCCCAAAAATCCGGCTCGTCTCTTTTTCTGAAAATCAATATTCTGTTTTTTCAAAAATCACAGTGTCTGCGGTACGCTGTATCGGATGCCGCCGGCGTATATCCAGCCGGCCTTTGTGCGGCCTTTTTCGATTTTGCGCAGCCCTGCATAGCATTTCCGCCACAGCTTTTCTTTGGCGCGCCGCACGCGCTGCATCGCCAGCCTCACAACTCGTTCTGCCTCGGTCAGCGGCCTGCGTCCGCGCTTTTTGCCCATCGCGTCCGCAGGCGTGTCCCCGCCCTCAAGCTGCCCGCTCTCGGACGGATTGCCGTCCTGCCCAGCACCCGTCCCGGAAGACCCCGGAAAGTCGTCGTCGTGATTGTGCTTGCGATCCTCCTGTTTTGCGGTTTTCTTGGCCTGCTGCTTGGCCGCTTCCAGCTCGCGCTCCTTTCGTTCCAGCTCCTTCTTGGCCTCATCCACCGCCTGTATCAGCTTAAAGCGACGGATGCGGTAGTTGATGCAGGAGACGCTCAAGCCCAGCTTGTCGGCAATTTGCTCTCTGGAAAGACCATCGTACAGCATTCTCACAATAGAATGGTTTCGATAGTCGTCGTTTTCCTTTTGGGTACGCCCGCTTTTGTTTCTCCGGCGCTTGCGCTCCTCGGCGTCCATGATACCCTGCATCTGTTTCTGCTCAGTTTCCGTGACTTGCAAATCGGAAATCACACGGGCGCTGCCAATAGCGGATCGGCACAAGCGCACAGACCGGCGCAGGTGCTTTAATTGTTCTTGCAGCTTGTCTTCCGGCAGCGGATAGCGCATCATCGCGTTGGCCCGCTCAACGGCGGCGACAGCAGGTGCGTTGTCTGTTTTTCGGTTGCCGGTGGAGATCATGGTGTAGAAATACAGATAGAAGTACAGGCGCTGCTGCATTTCCGATGTGAAATCGCCCTTGCGCAGTTTAATCAGCCCGAAAAAATCCTCGGCTGTGTTCGCATAGGATTGCTTTTGGAATGCGTCGTTAATCGTCTCCCGGCTGCGTGCACGAGGAGGTTTGCGCGTGTAGGAAACAACGGCGGGAAGCTGGTCGTCGTCGGCAGTCCGCTTAAACACCGGGCTTTCCATCCACCTGCTGTACGGTTTGCTGGGCAGCATCTTGTCCTTGTCCGTAGGCATCAGATCGCCTGGCATAGCCAGCTCGTCGTTCCAGACCATTTCCCGGATCATCCACCACGCTGGGCACTGCGCATCCTTGCCGTGCGCGCGCCGCCACGCTTCACGGTATGCGCGCTTGACGGGCAGCGCGTTCAGAGCGTTGTACATGACATCCCAGGACACCTTCTGCTTTTGGACGCAGAGAAGCCTCGAACCGCCCGTAGGCAGCTCGATTTGTTCGCACACATCCGTCCGAAACGTCGCCACGCCAAAATTTCCAAAGATGTCCGAAAGGCGGTACATCATACTCCGCCAGACTGGCAGATAGCTCGCCGACCTCCCGTCGCTGCTCATCCACAGCGCCCAAAAGCCCGCCTCAGTCTCCCACATGGTCGGCACAACCAGCCCGCACTGCGCGCAGGTTTTCTGGAACTCACGCACGACAAAATCGACCGTTTTTTCGGCCCAGCGCTTTGTGTTCTTCCAGTCCACCCGCAAATAGAATCCGTTCAGGTGAAGCAGCGCCGACATGACACACCCTGCGTCGCTGAAATCGTTGATGGCGAGTTTAACACGTCTTCTCGTCTGAGCATAGCGCAAAAAGCCCGTGCTGGCCGCCTTGCGCAGCATCGCGGCGCCGATTGCCTCGCTCACCGGGTTCAGACCGTCCTCGTCCGTCGCTGTCGCATAGATATACGCGGAATCCGTTGTGGTAGCAAGGCGCTCAAGAATGATTTGATTCAGATATCGGTTCTCCCAGAATCTTTCCGGTTTTCTCGCATATTCCTCGTAGGATTTTGCAAAAATCCGAGACTGTCCCAGCTCCCTCTCTCGGAAGGTGATGTTTAAGACCTTGGTTGTGGTGATGGCGTTTGCGTTCGTGCGTGGCATATTTTCCTCCTTAATGCCTTGTGTACCCTATCGGACACTATTTCATTTGGATACACTGAAGCGCGCGGCAAACAAAAATGCGCCGCGAACTTCTTTCAGCTCGTGGCGCACTCAACTGTAATTTTTTTGGAATTACAGCGTTTTTCTCTTGACAAATTGCTAAATTCCTTGTATACTATATATCAAGGAATCAGCAGTGGTGCTGCACTCGCTGATTTCGCCGTTTGGTGTCTGCTAACGCCAAGCGGCATTTTTTTTATTTGTTATGCCAGTACGCGCAGGATACGCAGCGTGTGCGCGTCCCCTGCAGGTGCATCGCGCCGCGTACACGCACAATGGCTGCTGGTATCGCGCCCCTCCCAGCATTGCTTGGGCCGGGCATACGAGCACGTCGTCGGCATCGCCCACTTGGCGCAGCACAAAAAAACAGGCGTTTTCCCTCTCCAATGCGCCGCCCACGTATTTTCATGTGTAATCCATGTGTAAATTATGTAGAAATCATTGAACCATTCACGCTTTCGTGGTATAATACCCCAAAGAGCACGGAAAGGAGTTTGCACTATGGCTTCTACACCCACAAACCTTACCATCCCGATTGACCCGGAACTGAAAGCGCAGGCCAAAGCCCTGTTCGACGAACTCGGTCTGAGTCTATCCGGAGCGTGCAACATTTTTCTCCGGCAGGCCGTCCGCGAGGGACGCATCCCATTTGAGATCACCCTGAACAGCCCCGCCGGTAAAAATGGCGCACAGAGCGAATCCGAGAAGTAATGTTTCTTGCATAAAAAGAAAAGGCCCCTCGACGAGGGGTCTTTTTTGTTGTCTTGTTGTTGCTTTGATGCCTTAGCCCCATAGCTAAGGCTGGGGCTTGCGGCAACGCTTTGCTCAAAAGTGATGATCGAACAGCACGATTGCCCATTCTTCCGGGTTGCACCGAATTTGCTCAAGCGTCTCGTCCGTGACAGTGGCTTCCGCATCCTCACAATTATAGAACTCGCTTTTGAATGTGAAGCGCCCATCCAGCTCATTAGCAAGCCCACAAAGGCATCTTCTTGCCATGAAACTGCTGTCAGGTTCCTTGAGCTTCTCCACGATTTCCGCAAGATCGGTCGTTTCACAGCCTGCCATGACTTGCCCCAGATACCAGTTGATTGTTTCTTTCTGCCGGTTGCGGATTTCGACCAGCCTTTTCGTGAACGACTCCGGGTCATCTACCGCGAAAAGAACATTTTCGGGATATTCGTCTGCCCATCCTCCGGCAGTTTCCGTTTCGCGCCAGTCGAACGCGTCGTCGCAAAAGCACTCCGTCTGATCCTCCGCGTACCGGCGGAGGGCGTCTGCGGTGTCCTCGCGATCAGCTTCATCGAAAGCGGTTTGCTGTGCGACAGTCGGGATTCGTACAAGGTGGTTTACTAAAATGTGCATTGTTATTTCCTCCTAAGATTTTGTGTTTGGGAGCGCGTTTGGCCGACGACTCACGATTCCTCGTTTTCGTCCGGCAGCACGCCCCAGTTGTTATTTTCATCGCAGGACAAATCCAGCCACTTTTCCAGCCGTTGCCGCTCATCGCTGTCCATGAAAACCCCGATGGCGCCCATCATATCGGCAATGATTTCCGCGACGTTTCTGGTGTCGTAGTCTCCAAAGCCCAGCGCCCATGCCACTTGCTCTCTGTTCGTCATCATTATATATTGAATCTGATTCGATATAACTGCATATAGCCTTGATAAACCGCTTCATGTCCGATGTGTCTCTTTCAGGATACTCGCCTGTTATTACATTATACAAAAAATTACCTTTAATTGGTTTCTCCTTTATCACAGGATTGCCATTCGCCTTGCCTCCAGATGAACCTGTAAAAGTCCCATCCTGCCGCATTTCCTTAAAATCATTGTAGTATCTAAGATTTGGAATCGGTTACCGGCGTCCAATTTCCCGCCGAAGGGCAGTATGAAGTCCTCCAGCGTCATTTGCACCCGTTCAGATTCCTTTTGATACATCATCTCTACCCCAAAACCCGTCTTTTTTTGCTCTTCATCGCCATTATGATAC
>PPYF01349649.1_pt1 | contig 20683 bp, 18 predicted proteins | sample 1559871 | NCBI WGS metagenome assembly PPYF01 (sample SAMN08240021, study PRJNA423297) | Human gut metagenome, whole genome shotgun sequencing project. | reverse complement strand
CACACACACACACACACACACCGAGCAGACGTATATTAAGTAATTCCTACGCGCACGTAATATATCTAAAAAACAGCTGTTTACAATATAAATCCACAAAAAGAAAGAAGACTCTTTTTGCGGATTTTTGTGTGTCTTGTCCTTCCATTCTCCCATCCTGTCCCTGCCATTTGGCGCATGTGCCTGTTCCCCGGCGAGGTGCAGGCACCGCCGGAAAAGAGAAAAAAACATTTTGCTGAATATCAAAATAAAACATTATGAGAATAAAGATTTCAATCATCCTGTTTGTATTTGCTGCCTTTGCGGTGTCCGCACGGGCGCAAAGGGTGGAGCCGACTATCGGTGCGCCGGGCGATTCGGTGGTGTACCGTTCTGCCGTGTGCTTTCCCAAGAACGAAGGCGAGTGGATTCCGCAAAGCCAGTACAAAGCCGTGGGACGCATCCTGCGGTGGGCGCAAGCGAATACTGGTGTGCCTATCGTCATTACCGGCTGGGCGGACGAAAGCGGTACGGCGGCGTTCAACGAACAACTGTCGTTGCGCCGTGCCCGCACCGTGCGCAATTACCTCGTGAAGAAAGGCATTGCACCGGAACGGATCACGTTCGAGGGCTGCGGCATAGACACCGGAGCGGAAAGCCCGGAGAAAGCACGCCGTGCCGAGGTGCAGGGCATTATCAGGCTTACCCTCGCGGATGCACCGGAAGTACGGGCGGAAACCGAACCCGTACCCGTGAAGCAGGAAACGGAAGCCGGAAAGGTTGCTCCTCCTGTCCCGGAAAAAGAAATAACGGTGGCAGAACAGCAACAAACTGAAACCCCGGTTAAAAAGGAAGTGCAACAAGCGGAACAGCAAATCATCATAGCCAAAGAAAAAGCAGAAGCAATAACGGCACAGCCGGAGCAACAGCCGGAACAAGCCGTAAAGATAACGGTGGAAACCGAAACTGCCCCCTCGTCCTCCGGTCGTTATCTCGGCGTGAAGACTAACATCGCAGCATGGGCAGGCACGATTATGAACGTGGCGGCAGACGTGCAGGTGAGCGAACATATCTCCGTAGAATTGCCCGTACTCTGGTGCCCGTGGTACGTCAGCGACAAACATGCCGTGAAGACGTTTACCATCCAGCCCGAAGCCCGTTACTGGCTCTCGAAGCCGGGTGCGGGGCATTTCTTCGGCGTACACGCACACGTAGGCTGGTTCAACGTGAAGTGGAACCGCGACCGCTATCAGGATACCTCCCGTCCGCTACTCGGAGCAGGCATCAGCTACGGTTACCTGCTGCCCTTTAATGCCCATTGGGCGGGCGAGTTTACGCTCGGCGCAGGCTATGCCAACATGCGCTATGACACCTATTATAATATAGATAACGGCGCACGCATCGACACCCGGACGAAGAACTATTGGGGCATCACCCGTGTGGGGTTTTCCGTGGTCTATCGCTTTAACCTTAAAAAGTAACGGCTTATGAAACAGAAATACACGATAGGATTTATCGCCCTTGTGCTGACAATTTTCCTTGCCGGTTGTGTACATGATTACCCGTCCATGACGGAAGACGGCGAAGAAGGCATCGACCCCACGCTGGTCGAAGTCAGTACCGAAGTGACGCTTGATCTGGAACTTGTTCCGCTGGAAATCATCACGCAGAAAAATGCACGCAGCGGAACAACGAAAGCCGATGACGGCTACCGCCGCCGCTTCATCATCGAGGCGTGGCGGGAAGGTAAGCCCACAGCCCGGCAGGTGACGGTAATGGAGACCGCCGAAGAGGACGGAGACGCGAAAATCTCGCTCCCCATCCATCTGAAACTGCATGCGCTGGAATACACCCTCGCCGTATGGACGGACTACGTAAAGGCAGGCACGACGGACGACCTCTATTACGATACGGACAACTTGCAGCAGGTAGCCTGCACTGACCCCTATACGGGCAGTACCGACTATCGCGACTGCCTTTATGGAACTACACCGCTCGACCTGCGGCAATACCGTGACGAGTGGAATGCAAAAGTGCAGATAAAAGTGGATATGGTGCGCCCGCTGGCGAAGTATGAGATTATAGCTACCGACGTGAAGGATTTCCTCCGCAAGACAAAGAAGCAACGTGCCGACGATGAAACATTTACGATTACGTTCTCCTACGGCTTCTACCTCCCCACGGTGTTCAACGTCCTCGCGGGCAAGCCTGCGGATTCGCGGACGGGCATAGCCTATACCACCCCGCTCGCCGTCCCCGCGGACGGACGGGAGGAATGCACCATCGGCTCGGACTTCGTGTTTGTGAACGGCACGGAATCGTTCGTCAGCCTCTCGATGGAGATACGCGACAGCGGCGGCAACGTCATCAGCCGCACCACCGGGCTGGAAGTGCCCTACCGGCGGGGACACCTCACCACCGTGCGTGCCCGTTTCCTCACCAACGAGATGCAAGGAGGCGTGGACATAGACGACGATTTTGACGGGAATATAGACGTAGACCTCGACGGTCTGCTACATTGATAAAAGAGTGAATTACCAATAAATTAAAATTTTAAATTACTGAACACATGAAAAAGTATCATCTTTACCTCTGGATCGTCGCCCTCGTGGGGCTGATAACCTCGTGCAGCCAGGACGAAACCGACGCGCTGCCGACCGACACCAACGCCAACCGCGTGACCCTCACCGCCTCACTGCCTGCCGACTTCGCACAGCCGCAGCCCCAGAGCCGGGCACTGCCCACGCCTCCCGCCAACCACCAATTGCGCTGCATCCTCGAAGTATGGACGCAAGACCCAACGAGTCCGGCCTTGAAATACCGGGAAGAAAAAGTGGGACTGACCGGCGACAACGTAGTATTCGATTTCACGATAGATAAAGGCAAATACGACTGCCTTTTCTGGGCGGACTTTATCGAAACGGGTGCAAAAGGTTTTCCTGCCACAATCGGAGGCCTAAGCTGCACGCATTACGACGACTCGTTTTATGCCACTAATAACGCCACCAACGGTCTGAAAGCCATCTCGATTATTGAAAACGCGTACTTCTTTAACACCGATGCCCGGGATGCTTTCTTCGGTCACTATGTATTAAATAAAGAAACGGCAGCCGTGACAAATCCGTCTATCCCTGCACTGACCCGCCCGTTTGCCAAACTGACGATAAAAGAAAAGAATGCTACAAACTACGGCTATTGCAGCGGGCTGACTGCCACATATGATGTGCCTACCACGTTTAACGCGCTGGACGGAACGGTTAGCGGCACGGCTCAGGTGACCTGCAACAGCAAATCAGCCGAATCGCAGACCCTCTTCTCCGACTATATCTTAACCGAAGCCTCTTCCACCTTAGGCGAAATCGAACTGACCTTTACCGGGGTTGAGGGCAAAGAACTGCAACCGGTCACCATCCCTGCCGGAATCCCCCTCAAGCGCAACTACAAGACCAACGCTGCCGGAAGCCTGATTTCGGAAGAGCCGGTACCCATCAAAAACGTGAAACTGACTGTGGACATCAACAGCGACTGGACAACGCCGGATAAGGAGTACGACGCCCTTGCCAGAAATATCCTCGACCCTGCAAAGACCGCCGGAAGTGGCGACAAAGCCGAAGACTACCATTACACCATCGCCACCGCCGAACAACTGGCGGCGTTGTCCACGCTTGCGAACGCCGGTGCGGTGATAACGGGCTGCACCACCGCCAAATATAGTGATGCCAACTACAAGCTAAACCAAAACATCGACCTCAAAAACGAACCGTGGACGCCGATAGATATGTTTTTTGGAACTTTTGACGGACAAGGCAATACCATCAGCAATATGAAGGTTTCAATCACATCCCAATCCACTTCCGAGATTTTTGGTGGATTGTTCGGAGTTTTGCTCGGAACGGTCAGCAACCTTATCGTGGAGGGAGAGGTCACCGTAAATGGCGGAGGTAATTGTTCTGCCGGAGGTATATGCGGTCGGCAGGCTTCTGAAACCATTAAATTCTGCCGCTTCAACGGTACCGTTTCCGCCACCACCACGAACAACGATTCGAGGATCTATGCCGGAGGAATTACAGGAGGTTATAGCGGTATAGTAACTATCACCGGCTGCATCGCCAATGCAAAGGTAACGATTAGCGGCGGAAACCCCGACAAATCCGGAGTAGGCGGTCTGGCAGGCAGCCTATATGGCCCTAGCTGCAAATACTCAGCGTGGAACAACGACTCCAACAAAGGAACTTCCAATATGATAGACAAGAATGATGAAAAGGACGGCAAAACGGGCACCGGCAACAACAGCTTCACCGACATCTCCGGACTGAACAGCCTGCTCTCCGGCATCAACGACGGCGTGTCCGAAAGCACTTATATCTGGCAAGCAGGCGATAGCGGCAGCGATTACCCGAAGCTCGTTCCGCACACGCCTGTCGTCAACTGACCTGTGGCAACCAGCTATTCGGACAGCCATGCGTCAATGTCCGGGTGTCGTATAAGGCACTTCCCCGCCTCGCAGCGGGGAATAGCGCAAACGAGAAGCGAACACATCCCTCTTCCGGCAAAGAAAGGAGCAGAAACCATACGGAAGAGACGTGAGAACAATGGTTTATTCACCTTTTAAAACAAGAAGTTATGAAACAGACAATTTTTGGAGAATGGACATCGCAAGACGGTGCAGGCGATATGTATCGCTACATTTTCAACGAAAACGGTACTTACACCTACGCCACCCGCAGCGGTGACGAAGCGTGGCACACCCAGCATCAGGGACAGTTCTTGTATGAAAACCAGCTGCTTTCCCTGCAATATGCCGACGGCAAATGGTATAACATCGGCTATGTAGGAATAGAAGGTGATGAAATGGTGGAAGGTTTCAAACGAGTTTCCGGCAGCACCGGACTGGAAGGCGACTGGATTCTGGATGCTTCGGGATTGCAGTTCACGGGCATGACACCCCGTGCAATGAAGCAACATACAGCGGTGACGTTCAAGGACGGAAACATGAACGGCACTTGTGAAAACCTGCTGAACGGCAAGGTTATGAAAAGCGACACGTTCACGGGCAAATATACGGCAGAAGGTGACAAGGTTACTTTCTATGACACTGTTAACGTAACGACAGCCTATCTGGAAGGCATCAAAAAGATATGCCTGCTCGACAATGTTCTCGGTCTGCTGGGCGATGTGACCTGCAACGCCTACTTCAAACGCACGTCCGGCTGCAACCTCCAGTTATTAAGCCAACCCGTGAAGATGGACAAAGACATTTCGCAATTCACCGTTTATGCTCCCACAGGCATCGGATATGCTTTCTGGATTCGGGTGGATTTCAAAGACCCGAAAGAATTGCAGTGGCACACTTCCGACAGAGGGCCTTCCGTTACGGTATGGTTTAAAAAGAGCATGAAACTTGCCGATATTGTCGGTTTGAAAGAAGGCATGGACGTACGCCTGAATATTGAAGTACAGGCAGGCTCCAACAATGTGAGAGCCAACCAATACTTCACCTACAAGGAAGATGCTGCCTTTTCAGCCTATTATGAAGCGACCGGAACCAGCCTTGATGCCGCCGTCACTTTTATAGATTATAAAGAGATATAGAAACAGGGCGGTAATCTGACAAGGGAAACACAATGTCACATCAAAGTGAACGGAACGATGACAAACGAAAACGAAACATACCGGCATCCATTCAAGGCGTTGCTCACAGGCTACGGCTTCTTCGGGGGATGGGACTATGCCCATCTCCCGGCATCGGGTGTACCGGAACTCTCGCTACGGGGCGACAAGCCTTTCACGCTGTTCGTTACATTGTGTTTCAAGAACATACAGGGTGGAACCATCTTAGAACAGAAAGATATGTTCCAGCTGGGAATCATGGACGGGTTGATATATGTAATCGGGCCGGACTGGTGCGGCATCAAGTTTCCCGAAAGCACGCTCGGCAGGTTCACTCCCCAATGCTGGTACAAGCTGGGACTGGTATATGACGGCAATTTGCTGACGGTCTATCTGGACGGCGTGAAGAAAGACACCTTCCGGTGCGAACCTGCAAGCAAAAGAACGGCAAAAGCAGAGTTGGTTATCGGTGAAAAGCTGGATGCCTACTTTAAGGACTTCCGTATCTTCGACCGTGCGTTACCCGACGAACAGATGCAGCAGTTGGCTTCGGGCGAAAAAATCCGCCCGGAGGATAGCATCGCGTGGTTCGACTTCGCCCGGACAGGACGCAAAGACCAAAGCCCGAACCGGGTGAAATTAACAACCAAAGCGTTCTGCCGCATCGTGATAGTCAAACCGGTGCGGCAATTCCGCTTCAACATCAACCGGAAATATGACAATGTGGAAGAGATGATTTGTGAACAGTTCAACAGTTCCGCACCGCTTAACTTTACGGGCTGTATCGGCAGCAAATCCGGCAGCGTACAGCGTACACATCTCGCCGGAATGGTATCGTTGGGAACTCCCAAACCCATCATGTGCGAAATCGAAGGGGAAATCGTCACCGTCTGGGAAAGCATCGACATTGCCCAAAATGATGATATGTAATCCAAAAGCATTGAATCATGGAATACCCGAACCGACACAAGCCGCCGTTCTGCGACGAGAATCCGATAGACTGCCACTTTGAAGTGAAAAAACATCCGGCAGGCGAAACGGTTCGTAATGATGACACGAATATCAACTATCTGATATTTTGCCGCACGGGACACGCCCGGATTACCAGCACGCTGTTCCATGACGAAATCCTGTGTGCCGGGGAAGTGATGTTCGTCCCCCGTGGGAGCGAATGTAGCGGTACGGCTTTGAGCGACGTCACCCTGCTGGTGCATAAATTCAATAACACGGTGTGTCGGGCAGAGAAATGTATTCTCTCCTATCTCTACTCGCACAAGCTGTCGGATTCCAAAGTCTATTGCTGCAAGCTGACCGCCCCAACCTCCATGCGGGTGCTTATGGACACCGTTACAACGTATATCACGGACGAAACGCATGATTCCGACCTTTGGAAGCTCAAACACAAGGAATTGATATGGGTATTCACCCGTTACTATACGGCGGAAGAATTGCGGATATTCTTCCATCCGATGACGGGCGAGCAAGTACCGTTCCGAAACCTTGTGCTGACGCACTACCGCAAAGCCAACAATACGGAAGAACTTGCCGGATTGTGCGGATACGGCATACATACCTTCCGCAGGGTGTTCAAAAAGGAATTCGATGTTCCGGTGTACCAATGGCTTATCAAGAAACGGGCGGAAAACATCCGCTACCGGCTGTCACAATCTTTTATCCCTTTGACGGACATCATCGACGAGTTCAACTTTTCGTCAGCGCAACACTTCAACAGTTTTTGCAAACAGTATCTCGGTGATACGCCCGGCAACCTGAGAAAAGCGATGCAGGTCGCTTCGGAGTAAGCCTGCTGCTTACTTTCTATAATTATATGGCAAATATCTGTGACAAGCCATCTTGCTGATATTCGTAACTTTGCGCCCTGAATCAGAAATTAAACAGAATGCAAGAAAAGTACGAAGAAATAATGCAGGAGGTGGAAAAGGAAATATCCGCCATCGACCTGAACGGGAAGCATATTATCAAGGATTGCAAGGCGATTATTGTTTTCCTCCGTGACAAATTAACAGGACTGAAAGCCGATATACAATCCATCCCTTTCAGTGACAAAACCGAAGAGATTGCTTTCTTCAAAGACCACAAACCGATGCTTTTGGGGAGATTGATATATTTCCACGAAATATTGCGCATCGAGAGCCAACGACCGCTCGGCGAAGACACGCTGGACGAGTATTATGAGAAACAGCAGGAAGAACAAAAGATGTTTTTCGACCGTCATGTGTCCTTCTTTCAATATTACCGCAGCGGAGCCACCTATATGGATAAGTTCTATTTCCTGCGCGGGAATCAGGAAAGCATAGTAAATATAGACGTATGTCATCTGGATGATGATTCGGAGTTCAGTACGGGTTACGACCATCTTGTCGCCCGTATCATGGCAATGGAGATGCTGTACGCTTTCCTTTCGGTAAGGCGTACCTGCCTGCAAAACGTAGCGAAGGGTGTCTCCCCCGAACTGCTGAAAATAAAGGGATCGTACAAATGGACGGGTAGTGCCATTGAATTGGTGGAGATGGTGTACGCCCTTGACGAGATGAAATCCATCAATAACGGGGAAGCTCCGATACATGAGCTGGCGGCATTTGTCGGTACGTTGTTAGGAGTGGACATTCGGGATTGTTACAGTACCTATACGGATATGAAACGGCGTAAGAACGAAAGCCGCACGTATTTTTTAGACAAGATGCGGGAACGGCTGAACAAACGGATGGAACAGGACGATGAGAAAGAACGGAAGCGGAAATAACATTTATATAGCAAATAACGGCAGTAACTTCAAAAATTACTGCCGTTGTTGCTTCTATACATTATTATATATAGGGAATGGAATTACCCTTTCTGCTGCAACAGGTGCGCCAGTTCCGGATCATCGGCGATACGTTTCAGTTCGTTCGCTACAATCTGTTTAACCTCCGCTTTGATACGGTTGTAGTTTTCCTGTATCTGCTCTTTCATACGGTCGTTGCCGTTTTCATCGGTGAAGTCGGTAATGACAGGGATTTTTTTGTAGGCGGCTTCCTCCCGCTTCACCTTGTCGGCATCCACCACAATCTCCGCATGGAAAATCTTCTGTTCGATGCGCTCGGTAAAGTTGTCTGATACGGAGCCGACAAACATACCCTGCGTAAGCCCCGAAATTTTGCTCGGCGGGATAAGGGAATCCATCTGCGTATTGATGGAGGTGGATTTGTCGTTGCGGTTGATGGTGATACTCTGCCGTTTCTGCAACACCTTGCCAAAGCGTTCACTTAACGTCTTGGCAGTTTCACCCACTACCTGCCCGGAGAAGATATTACCTACGGTATTCATCACGACCTTCGCCTCCTTGTCCCCATAATCGCGCACCAACTGCGAGAAGTCCTGAAAGCCCAGACAGACCGCCACCTTGTTTGAACGGGCGGTTGCAATCAGGTTATCCAATCCTTTGAAATAGATGGTGGGCAGCTCGTCGATGATGACCGAACTTTTCAACATTCCTTTCTTATTGATGAGCTTTACGATGCGGGAATTGTACAAGCCCAAAGCTGCACCGTATATATTCTGACGGTCGGGGTTGTTGCCGACACAGAGGATTTTAGGCTCCTGCGGATTATTGATGTCCAATGTAAACTCACTATCCGACATCACCCAATAGAGTTGCGGTGAAATCATTCTGGAAAGCGGGATTTTGGCGGATGCAATCTGCCCCTGCAACTGTTCAGCCGCTCCACCGAGCCATGCATCCATGAAGGGAGAAAGGTAGTTTTCGAGTTCCGGATATGAGGTCAGAACCGGGAAAATATCTTCATACCGGCGGTTCAACAGTTCGATGGCATGGGGGAACGTACAGTATTTACCGCCCTGATAAATCCGCAAGTACCAGATGATGGCGGCGAACAGGATAATCGGTGATTCCACAAAGAAGTCGCCCTGCTTCTGCACCCATGATTTATTGAGGTTAAGCATGATGGTGTACGCCGATTCGTAAGCGTCCGTAATATCCTCCATGAAATCCGGGTGTATGGGATTGCAGCGGTGACTGCGGCGAGGATCGTCAAAGTTGATGACATAGAATTTCGGCTTCACTGTATAGCCGTCCTGATTGTTAATCAGATGGTTGTAGGCAATCATCGAGAGGTCGGGAAACTTAAAGTCGTAAATATATTGACTGAATCCCTTTTCAATCTGCTGTTTGATATAGTTGTTTACCACGGCGTATGACTTCCCGCTGCCCGGAGTTCCCAACACGATGGACGCACGAAAAACGTTTACAACGTTAATCCAGCCGTCGTTCCATTTCTTCTTGTAATAGAAGCGTGTCGGCAAATTCACGGAATACTCGTTCTCAACGAGCCTTGTTTCCTGCTGGAAAGATTCGTTTTCTGTGTTGAACACGTCGTCCATGAGGTTGTTCTTCAACAGGCGGCTTATGTACAGCCCCGACATCAGGAGGCAGATATAGCCGACCGCCATCGTGAAAATATAGATAGCGGTATTCGCCTCTATGCCCAATGGCAGCGACAATATCCACCAGTTCAGAAAGAAAAACACGAAACCCACGCCCATGAACGTCCAGATTTTCGTCCATGTGATTTTTTCCTCCTTCACGCCCGACGTACCCAAACAGGACAGTCCGAGTAACAGGACGGTGAACAGCTTGGTGTAAATGATACAGCCGAACAGCCCCGCCGTGCGGTGGAAGTTCATCAGGATTTTATCAACTACCCCAATATTTACTCCCCATAGCCGGATAGCCTCGTAACAATACCAATAGATATTGATTACCACAAATAATATACTCACGGCACGCAGAAAATCCATGATTTTCGCCAATGCCCTCAAATCGTCTTCTTGTTGTGACATACTGATTTTACTTTAAAATTCTACAATTAAATACCCCTCCCTTTTCTCTTTTTCTTCTTCCGCTGCATCTTCCGGCGGAACGCTTCTTCCTCCGGATCAGTACCGGGTACGATGGACAGGTCGAACATACCTCCGGTTACAGAGTCCTCACCGGGTTCATGGACTTGTTTCGTGAACGGCACAAACGGTTCACGCTCTCCGGTATGCTGTGACGGGTCGGTAGTACCTATTCCCGTCGGTATAGGGCTGCTTGCTGCAACCACCCATTCCTGTAAAGCATTTGCGGAGAGTTCCTTGCCCATTCGTGAGCCGTTCAGCACGCAACCGGTGTTGTGGTCGATGAAGGTCGCACCGTAAATTCTGCCCGTATCGGTTTCCCGAAATACGGTATCTATTCCTTTGGACTTCAATATCCCGATAAGTTCATCCTTGCCGGATGCTTGTCGGAGTGTGGCGAGAATGGTGGCCTTTGTCCGCCCTGCAAGCCCCTTTTCCTTTATCTCGATTCGGGAGGCGGCACACCGGTTATCAAAGGCTTCATATCCGGCATACTTTCCGAAGCGGGAGGCTTTCAGCGGATTTCCGGTTTTGTTTCCCGCATCATCGGTCGCCGAATAGACAAGTCCCCTGTATTCCCTGCCGTGTACCTCGCCCCGTGCTTCCTCTACGGTGATATTGTAGAGGGATAGCAAGGCACGGTATTCACCGAGCGATTGGAAACGGTAGGTTTCCGAGAGGGCTTTGAGGACGTTTCCGACTTGGCGTTTCACATTCCCTTCGGATACGTCCACTTTGCGGAGTGCCCCTTGTTCCAACCGCTGTTTGCTGTTTCCAGACGGATGCAATCCATACTTCTTTTCCAGTGCATTGGTAGCCCGTTTGCTTCGGCGGTGGATGTAGTCGTTGTTGAGCCGCTTACCGTCCTCACCCACACGTATGGAAACGATATGCAGGTGGTGGCGGTCGATGTCCTCGTGCTTAAATACGATATAGGGCTGATTGCCGTAACCGATTTTATCCATGTATTCCCGTGCGATGTCGGCAAGCTCCGTATCGGTCAGCTTATCGTCGGGATGTGGGTTCAGTGAGATGTGGATAACCGGTTTCTCGGTACGCATACGGGCAGGAAGATACCTTTCAAAATCTGCTGTGGCACGGGCAATGTCCACCGTTCCCGTACCGTTATCAAAGATTTTGTTGGAGGCAAGCAACTTTCCTTCGCCCTCGTTCACCTTCTGCCCATTGTATGCCAATGCGCCGTACAGGGAGTTTCCTACATTGATGTTCGCAACCATTCCTGCTCGAATTTCTGTGTCAATGCTATAATTTCACGGCTCACCGCTACAAGCTGGCGGGTGGTTTCTTCCAATTTATAAAGCAATGCCATCGCTTTTTTCTCGGAAAAACGGCTCTTCAGTTCTCTTACAACTTGGTTGTAATTCACTCCGATCCTGCGGAATTGGGCGTTCAGGTCGGAGAGTCTGGCGTAGTATTCGGGAAAGGAATTATCTACTTTAATGACCTTAAATTCCTCCCCGAACACACGGGCTTTGATAAAAACCGCTTTCGCATACTCGCCCGACTGCTCGTACATGGTGAGGAAACGGGCGTGTTCCTCGTCATCAAAACGCACCATCACGCAGTGCGTCTTGGGGTTCAACTTCGGGATGCGTCCCGTTCTCTTTGTCTTTTCTTTCATCTAACGTGGATTTTAGTGGTATCACGACAAAAGCCACTCTTCAACGCCTACGGCAGTTTGGGGCAGTCCGACTTCGGAGGACAGCCCGGCTCCCTGCAAGGGCAAGGTGTGGCGGGTTACCCGCTGCCTTTTGAGTTACTCAAAAGACACCTTGCTCTATTCTTGTGAATAGAAAAATCCGTCTGGGGACGGATTGTAGTCAGCCTATCACGGTTGCCATTCGGTCGTGAACAGTAAGCCTTGTCGCTTGGGCGCAAAAGTACAGCCTTTATCCACTTGATTTTCAATGCTGAAAGTGCCACAAGGTTCCATACGGAAGCCACAAGCTGCCACCGCCTTGCAAAACGATACAAGTGAAGAATATTCGTCGTTTATTTGCCGGAGAATTGAACGTACAGCGGGATAAATATCGGAATGAACCGATGTCGGAAGGTTCGGTTTCATGTATGAATGTACGAACCGACAACGCAAGGAAGCATCCGATTTCGCAATGTAAATTTTACCGTATGTTTAATTATCCGGCGGTTGATTTCAACCCAAAATGCGATTACCCAACTTTGGTTGGTAACAACGTTGGGCAGTTGATAGGTAGGAACAGACAGCCGGATGAAAATTACGATTTACGAACCATCGGAATAATGAATGTTTGAAGAAATAAATAAACGATTGTATTACCATTAAAACGAATGAAAGAATGAATGAACCTATTTATGTAGCTTTCTCCACGCAGAAAGGCGGAGCAGGCAAAACGACTCTGACGGTACTTACCGCAAGCTATCTCCATTATGTCAAGGGATATAATGTGGCAGTGGTGGATTGTGATTTTCCACAATACAGCATCAAGGATATGCGGGAGCGTGACATGACATCGGCAACCGGGGATGACCATTACAAGGCTATGGCTTACGAGCAGTTCAAACGCCTGCAAAAAAAGGCATATCCCGTGATAAGCAGCAGACCGGAAGACGCACCGGACAATGCCGCGAAACTTGTCAAGTCGGGACAGCCTCTGGATTTTATATTCTTTGACCTACCGGGAACCATCAACAACGCAAGCATTGTCAATACGATTGCCACAATGGACTACATATTCTGCCCCATAGCCGCCGACCGTGTCGTCATGGAAAGTTCCATCCGCTTTGCCTCCATCATCCATGAACACATGATAAGCACGGGTAAGACTAATGTCAAAGGGCTGTATATGCTGTGGAATATGGTGGACGGGCGAGAAAAGACAGAACTGTATAGTATGTATGAAAAGGTATGCGCGGAAATGGCACTTCCCGTCATGAAAACATTCCTGCCGGACAGCAAGCGTTTCCGCAAGGAAGCGGCAACGGAACGAAAACAGGTATTCCGCTCGACCATTTTTCCTGCTGATAAGATGCTGGTACGTGGCAGTAATCTGGACACCCTTGTGAATGAGATACTGACTATCATAAAGAAGTAAACTATGGCGAAAAAGTTAAAGATAGATACCATTGATGAGAATTTCATCATTAACTCTTTCAGGCAGGATGACCCCGTACCTCCAACAGTAGAAAAGCAGACGGAGGTACGGGAAGAGGAAAAGCCGGGAGAGGAGGAAATTCCGATGCCGCCCAAACCACCCGTTGAGGAATCCCGCCGCCGGAAACAGAAGGGAAAGGATGAGGATTATCAGACGTTGTTTCTCAAAGAAGCTGAAATATCCGCCCGTTTTGGAAAAACAGTCTATGTGCGGAAAGTCTATCATGAGCGGATACAACGGATAGTAAGGATTATCGCAAAGGATGAAGTGTCTTTGTTCAGCTATATAGACAATGTACTGGCACATCACTTCGCAACTTTTCAAGACGATATAACCGCATTGTATAACGAACGTAACGATTCAATTTTTTAATCATTAAAATAAAAACGTATGAAAATCAAGAACAAATTATTCAGTAGCCTTTCGGCACAATCCAAAGAAACAGAAGGACAACCGTCCAATTACCGGGCACGTTTCCTAAAAGAGCCTGCCATAAGAGCCAAAGAAGGAAAACTTGTTTATGTGAGCCAAAAGCATCACGAGTGCATAAAATATATTGCCCGGATTATCGGTAATAATGAGGTTTCAATCTACGGAATTATAGATAATATCATTGCCGAACATCTGGAACACTATCGTGCGGAGATTGGGGAATTACATAAAGAGTACAATAATCCATTGTCAAACCTTTAAGAAATTAGTAATATGGATATTAATAAAAAAAGAACAGTAATGAAGTATTTGGCTTCCAAAGAAATAAAGGTACGTAAATGTGTCTATATCAGCCGGGACGTACAGGAGAAAATTGCTAAAATAGTCAATATTCTGTCCAATGGTGAATCAACCATCGGCAGCTATATAGACAATGTATTGTTGGAGCATCTGAATGAACATAAGGACGAGATAAATGCCCTTTATCATAAACGGATGAATGATTTGGTATAAGCCTATGGAAACCCTGTTGATATGCCTGCTCCTGCTCTATAACGCATGGCTGGTTCATTATATCCTGTTTGGAAGGCGGCAAAGAAATGATGCTCCGGCAGAGGAAAAAACGCCCATAAAGCCGCCGGAAACAGCGGATGATATTGTCGGCAAGAGCCGGTTCAAAATACAGCCGAAAATGCCACAAGCTACCATCCCGGAGCCACAAGCCGCCACAGAGATTGAAGATGAGGATGTTACGGATATTGCCGTTACATTTGCCGACGGAAAGGACGAAGAACCTGCGGCACGGATACCCGACGATGAGCTGGACGAAGCGTTTTCCGACATCCGTATGGATGATATTCCGGTGGGATACGCGGAGGGTGACGAGGAAGGGCGGATACCCGCCAAAAGGTTAGCCACCGGAGCCAGCTTCGAGGAAATCGGCGAAGCGGTGAACATAGCCGACAACCCGAAAGCCACTGCGGAAGAGCGCAGGCGTGCCGGACAGATATTTTCGGATATGGAAGGCAACGAACTTTTCAACAAGATGATTGAAAGTAACCCTGAACGGGCGAAAAAGATAACGGGGTTAATGGATGAAATTTCCGGTAAGACTATCTCTGGGGAGGGAAAGGCGGTCGGGAATGTAGTCCGTCCCCAAAATATTTCCGAAGTGCCTGCGGACATCAGCGGGTTCGACATCCGGGATTTTGTGTAACGATTAAAAAAGTAACGGACAATGAAACAGAAAGAGTACGGATAAGCGGAGTGCCGCCACTAAAATCCAAAAAGTAAAAACAGTATCAACCGCTGCCCGGAAGCAGGGCCTATCCAACTCTGCCCGGCAGCACAAATTCAAAAAAGTATTTATGACAAAGAAACAGATTCTTTTCTCGGCAGCCTGCTTGATGGCTGCATCCTCCGCAATGGCACAAGGCAACGGCATGGCGGGTATCACAGAAGCCACTAATATGGTAACGTCATATTTTGACCCGGCGACAAAGCTGATTTATGCGATTGGAGCCGTTGTGGGCTTGATTGGCGGAGTCAAGGTGTATGGCAAGTTCTCTTCGGGCGATCCCGATACCTCCAAAACCGCCGCTTCGTGGTTCGGTGCGTGTATCTTCCTGATTGTCGCTGCCACTATCCTGCGTTCATTCTTCTTATAATCAAGGATATGTCAGAGTTTCCAATCAACAGAGGGATTGGAAAGTCGGTTGAGTTCAAAGGGTTAAAGGCGCAGTACCTATTTATATTTATAGGAGGTCTGCTTGCCGTCTTTATCCTCTTTATAATCATGTATCTGGTTGGCATTAACCAATGGTTCTGCATTGGGTTCGGGCTGGTCGCCGCATCGGTTCTGGTGTGGCAGACCTTCGCCCTAAACACTAAGTACGGCGAACACGGCTTGATGAAAGTGCAAGCCCGCAGCAGCCATCCCAAATACATCATCAACCGCTGTAAAATCCCCAAACTATTCAAGAAAAGGAGGAAGAAATGAGAAATACATTAAAAGCGAGTACATTGGAAAGCAAGTTTCCATTGCTTTCAGTGGAACATGGCTGCATCGTCAGCAAGGATGCCGACATCACGGTGGGCTTCCGGGTGGAACTGCCCGAACTATATACCGTCACTTCGGCGGAATACGAGGCGATACACGCCACATGGGTAAAGGCGATGAAGGTGCTGCCGGATTACTGCATCGTCCACAAGCAGGACATCTTCATCCGTGAAACCTACAAGCCGGACACGGACAGGGAAGATATGAGTTTTCTCAGCCGTTCATTCGAGCGTCATTTCAATGAACGCCCGTATCTGAACCATTACTGCTACCTGTTCCTTACGAAAACGACGAAAGAGCGCAGCCGCACCCAAAGCAATTTCAGCACGCTTTGCCGGGGCTTCATCGTTCCGAAGGAGATAAAGGACAAGGAAGCGGTATCGAAGTTTCTGGAATCCGTCGGGCAGTTCGCAAGTATCCTGAACGAAAGCGGCTATCTCGGTTTACGACAGCTCACCGATGAGGAAATAACCGGAACGGATACCGAAGCGGGTATTATTGAGAAATACTTTTCGTTATCTCAGACCGACACGACCACGCTGGAAGACATTACGCTAAAAGCGGATGAGATGAAAATCGGCGACAACTACCTGTGCCTGCACACCCTTTCGGATGTGGAAGACCTGCCGGGGGAAGTGGCTACCGACAGCCGGTACGAGAAATTATCGACCGACCGGAGCGACTGCCGTTTGTCCTTTGCGGCTCCCATCGGGCTGCTGCTGCCGTGCAACCATATTTATAACCAATATGTGTTTATCGACGACAGTGCCGCCAATTTGCAGAAATTCGAGAAGATGGCGAAGAATATGCACTCGCTTTCGAGGTACAGCCGTTCCAACCAAATCAACAAGGAGTGGATCGACGAGTACCTGAACGAGGCGCACTCTTTCGGGCTGACTTCGGTACGCTGCCATTGTAACGTGATGGCGTGGAGCGATGACCGTGAGGAACTGAAACGGATCAGGAACGAGGTAGGAAGTCAGTTGGCACAAATGGAGTGCAAGCCACGCCACAACACCGTCGATACGCCGACGCTTTTCTGGGCTGCCATTCCCGGCAATGCCGCCGATTTTCCGGCAGAGGAAAGTTTCTACACGTTCATCGAGCAGGCGGTCTGTTTCTTCTCCCAGGAAACGAACTACCGGAACTCGCCGTCGCCTTTCGGCATCAAGATGGTGGACAGGCTGACGGGAAAGCCGCTGCATCTGGATATTTCCGACTTGCCGATGAAGAAGGGTATCATCACGAACAGAAACAAATTCGTATTGGGGCCGAGCGGTTCGGGAAAATCCTTTTTCATGAACCACCTTGTCCGCCAATACTACGAGCAGGGCACGCACGTGGTTTTGGTAGATACGGGTAACTCCTATCAGGGGCTTTGCGAGATGATAAACAAGAAGACCAAAGGGGACGACGGGATTTATTTCACGTACACCGAAGAGAAGCCCATCAGCTTCAACCCGTTCTACACGGATGATTTCGTCTATGACGTGGAGAAGAAGGACAGTATCAAGACACTGCTCCTGACACTCTGGAAAAGCGAGGACGACAAGATTACCAAAACGGAATCGGGTGAATTGGGAAGTGCGGTAACGGCGTACATCGACCGTATCAAGGCTGACCGCAGCATCACGCCCAACTTCAACACGTTCTACGAGTTTATGCGGGACGACTACCGCCACGAATTGGAAAGCCGGGCAATCAAGGTCGGCAAGGATGACTTTAACATCGACAATTTTCTGACTACGCTCCGGCAATATTACAGTGGCGGACGGTATGATTTCCTGCTGAACTCCCGTGAGAACATCGACCTGCTCGGCAAACGGTTCATCGTATTCGAGATTGACGCGATTAAGGAAAATCGTGAACTTTTTCCGGTTGTCACCATCATTATCATGGAGGCTTTCATCAACAAAATGAGGCGGTTAAAGGGTATCCGCAAACAACTTATCGTGGAGGAAGCGTGGAAAGCCCTCTCTTCGGCAAGCATGAGCGAGTATCTGAAATATCTCTACAAAACCGTCCGTAAATACTTCGGCGAAGCCATCGTCGTGACGCAGGAAGTGGACGACATAATCAGTTCTCCCGTCGTGAAAGAGGCGATTATCAACAACTCCGACTGTAAAATCCTGTTAGACCAGCGCAAGTACATGAACAAGTTCGATGCCATTCAGGACTTGTTGGGGCTGACGGACAAGGAACGGGGGCAGATACTCTCCATCAACATGGCAAACAATCCGTCGAGGCTCTATAAAGAGGTGTGGATCGGATTGGGCGGGACGCAATCCGCCGTCTATGCGACGGAAGTTTCGGCGGAAGAGTATCTGACGTTCACGACAGAGGAAACCGAGAAAATGGAGGTGCTCGCCCTTGCCGAAAAGCTGGGCAGTATCGAGCCTGCAATTAAGCAACTTGCCGATAAAAAAAGAAGTAAAACTTAAAAATCAATTGACATGACATTTATTTCAAAAAGCCGGCTTATCGAGCTGGCGGGCTATGCCCTTGCCTTGTCTTCCCTGCTGCTGACCGCCTGCGGGGAAGCAAAAGAAACTAATTTGGACAAGCTGTGCGGTAATTGGGTAAGCGTGGGCAGAAAGCCCGACGTGCTGGTGTTCAAAGAAGGCGAACAGTACAAGATAACCGTTTTCAAGAAGTCGGGTCTCAGCCGCAAGTTGAAACCGGAAACCTTTCTGATTGTGGAGGAAAGTGGAAATCTCTTTATCAATACGGGCTACCGGATTGACATCGCCTACAACGAGGAAACCGACGTGCTGACCTTTTCACCGAACGGTGACTACACAAGGGCAGGCGAAAAACCATAGTAACAACCATTTAATAAAGTAACGTAATGAGAACGAAAATAATCATGCTTTTCAGCCTGTGCCTGCTCCTTGCAGGCAGGGCAAGCGCACAATGGGTGGTGACAGACCCTACCAATCTGGCGCAGGGTATCGTGAACACGACCAAACAGATTATACAGACCTCTTCGACGGCTTCCAACATGATAAAGAATTTTCAGGAAACAGTCAAGATTTACGAGCAGGGTAAAAAGTACTACGACGCTCTGAAATCTGTAAATAATCTTGTTAAGGATGCACGCAAGGTACAGAAAACCATCCTGATGATCGGTGAGATTTCCGACACATACGTCGTAAGTTTTCAGAAGATGATGCGCGATGAGAATTATACGGTGGAGGAACTCGGAGCGATAGCTTTCGGGTACACCAAACTGCTGGAAGAGAGCAACGACGTGCTTCAGGAAATGAAAGGGGTGGTGAACATCACCACGCTTTCACTCAGCGACAAGGAGCGCATGGACGTGGTGGACAGGTGCTACAACTCGGTAAGGCAATACCGCAATCTGGTCGGGTATTATACCAACAAGAACATTGCGGTGAGCTACCTGCGCTCCAAGAAAAAGGGGGATACCAACCGGGTGCTGGCTCTGTACGGGGACACTAACGACAGATATTGGTAAGCCATGCTGTTGTTAGCCGCCGATTTCAGTAACCTGCATGAGATATTGAAGAATCTCTATGTGGAAATGATGCCCCTCTGCTCCAACATGGCAGGGGTGGCAAAAGGGATAGCCGGATTGGGAGCGTTGATTTACGTCGCCTCCCGTGTATGGCAGTCCCTCGCAAGAGCCGAACCCATCGACGTGTACCCGATGCTCCGACCGTTCGCTATCGGTATCTGCATCCTGTTCTTTCCCACGATTGTGCTCGGCACGATTAACAGCATATTGAGTCCCATTGTACAGGGAACGCACGGGATGCTGGAAACACAGACAATGGATATGAACAAGTACCGGGAGATGAAGGACAAGCTGGAATATGAATCCATGATGCGCAATCCCGAAACCGCCTATCTGGTCAGCAACGAAGAGTTCGACAAGCAGATTGACGAACTCGGATGGAGTGCAAAGGACATCGCCACGATGGGCGGCATGTACGTCGAAAGAAGCATGTACAATTTCAGAAAGGATGTGCGGGATTTTATGCGGGAGGTATTGGAGCTGTTGTTTGCTGCCGCTGCCCTGCTTATCGACACGCTTAGGACGTTCTTCCTGATAGTGCTATCCATACTCGGCCCGATAGCTTTTGCCATATCGGTCTGGGATGGGTTTCAAAGTACGCTTTCACAATGGATGTGCCGCTACATACAGATATACCTGTGGCTGCCCGTATCGGACTTGTTCAGCAGCGTACTGGCGAAGATACAGGTGTTGATGCTTGAAAACGACATCAAGGAGTTGCAGAACAATCCCGATTTCTCAATCGACTCGTCCAATGGCGTTTACATCGTATTTATGGTGATTGGGATACTCGGTTACTTCACGATTCCTACGGTGGCGGGCTGGATTATACAGGCAGGAGGAATGGGCAGTGCAGCCCGTCCGATCAACCAGATTGCCGGACGTGCGGGTGCTATGACGGGAGCCGCTGCCGGAGCGGTGGCGGGTAATCTCGCCGGACGTGCCGGACACGCTGCCGGTAATGCTGCCGGAAGCATGGGACGGGGTGCTGTGAAC
>PPYF01269606.1_pt1 | contig 20688 bp, 20 predicted proteins | sample 1559871 | NCBI WGS metagenome assembly PPYF01 (sample SAMN08240021, study PRJNA423297) | Human gut metagenome, whole genome shotgun sequencing project. | reverse complement strand
GAAGAAAAACAGCGGTAAACGTCTGTGAGTTATTAACAAAACAGCCGACTTATCAACCGTTTTTGCAATCTTTCTCCAAATTTGTAGGCGCTATCCGGAATTATCACTTATTTCGCTGCCAATAAATATTGAGATTATGGGAAAAATAATTGCTATGGCTAACCAAAAGGGTGGTGTAGGCAAGACTACGACGACAATCAACCTCGCAGCCTCACTCGCCACGCTTGAAAAGAAAGTGCTCGTTGTAGATGCCGACCCGCAGGCCAATGCCTCCTCAGGATTGGGTGTGGACATCAAGCAGTCGGAATGTACTATCTACGAGTGCATTATTGACCGTGCAGACGTACGCGAGGCCCTTCATGACACGGAGATAGACACACTGAAGGTAATCTCCTCCCACATCAATCTGGTAGGTGCCGAAATAGAGATGCTCAATCTGAAAAACCGCGAAAAGATACTGAAAGAAGTACTCGCTCCGCTGAAGAATGAGTTTGATTATATCTTGATAGACTGTTCCCCGTCTTTGGGTCTGATTACGGTCAACGCACTGACTGCCGCCGATTCGGTAATCATCCCCGTACAAGCGGAATATTTTGCACTGGAAGGCATCAGCAAATTGCTGAATACCATTAAAATCATCAAGTCCAAGCTGAACCCTGCCCTCGAAATCGAAGGCTTCCTGCTGACGATGTACGACTCGCGCCTGCGCCAGGCCAACCAGATTTACGATGAAGTGAAACGCCACTTCCAGGAATTGGTATTCAACACCGTCATCCAGCGCAATGTGAAACTGAGCGAAGCTCCCAGCTACGGCCTGCCCACCATTCTCTATGACGCAGACTCAACCGGAGCCAAAAACCACATGGCACTTGCCAAGGAATTGATAAGCAGAAACGAAAAGAAGTGATTATAGTGGTTAGTGATTAATGATTAGTGATAAATACCATATTTACAATGCACAAACAAATCATCCCGTATGGTTAAATTGTAAATCGTCAAATAGTAAATAAACAGATGGCACAAAGAAATGCATTAGGACGCGGGCTAGACGCCCTCTTCTCCATGGATGAAGTAAAGACCGAAGGCTCCTCCTCTATCAATGAGATAGAGCTGTCGAAGATTACGGTCAATCCCAACCAGCCCCGTCATGAATTCGACCCGGTTGCGTTGCAGGAGTTAGCCGATTCCATCTCCGAAATCGGCATCATACAGCCCATCACCCTGCGCAAGCTTAGCGACGACGAATACCAGATTATCGCCGGCGAGCGTCGTTTCCGTGCTTCGCAGCTTGCCGGACTGACAAGCATCCCTGCCTATATCCGCACTGCAGATGACGAGAACGTCATGGAAATGGCGCTCATCGAAAACATACAGCGCGAAGACTTGAACTCCGTAGAAATAGCCCTCGCTTACCAGCATCTGTTGGAACAATACGGACTGACGCAGGAACGCCTCAGCGAACGCGTTGGTAAGAAGCGTACCACCATTGCCAACTACCTGCGCCTGCTCAAACTGCCCGCCCCCGTCCAGATGGGACTGCAGAACAAGCAGATAGACATGGGACATGCCCGCGCTTTGGTAACGCTTGGCGATCCCAAACTGCAAGTGAAGATTTTCGAAGAAATCCTGGAGCACGGGTATTCCGTACGCAAAGTGGAAGAAATCGTAAAGTCACTGAGTGAAGGCGAAAGCGTGAAGAGCGGTGGTCGTAAGATTGCCCCCAAGCGCGCCAAACTGCCCGAAGAATTCAATATGCTGAAACAACAGCTCTCGGGCTTTTTCAGTACCAAGGTGCAGCTAACCTGCTCGGAGAAAGGAAAAGGTAAAATCAGTATCCCGTTCAATAACGAAGAAGAATTGGAACGTATCATCGGCATTCTTGATACGCTGAAGAAATAAATGAGGAAAAAAGGAAGAATATATCAGTTAGCCATTGCCCTGCTGCTCTGTTTTTTACAGATGGCAGGGATTGCTATGTATGGTCAGGACCGTCCACGTGCCGCTTCCAAGCGTGCGCAGCGGCATCAGACCGATACACTCAACACCGTGGTGAACCGGGACAGCCTCACTGTTGCCGACAGTCTTGCAGCCGAAAACAAGCGGAAGATGCTGGAAATGACTGCCAGCCCCGACCTGAAGGAACAGCCCGTGCCTACAGACAGTCTGCAAAAGGCCATCGACCCCAAAAGGTGGGTACCTAATCCCACAAAAGCCACCTGGCTTGCCCTCGTCATTCCCGGCGGTGGACAAATTTACAACCGCAAGTATTGGAAACTGCCCATCTTCTATGGAGGATTTGCCGGTTGTGCCTATGCCCTTACGTGGAACAGCAAGATGTATAAGGACTATTCGGCCGCCTACAAGGATGCCGTAAATGGTAATTTCAACTCCAGTACCATTACCGACCTGCTGCCTCCCAACTATAACTATACCGAAAGCCAGCTGACGGAGACACTACGGAAGCGTAAGGATACCTTCCGACGATACCGCGACTTGAGCATCTTCGCCTTTATCGGTGTATACCTGCTGTCTGTTGTCGACGCATACGTAGACGCAGAGCTGTCCAACTTTGACATCACCCCCGACCTCAGCATGAAAGTGGAACCTGCCATAATCAACAGCCAGATGACTGGTTCCTCTAATAAGAACGTCGGCGTGCAATGCAGTTTCCGATTCTAAAAACGAAAATTAAAGCATAAATTATTACCTAATGACACACAAGGCCATATATATGAAAAGAATTATTCTCGGTTCCTCGCTTCTGTTTTGTGCCCTCTTCACCGCTCCGGCCATGCATGCGCAAGAAAGCGTGGAAGTGCTTATCCGCGAAAACGGCACGGAACGCCAGGAATCCATCGAGCTGCCCAAAAGCATGACCTATCCGCTGGACAGCCTGCTCAATGACTGGAAAGCCAAGAATTACATAGACTTGGGAAAAGACTGCAGCACCTCTACCGTAAACCCGATGTTCAGTGACTCTGTATACATAGACCGGTTGTCGCGCATGCCGACCGTCATGGAAATGCCATACAACGAGATTGTGCGCAAGTTCATCGACATGTATGCCGGACGTCTGCGCAACCAGGTTGCCTTCATGCTGAGCGCCTGCAACTTCTATATGCCCATCTTCGAAGAAGCGCTGGATGCCTACGGCCTGCCGCTCGAGCTGAAATACCTGCCCATCATAGAATCCGCTCTCAACCCTTCTGCCGTATCCCGCGCGGGAGCCTGCGGACTATGGCAGTTTATGCTCGCCACCGGAAAGATATACGGACTGGAAAGCAACAGCCTCGTAGACGAACGCCGTGACCCGATAAAGGCGACCTGGGCGGCAGCACGCTACCTGAAGGACATGTATGACATTTACAAAGACTGGAACCTGGTGATTGCCGCCTACAACTGCGGTCCGGGCACCATCAACAAAGCCATCCGCCGCTCGGGAGGGAAAACCGATTATTGGGAAATCTACAACTATCTGCCCAAAGAGACACGCGGCTACGTGCCCGCCTTCATTGCCGCCAACTACGTAATGACCTACTACTGCAAGCACAACATCTGCCCCATGGAAACCGACATTCCGGAAGCAACCGATACGGTGCAAGTAAGCCGTAACCTTCATTTCGAGCAGATTTCCGACCTATGCGGCATCAGCCTGGACCAGATAAAGAGCCTAAATCCCCAATTCAAGAAAAGCATCATCCCCGGAGAGAGCAAGCCGCAGACGCTACGCCTCCCCATCAACTACATCAGTGCCTTCATTGACAAGCAAGACACCATCTATGCCCACCGCAGTAACGAGCTGTTCAAGAACCGCAGAGTCGTGGCCGTTTCCAATACACGCTCGACGGCACGTAGCAGCAAAGGCAGTACCGCTACGGGGAATGTCACCTACCACAAGATACGCAGTGGCGAGAATCTCGGCAGCATTGCACGGAAATACGGCGTCACTGTCAATCAGTTAAAAAGTTGGAATGGATTGCGCAGTACCAGAATCTCCGCAGGAAAGCGCTTGAAGATTTATAAATAAAGACATAAACGCTTGCCCGGTGTTGAAAATTGCTTATTTTTGCAAAAAGTGAAGTGAAGAAAGGAGAAAGCAGTATATGGAAGAAAATATAAGTCAGAAGGAAAAGGAAAAAGCCGAAGAGGAAATGATCGAACAGGCATTCCAAGAACTGTTGAACGACTATTTGGCCACCAAGCACCGCAAGCGCGTCGAAATAATAACCAAAGCATTCAACTTTGCCAACCAGGCGCATAAGGGCATCAAGCGTCGTTCCGGCGAGCCCTACATCATGCACCCCATTGCTGTGGCAAAGATTGTCTGTAATGAGATAGGACTGGGGTCTACTTCCATATGCTCGGCATTGCTGCATGATGTGGTGGAGGACACCGACTACACCGTAGAGGATATTGAAAACATCTTCGGTCCCAAAATCGCCCAGATTGTAGACGGGCTGACAAAGATTTCCGGCGGTATCTTCGGCGACCGTGCCTCGGCGCAGGCAGAGAACTTCAAGAAGCTGCTGCTCACCATGTCCGACGATATCCGGGTTATCCTCATCAAGATAGCCGACCGTCTGCATAACATGCGTACACTCGGCTCCATGCTGCCCAACAAGCAGTTCAAGATTGCAGGCGAAACACTCTATATTTATGCCCCGCTCGCCAACCGCCTCGGCTTGTACAAAATCAAGACAGAACTGGAAAACCTGAGCTTCAAGTACGAACATCCGGAAGAGTACCACGAGATAGAAGAGAAACTGGAAGCCACCGCCGTGGAGCGCGACAAGGTATTCAATGAGTTCACCGCTCCGATACGGGCGCAACTGGACAAAATGGGACTGAAATACCGTATCCTTGCCCGTGTAAAGTCCATCTACTCCATCTGGAACAAAATGCAGACCAAGCATGTCCCCTTCGAGGAAATCTATGATTTGCTTGCTGTCCGCATCATCTTCGAGCCCCGCAATATAGAGGAAGAGCTAAACGACTGCTTCGACATTTACGTCTCCATATCCAAGATATACAAGCCCCACCCTGACCGCCTGCGCGACTGGGTGAGCCATCCCAAAGCCAACGGCTACCAAGCCCTGCACGTCACCCTTATGGGTAACAACGGGCAATGGATTGAAGTACAAATCCGCAGTGAACGCATGAATGACGTTGCCGAACAAGGCTTTGCCGCCCACTGGAAATACAAAGAAGGCGGAGGCAGCGAAGATGAAGGCGAACTGGAGAAATGGTTGCGTACCATCAAGGAAATTCTGGACGACCCACAACCGGACGCCATCGATTTTCTCGATACCATCAAACTGAACTTGTTTGCATCGGAAATTTTCGTCTTCACCCCGAAAGGCGACCTCAAGACCATGCCGCAGAACTCTACGGCACTGGACTTTGCCTTCTCCTTGCATACCGACATCGGCAGCCACTGCATCGGCGCCAAGGTAAACCACAAACTGGTTCCCCTAAGCCACAAACTGCAAAGCGGTGACCAGGTAGAGATATTGACCTCCAAATCGCAACGCGTGCAGCCGGAGTGGGAAGTGTATGCCACCACCGCCCGCGCCCGCGCCAAGATTGCCGCCATCCTGCGCAAAGAGGCGAAAACCTATCAGAAAGAAGGTGAAACCATACTGAACGAATTCTTCAAAAACGAGGATATACGTATGGATGATGCTGCTCTGGACAAGCTGACCAGGCTGCACGGCTTCCACACCCGCGACGAGCTGCTCGTTGCCATCGGCAACAAACGGGTTGTGCTGGGCGATGCCGACAAGAACGTGTTCAAGGAAAAGCAGAACAGCAACTGGAAGAAGTTCCTGACCTTCTCCTTCGGTAACAAGGACAACAAGGATGCCAAAGAACAACCGGAAGAGAAAACACCGCAAGAGAAAATCAACACTAAGCAGATTCTGAAGCTGACGGAAGAGACCATCTCAAAGAACTATATTATGGCCGACTGTTGCCATCCCATTCCGGGTGACGACGTACTGGGATACATCGACGAGCAAAACCGTGTTGTCATCCACAAGCGCCAATGCCCCGTTGCCACCCGCCTTAAGAGTAGCTACGGAAACCGTATCATCGCCACCGAGTGGGACACTCACAAGGATTTGTCGTTCCTCGTCACCATATATATAAAAGGTATAGACAGCATGGGATTGCTGAACGAAGTAACTCAAGTCATCTCCCGCCAGCTCAACGTGAATATCCGTAAACTGACCATCGAAACCAACGACGGTATCTTCGAAGGAAAGATACAACTCTATGTACACGATGTGGACGACGTGCGCACTATCTGCAATAACCTGAAGCAGATACAGAATATAAAACAAGTGACGAGAGTAGAGGAATAAACGGAGTGGTATTTATTCTACTTCAGTCCTTGAATATTTTCCTTCAAGCTCTCCACATCCTCGTAAGTAAACTCATCCAATGCCAGTTTCATGCCTACCAGTTCTTCGCGGATAGCTCTCAGGCGATCTACGATTTCAAAGTTGCGTATCGTAGCTTCTTTATTGTCTTTCATCCGTTGGCGGGCGCCGGGCAAGGTCATTCCGCGCTCCTTCACCAGATGATAGATAAGTTTCACTGTCTCAATGTCCTCCTTACGGTACTGGCGTATTCCCCGCCCCCCCTTCTTCGGATTGAGTTGCGGAAACTCCTTTTCCCAGAAACGGAGCAGTGATTCGTTGACATCGAACATGGCAGCCACCTCGCTGATGGAGTAATATAACTTTAAATTCTTATCTGTATTCAGCATGATGTAATCCTTTCTCTATAAATCATCCGTCAATCAAGCACCTTACCATGGTTCGCCGCAATCTGTATCATGCGGTCATAATCCTCGGCACTGAGATCCATGAAGTAGTAGTTGACGGGATTCACAACTTTTCCCTTGACGTGTACTTCGTAGTGCAAGTGCGGACCAGTACTCTTGCCCGTACTGCCTACCCCGCCAATGACCTCACCACGTACCACTTTCTTGCCCAACTTCGTCCGGAAATCGCGCAAGTGTGCATACACCGTCTGATAACCGAAGCCGTGGTCTATCACAATTCTGTTGCCATAGCCCGATTGCCAGCCCATCTGCACCACGGTGCCATCTCCCGTGGCATAGACATCCGTGCCCTGGGGAGCCGAAAAGTCCATACCCTCATGGAACTTGCTGGTACCATAAATGGGGTCGATACGCGTACCGTAACCCGAAGCGGTCTTACGGAGGTCTTTATTGGAAACCGGCTGTATGGCAGGAATGCAGCGCAGCATTTCATCATGATTCTTGCACATCTCCACCACATCGTCAAAGGAGCGGGACTGGATATAGAGTTGCTTGCTAATCATATCCATTTTCTGCGTGGTATTGATAACCAAGTCGGAGTTAGCCATATCCATCAGATGCTCATAGCGGTTGGTACCGCCGTATCCAGCCTGACGGATGGCAGAAGGAATAGGGTCGGCCATGAAAATCACCCGGTACAGATTGTCATCACGCTGCTGTATGTCTTGCAGCACTCCCATAGCCTCGTCCAGCCGGCGGGAGAGGACGTTGTACTGCGCCTGCAGTTTGCTGTTCTCCTTTCGCAACTCCTTCTCCGACGGAGAGCCAAAGATAAGCAGCAATACGATGAAACTGCCCGCACCCAGCCCCATACCGATGAACAAACGGCGGAGAATGCTCAGCGCCCGCTGCCTCACGGTAGGATAAATACGGTCGTACGTCTGCGTCTGGGGATTATAAATGTAGTAAACTTTGCGCATCTTAGGAAATATTTCGCTTGTCAATGCGACAAAAGTAATAAAAACAAGCTATCTTTGCACAGTTTTTTCAAGAATATTAAGACTAAGTAGCAAGTAGTTAGTAGTAAGAAACGGGCAAAAAACGACAAGAGAAGGTAAATCAAATTAGAATCAGATAAATCAATAGAGAGTATGTTGACTGCAAACGAAATCAGAGACTCTTTCAAGAGTTTCTTCGAAAGTAAAGGCCACCAGATAGTGCCTTCGGCCCCGATGGTGATTAAGGATGACCCCACGTTGATGTTCACCAATGCGGGAATGAACCAGTTTAAAGATATCATTTTGGGCAACCACCCGGCGAAATACAAAAGAGTTGCTGACTCGCAGAAATGCCTTCGCGTAAGCGGAAAGCACAACGACCTGGAGGAAGTGGGTCACGATACCTACCACCACACCATGTTCGAGATGCTGGGCAACTGGTCGTTTGGCGACTACTTCAAGAAGGAAGCCATCTCCTGGGCATGGGAGTATCTGGTGGATGTATTGAAACTCGACCCCAAAGACCTCTACGCCACCGTATTCGAAGGTAGCGCCGAAGAAGGACTGGAACGCGACAACGAAGCCGCTTCTTACTGGGAGCAGTTCTTGCCGAAAGACCACATTCTGAATGGCAACAAACACGACAACTTCTGGGAAATGGGTGATACGGGACCGTGCGGTCCGTGTTCGGAAATCCATGTGGACTCCCGTTCGGAAGAAGAGAAGGCCAAAGTACCCGGCAGCCAGCTGGTGAACAAAGACCACCCGCAGGTGATTGAAATCTGGAACCTCGTGTTCATGCAGTTCAACCGCAAGGCGGACGGCAGCCTGGAAGGACTTCCCGCCAAGGTTATCGACACCGGCATGGGCTTCGAGCGACTGGTGCGCACACTGCAAGGAAAGACCTCCAACTACGACACCGACGTATTCCAACCGATACTGAAAGCCATCGGAGACATGGCAGGCAAGAAGTATGGCGAAGATGAGAGGTATCCGCCTGCTGGAAAAGACCATGGCAGACGCCAAAGCCGCCGGCAAGAACGAAATCAGCGGAAAGGATGCCTTTACCTTATATGATACCTTCGGTTTCCCGCTCGACTTGACGGAACTGATTCTCCGCGAAAACGGCATGACTGCCGACATCAAGGAGTTTGACGCCGAAATGCAGCAGCAGAAACAGCGTGCCCGCAATGCCGCCGCCATAGAGACTGGTGACTGGATTACGCTAAAGGAGGGTACTACCGAATTCGTAGGATATGACTATACGGAATACGAAACATCCATTCTGCGCTACCGCCAAGTGAAGCAGAAGAACCAAACCTTGTATCAGATTGTACTGGACAAGACTCCGTTCTATGCCGAAAGCGGCGGTCAGGTAGGTGACACCGGTGTATTGGTGAACGAGTTTGAAACCATCGAAGTGGTAGACACCAAGAAGGAGAACAACCTGCCTATCCACATCACCAAGAAGCTGCCCGAACACATGGAAGCTCCGATGATGGCATGCGTGGATACCGACAAGCGTGCCGCTTGTGCCGCCAACCACTCTGCCACCCACTTGCTGGATGCTGCGCTGCGCGAAGTATTGGGCGAGCATGTAGAGCAGAAGGGCTCTTTGGTTACACCGGACTCCCTGCGTTTCGACTTCTCACACTTCCAGAAGGTGACGGACGAGGAAATCCGCAAGGTGGAACACATCGTTAATGCAAAGATTCGCGCCAACATACCTTTGAAGGAATACCGCAACATTCCTATCGAAGAAGCCAAAGAACTGGGCGCCATCGCTCTGTTCGGCGAGAAGTACGGCGACCATGTACGCGTTATCCAGTTCGGTTCTTCCGTAGAATTCTGTGGCGGTACGCACGTGGCTGCAACCGGAAACATCGGTATGGTGAAGATTATCTCCGAAAGCTCCGTGGCTGCCGGTGTGCGCCGTATCGAAGCCTACACGGGTGCACGCGTGGAGGAACTGATGAACACCATCGAGGACACGCTGCACGACTTGAAGGCGCTCTTCAACAACGCACCCGACCTTGCCGGAACCATCCGTAAGTATATTGACGAAAACGCCGGACTGAAGAAGCAGGTAGAGGACTTCATGAAAGAGAAAGAAGCACAGCTGAAAGAAAGACTGCTGAAGAACGTGCAGGAAGTCAATGGCGTTAAAGTCATCAAGTTCTGTGCTCCCCTGTCGGCAGAAACAGTGAAGAACATCGCCTTCCAGTTGCGTGGCCAGATTACGGAAAACCTGTTCTTCGTAGCGGGAACAGAAGCCGAAGGCAAGCCGATGCTGACCGTCATGCTGAGCGACAACCTCGTGGCAGGCGGACTGAAAGCCGGTAACCTGGTGAAAGAAGCTGCCAAACTTATCCAAGGCGGTGGCGGTGGCCAGCCCCACTTTGCAACTGCCGGCGGTAAGAATGCTGACGGACTGAACGCTGCCATTGACAAAGTTTTGGAATTGGCAGGATTATAATTGAAAATAATTGGCGAAACACTTGACATCGCCTCTGTGATGTTGTATATTTGTAATGTCATTTTTTAGATATTTCAAAATTAAACTACCGGGAAAGGAGGAGCATTGCTTCTCCTTTTCTTTTTATCCTCCACGGTATTCCATTTGAAATGCCACATGCCGGCTCCCCAAACTCCACACCTTACCATCCTAAATGCCACACCTTAGCAAGTGAAATGGCTGGCATTTACCCTCCAAAGCCCTGGGGTTTCCGTGAAAAGCCCTAAGGTTTGGGACAGTGAAGTGGAGGGAACGGATGATTAGTCCAGAACAAACACATTTCCCGAGACCGTCCGCGTAAAGAGCCTCTTCTCTCCATTATAAGTAAACTGCCACAATGCATATGTATCTCCGTTCTCATCTTCCACTGGAACTGTCTCGTATATCCCCATTAGCGGCTCCTCCTCTTTTCCCGTCGGATAGATTTCCAATACACCTTTCCACATACTATTGGAGAAATCTTCGGGCACCAGCACATAATACCCGCCATCCTTCACCCAAGGACGCTCGGCAAGTGCCTTAGAAACATCACCCAGCAGTTCCGTCGGTGCACCACTACTGATACCATACTCGAAGCCCATTTTCGTCAACGTATATTGCCTACGACCTTTCACCGTGATGCGCAGTTGTGTTTCCTCACCGGAACCATCCATCACCTTCACAATCGTCTCCCCCTCTGCCAGCGGATGAATCTTGATACGCTGATACCCGTTGACATCATCGGTAAAAGTCACGGAAGCCACCGACTCGTGCTCGTTAATCACATTATAGGAACCGTCGCCGCCGTCAATGCCCAGCACTGTATCTTCGTTTGTTTCAGAAAGATAATAAGAAAGATTGGACACCAGATTGTCACATGTCCCAATCTGGTAGATAGGCTCCACACCTTCGAAAAGTACCATGCTTCGGTAATCGTCCTCGCAACCGGAAGCGGTAAACAGCAGTGCTATCAAGGCAAAGAGAGAGTATAGCTTCTTCATACTTGTTCAGTTATAGTTGTTCTATCTACAAAAATACAAAAAATGCCGGAATACTGCATCGGTGCCCCTCTCTTTTTCAAACTATTTGTTCTTCCGGATAGTTCACCAAGTAGAGCGTTCCCGTGGCACGGGTAAAGGCGGTGTAGAGCCAACGGAAATAATCGGGTGTCAGGTATTCATCCGTCATATACCCCTGGTCCAGAAAGACATTCTTCCATTGCCCGCCCTGCGCCTTGTGGCAAGTCACGGCATAGGCATACTTCACTTGCAAGGCGTTGTAGTACGGGTCTGCCTTCATCTTCTTCATCCGCTCGCGCTTCACGGTGATGTCGGCATAATCTTCGAGGACGGAGTAGAAAAGCCGGTCGTTTTCTGCCTTGGGCAGCGCAGGCGAGTCGGTATGCAGCGTATCGAGCAGCATGTTTCTATCAGCTCATTTCCGGGCAGAACTTTAATGTCGGCAAACCCCGAAACCTTTATCTTCGGCAGGCTGTAGCAATCGTCTTCCGCTATCAACTGCCTCAGGCGGGTGGCATTCCACAAAATGCCCGACTGTTGCTCCTGACGCACCACCTGCGTCAAGTCCACCTCCACCACTTCCAGCCCGTAGCCTTTCAAGGCATCGGCAAAGAGGGCAGGGCTCTGCTCCTCCCCCACCGGCGGCAGCTGTGCCGTATCGCCCATCAGCAGCAGGCGGCATCCCTGGCCGGAATAGACAAACTGCACCAGGTCGTCCAGCAACCTGCCCGTGCCGAACATGGAACCGGACAGTCCCTCATTGGAAATCATTGAGGCCTCATCCACTATATATAAAGTGTGAGTTGTCAAATTATCGTTCACAGAAAAATTGCTCAGCTCATTGGAGAAAGATTGCTGTCTATAAATTTTTTTATGAATTGTAAACGCCGGATGCCCCGCATACGCCGAGAAAACTTTTGCCGCCCGTCCGGTCGGTGCCAGCAATACCGACTTTTGTTGCAACTTATCCAACGTCCGCACCAAGGCACCGACCAACGATGTTTTACCCGTCCCCGCATAACCACGAAGCATAAAAACCACCTCGCTACGGGGTGACAGAAGGAACTCCGATAAAGATTTTACAGCAATTTCTTGCTCAGGAGTTGGTTGGTAAGGAAAATTTTCCTTAATTTGCCTTTCTAAATAGTTATTTATCATTTTTGTAACAGAAAAAAGTAAAGGGAACTATCGTTTTTAAATTAATTTCTTTTATTTTTGCGGTGCGAATATAACAACTAAAAAACATATTTATCATGAAAACAGTATTTAATGTCATTTTAGGCTTATGTGCTTTGGTGCTAATTTATATTTGTTACACCAGCATTATGGGTCCTATCAACTTTGAAAAAGCAAAGAAGCACAGAGACGCAGCCGTCATTGCACGTCTGATTGACATCCGTAAAGCACAATTGGAATATCGTACTTTACATGACCAGCAATATACTGCAAGCTTCGACTCTCTGATTGACTTTGTTAAAAACCAGAAACTTCCGTTCATCTTCAAGCAAGGAGAACTGAACGATAAGCAGCTGGAAGACGGTCTGACTGAAAAGAAAGCCATCAACATCATCAATAAGGCAAAGAAGACAGGTAACTATGCTGACGTCAAGAAATGGGGATTGGAAAACTTCAAGCGTGACACTATGTGGGTAGCCGTATTGGATACTATCTTCCCGAAAGGCTTCAACCCCGATTCTATGAGATATGTTCCCTTCGGAAACGGTGCACAGTTCGAAATGGCCATCAAGAACGATACAGCTAAATCCGGTGCTCCTTTCTGTCTGCTCGAAGTGAAGACTCCGTACGAAGTTTATTTGAACGGTCTGGATGCACTGCTCCTTCCTTCGCGAACAGTATCCCGATGTCAAGTTCTATTCCCAAGCCAGCCCCTTCATTGAGTTCTTCTCCTCAAAGAGCCGCTTGGGCAACAACCGGAAGATGTATGCACACTTGCGAAAAGATGCCGTAGACGTATACGGCTACGAGCGCGGACGCCTCCTTCTTGCCAATTCCTTTGAATGCAGAAGCACACCCGACCGTGTCTACTACCTATTATATATATGGAAACAACTCGGCTTCGAGCAGGAACGCGATGAGCTGCACCTGACCGGTGACCTAAACGACAAAGAACTGCTACTGCCCGAACTGCGAAAATTCATCCGGCAGGTATTCATCATGAATCCCGCCACTAATCTTGACCTGCAAGCCATAACCCTATGCGAGTAATCAGCGGAATATACAAAAGAAGACGTTTCGACGTGCCCCACTCCTTCAAGGCACGCCCCACCACAGACTTTGCCAAAGAGAATCTGTTCAATGTGCTCTCCAACTACATGGACTTTGAGGACGGCATCCGTGCCCTCGACCTATTTGCCGGTACGGGCAGCATCAGCATCGAGCTTGTGTCCAGAGGCTGCGACCAAGTAATCAGCGTGGAAAAAGACCGCGACCACTATGCCTTCATCTGCAAAATTATGCAGGAATTAAAGACGGACAAGTGCCTACCCATACGCGGTGACGTATTCAAATACCTCAAAAGCGGACGCGAGCAGTTCGACTTTATCTTTGCCGACCCTCCCTACGAGCTTGCCGGGCTGGAAACCTTGCCCGATCTCATCTTCGAGAACAACTTGCTGAAAGAAGACGGACTCTTCGTCTTGGAACACGGGAAGAAAAACAGTTTCGAGGAACATCCGCACTTTGTGGAGAGAAGGGTATACGGGAGCGTGAACTTCACGATATTTAAATGATGAATGAAGAATGGTACGATATGAATACACTTCAAGAAATTCTTCATTCATCATTCTTCATTATAACAGCGGCGCCATCAGCCGCACCACACTCTCTGCAGCCTTACGATACCAGGGGCGCTTCACCCAGTTCTTCAGGAATACTTGTACGCAGTCGCGCTGGTCTTGAAGGAAGATTTCGCGCATCTGAAGCGCTGTTTCTGTGTCATAGATGAAGGCATTCACCTCAAAGTTATGTTCAAAACTGCGGAAATCCACATTCGTAGAGCCTACCGTGGACAACTCATCATCCGAAACCATCAGTTTGGAGTGCAAGAAGCCTTTCTTATAGAAATAGACCTTGACTCCCGAATAGAGCACATCTGCCAGATAAGAGCAGGAACCCAGATGCGTCAAGCGGTTATCAGCACGCATGGGCAACATCAGACGCACATCGACACCTGACAAGGCGGCTGTCTGCATAGCAACAAGTACGGCTTCGGTGGGCAGGAAGTAGGGAGTCTGGATATAGAAATATTTCTTTGCGCTGGAAATGGATATGACAAGTCCCTGCATAATGTCTTTCCATGGGCCTACGGGCTCACTCGTTACAATCTGCGCCAAGGAAGTACCGCAGTTTTCTATTTTCGGGAAATAGCGGGTAGACGTAATCAGTGTACGGTCCACAAAGTACCAATCGAGTAGGAAGGCGGTCTGCAATCCGTGAACAGCCTTGCCCTCCAGCAGCAGATGTGTGTCCCGCCAGATGCCCCATGAGAATCCGCGCATATAGCGTTCGGCAAGATTCATACCCCCCACAAAGCCGATGCGCCCGTCAATGACAACTATTTTCCGATGATTACGATAGTTCACCTTACTGGTGAAAAGCGGAAAACGTACCTTCAGAAAGCTGCGTACCTCGATACCGGCCTCGCGCATCTCTTCAAAAAAACGGTTGGGAACATGCCAGCAACCCACATCATCATAAATCACACGTACCTCTACCCCGGCACGCGCCTTTTCCATCAGGACATCACGCACCAAGCGCCCAATGGCATCGTCCTCAAAGATATAGAATTCCATGTGGATATGCTTCGTTGCTTTCCCCAGTTCGCGCAGCAGGGATTGCAGCATGGAGAGCCCCAGGGTATAGGCTTCCACCCGGTTTCCATCGAAGGGGAAAGCCTGGTTGGTATTACGGAACAAGGATATGAGACGACTGTAATTGATGGGAAGCGCACATGAGTCCTGCGCCAGATATTCCGCCATAGGTTTCTTCAACAAGCGGCTGTAACTCTTCTTCCCTATCATGCGCACACGGCGCTGACGATGACGCAGATTTTTAATATTCTTATCTGCGTCATCCGCGTCTGAAAAATAATCAAAAAGAAACCTGCCACAGAATTGAGAGTGCATCAGAATGACAAGCTGATTAGGGGGGTGATCCCCTCCGCTTTAGAACGGCCTGCGTCCTCCGAAACCGCCAGGACCATGCCCCGGACCGAAGCCCGGACCGCCGAAGCCGCGTCTGCCCTGCATCTTATCGCGGGCGGCCTTGCTGCCGAAAATATTCAGACGATAGATGAAGTGAAGCATGCAATAGCTGTTCACGCCGTTATATTCGTACACCGAGCGGCCGCTTGCAGTCAGCGAACGGCTGATGTTACTCTGCTTCTTCAGAATGTCGTACATCTCGAAGCTGACGGTGGCATTCCCTTTCAGGAAAGTCTGCGACAACTGTGCATTCCAGATAAGCTCGTTACGGTTCATACTGCTGTCCGTATATCCTCGACGGCTCTGGTTGGCAATGTTGGTAGAGAGCGTCATGTTCCACGGCATGGAAATCTGCGTATTGGCACCGTAGGAGAAGGTATAGGGCTCCTGATTATTGTCAGGCGTCAGTTTATCCTTCTCTATTGAATAGGAGATGCTTCCGTTCAAGCCGAATTCAAACCAGTCATTACGATAGGCGGCATTCAGACGTTCGCCCAGCGTCAGGTTGGTGGTTGTATTCTTCCGTTCCACGGCATCTGCTCCCTTACCGGACGTCAGATAAGCCACATTGTTCTGATAGTTGGCATTGGAGAAGGAGTTGATGGTATACTTCTTATTGGGCAGTGCCGTATTGAAGCCAAACATGCCGAACGCATTCCAATTACCGTTGATATTCTTCGGAGTTGTAGTCCATCCACCAGTCTCCGAATTGTACACACGGCTATTGCTGATGCTATTCTGCGTTGCCGAGAAGTTGACGTGCGACATAATACCGCGCTGCTTTTCGGCATTATACGTATTATAGAAGAATCGCATGTTGTGCGTGAAGGAAGGCTTCAAGCCCGGATTACCGATACGTACATTCTGCGGATTGGAGTTGTCCACAATCGGCAACAGATTCTCCATACTCGGTTGGCTGCTACGCCCGCGGTATGTCATACGCAGCTGGCTCACCTTGGAGAAACGGATGCGCAAGTCCAGGTTCGGAGCGAAGTTGAACACATTGCGGGTGGTATCAATCATATAGTCGCCGCGCTTATAGGACAATACAGAATGCTGCGGCTGGAACGACATACCTGCGCTCAACTGATACTTCTCGCGGATAAAGCGCAAAGACACGGATGCATCGTGGTTGTAGTAGCGGTATTCCGCATACTTACCCAGACTATCCACCGCATGCTCTTCATATCCCGTGGGAAGCTGGGTTGACAATCCCCAATCCGGAAAGCCCTGCAAATCATACGTCGTCTTGTCGCTCTCGCTATACTTGTACTGGAACTGATAGCTGAATTGCAAGAAAGTGGCGCGGGCTATCGGTTCGCTGTAAGTCAGCTGTGCACTGTAATTGTAGTTCTTGGTAGGAGTAGTGATGTACTGGTTACGAACCAAGATGGAGTCTCCTCCCAAAGCATTCAGTAACTGGAAGTAATGTGTTTCCGACTCCGTATACTGGTTGTTGTCATTATTGGTATAACCGAATCTTCCACGGAACGTGACATTGCGTCCTTTGTCATTCAGCTTTCTGTTCAACTGCAAGGTTGCATCCGTAGACACACTCTTGTTGTCGCTCAGCGAACCGCTGTTGATAGCATTTATACGGATACTCCTCAACGGGTCATCGTCCGGATTAAGAATCTTCTCCAGATTCAGCCAGTTATTGGGGTCACTCACCAGACTGTAAGGGTCGGAACTGAACGTACCGCTCTCAGAATTGGAGAGATTGTCCGTTTTGCCGTACGAGAAGTTGGGACGGAAAATGATATTCGTCATCGAGTCCGGCTTCCACTCCATACGGAAATCGGCATTGAAATTCTTGGCTTTGTTACGTTGCCTGCTGTTCGAGTTGGAGTAAGAGTTGCCGTCCGGCAGAAAGTCCTCGGTAGAACCGATACTTGCAATATCCCCATCCTGATAGTTGTAGCGTGCACTACCGCCCAGTTCCAGCTTATCGGTTTGGGTAGCGAAATTCACACCCAGCATTTTCGTTGCAGTAAGTCCGTTGTTCCTGCGCCAGCGCGGAGGACCGCCACCGCCCGAAAAGCCCTGGTCGTTCACGTTATTGGCAGAACCCACTACCGACACCTGGGTTTTGTCCACGAAGCGGTTCAGCATAAAGCGGCCCATATAGCGGTCTTCCGTCCCTCCGGCCACGTCGGCATTACCGAACCAACCCTGGTTCATGCCTTTCTTTACGGTCAGGTCGAGCACCGTCTCCTCCTCACCGTCGTCAATACCGGTGATACGTGCCAAATCGGACTTCTTATCGTAGGTTTTCAGCTTCTCTATCATATCTACCGGCAGGTTCTTCAAACCGGTCTTTACGTCTCCACCGAAGAACTCCTTGCCGTCGACCATAATCTTCGACAAGTCCTTACCGTTGATTTTCACATTACCCTCGTCGTCAATCTCCGCACCGGGCAGCTTCTTCACCAACTCCTCGAGCATGGCTCCCTCGGGGGTACGATAGGCAGATGAAGTATATACCAGTGTATCTTCCACCACCTGCACTTGCGGCGCTTCTGCCGTAACCACAGCCTCGGCCAGCATCACCGCATCCGTTTCCAGTGTCAGTGTACCCACGTTCTTGGCAGTTGTCGTAGCATAAAGGTGTAAAGGGATGTACTGGCTCTTGAATCCGATGTAGGAAACCTTCAGCACGTATTTACCCGCACTGACTTTGGGAAGAGTGAAATAACCTTGTGCCGTAGTGGCCGTACCCGATGCCTGAACACTGTCTGGCAACAAAAGCAACTGCACGGTAGCTTGTATCGCAGGCTCCTTGGTGTCCTCCACGACACGGCCCGATACCGTAATGTTTTTGGTCTGTGAAAATGCAGACAGCGTTGTTACCAACAGCAACGCCATCCCCGTGATAATTTTCTTCATGTGTCTATTCTTTGTCTATTCTAAATGAACAATGCCTTTTATTCACTGTTTCATTTGACAGACTTCCGGGCAAAAGGTTTAATGCCCCACATGACGATTTGCTTTATTTATCGACTATTCCGCTTAAATAATCTATCAACTGTCGCTTTCTTTATACCAAATTCCAAGCAAAGCACATTCAATATAAGAAATATGAGAAAAGAGGAACAACGCCAGAGCTATGATGAAATAACCCAGCGGACGGCAATAAACGGGAAGTAATGCTCTCATTTCTATCAATCAATTACAAATTACAAATAGCAGGAGACAGATGACGGAAACGCCTTGCCACCCATAGAATTTCACGGGACAAAGATAACGTTTTATTGCCAAAAGAGCTATCTTTGTGCCACAATATAATGAAGAAGGCCCCCTTTCCTTCATAATCCGTAACATCAGTAATTGGTAATTCGTAATTTGTAATTAACAAGATGAGTAAACAAGAAGTAATCCTTTGCGAAGGACTGGCAAACAGCCTGACGCATGCCATAGAGAAGTGTCCCCATGACAAGCTTTTCATCCTTACCGACGAGCATACCCACCGCCTCTGCCGCCCGCATCTGAACGGTATCCCCACCCTGGAAGAAGCGGAAGAGATTATTATCGGGGCAGAAGATGTGCACAAGAATCTGGAAACGCTGGCTGCCGTATGGCAAGCCCTGAGCGAGAAAGGGGCCAGCCGCCACTCCCTGCTCATCAATCTGGGCGGTGGCATGGTGACCGACCTTGGCGGTTTTGCCGCTTCCACCTTCAAGCGGGGCATCGCCTACATCAACGTTCCCACTACGCTACTCGCCATGGTCGACGCTTCCGTGGGAGGCAAGACGGGCATCAACTTCAACGGTCTGAAGAATGAAATCGGTGTTTTTGCTCCTGCCGCCTGCGTGCTGCTGGAAACCGAATTCCTGCGCAGCCTCGATGCCCATAACTTCTTCTCCGGCTATGCGGAGATGTTGAAGCACGGCCTCATCAGTACCCCGGAACATCTGGCAGAACTGCTGTCATTCGATACGGAAAAGATAGATTATGCCTTACTGAAGTCCATGGTAGGACGTTCCGTGCAGGTAAAGGAACACAGAATTATGGCAGCTTCACCTTCAACTGCAAACAGTACCACCAGCTGTACGAACTGATGAAGCATGACAAGAAGAATACTGCCGGAGTCATCAACTTCACCCTATTGAAAGAAGTGGGTGACATCTGTCTCAACCAGACGGCAGACAAGGAGACTATCTTCGAAATGTTCGACTTTTATAGGGAGTGCATGGGGGTATAACGCTCCCGCTCCCTCTTCGGCAGGCTCTCCACAACCAGCCGATAGGAGCGTGCCACCAGTTCTCGGATAATGCTGTCCGGTACATCCTGATTAAAATACACACTGTTCCAATACTTCTTGTTCATGTGCCACCCCGGCTTCACCCCCTCGTACCTTGCCCGCAGCTCCGTTGATTCCTCCGGGCGGCACTTGATGCAGCAGAACGCAACATATCGTGAGGGAAATATCGGCTAAGCGGATAACGGTAGAAATCCATCCCGCTGTTCAGCCTCGCCACCAGCGACTTATCCGGACGAAAATAGACACGGGATAAGCGTACCTTGCCCGGCATCACATCGTCGGGATGCTCAAACCCGTCACTCGTCACCGCCACATGGAAGGAACCCAGCCCCTTAATGGTCACCGACTCTCCCTCCATCAGCGCTTCCTCTATAAACTTCGGCAAATCTATCAATACACTCTGCACGTCTCCCGAACTCATCCCTTTTCTGGATGCCATACGCTGCGCCAGCAGCTCTGCCGTCACACCTCCACGCCGCTGTAACACACGCTGCACAGCATAATAGAGTTGCTTCACCCCTTCTGCCGTGCGGAAAACCTTCTTTCGAACCAAATAGACTATACTCATACTCTTTTCACAATGAACATAATGTTTCTTACTGCAACCAGACTGCTGACACCCCACCCGAAGGTTACTTCCCCTAAACAGAAAGCCAGTTTCCATACGGCCGGACAGCTATTCCCCAACATGCACGAGATGCACATCTCATGCAGTTCGAGACATACATCTCAACACACGCGAGATGTGCATCTCATACAGCAAAGGTAATCATATTCCACCTGATATACAAATATCTTTCATGTATCGGGGAATAATATTCCGCACCAGCTTACTCCGGCTCTTATCATTAATTAACAATGCTGCATGCAGGGTTTTCGCAAATATGCTATTTCTATAAAAGCAAG
>PPYF01387849.1_pt1 | contig 20696 bp, 22 predicted proteins | sample 1559871 | NCBI WGS metagenome assembly PPYF01 (sample SAMN08240021, study PRJNA423297) | Human gut metagenome, whole genome shotgun sequencing project. | reverse complement strand
CTATTGCCACTGCTGAAAAACTCCAGGAAAGAAAAAGCAGAGAAGAATGTCCTTATTCAAGTACGCGCCAACCAGAGTCTGAATGTAAAATTCATAAAGAAGACTACATATTTTGCACCTCCCCCTCTACCGCACATACACACTTGATAATTATTATTTGAAAAAAGTTCTATAATAATTTGGTTTATATTATAAACTATATTACATTTGTAAAGTATTTAAGTAAAATAAACTTTTGTCATTCAACCTATAAAACATCATAACAATGAAAACAAACACAATATTTTACAAGAAGCGTGCCACTATCCTGGCATGTGCCACACTAGCTATTCCGAGATTTGCTACTGAAAGTATAGCACAGACCACTAACTTTATATCACCATAAGTAAGAAATAAAGCCTATGAAAACAAACCAAAACAACGAAAAGACAGTTCCAACCCAGGAACAAATCGAAGCAGCATGCCGGCAAAGTGCCCGTCATTTTTGGAATTGGCTCACTTGGTCATTAGTCTATTATGTGGTAATAAACCTGTTTCTTATAGCTATAAACTGGTTTACCAGTCCACACTACTGGTGGGTACTATGGGTGATAGCAGGCTGGGGAATCAGCTTGCTGATGACAGCCATAGAAAAAAGCATCAAATATTAATCAATCACAAACTAAAAAGAAAAAACAGTATGGAAGAAAGAAAATTGAATGAGAAAGAGAGTTTGGAACTCATCGCTCAAATGATTCAGAATACAAAAAACAGGCTAGAAACCAATTGTGGCATGCCATTCCTCTTTTGGGGATATACCACCCTCTTTGTCAGCCTGCTGGTCTGGTTTCTGGTAGTAACTACCGGGAATTATTATTGGCAATACCTATGGTTCTTACTCCCTATCATCGCAGGAACAGGAACTTACCTCTCTACACGTAATCAGCAGCCGGGTATCAAGACTCATTTGGACAAAGTAATCAATTATATTTGGTTGGTATTCGGCATAACCGGCTTTCTGATATCCATGCTCGCCATGTTTTTCTGGCAACTTCCCATCCTGTTCATAATCCTTCTGCTGATGGGCATGGGGACTACACTAACAGGACTGGTGGTAGGTTATAAAACTGTCACTATTTGCGGCACACTGGGAGCGTTAAGCTCCATCGGATGCCTTTTTTATCCAGGTCCAAACCAGATATTAATCTTCGCTCCTGTCTTTATTTTCATGATGGTTATTCCGGGACATGTATTGAATCATGCTGCCCGTAAACAAAAAAAATCGTAACTTTGCGCCTATGTTCAAAGAATTGAATCCATTACTACATTCCGAACTGAGACTTGCCGTGATGTCCATACTGGTTTCAGTGGAAGAGGCCGAGTTCAGCTATCTAATACATAACAGATCATATCATTATTTGTCACATCCACAAACCTGTTTGAATAAATACTGTTTAACATCTTGATTGACAAGTATTCTGGAACTTACCATCCCAAGATGATTATATGGGATAACTTTCTATTATCCCATATAATTTTTTAGAATAAACACCATAATAAAAGGTTTTGTAAATTTGTACCCGGAAGAGAGAACATCCTCTCCCACAAAAGTGTTTATATTATACAAACTTTAAATAATAGAATTATGGAATTTGTAACGAATGAAAAGCTGACAATCGTAGGCGCTGCCGGAATGATTGGATCGAACATGGCTCAAACTGCTATCATGATGGGTCTTACTCCCAATATTTGTTTGTATGACCCATACGCTCCCGGCCTGGAAGGTGTGGCAGAAGAACTATACCATTGCGGTTTCGAAGGCATGAACATCACATTCACTTCCGATATCAAGGAAGCTTTGACCGATGCTAAATATATTGTAAACTCAGGTGGTGCGGCACGTAAAGCCGGCATGACCCGTGAAGACTTGCTGAAAGGAAACGCAGCCATCGCTGAAGAATTCGGAAAAAATGTAAAGGCCTACTGTCCGGACGTAAAACATATCGTGGTTATTTTCAATCCGGCTGATATCACCGGTCTGATCACCTTATTATATTCAGGTTTGAAACCATCACAAGTTACAACCCTTGCCGCTCTTGACTCTACACGCTTGCGCAGCGAATTGTCCAAGCATTTCGGCATCGCTATGGATAACGTAGAAAACTGCCGCACATATGGCGGTCATGGTGAGCAGATGGCTGTTTATGCTTCTACCGCTAAAGTAAACGGAAAAGCATTACTTGATATCATCGGCACTGATGCTTTGACAAAAGAACAATGGACCGAAATACAACAAAAAGTAACTAAAGGCGGTGCAAACATCATCAACCTGCGCGGCCGCTCTTCTTTCCAAAGCCCGTCCTATGTTTCTATCGAAATGATTGCCGCCGCTATGGGAGGAAAACCATTCCGCTGGCCTGCAGGAACTTACGTATCCAATGGTAAGTTCGACCATATCATGATGGCCTGGGAAACTTCCATCACCAAGGATGGCTGCCACTTAAAAGAAGTGAAAGGCACGCCCGAAGAAGAAGCCGCATTAGAAAAAAGTTATGCACATCTTTGTGCTTTGCGTGATGAAGTGATTGCTATGGGAGTACTTCCTCCAGTTTCCGAATGGAACAAACTGAATCCTTATATTAAATAATTCTGATTACAATATTCCGTTAAAAACATCGCCGGGTTCACCCTTGGCGATGTTTTTTTTGTATCTTCGCACTCGCAATGATAGACCAACCCACCATAGACCGGATACTGGATGCCGCACAAATTGTAGATGTGGTATCCGAGTTTGTCACTCTGCGGAAACGCGGTGTGAATTTTGTCGGACTTTGTCCATTCCATGATGACAAAACCCCTTCATTCTATGTATCACCGGCCAAAGGATTATGCAAATGCTTCGCCTGTGGCAAAGGTGGAAATGCTGTCCATTTCGTTATGGAACACGAGCAGATGACCTATCCCGAAGCACTACGCTGGCTGGCAAAGAAATACAATATAGAAATAAAGGAACGCGAATTGACCGATGAGGAGAAACAAGTACAAAATATACGGGAAAGTCTCTTTGTTGTCAATGAGTTTGCCCGCGATTATTTTCAAAATATCCTCTACAATCACGCTGACGGAAAAGCCATTGCCATGTCTTATTTCCGCCAACGGGGCATCCGTGACGATATTGTCAAGAAATTCCAATTGGGATACAGCACTACCGCTCCTGACGCATTGGCACAAGAAGCCATGCGAAAAGGATATAAAAAAGAATTTTTGCTCAAGACCGGACTATGCTACGAAAAAGAAGATGGCAGTTTACGCGACCGTTTTTGGGGACGTGTGATATTTCCATGGTTTAACATCAGCGGAAAAGTGCTTGGCTTCGGCGGACGTGTACTGGACAGCCGTACCAAGGGAGTAAACCAAAAATACGTCAATTCGCCCGAATCCGAAATCTTCAGTAAACGAAAAGAACTATATGGCATTTATCAGGCTAAAGCTGCCATTGTAAAAGCCGACTGTGTTTACATGGTAGAAGGATACACCGATGTAATTGCCATGCACCAGTGCGGGCTGGAGAATGTGGTGGCCAACTCGGGTACAGCATTGAGCGAACAACAAATCCGGTTGCTACACCGCTTCACCTCCAATATCACCTTATTATATGATGGTGACGAAGCCGGTATAAAAGCAAGTATCCGAGGCATCGATATGTTACTTGCAGAAGGCATGAATATCAAAGTGCTGCTTCTGCCTGACGGAGATGATCCCGATAGTTTTTCCAGAAAACACAATGCCACGGAATTCAGAAAATACATTGATGATCACGAAGAGAACTTTATCCGTTTCAAGACCAACCTTTTACTAAAAGACGCACAAAGGGACCCCATCAAACGGGCCGGATTGATATCGGACATGGCACGAAGTATCGGACTGATTCCGGATAAAGTAATTCGATATACCTGCTTGACAGAATGTGCTACCCTCTTGAACGTAAACGAGCAAATTATTTTAGACGAGATCAAAAAGCATCTGCTTCAACGGGATGATAACTATCTGGAACAAATCAAGAAAGAAAAAGACGCATCCGCCACTACCGGCTCTCTGCCTCCAGCGGATACTCCTTTTCCTGCCGGCAGCATACCTCCTGCCGATATGCCCCCCCTAGGCGTGGATGATAATGTTCCCCCTCCGTTTCCTCCTGCAGAAGCAGAAGCGGGATATCAATCGTATATTCCCCAAGAAGGACGGGAAAAGTACGTTTTTTATGTAAAAGAGCAGTTACTGCTTCAAACTTTGATACGCCACGGAGAGAAAGTCATGTGCTATGTAGAAACGGAAGAAAATACGGAAACTCCTCTTACTGTGATAGAATATATTTCTATGGATTTGAAACAGGATGAATTACAGTTCCATAATCCGTTGCACCGGAAAATACTGGCAGAAGCAGAAGCTCATCTGCATGACCCCAACTTCACGGCAGAGCGTTATTTTCTGGCTCATCCCGATCCTACAATCAGCAAACTGGCGGCAGATATGATAAATGATCGTTACCAACTGAGTAAAAGCAATTCACAAGCGATGGTTAAAGATGAAGAACGCTTACACGAATTGGTACCGCACCAACTTATCGACTTCAAACTTGCCATATTAGAAGAGGATATGAAATATACGCTGCAAGCATTGAACAAACCTGAAGTAGTAGCCAATGCCGATAAATGCCTTGAAGTTATGGCCCACTTTAAAGAATTAAGTGAATTACAAAAAATTATGGCCAAGCGTGCCGGCGACCGGGTAGTACTAAAATAAAGGCATAACTCCTTATCGGTTATGCCGTATCAAATTCATAAATTCCTCACGTGTTTTAGCCTGGTTAAACGCACCAGTGAAATCAGAAGTAGTAGTAATGGCATTTTGTTTCTCCACCCCGCGCATCTGCATGCACATGTGCTTGGCTTCGACCACTACCATCACTCCCAGCGGATTCAAGGTTTCCTGAATACATTCTTTTATTTGCAGTGTCATACGTTCCTGTACCTGCAACCGATGAGAAAACACATCCACTACCCGGGCAATCTTACTCAAACCGGTGATATAACCATTGGGAATATAAGCAACATGTGCCTTTCCATAAAACGGAAGCATATGGTGTTCGCACAAAGAGAAGAAATCAATATCTTTCACGATAACCATCTGACTATACTCTTCTTTGAATTTAGCTCCCAACAAAATGGCATGCGGATCTTGTTCATAACCGCGTGTCAATGTCAGCATAGCTTTGGCTACGCGCTCAGGAGTTTTCAGCAATCCTTCTCTTTCTACATCTTCACCCAATAGGGATAAAATACTCTGATAATGGCCTTTCAACTGTTCAATTTTCTCTGCTGACCATTCGGGATGCAATAGTTCTTCCATGTTATTAGTCCAGGGGAATATTAATTTGTTCACGAACAATAGATACTTCTTTAAAAACACCGGTAGCCTTCAGACGGCGCATGGCGGCATCCGCTTCCTCAATACTGCGGAAATCACCTACACGACACAGCCAACGAGGAGGCTGGAAATAGGCATAGACAGGCATATCGGGAAACTCCTCTTTCACCTTGGCAGCCACATTATTAGCTTCATTACGAGCCACCCGCGAATTGTTTCCTGCATAGACCTGAACCCGATACCCTCTGGCTTTCAACATTTTCTGCTCACCTCCCGTAACATTCCCTGTATAGATACTACCAATCAAGCCTGTTATTTTAGGATCTTGACGGATGGTTACAGTACCTTCTCCGGCACGGTTACGCTGCAAGCTTTCTACTATGTTCTGCTGTGCCAAAGCGGAAAGTCCGAGACTCAAAAAGAGTAGGATAAAAATGTATCTCATGTCGTTTTATGAATTTAAGTAAATCATCACAGATTACTCAGATTTCCACAGACGATTTTATGATTCTTTATCTGTGTAAGCTTGAGTAATCTGTGATGAAATTAATTATTTGAATGCATCGATAATGCCTTTGAAGTCAACAACTTTCAAAGCAGCACCACCAATCAAGCCACCGTCTACGTCAGGGTTAGCAAACAATTCTTTAGCATTAGAAGGCTTGCAGCTTCCACCATAAAGGATTGAAGTATTATCAGCAACTTCTTTACCATACTTGTCGGCAATCAAAGAACGGATAAACGCGTGGATTTCCTGAGCCTGTTCAGCAGTAGCAGTCTTACCTGTACCAATAGCCCAAACCGGTTCGTAAGCCAAGATAATCTTACTAAAATCTTCGGCAGACAAAGAGAATACCGATGCCAACTGAGCAGCAACTACTTCATTTTGTTTGTTAGCTTCACGCTCTTCCAATACCTCACCGATGCAGAAGATAGGCTTCAAGTTATTAGCCAAAGCCAATTTAACTTTTTCTTCCAGGATTTCCACAGTTTCGTGATAGTAAGCACGACGTTCCGAGTGACCCAGAATTACATATTCAGCACCTGTAGAAGCTACCATTTCAGCAGAAACCTCACCGGTATATGCACCTGATACTTTATCTGCACAGTTTTCTGCACCTATACCAATTACAGCCTTGTCAACAATAGGAGTAACAGAAGCCAAGTGAATAAACGGAGTACAGATTACCACATCACAATTAGGTTTGTCAGCAGCCACACTCCACTTGTTTATAACCACTCCGTTCTTCAGCAACATCAGTCCGGGATTAGAGCGTATCATGGTTTTCAGTGTAATGTCATCCATCAGGCAGAAAGGATACTCGGCTCCCGTACGCTCCTGCCAGTCTTCAATATCACTATCGGGTGATGAGGTAAGACAATAGAATTGATATCCATGCTCCACACTATAATCATACAGTTCATTTATCAGGTCAATGGTACTATCATCCGCCTGGCTCAGCTGATGCGCCACCAACAGAAAGGTATAATTATCATCATCCAGTACTTCATCGGTTATATCTTCCCCGTCTTCTTGACGAATAATGGAAAAGTCATGAATAGGCGGTTCGTATCCTTGTTCCTTCACCATCGTTTTGGAATCCACAAAAGTCCATGTGCTATCGGGATAATTTTCTAATGTAAACTCTTTCTCCACTCCATCTTTTTGAAGAATAAAACGGGTCTCATAAACAGTAGGCTTCTCTCCTTCCGGAATTTCCATCCCTTTACGTATATCTGCCCCGATATGATAAGGGCGGAAATCAAAGACAGGCAACTCACGGTAACAATACAAAGTCATCCCCGAAATATAGAGAAACGTATACATAGCCACCAACCAATCGAAACGCTTGGTCACCAAAGGAGTTATACGGTTTCCCCATTTAAAAACGGACACCGCCGCTATCAACAAAAGTACATTCTTCCCAAAAGTTTCCCAATTAGTCAAAGTCACAGCATCACCGAAACATCCACAATCCGATATCGGATTGGAAAGAGCCAACCATAAGGTGAGCGGAGTCATCACCCCCATGATAAGCACAACAAACAAGGTGGTCATTCTCCTGCGGATACCAAACAAAAGATATACTCCTAAACAAAACTCGACCATTGCCTGTAATACAGACGCCAGAAACGGAAGAAAGGCAGGCACCGAAGCAGCCCAACCGAAAACCTCCAAATAATCCTGAATTTTATATTGAGTACCCAGCGGATCTACCGCTTTGACAAAACCGGAAAATATAAATACTGCCGCCAGCAAAAAACGGCAGGCGTTTGTCCAGATTCCAATGATACTATGTAACTGTTTACTCTCCAAATTCCAACTTGATCAATCCGAATACAGAATAATTAATCATATCCATATAGTTGGCATCAATGCCCTCTGATACCAATGTAGCTCCATCGTGACCTTCAATCTGCTTGGTACGATAGATTTTCATCAAAATCAAATCAGTATACGAACTGACACGCATGCTGCGCCACGCTTCGTCATAATCATGATTTTTGGCCAACATCAGTTCCAAAGCCTGTTTGGCATACCGGTCATACAATTCCAAAGCACGCTCTTCAGTCATGTCATCCGTTTCAGCATATCCCAGTTCCAATTGGACCAAGCCGATTATTCCATAATTTACAATAGCGATAAACTCCGAACGGATACCTTCATCCACCATCGCCACCCCTTTGGTTTCAATGCTACGAATACGGTTTGCCTTGATAAATATCTGATCGGTAACAGATGAAGGGCGCATGATACGCCATGCTGCACCGTAATCGTGCAGTTTTTTCGCAAACAAATCACGGCAAATAGCTATCACATGTTCAAATTGTTGTTTCGTATCTTTCATCACACTCTATGATTAGGCGGCAAAGTTACGCATTTTTCTGCTTAAGCGTAAACAAAAAGGCGGAAAAGAATACTCTTTCCCGCCCTATTTTATATTTCTTAATTAACTAAAGCTTAAGAACATCTTAACACTTGTCCCGGACGAAGAATAGTTCTGCGGGTAATGTGGTTCAACTTGCATAAAGCATCAATAGATGTACCTGTTTTCTGTGCAATGCGGCTCAATGTATCCCCACTTCTTACCTTATGGTAACGGATAGTACCATCTGATGAAGCAAGCAAATTCACATTCTTACTATTAGTCCTGTTACGCTGGTATCTGTTATTACCTTTTCTGAACAAATAAGAATCGGCTACAATATCCTGTTTCTCAAAATCAAATAACAATGCCGGATTAATGGCCTGTCCCAAGAAACGCGTTTCAAAATGAAGATGTGACCCGGTGGAACGTCCGGTGTTTCCACCCAATCCGATAGGTTCTCCTGCTTCTACGTACTGGTTCTCATCCACAATCTGCTTTGACAAGTGACCATATACTGTTTCCAATCCATTCTCGTGACGAATCACCACATATTTTCCATATCCGCGGCGTTCATACTTCACCATACGTACCTTTCCACTGAAAGCTGCACGAATCGTATCACCTATATATACTTTTATATCCAATCCATTGTGCATACGACGACGACGGGGACCAAATTTAGAAGTTATTTTTGTGTGTTCTGTCGGCATACGGAAACCGGTCATATCAATACGGAATGTATCAGGAATAGTAACAGTATTACCATAAGCGTGTACACGCTCGTTACTCCAATTAGGGTAGAGACTATATGCAGGATAAGCTGACTTTTCCGCCTTTATCTGACGAATCAATGCAACAGAATCTACTGCTTTCAATTTTCGGTCGATAGGTGCCTGGCGTGCCAACAGATCCTGTCCTGACACATTCAGGCTAACCAGGGCGAAGGCTGCCGCTGCGACTACTTTAACACATTTCAAAATCATCCGTTTTTTTAGGTTTTTCTTTTTAATATTCGTCATTAGCATAAAGGGAACCGAACACGGCTTGCTTATACTCGAATATCTCTTCTGGTTTAAAAAATCGTTTAAGTTCCACTTCAGCGGTTTCCGGCGAATCGGAAGCATGAACTATATTCTCCTGAAAGCTCATGCTGTAATCTCCACGGATAGTACCGGGAGCCGCCAGACGTCCGTTAGTAGGACCGGTTAATGTTCTCACTACTTGGACAGCGTCCACACCTTCAAAGCAGCATACAATAACAGGACAAACCATCATTGCATCTTTCACTCGCTGAAAGAACGGCTTTGAACTCAAATGAGCGTAATGTTCGCTAAGCACTTCATCCGTCAACTGAACCATTTTCATTCCGGCTAAACGCAGGCCTTTTCTTTCAAATCTATTAATAATCTCACCCACCAAGCCCCTCTGCAGAGTGCAAGGTTTCAAAATAACCAGCGTTTTTTCCATCATAATATTGGGTTCATTTAAGGTTTATACTGTGCTTTTTCCAAAAATTCTTCCAAAGAGGGTCTTCATCTACAATACGATTTGCCACATCACGGACATATTGCAATAATTGACCGTCACGGGCAATATCGGCTATCTTCAAGTCAAAAGCGACACCACTCTGCTGGGTTCCCTCCAAGTCACCGGGACCGCGCAACTTCAAATCGGCTTCCGCTATCTCGAAACCATCATTGGTCTGTACCATTATTTCAAGCCGCTTGCGAGTTTCTTCGGTCAGTTTGTAAGTGGTGACCAAAATACAATAAGACTGATCAGCACCACGTCCCACACGCCCACGCAACTGATGCAATTGTGAAAGTCCGAAACGTTCGGCGTTTTCAATGACCATCACCGAGGCATTCGGGACATTCACCCCGACCTCAATCACTGTAGTGGCCACCATAATCTGGGTTTCACCACTGACAAAACGCTGCATCTCAGCATCCTTCTCCGCCGGTTTCATCTTACCATGCACCTTGCTAACCTGGCAATCGGGAAATTCCGCACAAATCAGTTCATACCCCTCTTCCAGATTCTTGATATCCATTTTTTCACTCTCCTTTATCAAAGGATAAACAATATAGATTTGCCGCCCTTCTTCTATCTGTTTGCGAATGGAGGCATAAAGACTGGCACGGCGATTGTCAAACTGATGGATAGTCTGGATGGGTTTACGGCCCGGCGGCAATTCGTCAATAACTGATACATCAAGATCACCATACAGTGTCATAGCCAAGGTACGGGGAATAGGGGTAGCCGTCATGACCAGCACATGAGGCGGACAAACATTCTTGCTCCATAACTTGGCACGCTGAGCCACTCCGAAACGATGTTGCTCGTCTATAATCACCATTCCTAAAGAAGAAAAACCCACAGTATCTTCCAAAACGGCATGCGTGCCTATAAGAATCTGAACATCCCCCGTCAGCAAATCCTTCAATATCTTCTCACGCTTCTTTCCTTTGACAGATCCCATTAAAAGTTCCACGCGCACATCCATGCCAAACAGGAATTTCCGAATGGTTTCATAATGTTGGGCGGCAAGAATCTCTGTAGGAGCCATCATACATGCCTGATAGCCATTATCCAGTGCGATAAGCATGGACATCAAGGCCACCAATGTTTTCCCACTTCCCACGTCACCTTGCAGCAAACGGTTCATCTGCCGTCCGCTTCCCATATCTTTTCTTATCTCCTTTATCACCCGTTTTTGCGCTCCGGTCAGTTCAAAAGGAAGATTCTGTGAATAAAAAGTATTAAAGATCTCACCCACCCGTTCAAAACGCAGGCCCCGATATTTACGCTGCCTGTCTTTACTGTAACGTAGAATATTGAGCTGCACATAGAACAGCTCTTCAAACTTCAAACGATATTGGGCCTTCCGCAGCAATTCGGGATTCTTGGGGAAATGAATATTACGGATGGCCTCATCCAAAGACATTAAATGATGCTCCTCCACTAACCGAGGGGGCAATGTTTCAGCAAGAGGTTCCTGTAGCAGGGCAAGCGCATTCTTCATCAACTTCTCCAGCCCATGAGAGTTCAAGAAACCGCGCTTCATCCTTTCCGTTGTGTTATAATAAGGCTGCAACCCCATCGTAGATAAGGTAAGTTCGCCTGAAGGGTCCATATCGGGATGAGCCACATTGATACGGCCATTGAATACGGTCGGTTTACCAAAGACAATATACTCTGTCCTGGTCTTATAATGCTCTAGCAGATATTTAATTCCTTGAAACCAGACTAAATCAATGATGCCCGTACCATCAGAAAAATGACCGACAAGTCTGCGCTGTCTTCCCTCACCCAAAGTCTCAAAACTGAGGATTTCGCCTTTCAACTGGATATAAGGCATATTTCCGTCTATTTCATGGATATAATAAAGGCGGCTGCGGTCTACATATTTATATGGAAAATAGTACAACAAATCATGCAAGGAAAAAAGATTCAATTCCTTGTTCAAGACGGTTGCACGCTGCGGGCCTACTCCTTGCAAATATTTTATGTCACGCGTAGTGATATCGAACATTTCAAATTAAGACTTCCGCTATTTTCAAATCAAAAGGGGTGGTTAATTTAATATTTTCTCTATTTCCCTGCACCAGACAGACCTCCCTGCCCATCGCCTCCACTACAGAAGCATCATCAGTAAAGGCATCCGTATGGCAATATCATGACGCAAAGCAAAATGATACGTTTCACAAAGATCTTTCCAGTAAGCCTGCTGGCTCACCGGAAGAACTAATATAATATGCATAGAAGAATCAAAAGCGTAAAAAGCCTCTATGGTACGCATCAACACAGGTTTGCCCCCTACAGGCAAAAACTGTTTGGGAATATCCCCTCCCATACGCAACCCTTTGCCTCCTGCAACTATAATGACATGCCTGTTCATTCTGCAATCATCATCCCTTGCTTCAATTCTGTCACCTTTTCCGCACCGACATATTTCTCGGCAATGGCAAATGAGAATGCCATAGCGGCACCGGGGCCTTTACCGGTAATAAAATTACCGTCTTTCTCTACCAAAGCGGCCGTATACTCAGCACCTTCCAGATACTTTTCGAATCCCGGATAGCAAGTTACTTTCTTACCTTTCAACAAACCACGCTTTCCATATACCAACGGAGCGGCACAGATGGCAGACAACGGACGTCCGGCTTCAGCAAATGTCATAATCAACTTGCCCAAACCTTCGTGAGCATCCAGATTTGTCGCTCCGGGCAGACCACCAGGCAATACAATCATCTCCGCATCCCCTTCTTTTACTTCTTCAAACACTTCCTCGAAGCCTTCTGCCAAAAATACATAAATTGTTTTCATAAGCTACTTCAGTTTAAAGTAATATGTAATAGTACCTGTCTGGTTATTCACTCCGTCCACTTGGTTAAAGCGTGCTTTACGGGCGGCCTCTTCCGCCGCCTTCCGCAACGAAGCGTTTACTGTATTGGTACGTTTGTTGATACTGGTACTTATCACCTGTCCTGCGGGATTTACGGTAATAGTCACTACCACCCGTCCCTCATCCTGCACATTATAGACAGGCATCGGCAAACCGCCACTACCCAAAGAACGTCCGTTGAGGTCAAATGTTCCGTAACCGCCCACTCCGCCGGACTTCCCTTCCGAAGAGTTTCCCGTCGGACTACCCTCCAGACCGGAGCCTGTGGTACCGGTTCCTTTATTTCCCATTTGAGTTCCCTTGCCAAAAGCACCGGCTATCTTCTTCGCCGCCGCTTCCGCTGCCGCCCTTTCGGCAGCCGCTTTCTTCTCAGCCGCCGCTTTTTCTGCTTCAGCGCGTTTCTCGGCCTCAGTCTTCTCTTTCGGCTTCACCGCCTCCTTTTTCGGTACGTCCTTTTTAGGAGTTTCCTTCTTGGGTTTTTCTTTTTTAGGGGTTTCTTTTTTAGGTTCCTTTTTAGGGACTGCCACCGTTTCCTCTTCTGTCTGCGTGATGATTTCCTCTTTCGTTTCAACGGGAGGAACCGTTTCCGGTTCAGATACATCGGGAGCCGGAGCCTCAGGCTCATTCATTATATCTATATCCGTCAGCGTATAAGGGTCGGCATTCCCTTGAGAAAGCTCTGTATTTCCCAGCATAACAGGAACACCCCCCTCTTCCTGAACCTGCGGACGGCGGATAGCAATCACCAGCAGCAGGATAAGGAGAAGTATATGCAGTACAGCCGTACCAATCAGTCCTGTTATCTTATTTTTCTTCATGCTTACAGCTTAACGTTTCTTCTCAGGCGGACGTGTAGCCAACACCATCTTGAAGTGATTTTCATTAGCAATATTCAGTACCCTTACTATTTCGCGGTAAGGCACAGCCTCATCCGCATAAAGAGCCACATACATATCGGGTTCCTTCTCGGCACACCTTTGCAGGAATGCGGGCAGTTCTTCCAAGTCTATCGGCATTTCATCCTCATTGCCGAAAGCAGTATAGAAGTTCAGGTTCTTGTCAATGATTACCCTCGTAAGCGGCTTTGCCGAAGTCTGCTGCCTGCCTTGCGGAAGCAATACCTTGATGGCATTGGGCGACACCATGGTAGAGGTAATCATGAAGAATATCAGCAACAGGAATATGATGTCTGTCATAGACGCCATACTGAAGTTAGGTGATATTTTATGTCTTCTTTTCAGTGCCATACGCTATTACTTTTGAACGGGTTCGTTCAGTAAATCCATGAAGTCCATGGTACGCGCTTCCATTTGACTTACCACCTTGTCCACACGGGTTACCAGATAATTATAGGCAAACATAGCCGCAATACCCACAACCAGACCACCCACAGTAGTAATCATCGCTTCATAAATACCTCCTGAAAGCAACGTGATATCAATGTTGTTCCCGGCATTGGACATTTCCCAAAAAGCCTGCACCATACCGGTTACAGTACCAAGGAAACCAATCATCGGAGCACCGCCGGCAATAGTCGCCACAACAGGCAGTCCGTTCTCCAGTTTTGCCACTTCTATATTGCCGGAATTTTCGATAGCAGCCTGCACATCGGCAACAGGACGTCCCATACGGGTAATACCTTTCTCAATCATACGGGCAGAAGGAGTATTGGTGATGCGGCAATAGTTTATAGCCGACTTTATCTCACCCGTGCGGATATAATCACGAATACGTTCCATAAACAAAGGATCATCCTTCCCCGCCTTGCGGATAACCGCCATGCGTTCAAAGAAAATATAAAAACAGACGACAGACAACAATGCCAGCACAAGCATGATCCATCCACCTTTCATCGCCATATCCCAAAGATTCATCCGAGCCTCCTCTGAAACGGGAGTCAATACGGGATTACCCCCGGCAAGGGTATCCGCCAAAGCCGCCTGTGCAGCCAGTAAAGTGATATTCATCATGAACGAAGACAATTTTTATATTCTTCAATAGTTTGTTTTAATCCCATATAAAGCGCATCGCTTATCAATGCATGACCGATAGACACCTCGTCCAGCCAAGGAATATGCGTATGCATATATTTCAGATTCACCAGACTAAGGTCATGACCTGCATTCAGCCCCATTCCCAGGCTACGTGTCACCTTCGCCGCTTCTATAAAAGGAGCAATGGCCGCTTCGGGATTCCGAGGGTACATCGTAGCGTATGGTTCCGTATAAAGTTCCACCCGGTCGGCTCCCGCTTTGGCGGCATATTCTATCATCTCCTTGTCCGTACCGACAAAGATAGAGGTGCGGATACCTGCCTGGCCGAACGTATCCATCAGTTCGGTAAGGAAAGAAAGATTGGTCTTGGTATCCCATCCGGCATTAGACGTAATCTGATCGGGCGCATCGGGCACCAACGTTACTTGATGAGGTTTCACTTTCAGCACCAGATCAACGAACTCCGGTGAGGGATACCCTTCAATGTTAAACTCTGTGGTAAGCAGCGGACGAAGTTCGTACACATCGCTGCGGCGGATATGCCGTTCATCGGGACGGGGATGTACAGTGATACCTTCCGCACCAAACGCCTCACAGTCCAAGGCTACTTTCACCACGTCCGGATTGTTGCCTCCCCGGGCATTACGCAAGGTGGCTACCTTGTTTATATTTACACTTAACTTTGTCATCTTGGCAATATATTATTATCTTTGCAGTTCTGATGTGCAAAGTTAGCAGGTTTTATTAAAACCTGGTCCATTTTGACAAACAAAAGATTTATAAAATTAACTAATGAATATACGCCCAATGAAATTCGCCCTTTTCGGAAACACTTATCAAGCCAAGAAATCGGCTCATGTGGAACGTTTGCTATCCATTCTATCACAACATAACGCTGAAGTTCACATCTGCCGGGAGTTCTACGAGTTTCTGACGGACGACCTCAAGATAAGCATCCGTCACGCCGGTGTTTTCGATGGAAATAATTTTGAAGCCGACATGATACTAAGTATCGGAGGCGACGGCACTTTCCTGAAAGCCGCCAGCCGTGTGGGTTCACGCAACATACCCATACTAGGTATCAACACCGGACGATTAGGTTTTCTGGCTGATGTTTCTCCTGAAGAGATGGAAGACACATTCAATGACATCTACAATGGAAACTATCGGATAGAAGACCGCAGCGTATTGCAAGTATCCTGCAAAGAACAGGAACTGAAAGGTTACCCTTTCGGTCTGAATGAGATAGCGGTACTGAAGCGTGACAGTTCTTCCATGATTTCCATCCACACAGCCATCAATGGAGCCTATCTCACCACCTACCAGGCGGACGGGCTGGTCATCGCCACTCCTACCGGTTCTACAGCCTATTCGCTAAGCATCGGGGGACCTGTCATCGTGCCACACAGCAACACCATCGCCATCACTCCGGTAGCACCGCATAGCCTGAATGTACGCCCCATTGTCATCAACGACGACTGGGAAATCACATTGGATATAGAGAGCCGCAGCCACAATTTCCTGATTGCCATCGACGGACGTAGCGAAACTTGCCGTGAAGGAAGCCGGCTCACTATCCGCAAAGCCGACTATAAAATAAATGTAGTAAAACGAAACAGCCATATCTTTTTCAACACACTCCGCAATAAAATGATGTGGGGAGCCGATGGTAGAGGATGACATTACAATCCATCCTCAAAATAGTTTAAATAGTGGTTATCAAGGTTATACAAAACCTTTTTATATCTAACAAATTTCTTTTTTCAAATACTATGATTATATTTGTGCCACAAATAAAAAAATCAGACCATACGATAGATCGGTAAAACGCACAAAAACATTACACGGCATATGAAAGGCACAATACAAAAATGGAAACTCGTGATACTTCTGGATGCATTACTGTTCTTAAGTAACATGACCTTTGCTAAAGACACAATCAATCAATATACAGAGGGAAACCCTATAGACACAACAGCGGTTTCCATTTCAGACAAAACCAACATCCCCGACCGGCTTTATGTAGATTCCCTGTCATTGAAACGTCATTTTATCCACCGTATCGGCATTGAGGCACGTCCCGGATATATTTTCCCCACCAGTTCCTTTTTCAGAGGAGAAAATCTGAATTGGAAACCCATAGAGAATTCCCTGTCGCTTCACTTGAAGTACTCATTCCAGTTTCATCCGAACACCTATAACGACCGTATTTACAGAGGGGCCTACCAAGGTATCGGCGTGGGCTACTACAATATGTATGAGAAGCCGCAATTGGGCAACCCGCTTACTGTCTATTTATTTCAAGGAGCGCGTATCGCCCGTTTCAACCAACGATTGTCATTAAACTATGAATGGAATTTCGGCGCTTCATTTGGCTGGAAACCATACCACAGCGATTTGAATCCATATAATAAAGTGATAGGTTCGAAAGTAAACGCCTATCTGAATACAAACTTCTATTTCAACTGGATGCTTTCTCCCAAATTTGATTTCACAACAGGTGTGGCAGTAACGCATTTCTCTAACGGTAATACCAAATTCCCAAATGCGGGACTCAATTCCATCGGACTAAAGGTAGGATTGGTTTACAATATCAATAGAAAAGAAGAATGTTTTGCAAAGCCCTTGTATCAATCACCCGTACCTAAATTTCCCCGTCATATCAGTTATGACCTGGTATTGTTCGGTTCATGGCGCAGAAAAGGAGTAACGATTGGAGAGGGACAAATGGTTGCTTCTCCTGAAACTTATCCGGTACTGGGATTTAATTTCGCGCCAATGTATAATTTCGGGTATAAATTCCGTGCGGGTATTTCATTAGACGGGGTTTATGACGGCAGTGCGAATGTGTATAGCCCGGACGGATACGGCGATGAGCTCCTCAAGCCGTCTGCCGGCAAACAACTGGCACTGGGAGTTTCGGGACGTGCCGAGTACGTGATGCCTTACTTCACAGTAGGAATAGGATTGGGCACAAATGTGATTCATGCAGGCGGAGATTTAAAATCTTTCTACCAGATATTGGCACTGAAGATAGAAGTTACGCGCAACTCATTCCTTCATATCGGATATAATTTACAGGATTTCCATGATCCCAACTATCTGATGCTGGGATTCGGATTCAGGTTCAATAATAAGTATCCTACTTTACCCCTCTCTTGAAGAATGCCCCCAAAAATCCTTCAGAAGTTTCAGCCTCTCCGCAAACGTCCTGTTCATCGGCATTCCGGCTGACAGATTGATGCACCGAGATCCTTCAACCGCGTAGTTCTTTCTTTCAGCCGTAGTCAATAAATGTATAAAGGTAAATCCGAATACCGATAGAAAACCAACCAATACGACATCGCTTACCCTGTCACGCTGAAAGATCTTTTTCGGCTGAAGGATTTTATCGTGTATATCCTTCAGCCGAAAAGCCGATGAACAGGACGTTTGCGGAGAAGCTGAAACTTCTGAAAGAAAAACAAGGTATTTTGCCATGTTATGCAATACGAGTAGAAAAGCATCAAAAACATCCTGTTGTTTTTGAAAAAGCTCCTGTTCTTTTTTAAAAAGCTCTTGATCTTTTAAAAAAACGTCCTTGTCTTTGATGTGGAATTTCCGGTGTAATCGTACAGTTATAACATTAATACAAAATCCCATCAAAAACACCGGTCCGATTCTCATAAGCAATAAGTAAAAACAGTATTCAATATGGAGACAAAAATCATATTTTTCCCTCACTTATGCCTGTAACGCCTCTGTTCCTAAAAACACATCAGACATAGCGCATCAGTCATCCCCCAACGGGACAGCCGAGAAACTCTTATATTCCCTGGTCTGCCCCATCACAACCACAGGATTCTCAAAGGTTTCATATATGCTCAATACTGAAGAACTGATCCTGTCAATCTGCCAGTAGCAGTAATCCAGAAGAAGATATCTGTTATTGGGAGTGATAAAATCATATCGGAAATAATGTACATGCTCTTCCACTTCCTCGCCATCACACGTCGTCCGTGATTTACAGGAAGCCTTACCATTCAGCCCGAACTCATAATGTTCACAGACTTCCGCATCCCTGCCATCCTCAGTACGTATCTGAAATGTTCTCTCCCATGCATAACCGGTCAGATTGGTAACAATGGTATTGCTATCCTCCCCGTAATGTTCATCAATACAACCTGCAAGAAACAGTACACATATAACTGTCGAGCCCAATAATCCAATTAATGTTTTTTTCATAGTCCGTCACTTTTTTATTTTATTGAATGCCTGTAAAAACGGTAAGTTGCAGCTTTCATCTGATAGTCCGGCATTTATACCGATACCGTTCTTATTCATTGCAACATATTTTTCAATTTAACCGAATCAGCCTTGTATCGGAAATTTCGACTTTTCACTTATACAGAACCAGCTAAACGCTTTTGTTTATAATTCCTTGTCCATTTTGATGAACATTCCAAACATACATGTATTTTACCAAAAAAGCAACAATGTCAAGAACTTTTTTTTGTTGGAAAACATTTTTTTAAACAAACCATACAAAGCACTTTCACATACACGAAATATGACAGATCTTTCCACATAGAATATCACCTGCCACATGCTATCCTTGTAACTTGCCTTTATAACTCATCATCTGTAATGGAGTCCAATCCTTATATTGATGCGTTGCAGTTCGTAACGGGGGGCAAGGTCTTGCAAATGCCTGTTGGCATAAAGCAAAAGGACATCAAGCGTATAACCTTGGGCTATTTCCTTAAACTTGGCGCCAGTCTGGGAACCGAACAGTTCGTTCAGTTTCGCCCAATTCTCGTAGATAGAGTTTTTTTCCTCCAACTCTTTCTCGATGCCGGCTATGCGTTCCTTACCTTTTATATGGTTCTGTATCGTCACCTCTATTTGGGCCAAACGTCCGGTTTCCATTTCTTTGGCAGCAGTGCAGGCAGTCAATGTTTCAATCAGCGACTCCTTGTTTTCCGTGGTATCCGGTTTCAGAGGAGCTTGCTGATGCTCCTCCCTTTTCTGCCTTCGCTCCGCAAGGACCGCCTGAAGAGTGGTTTCCTTCTCTTTCAGTGTGCCCAACGCTTGTTTCTCAGCCAGTATCCAGCTTTTGTCTTTGGAAAGCAATTGTTCCAACTCGGCATACGTTTCCTTTTGAAGCGTGAGCCACTCGTTTATTTTCAATTCGTCTTGTTGCAAGACAGCAGTCAGACGGACTAATTCCTTTTCCATCTGTGCGGTCTGCCCTTTGTAAGATTCCGCCTGCACAGTTAAAGAATGATGCAAGTTCATGGCTTTTTCCAGTTGTTGTTCCAGTTCCTTTTGCCGTCTTGCATGGGTTGCAACCACTGTTTCGGTGGATTCACCATTCAGCAGGGAAGACCGCAGACGAGCACGTTCGTTCAATTCTGCCTGCTGTCTTTCTTCTTTTTGTTTCTTTTCTTCGTACAAACCAATGGCATTGGCTTCTTCTTTTTTCAAACTATCTCTTTGGGCTGATTTTGAGGTAAGAGCCTCTTTTATTTCGGTCTGCTCTTGCAAACGGGCATTCCATTGCCTGCCGAATTGCTGGACATAATGTTTCAATGTGCCCTGCTCCAACAAATCTTTCCAATTGGGAATAATGGATACGTATGTTTCTACTTTTTTCAGCGTATCATCAACTTGCGCCACATAATTTTCAATCAATGCGGAAAGACGGGCCATCTCCAGTTGGCGGGCATTCAGCGTGTTTTTCAGTTGTTCCGTTTCTTTAGCAACCTGTTCTTTCGCACGGTTCAGTTCCTCTTCCTGCAAGGATTGGACATTGGTCTGTTCCCTCATCGGATGATGGAAACTCCCGCAGACCGGGCATGGCTTTCCTTCCTCCAACTGCTCACGAAGCAACAGCACCTCTGCCGGCAACAGTCGGTTCAGACGCTCGGCTTCCTGTTGTACCGATTTCAACCGCTGTTCCTCCGCTTCACTCGCTTTCTTTACTTTATCCAGCAGTTGACGGTTCGATACGCTTTGCGCCCTTGCCATTTCCAGATTGGT
>PPYF01065529.1_pt1 | contig 20696 bp, 19 predicted proteins | sample 1559871 | NCBI WGS metagenome assembly PPYF01 (sample SAMN08240021, study PRJNA423297) | Human gut metagenome, whole genome shotgun sequencing project. | reverse complement strand
TTGTTGGACTCTTTCGCATTGTTTTACACATTTTTTATTGTTCATAAATGTGTCAACTTTTGCCAGGACAAGACAATATGTTTTTCCATGAAGCCGGAACAAAGGGCTTCCCTGTGGTTTATTCTCGTGTAAAAGTAACCGTATCAATATCATTAAACAAAAGGATGATCTTTTGAGGCGATATGAATAACAGTTTGTCGGCTGTCATCTTCCTGTCTTTTGAGGTCTTGCTATACAAAACGATGACATCGCCACTTGTATCATTGCCTACCTTTGTCCAGTCAAATTGTCGAGGCTTGGCGTTTGAAAGGTAATATGAATAAGTAGTCAAATAGTCGTGTTTTGTGGCAGAATAAAAGGTTCTCGCAATGTATGTTGTATCTGTAAATGAGATTTTATATATGCGTTCATCATCCGAAAGGTCGGCTATCCAGCTTGTTCCACTTAGAAGAGAGGTTGAGAACAGCGAGTTGCCGCAGTCCTTGTTGCTCCCATCAGTCTGCCATCTTTTCTCATTGTTGTTGCCGCAACAGCATAAGACGGCGGTGCATACAGCAAGGAGCAATGTGGTAAGTGTTCTTGTTGTCATTTATAGAGCTTGCGAGTTGATTGGTACTTTTGTGAAATTCAGTATGAATTTTGCAAAGCCAATTTTCTTTTTTGCCGTGTATATTCCGTGCTTTATCGAAAGATTGGTATTGCTTATACCCATAATTTCACAAACAACCAAATTGTATCCATACTTTGCATTGCCCTCTTTTATTATAAGATATTTGCCAGAAGTGTTAGTGCCTACTTTCGACTCGTCAAATACTTTCTCAATTGTGTTAGACAAATAGAAAGGCAATTCTATTGTAGTTGTTTTATTTAATGTCGGGTAAAATGACTCATCGTAATACGTGGAGTCCGTAAACCATATCGTATTTGTTTCTTTTTCACGATCATAAGTAACCCATTTGCAGCCCTTTAGCTGCGACAGGCTGAATGTCTGTGCGGCGCAGCTAAAAGCTGTGCACAGTGCAAATAATAGTATGATAGTCTTTTTCATGACTGTCGTTTTGGGTAGTTGTGCCTTTTATATGGATATATAAAAATGGTAAAACAATGTTGAAGAGGGGACGAAAAGCCTCTTCAGCCTTGCTGTATTGCAGTCTTTATTTGAAGTAAATGTTGCCATCCTTTATTGTTAAGGTGTGTTTTTGTGGATTTGTAAACGTGTTTTCGTCTATTGGTTCTGAAAAGTTTTCTTGTAAATCGAATGTTTTTGAGCCGTCAGAAGCTGTATTTATGTTTACTATTACAATCCGTTTGTTGAACACCAAGCTTGCTTTGCCGTCTTTCAATGCAATTATAGTCAGGTAAGGAGGCTCGTTAGCCAACGTTGCTCCTATGAATATCGCGGCGAAAGTATTGTTGCCTAAGTCTTCTATACCGCAGAAACTTGATGTGTAAGCACCCCAATCTTCAGACATGTTCTCCCAACCGTCATCATATTTCAAAGTAAAAAGAGAGTCTTTGCCATACGATATTTCTATTACGTTGAAGTCGCCGGGGTCGGCATCTGTATATCCGTTATACCTCAATCCTCTGACAATATAGTTGTCGTTTAACGCCGCATGCTGCATGGCTTTTACCGTTTTACTGAATTTCAGTACGTAAGGCGTTGTGTTGTTTTTCGGAAAATTGTCTATGCTTTCTATAAATTCAGGTTTTACGGCGATAGAGCCGTCAGCGTTGACGCTGAATATTTGCCCTTGCGCCGTTGATGCCATGCTTTGCACTTTTGTGAAATTTTGCACGAATTTGACGCCGCCGATTGTAGGTTTAGCCGAATAAATGTTGTACTTTATGGAAAGGGTGGTGCCACTTACACCCATAATTTCACATACAACCAAGTTGTAGCCATACTCGGCATTGCCTTTTTTCACAATAAGGTATTTGCCTGAAGTGTTAGTGCCTACTTTCGATTCATCAAACACTTTTTCTATTGTGTTTGAAAGATAAAATGCCATTTTAGATGTTACTGTCTTATATAATGTCGGGTAAAAGGACTCGTCGTAATAGGCGGAATCTGTAAACCAAATGGTATTTGTTTCGTTTTCAAGTTCGTAACTGACCCATTTGCAGCCTTTTAGCTGCGACATTCTGAAAGTCTGCGCAGCGCAGCTAAAAGCTGTGTACAGTGCAAATAATATTATGATAGTCTTTTTCATGATGTGTTGTTTTATTGTTTTTAAGGTTTTCGGCTAAAAACTTCTATGGTAAATCCGCTGTTTTAATTAATTCCTTTGTATGGGGTTTCTTGACAGCCAAATGCCACAGGGGCATGGACGGATGTAGGACGTTGGCCGTTTGGAGCTTCGCCTTCTCCATTTTCTGTTGCCTTGTAGTCATTGTTTTTCATTCCGTTCAATATCCGTTAACTTTAATTTCGGCGGCAAAATTACAGCTGACGGACATGAAACGGAAATTTTTGAGTTGACAAAATAGTTGACAAATGGTTCGGTCTGTTTACAAAACGGTTGACAGGCTGGCGCGAGTGCCTTATAATGAGCGGATAAACTCGTCCCACATCTCTGGCGTAGCGTTATTGCCAAAGGCTTTGGTGTACAGGCGTTTGCGCATTACAGATATTGCGCTTTTTGTCTTTATTGTCAGCGTGGCGATGTCTTTCGGGCTTACGCCTACTTTCAGCAGCAGGCACACGCGGTACTCGATGTCGCTTATCCGGCACAGTGCTGATATGCGTTCCTTGAACTCCGGGTAGTGACTGTTTACCTCTTCGTCAAGAAGTTGCCAGTCTTCCGCCGTGAGCTTTTTACCGAAATCGACGGTTGTATTGTCGTTTAACAGTGTGAAAATCTTGGTTCGTATGTCTGAATTTTCCAATCCGGCGGCGGCCAGTTCCCTGTTCTTCGTCCTTATTTCGGCCATCATGTTGAGGTTGCTAAGCTGCTTCTCCTTGGCCTTCAGGGCTGCGGCAAGGCTCATGTTTTTGCTTGCCGACGCTGCAAGTTCCTGCTTTAGCGCCTCTATCTTGCTATTGTTGTCGCTGATGAACTTGCTGCTTTGCTCGTATAAAGAGTTGAGGTAACGCTTCTCGTTCTCGTATTTTATGCGTTCGGCCAATCTCTTTTTCTTTGAATATTGCATAAACGCGAGCACTGCAAGTATTGCGGCTATTACGAGTACAGCCGCCACTGTAATGATAAATCGGTCTGTTGTTATTTCTTCTTTCAGCCTTTCGTTCTCCTCTTCCCTTATGTTATAGTTGTAGACGGCATCGATTTTGGCAACTGTTTCCGTCAGTGTTATTTCTTGAATGGAGTCAGTATATCTGTCATATTCGTCAAGGAATATGGCGGCCTTTGCCATGTTTTTGTGCTCAAGGTAGTAGTGTCCGAGACGCTTGCTTGCGCTGTATTTCGCGTAAACGTCGTCCAATGCGTAAAGCTTGTTGTACAGAATGACGGCAGAGTCTTCTTTGCCTACCTTATTATATATGTCCGCAGCGATGGCATAAATTGGCCGGGCGGTTGTACTGTCTACACCAGCCAATGCTTGCTGGGCGTATTTTTCGGCTATGCGGTATTGTTTTAGATAATAATAATTGTTAGCAATTTGTCCGAGGATGTCAGCTTCATACGATTTGTCGCCATTCTCACGGACAAGTATTAATGCCTGTTTGAAATACTGCATGGCCTGTTTGTAGCCGTTCATTCGTTGCAGGCAGTTAGCCATTCCGCATAGAGCATAAGCTTGATTGGATTTGTTTCCCCTTGTCTTATTATATTTATAAGACTTTGAGAAGGCGTTAAATCCTTTTTCATATAGCCCTTGGTATAGGAAGATGTAGCCCATTTGAGCTTGCGCCTTATAATATAAGGTGCGGCTGCTGTCGGCCATTTCCACTACTTTTTGAAAGTATGGCAGGGCGCGGTCGTTGTCGTACATGTCGGCATACACGCGACCTGCGTAGTAATAAACCTGCGGCAGACGGCGCTTGTCGCCATCCTCCTCGTAGTAATCTATGAGCCGCAGCATCACGGTGTCAGTCTTGTGTACGATGTAAGCCTTGTCTTCGGCCTTGACGCGCATCAGCGAGTAAAGGCTCCATTCGGCCTCGGTAGCACCAGCCATGCGCGGCTTCATGCTGTCAAGCAACGCCAATGCGCGCGGCGCGTCAGTGTCGGCAATGCTGTCGATTGCCGCTATCTCCGCCTCGCGGTCCATTCCGTCGCCGCAGCTGAAGAGGCAAGCCATGCACAGCGCGGCGGCTACATGCAATATCGCAGTAGTTCGTTTCATCAGTGCAAATATAGTGAAAGGCGAGCGCAATGAGAAATGAAAAACGGGGTTTTTTGATTTCTCATTGCCGAGCCGCATCCTATATTCGTGAAGCAAATATAGTGAAAGGCGAGCGCAATGAGAAATGAAAGACGGAGTTTTTTGATTTGTTACTATGCAGTATCGGCGGGTTTGCAATCCGCCGTATGTCAAGTTACGGATTTGTAATCCGTCGGTTACTTTTCATATAGCGGTCATCGGGATTGCAAATCCCGGTTTTTGATGGTGCGGATTGCAAATCCGCACGGACGTAAAATATATTGGTTGTTCAGCAAAATAATAGGATAAAACGCAGAATAAGGCAAATTTGAGCATTCTCGCTGACAGTCAGAGAGTTTGGCTTCGGATGGAACAAATTGGCATAAGGTCGGGAAAACGGATTTAGGCAGATTGCAGAAATAGATGCACTTCCAAATCATTACCCGACACCTGATGCACATTTAACACTAACAGTCTCTATTTCTGCGTTCTGCGTAGGTTTACATTCTGCCTTTACAACTCCCGTAAACTAATTTTGCACCAAACAAAAAGCAAGGATTATGAGGAGTACATTCAAGACCGTTTTTTATGTAAACGGAAGCAAAGAGAAGAACGGAATTGTTCCCATTATGGGACGGGTTACAATCAACGGGACTATCGCACAGTTCAGTTGCAAACAGAGCATTTCAAAGGAACTTTGGGATGCCAAAGGCAACCGTGCCAAAGGCAAGAGCCGTGAGGCGGTGGCGGTCAATTATGCCCTTGACAACATCAAGGCGCAGATAACGAAGCATTACCAGCGGCTTTCCGACCGTGAGGCGTTCGTAACGGCTGAAATGGTACGTAATGCCTATCAAGGTGTGGGCACGGAGTATGAAACATTGTTGCGTGCCTTTGACAAGGAGAACGAGGCGTTCGCCAAACGGGTGGGCAAAGACCGTTCCAAACGCACATATCTGAAATATGTCATTGTCAGGAGATATGTTGCGGAGTTTATCAAGAAGAAATACAAGCGGACGGACATAGCGATGAACGAACTGACCGAGGACTTCATCCGTGACTACTGCCTGTACCTGCGCAATGAAGTCGGGCTGGAACAATCATCCGTGTGTGTATACTCCATACCGTTGAAACACATCGTCACCGCAGCCCACTATAACGGGAAGATAGCGAGAAACCCGTTTGCGATGTACCATCTTGACCCCGACCACAAGGAGCGTGGCTTTCTCACGGAGGATGAAATTCAGGCGTTGAGTGCAATCAGTCTGGACAATCCCAACTTTGCATTGGCAAGAGACCTGTTCCTGTTCGGTTGTTGGACGGGAATCTCGTTCACGGACATCAAGAACCTGACCACTGACAACATCATTGAAATGAATAGCGCATCGTGGATTGTGTCGAAACGCCAAAAGACGGGCGTACCGTTCCAAATCAAGTTGATGGACATCCCGATGCAAATTATCAAGCGGCATGAAGCGTTCAGGACTGACAAGCGGCTGTTCAATATCGGCTCGCTTGATATGGTGAACAGACGCATCAAAAAAATAGCTAAAAGATGCGGCATAGAAAAGCCGATTTCATTCCACCTGAGCCGCCATTCATTCGCTGTTTTGGCTCTCAATTACGGTATGCCGATAGAGAGCGTGAGTAAGATTTTAGGGCATACGAATATCACCACCACACAAATTTATGCGAAGGTGACGAACAAGAAACTCGAAAACGACATATCCGCTTTCGAGAGTAAGGTTAGTGGACGTTTCGCCATATAAACGCACAGGGTATGAAACGGGCAACAATCACGATGGACGAGTACGGCAGGGTTGCCGTACCGTCCGATGCCGCCAGCGTATGGATGAGCGAAATGGAATTGGTGAAGTTTTTCGATGTTATCGCCCCGACACTTCGTGCCGCCATCCGAGCCGTGTATAAGAGCGGAGGGTTGAATCCTTGCGAGGTGGAAAGGCGCATCAAGCTACCTAACGGTTATTTTTTGGAAGTGTATGCCCTGCCAATGGTCGTTGCACTTGCCTTCCATATCAACACACCCAATGCCGCAAGGGTGCGCAATGCCCTTTTGGAAAGGATGTGCTTGCGAAAAGACAGACAAATTCTGTGGCTTTCGTTAAGCGACAGACAGCCATGTAAATGTTAATGGGTGCGATTATTCGTCAATATATCCATTCGTCAATACGCCCGTGTGGTTACACATCCATACCACTATCATATCAGTCCGAAGAAGTGAGGTTTTGCTTCTTCGGGCTTTTTCTTTTCGCCATTTTAAGGTTGGTATTGCCCATCCTGCTGTATTTTCTTATCCATCGGTTTCTTTTGCGTCGTTCTGCATAGTTTTACGTATCAAGGCTTTAGCCGCCCTGTCGTAGCTTTGCAGCCATGTTTAATCCGCCTGCCGACAAGGTGTCGGCGGCACTAAATCTGTATTAAAGACATGGAAAAGAAAGAAACATTCATCCGAGTAGGCACCGCGCTCTACAAGATTGTAAACCAGCCCCGTATTGACGGCGGCTATGTGAGGAAACGCATCGCATGGAACTCCGAGACCCTGCGGCAGGACTACGGCAAGGACTATATGGCGAGCGTTCCCAAGTATGACGGCTTCTGCACCGTTCCCGACCATGTGGGCTACCAGCCCGTTGTCGGCAAGTTCCTCAACCTCTACGAGCCGATAAGCCACCAGCCGCAGGAGGGCGACTTCCCCTGCATCCGTTCGTTGGTGGAACACATCTTCGGCGAACAGTACGAGTTGGGCATGGACTACTTGCAGCTGCTCTACCTCTATCCCGTTCAGAAACTGCCCATCCTCCTGCTCGTGTCCGAAGAGAGGAATACGGGCAAGAGCACGTTTCTGAACTTCCTGAAAGCCGTATTCCAAAACAACGTGACGTTCAATACCAACGAGGACTTCCGCAGCCAGTTCAATTCCGACTGGGCGGGCAAGCTGCTCATCATGGTGGACGAGGTGCTGCTCAACCGCCGTGAGGACAGCGAACGGTTGAAGAACCTCAGCACCACGCTTTCCTACAAGGTGGAGGCGAAAGGCAAAGACCGTGACGAGATAGGCTTCTTCGCCAAGTTCGTGCTTTGCTCCAACAACGAACACCTGCCCGTCATCATTGACGCTGGGGAAACACGCTATTGGGTACGGAAGATTGTTCCGTTACGGAATGACGATACCGACTTCCTGCAAAAACTGAAAGCGGAGATACCCGCTTTTCTCCATTTCCTGCAACACAGACAGCCATCCACCAAGAAGGAAAGCCGTATGTGGTTCAATCCGAAGCTGCTGGAGACGGATGCCCTGCGGAAGATTATTCGAAGCAACCGTAACCGTTTGGAGATAGAGATGGGAGAACTGTTGCTCGACATCATGGCAAGCGTGAATGTTGAGTCTGTTTCTTTTTGCCTCAATGACATCATCCCGTTGCTTGTCTGCTCACAAGTCAAGGTGGAGAAGTCACAGGTTCGGAAAGTGGTGCAGGAGTGTTGTAAGCTGGCTCCTGCATCCAATTCGCTTTCCTACACCACCTACCAATACGACTACAACCGCGAGTGCCGTTACTCACCCGTAAGGAGGATTGGACGCTACTATACGGTAAGTAAGGAACAGTTGGAAACACTCTGATATTTTGATGAAATGATGAAAGCATATATAAACATAAAGAATGACAGCGACTTACATTCTCATCAAACGCTCAACAAAAGGATTGGGCTGATGAAAAGAGAAAGGCAACACAACGCCGCTCATCGCTTTTCTTTTGGCAAGCGGTTTGATGAAACGCTGATGAAAGGTTATTGCATTAGCTGTCTGTATATTAGACTATCCAATCATCAATTCATCGGAATTTCAGCCCTTATCAAGTCCGCAGGGGAAACAGCAGCACCATCCCTGCCTGTATGCTGTTGTGCCGACAGGCAATCATGCCGGCACAACGGCACAGAATATCATACAAGGCTGGCAAAAAGAAAAGGACGACCAACATCCGCCGACATCATCGCCGACACCGCCGCAGGCTTTTGGGAACGAAAAGCCATAGCTCATTAGGGCGTTTTCTTCACGCACCGCTGACGCTAATGCTAAAAACACCCCAATGAGCCAACGGGGTTACACCCCTCTGGACACCCCCGTTTGCCCCGTGCGGCACGACCGCAGGCGGACGGATACCGACAAACAATTTGTAGAACCTAAAAAACAAGAAACAAACATGGGATACATAAGCATCCAAATCAACAAGGCGAAAGGGTCGGCTGACGCGGGCGCATCCGACCACATAGAACGCAAAACAATGCCCAAGAACGCCGACCCCACACGCACCCATCTCAACCGTGAACTGGTGGAGTTCCCCGACGGTGTGGCAGACCGCACCGAAGCGATAAGCCACCGCATCCACACGGCAGGCATCAGGCGAAAAATTACTCCCGACCAAGTGAGGGCAATCCGCATCGTGCTTTCAGGCACGCACGAGGACATGGTGAGAGTGCAGGACGAGGGAAGGCTGGACGAGTGGTGCGCCGACAACCTGCAATGGCTGCACCGCACGTTCGGAAAGGAGAACACCGTATCGGCAGTGCTGCACATGGACGAGCACACGCCGCATATTCATGCCACGGTCGTGCCGATAGTGACGGGAGAACGCAGGAAAGCGAGGAAGAAGCAAGCGGAGGGTAAACGCACCTACCGCAAGAAAGCCAACGCCGTCCGCCTGTGCGCAGATGACCTCATGAGCCGTGAAAGGCTTGTTTCCTATCACGACAGTTATGCCAAGGCGATGGCGAAGTACGGCTTGCAGCGTGGCATTCGTGGCTCAGAGGTACGGCACACCACCACCGCCCAATACTACCGTGACCTGAAACGGCAGACGGGAGAACTTGAAGCCAACGTAAGGCAGTTACAGACCGAATGCCAACAGGCAAAGCAGAAACTTGACGAAGTCAAAAAAGAAATCAAGTCGGAGAAGCTGGAAGCCGCCAAGACCGAGGCGAAAGCGGCACTCGTGGCAAAAGTAGGTTCTCTTTTGGGCAGCGGCAAATTGAAAGAGTTGGAAGCCGACAACCGCACCCTGCAAGACGAGGTTGCCGCCCGTGACGAAAGCATTGAGTTGTTGCAGCAACAGATTGAGAGGCAGCAGGAGGAACACAACCGCCAACTGATGGAACTTCAAGCCAAGTACCGCAGGGAAATGGCGGACAAGGAAGCGGCACACCAAGAGGAAGTGTCATTCCTAAAATCCATTATCCAGAAAGCCAAGAAATGGTTTCCGCTATTTTAAGAGCTGGTGTATATGGAGAAGTTCTGCCTTAAAGTCGGCTTCAACGAAAGGCAGACTGCCACGCTCATCAGCAGCAAACCGCTGTTCTACAAGGGCGAGCTCTATTCGGAAGAGCACAGGCGGAAGTTCACGACCGAGGAAGCAGGCTTCCAAGTGGTAAAAGACCCGAAAGACATGTCCAAGCTTGCGCTTGCCATCAACGGGCAACTGATTGGCGAATGGTTCAAGGAGCAGTTTGGCAGGCTGTTCTCATCCGTTAAAAGGACGGTTGAACCGCTTAGGAGAGGCAAGGGCATGGGATTATAAACAATACCAACGGAAGAATAGCAAGTTTGTGTTTGGGCAGACCAAAACCGCTTGCTATCCTCAGTTGGTTGAAACGTCATTTTATTTGTGCCCGAATCCTACTCAAACTTGCCTGTGTGATGCCTAAATAGGTGGCGATACTTCCTAACGGCAACCGCTGTAACAAATCAGGCTCTTTCTCTAACAACTCGTGATACCGTTCCGAGGCGACGGCTGACAACATGGAAATCAGCCGTTCCTCGGCAGCAAGCAGTTCCATTTCCGCATAACGCCGTCCCCAATTGGCTATGTGCAAATCCTTCAAGAATAACTCTTTCAGTTTTTTCCTTTCCAATACATATAAGACAGAATTTTCCATCAGCTCCATTGTTTCATACCCCGGTTCGTCATTCACATATCCTTTCATGGAAACAATAGTCGCCCCTTCCTTGCCGACCCAAAAGGTAATTTCTTTCCCCTCTACCGAAGTATAGGCGCGGACAATGCCTTTCTTGATGAAAAAGATGTCTTTTTCTATCTTGCCATATTCCATCACTTGGAATCCTTTGGGGTATGAGACTTCCGTCAGGCATTGCCGCAACTTGTCCAAAGACGCATCCGGCATGGCATATCTCTGGTTGATGATTTCCTTTATATCCATAAGTCATTTTGTTGTGGTACAAAATTATAAAATAGCGCACAGAAACAGCTGCTAACGGCTGTTTTTTGTCAAATGCAAAATCCGTTTTTACCAAATGTAAAAAACGGTTAGAAATTACTTGCTTACTTTTGCACCCGAATTTAATAAATCATAGGTATGAATTGGATAATTTTATTTTTGGCAGGATTGTTTGAGGTAAGCCTTACATTCTGCTTGGGAAAAACGAGAGAGGTATCAGGTATTGGTTTTTATCTGTGGGGAAGCGGTTTCTTGGCTTCCACGGTATTGAGTATGGCATTACTTGCCAAAGCGGTTCAGACTTTGCCATTGGGCACGGCATACGCCATTTGGACGGGTATCGGAGCGGTCGGCACGGTCTTGATTGGGATATTCGTTTTCAAAGAGCCGGCCACTCCCATACGGCTTTTCTTCCTGTTCACGCTCATTGCCTCCTTGATTGGATTGAAAGTTGTGTCATACTGAAAGGAGGAATAAATGATGAAATATGAATTGAGAGAAAACCACGGCATTCCGGCACCTCTGCTGGCTCTGATGGCAGTCGCTACCGGGCTTTCCGTTGCCAACTGCTACTACAACCAGCCTTTGTTGGGCAGCATGGCAAAGGATTTTGGGGTAAGCGACTTTTCTGCCAGCATGGTTGCGACATTGACCCAGATAGGTTATGTAGTCGGACTTGTGTTTGTCATTCCGCTTGGCGATTTGGTTTCACGAAAGCAGCTGATATTGACCAATTATATCATTTCATCGTGCGCATTGCTTGCCATAGCACTTGCCCCTAACATCTATTGGGTGTGGGGCGCATCCTTGCTTGCCGGAGCATCTTCGGTTATGCCGCAGTTCTTCATCCCGTTGGTGTCTTTCCATTCAGCACCAGCACACAAGGTACGCAACGTGGGGATTATACAGTCCTGTCTGCTCATAGGCATTCTTGGCTCACGGGTGTTAAGTGGTTTCCTGGCTGATATGTGGGGATGGCGTTCCGTCTATTTTGTGGCTTGTGTGTTTATGCTCGGATGCTTTCTTATGATTTACAAGATGCTTCCCGTTCTGCCTGCTCGTTCACGTGAAAATTATGCGGGTCTGATGAAATCCTTGTTGCGTCTGCTTGCCAAATACCCGTACTTGCGTATCGCTTCGTTGAGGGCGGCATTGGCTTATGGCTCGTTCTTTGCGTTGTGGAGTTGCCTTGCTTTCCGGATGAAGCAAGAGCCATTCTTTGCGGATGACGATATTATCGGGGCACTCGGTTTGTGCGGATTGGCAGGTGCGTCTACGGTTGTATTCATTAGCGGCTATATCCAGAAGTACGGCGTAAGGTTCTTCTCCATTGTCGGGGGATGTGTTATCTTGGCTGCATGGTTGTTGGCATTTTTTGGAAATGACAGCTACTTGTGGATGATAATCGCCATCCTTTTGATTGATGCAGGAATGCAATGCATCCATTTGTCAAATCAGACCAGCGTGGTCTCCCTTGACGCATCCGCCATCAACCGAGTCAATACCGTTTATATGACCATCTACTTTCTGGGCGGTTCTGCTGGTACGTTCGTTTCAGGTCTGTTTTGGCAACATTACGGATGGGCAGGCGTGGTAGGAGTAGGAGTTGCCTTTACCGTGGCTTCCTTGTTCGTTAATTGCTTCCAACCAAGACTGCATAAGGATGAATGCTCAATATTCTGACTAAAATAATTTTTGGAATGATCCTTTCAGTCTGAATATTTTTCATACCTTTGTACCGTAAGAGTTTCCCAAACAAGCAAAGCGATGTAGACCACGGCAATTAGGACGGTTGCCAACTCATTACCTGAAAACGAAGTAATTCTTCTAACTCTCTTGATTTCAAAGAGGTATATTCCTTATACAGTTTTACGGAAAATTTGTGTAAAAGCCATCAGATTTCAACATATTAACACTAAATGGCGGCGGAACGATAAGACGGAACGAGAATTTTCATGGCTTCGCAACATGTGTATTAAGATAAATCATTTAACTTTGTAAACGAAACAAAACAGGCGGAAGCGGATGGAAAAAATAAAGGACCTAATCGTAAAGCATGTCTGGAGCCGGCCTCTGCGGCACCGGCCAGAAGACTCGTTCATACTCCGTATAGTAAGGAATTTTTGTCAGTTTATACTGCTGATTTCCCTTTTTGTCCTGATTTATGCCTTTATCGTTACGCTCGGATGGATTAAGGGAGCGGCTATGTCACTCATATCCGTTGCCTGCTCGGCGGTCTATTGGCTGACGACGAGCTATCTTGGCAGGCTGTCTTCAGGCTGGATAAAGAAGCCGATGCTGGCCAAAGCTTTTGCCTACGGCGTAAGGGCAGCCGTCAGTCTTGCCTTAATATTTTGGTTATTCGACTTTTTCCTTCAATCCGGAGCCGTGGGAAACATGACAAATACGATGCTCTTCAGTTATGCGACAACCTTTCTCAGCATATACGAGATTTCCTGTTTCAGCCAGTGCGCCTTTTATATTATATCTTACTTCATTGATAAATAGCTGTCCCGACGGCGGCAGGAGGGCACGTGCTTGAAGGTAATGGACCAACCGGCCGTAAGCTGTTAAAATCAGGCCGGAATAATTGGTACAAAATTTTATTTGGTATATTGTTTGCTTCTCAAAAGAAAGTGCTAATTTTGCAAATAGAACAAGAGTTGTTTGACAGAAATACACCGTATATCACAGAATTTGCGACTGTTGCCAAGTCATTACCTCCGTCTTTGAAGAACGCTCGTAAATAGCTTATTTCTAATGTATTCCTATCTTAATATCGTTTTTTTTTTGCAAAACACGGCATATCGCTGTACAAAAGGTCATGTTTTAGCGTGTAAAAGGTGCCCTTTTAGAAGATAAAACACGGCCTTTTGTATGAGCTAATGTAACTGCTTGCATTTCAATAAGTTATGAGATAAGGCATGGATGATTGAAAAATGCGTGTCGTACAGCATTAACTATATTTATAATGAACTCTGTGCTGAGTGTAAACTTGAAGCATTATCTTTGCATAATGTTGCATATACGTAAATAAAAAGCTTGTTTTATGTTGTCGGGATGCAGATATTTGGCAATCGTGGCGTGCCTTGCGGCATGCACGGCGACGGCTGTGGCGCAGGAGACTGGCGGCGGCTTTCACATCGCGGAGCCGCGGACTGGACTTGCGCCTGTGACGTTTGGCGCGCTAAGCCCTGACGCACTGCGCGACTCGCTGTCGTTCACGGCGCACGCAAAGCGGTTCATGCCTGCTGCGAAGATGCTGCCCCGGTGGCGCAGCGCAGACAGCATAGCTGCGCCGTCGTTCGGCTACCGCAGCCTTGGACGCATCGCCCCGGCGTCAGCCGTGCCGCAGTTCGGGCACAATCCTTACGCCTACGACTTCCGCCAAGGCGGCGTTATAAGCTCGTGGGGCAGTGGAGCTGTTGTTGGAAGTTCGTTCCGCACCACGATGCCGGCACTTATGTCACGGCAGGGCGCGTCGGTAGGCGTAGTGCAGAACATAGGCAACCTTACCGTTACGGCCAGCGCCGAGGCCGACCGCTATCTGTTGTGGCGCGGCACGCGGACGTATTTCGGTGTGTCGGGCGCGGCCACTTACCGCTTTAACGACAACTGGTCGGCCACCGTCTTCGGGCGTTACACCAACAACAGGGCATTCTATTCGATGGCCGCCATGCCTTACATGGGCACATCGGGTTATGGCGGCTTCGTTACGTTCATGGGCGAAACCGTCGGCATGGACCTCGGTGTGGAGCGTTATTACGACACGTTCGCCGGCCGGTGGGTGACGTCACCCATTGTGACGCCTAAAGTAAAAATAAGCGAGAAGTTTACTATCGAGCTGCCCGTGGGACCGCTCGTAAAGGACTTGATTGACAATGCAGTGCACAACCGCAAGAAACGCAGCGGCCCGATGATTATGCCACAGGGCGTGCCCAGCGTGGGCGAGATACCTTTCGGCACGCCGGAAATACCGAGATAAGTGAAGAGTTAAGAGGGAAGAGTGAAGAATTCAAGTGCAAATAACAAAGGTATTGAATTCTTCACTCTTCCCTCTTAACTCTTCACTTTACGCCCACGGCGTAAAACGGTTGCTCCTTCACAGTGTCGAGCGGTGCTGTCTTGTACTTCGTTTTGCCGAAGTTTATCTGGTTGAGGTCAATCAGGCGTATGGCGCTGTTGCGCATTGTGCGGTAGTAAATCTTGCGGCCTGTCATGTCGGTGGCCGACGTCCACTGCGTTGCGCTGGGAATGTCAACGGCTGTTTCGCCTTCGGCCGTCTCGATGCCGATGGGAATGTCGAAGTTGTTAAGTATCTGGAAGCACTGCCTTACGGCCTTGTCCGCCGTTGCAGGGACGGGCGTTGTGCCCTGATACCATGCCGCACGGACGAAGCGCGAGGGAGGGGTTACGTCGCCTGGGATGCCGAGGAAGCCGCTGCCCGCGCCGAAAGAGGCGAGCTGAGTGCCGCCAAGCTGCTTCTGCTTGGCCGTGCCCGGATACAGGTTTACGTAGTTGTTGAGGTTCGTCATCTGCCAGTCGAAGCCCGGAGAGTTGGTCAGTACGCCGAGCGTATTGTCGTAGATGTTCACCTTGCGGCCAACAATCTCTATGACGATTTGCTTGCCCGACGGGTCGGCCACGCGCCAGTGTGCCGTCGATGCGCGCGGGTCAATGGCTATGACGTGCGCATTTTGCAGTCCGGCTTTCACCTCGTCAACCGTCTTGAAGCTGCCAAGCATCCATGCAACGAGCTGCAGGTCGGCTATGCTTTGCGCCTTCAGGCTCTCGCTGTAGTCCTCGTACTGGCCGTAGCCGGGGAAGTAGAACAGTCCGGCCGACAGCCCTTCCTCGTTAAGCCCCTCGGCTACGAACTCTTCCTGTTCAACCGACAGTCCCACGTATCCGTACTTGGCGGTGAACGTCATGCCGCCTTTCACGCCTCCGGGAATGTATGACTGTTGCGTGTAACCACGCGGAACGATGACGTACTGGCTGTTGAGGTCGCTGCCTCCCCACTCGATGGTGCGCGCCACTATGGTGCTGCAGTCTTTGGTCTTGAGCGTTATGCCAGTGCAGGCAAATGCCGCCTGCACCGCAAAACACAATGCGATGATGGCTGAAATTCTTGTTTTCATAGGCAAATTATTAGGTTTGTAATTGAAAATTGAGAATTGGGAATGGATAATTATGATTTGCCTTGCCGTTTGAAAACAGGTAATCATAATTGTCAATTATCCATTCTCAATCCTCAATTTATGATAGTTTCCCTTTCTCCAAGGCTGCTTTGCGCATCTTCTTGAGCAGGTCGCTGGCGAAGATAAAGTCTGTAAGGTTCTTGTTGTCGCTGCCCATCACGTCGGCGCTGACACCCTCCCATTCCTTCTTTCCTCCATGAATGAAGATAATGTTCTCGCCGATGCCCATCACGGAGTTCATGTCATGGGTGTTGATAATTGTCGTTATGCCGTATTCATGGGTGATTCCGTGTAGCAACTGGTCGATGACGAGCGATGTCTTCGGGTCGAGACCGGAGTTCGGTTCGTCACAGAACAGGTATTTGGGGTTCAGCGATATTGCCCTCGCTATCGCCACTCGTTTCTGCATTCCGCCAGAAAGCTCACCGGGAAACTTGTGGTCTGTGCCGGTAAGGTTCACCCTGTCAAGGCATGTCCGGGCGCGGTGTATGCGGTCTCGTAGCGTCATCGACGAGAACATGTCAAGCGGAAACATCACGTTTTCGAGAACGGTCATCGAGTCGAACAGTGCCGCGCTCTGGAAAATCATGCCCATTTCGCGCCGCATCATGGTCTTTTCCTTCTTGTCCATGGCAACGAAGTTTCGTCCGTCATACAGCACTTCGCCGCTCGTTGGCTCAAGAAGTCCGACGAGGTTCTTTATCAGCACGGTCTTGCCCGAGCCGCTTTGGCCTATTATGAGGTTGGTCTTTCCGCCCTCGAACACGGCGCTTATGTCTTTCAGGACTTCCTTGTCGCCGAACGACTTGCAAAGGTTCTTTATTTCAATCATTGCTTTTGCGGTTATGGGGTTATGCGGTTTTACGGTTATGGGGTTGTAAGGTTGTTGGGTTATGCGGTTGTAAGGCTTACGGTCATACGGTTTTACGGTTATGGGGCATGTGGTGTACATCCTTATTTTATGAGGACTTGCTGTACGGTTCAGCAACCGTGTGCCCTCATAACTTTAAACCGTATGACCGTAAAACCTTATAACCTCATAACCGTAAGACCTAAGATAATATCTGTGTGAGGAACAGGTCGGAGAACAATATCATCACGCTGCTGGTTACTACGGCGTCAGTGCTGGCCTTGCCCACGTTCACCGAGCCGCCCTCTACCGTGTAGCCGTAGAATGACGGGATGCTTGTTATCAGGAAGGCGAAGAACAGGCTCTTTATGATGCTCATGTACATGAACCACGGGTTGAAGTCGTATTGCAGTCCGAGCGTAAGGTCTTCGGGGCTGATAACGTGCCCGATGTACGCCGTGGCGTAAGCTCCTATAATGCCGGAGGCCGTGCTGAAGATGACGAGAAACGGCATCAGCGTAATCATTCCCAGTATCTTGGGCATTATGAGGAAGTTGGCCGAGTTGACGCCCATTATCTCCAATGCGTCGATTTGCTGCGTCACGCGCATCGTCCCGATTTCCGACGCTATGTTGGAGCCTACCTTTCCGGCGAGGATAAGGCACATGATTGACGACGAGAACTCAAGGAGCATGATTTCCCTCGTTACGTATCCTGTGACGAAGCGCGGCATCCAGGCGCTCTGCACGTTGAGTTTTATCTGTATGCAGATTACCGCTCCGATGAAGAACGAGATGAGAAGCACTATCCCTATCGAGTTGACACCGAGGGCGGACATCTCCTTGATGTATTGCTTCAGGAACATCCGCAGGCGTTCGGGCCGGGAGAATGCGCGTTCCATAAGCATCAGGTATCTGCCGAAAGAAGTGAGATGTTTGTGTAATAACATATTTCTATTTAGTTAGTTACAAGTTGACAAGTGACAAGCAGACAAGCTTTTCAGCCATGCGTTATCGCGACAAGCAGCCAGTATGGCATCAGTTGCAAATCTCCTTGTTTGCTCGTCACTTGTCAACTTGTCTGCTTGAAAACTTGTTTTCTTTGCCGCAAAAGTAACCAAAATAACTAAAAAAACTACAACACGTGTACGAGTTTTTGACTTTATAAACTGTTATTAGGTACAATTTTGCTACTTTTGCCGAAAAATACGACATTTATGGACGAAACGACTAACGGCATGGAGCCGAGCCACGACGGGCAGATGGTGCTTCGGGCGGAGGGACTTGTGAAGCGGTATGGCAAGCGGACGGTTGTCAACGACGTGTCAATCAACGTGCGTCAGGGCGAGATTGTGGGTCTGCTCGGCCCCAACGGAGCAGGCAAGACAACCTCTTTCTATATGACGACCGGCCTTATCGTGCCCAACGCGGGCCACATATATATAGATGACAAGGACATTACCGACTTCCCCGTGTACAAGCGTGCGCGGGCCGGAATAGGCTATCTGCCGCAGGAGGCGAGCGTCTTCCGCAAGCTGAGTGTCGAGGACAACATCCTCGCCGTGCTTGAGATGACCGACCTTACGCGCAAGCAACAGATAGAGAAACTTGAGAGCCTGATTAAAGAGTTCAGGCTGGAGAAGGTGCGGAAGAACATCGGCGACCGCCTCTCCGGTGGCGAACGCAGGCGCACGGAGATTGCCCGATGCCTTGCCATCGACCCCAAGTTCATCATGCTCGACGAGCCTTTCGCCGGTGTAGACCCCATCGCCGTGGAGGACATCCAGCACATAGTGTGGCGCCTGAAGTACCGAAACATCGGCATCCTCATCACCGACCACAACGTGGAAGACACCCTCTGCATCACCGACCGTGCCTATCTTCTATTCGAGGGGCGCATCCTTTTCCAAGGCTCTCCCGAGGAACTGGCGGAGAACAAGGTTGTGCGTGAGAAGTACTTGACTAACAGTTTCGTGCTGCGCCAAAAGGACTTCCAGCGCATAGACGAAGAGAAACGCGCCAAGGAGGCGGCTGAAGAAAGCTGAAAAGCTGGCGCTTTTTTAGTCGACAAGTGACGAGGGACAAGTCGACAAGCATACAAGTAACGGGCAGACAAGGACAAATGAAACAGTCATCCTTGTCTGCCCGTTTTCTATTTGCTTAGTCCTTGTCCCTTGTCTGCTTGTCCCTTGTCAACTAAAAACACAGCCCTTGTCCCTTGTCTGCTTGTCCCTTGTTGACTTGTTCCTCGTTTCTTGCCGACTTGTCCCTCGTCCCTTGTCAACTAAAACCTCGCCTCTTGCTAACTCGTTGATAATCAGCGACGTTCCAATATGCTGCCTTTTGCATTGTAAAAGGTGGCCTTTCAGCGTGCAAAAGATGGCCTTTTGCCTTCCATTTTGCCGTGTTTTAGAAAACGAAAGATGGCCGGCAGGGTTAACAAAGGATAAAATTAAGACGATTAGTTGTTTGATTAAGTATTTTAGTTTATCTTTGCATGACTAATTAAATACGTTCACTATGAAAACAACTTTATTGTCATTGGCCATGCTCGCCGCGCTATCCGCAGGGGCGCAGACCATCGGCGGAGGCGACCTTCCGCCCATAAAGCCGGTTGAAAAGACCGTTTACGACTCGGCGCAGGTCAAGGTTTATTATGAATACGCTTACCGTCCTGACTCTACAAGGCTGAAAAAGTGGATTAAGGGGCAGACCGTCCTGCTTGTGGGCAACCGCTACACGGGCTTCAGCGACTTTTATTCGTTGCGGTCAGACTCGCTCAACGACGCCTCCTACCGCGAAAAACGGTCGCCCATGGAACTTGTAGGGCCGATGTTCGGAGTGATGGGCAACGCCAAGTACGACTATCCCTTGGTAATCAACATGGCCGACAACAAGGCGACTGTGCAGATTGATTGCGCGATAACCTTTGAGTACACGCAGCAGCTACAGCCGCTGCCGTGGACGCTGGCCGGTGGCGACAGCATCATTGCCGGCGTGCATTGCAAGAAAGCCACGTGCCGCATGGGCGGACGGGACTGGACGGCGTGGTACTCTGAAGAATACACATTGCCCATAGGCCCGTACCTTTTCCGCGGCCTGCCGGGGCTGATATTCGCCGTGAGCGACACCAAAAATAACTATGTGTTCACCCTAAATGGCCTTGAAACGCTGTACAAGCCCGAACCGATATATCTTAAAGTGCCTTCTGACAGGATTGTGCTCTTGCGTAAAAAGGCGTTCAAAGCCGCCAAGAACATTGCTGACGACCCACAAAGCGCGTGGGAAATGACGGGCAAACACATCTGGACTGAGGACGGCAGCAGGCTGCCAAGCTGGTCATACAACCCGATAGAGACGGAGTAGGGGATGGCAAAGCTGAGACACATCCGGCACATACCTAACACCCACCCCAACCAATCCCAAGACCCACCCTAACCCTCCCGAAGGGAGGGAGCTTGGTTACCTGCTGCTGTTTGGCTGCAAATGAGGCTCTCGGTAGCTGTCATGCCGCACGGCGATGCGGCATCCAGAGCGTGAAAATGGCATTGCTGTCGTCCGTGCGGATTTGCAATCCGCACGATGGCTGGCGTGGATTTGTAATCCACATAGTGGCCTTGCATACAGCAGTTGACGGATTGCAAATCCGTGTCTTGCCATGCGGCGGATTGCAAATCCGCCGATACTAAAAGGTGGCACGGCATCCAGAACACGACAATCAGTTGATACCAAACATGCAAAGCAGCTGATACGGAGGCGGCAGTTTACGCCGGATGCAACATGGCTTTTGCCGCTTGTGTAACCCGTTGATAATCAGTGGGGTTGCAAAAGGTCGTCTTTCGCACTGTAAAAGGTGGCCTTTTAGACGGTAAAACATGGCCTTTTGGAAGGTAAAAGGTGGCCTTTTGCAAAACCGCAGGATGTCATGCGCATCGCGGAAGATGCTGAAACCGCTTGATTTTGATTATGAATATTATGACATTTCATTATAAGAGACCTCTGCAAAACATGTGGTAATTTTTGCTATCATCCAAAGTCAAGTTTCAAACTCAGTCACAAGTGTCATAAATC
>PPYF01027595.1_pt1 | contig 20697 bp, 19 predicted proteins | sample 1559871 | NCBI WGS metagenome assembly PPYF01 (sample SAMN08240021, study PRJNA423297) | Human gut metagenome, whole genome shotgun sequencing project. | reverse complement strand
ATGTACACCTATACAGATCCGATGGGCAGACGTAAATTTATATATGCTAACGATCTGGCAGAACTAAGAGAGAAAGAAGCTAAACTGATGAAGGATCAGTTGGACGGATTGGACCTCTATGTTGCTGGTAAGGCAAGTGTGAATGATACGTTTGATCGGTATATGTCCACGAAGTATAATTTGCGTGAATCTACAAAAAGTTCATATTTATATACGTACGATCATTATGTACGTGATACCTTTGGAAAAAAGCGGATTGCTGATATAAAGTATTCTGATGTATTGCAGTTTTATTATTATCTTCTTAATGAAGTAAAAATTTCATTAGGAACATTGGATACGGTTCATTGTTTGCTTCATCCAACATTTCAGTTGGCAGTGCGGGATGAGATTATACGAAATAATCCTACTGATGGAGTAATGAAAGAAATCAGCAGAGAATCCGGGAAGAACAGAGGAATCAGACATGCATTGACAGTAGAGCAGCAAAGAGCATTTATGGAATATATTGCGAACCATCCGATATATTATCATTGGTGGCCTATGTTTACGGTGTTGCTTGGAACAGGATGTAGAATTGGTGAGGCATTAGGGCTTCGATGGCAAGACCTAGATTATGACAAAAGAACAATCAGTATCAATCACAGTTTGAGTTATTATCAAAAACCAGAAAGCAACAAAAGTGTATTGAGAATATCCAAACCTAAAACGGAAGCGGGAATTCGTACAATTCCAATGCTGGATATTGTGAAAGATGCTTTTGAAATGCTTTATGAAGAACAACTTGAAAATGGTTTTAATGAATCAGAAATTGATGGAATGTCAGGATTTATTTTTTGTAATCGTTTTGGAATGGTTCCAAATCCACAAACAGTCAATCATACGATTAAGCGTATAGCAAATAGTTATAATGCAGACGAAGTGGTGCGAGCTAAAAGAGAGCGAAGAGATCCTATTATACTACCTAATTTTTCTTGTCATCATCTGAGACATACTTTTTGTACACGACTTTGCGAAAATGAAACAAATTTAAAAGTTATTCAATCCATTATGGGTCATAGAAACGTTGAAACAACGATGGACATTTATGCGGAAGCAACAGAAGAAAAGAAACAAGAATCATTCGAGAATTTAGCAGCAAAATTAGATATTTTTTGAGAAGTGCTTAGTATAACGGATGACAACAATTTGTTTGGTTTACAGCAAATTGACAACAAAGAAAATTTAATAATGACGAATAATGAAGTAATTATAAGGTTTATAAATTTAGAAAAAATAGTACAGTGACGCATCCCGAAGAATCATGAAGAAAACGTGAAATCTTTCCCGACAATGAAAACACAGGGCGGAGCTAAGAATGAAGCAAACAATTCAGTACAGGCAAAAACAGAGGAAAAACCGGCAGAAAAAATTGATTTTTCCAAAGTTGAGATCGAGCCGTTATTTAAAGACGATGTAGATTTTGAGACATTTTCTAAATCAGATTTCAGAGCGGTAAAAGTAAAAGAGTGTACGGCAGTGCCGAAATCTAAGAAACTTCTGCAGTTCACATTGGATGACGGAACAGGAGAGGATCGTACGATCCTGAGCGGAATCCATGAATATTATGAGCCGGAAGAATTGGTTGGCAAGACATGTATCGCTATTACAAATCTGCCGCCGAGAAAGATGATGGGAATTGACTCCTGTGGTATGTTGATTTCAGCGGTTCATAATGAAGAAGGGGAAGAAAAACTTCATCTTCTGATGGTTGATGAGCATATTCCGGCAGGCGCAAAATTGTACTAATTAATGTGAAATAAAATAAAAAATGATTTTTATATCAATTTTGTACCATAATGAAAACAGATTTAAAACGTTATAAAGAGATATAAAGAGATAGGCTCATGGAATGTATTTTCTATGAGCCTGTTTGTGTTATGTAAAGGCAGATGACAGTAGATGAAAGATTATCGAACCATGATTATTATTATGAGTGGAAGAAAAACAGGATTATATTTTGAAAATTACGAAAAAGAGTGGGTACTTGACGGAGCAACTGTTCTCTACGGAAGCGCCCGGAACTAAGAGCAACTCTTGAATATGATTTTTTGCAGGAAAAAACTTTATTTACAAAGGGTTTTCGATGGAGGAAATCATTCATCATCTTGCAGTCTTTGTTTCAAGATTATGGCAAATCCATATCTTTGGTGAGGAAAATACAAGAGCGACGGCAGTATTTTTAATCAAGTATTTGAGAACGCTCGGATTTTCTGCCACAAATGATATTTTTGCGAAAAATGCTTGGTATTTTAGAAATGCACTTGTCCCGGCAAATTATACGAACCTGCAAAAGGGTATCCACGAAACAACCGAGTATTTGGAGGTATTCTTGAGGAACTTGCTGAGGTTATACATAAGAAGGACTGGCTCAAATAGCAAATGTATCAGTTCAGACAATTACACAAGTGCAGTAAAAAAAGAATTGCAACAGTTAAGCACGTTCTCTCAAATTAAAGAAATTAGAGACAAAGAACTAAATTCAGTAATTCTCTCGCATCTTGAAATGAGTGAAGATTTAGTTGAGGGAATCAAGAGCGAGTGGGAACAGAAGAAAATATTCAAAAAACAGATAAAGGGTGATGATGGCACTACATTAATCGAAGATAGCTATTGTACGAGAAGTTATGTTAGGGAAATAATTCTAAGATATTGTCAAAACAGAACGTTCTTTAGAACAAAATTTAACATTAAGGATGGAAATTTGTTTTGATAAATAGACTGCGAGGTATTAGCAAATTGCGATACCTCAATTTTTGTCAATAAGATAAAATTTGATTACATACAGTTATAAAAGATGGGTTATAAAAGATGTATAGAGAGTACCTTTTGTTTTTAGAGGAATTACGTTATAATAAAATCGAAACAATCTGTTATATGTTATAATCAGAGGAGTATGAAAGAAATGTGTACACGAAATGAATTGAACTTAATATTGCAGGCGATGACTCAGGCGTATCAAGCGGTATATGGAGCAAATGTTGTGAAAATTATTTTGTATGGCTCTTATGCTAGAGGCGATTATCAAAAGGATTCAGATATAGATATAGTCGCTATTGTACAGGGAGATAGAGAAAAACTTCAACAAGGCTTGAAAAGTGTGTGGGATATTTCTTCAGACTTGGAATTAGAGTATGGTACGATAGTGTCTCCAACGGTTATTCCTTTTGCTGAATATGAGAAGTATAAAAATGATTTACCTTATTATAGAAATATCGAAAGTGAGGGGGTAGAAATCGTTGCCTGATAATAGAGAAGAATTAAAAGTATATCGCTTGGAAATGGCAAAAGAGCGACTGCATTCCTCGAAAATACTATTAGAGGCTGGAAGTTATAAAGATTCTATAGGTCGTTCCTATTATGCAATGTTTACAGCGGTGCGTGCATTGCTGGCGGTAGAAGGACAAGACTTTTCAAAGCATGCCGGAGTTATTGCATATTTTCAGAAAGAATATGTGAAGACAGGAAAGTTTGACAAGAAATATTCAAAATATATCAGTCAGGCATTTCAAATTCGAAACAATACCGATTATGCGGATTTTTTTCTTGTGTCTCTGCAAGATGCAAAGGAACAGTATGATAGAGCTGAAGAATTTGTAAAAGTGATTGAAGAGTTCTTGAAAATGGAATAGAGATTCCTACATTAGCACTACACTAAATTTACATCAATTTCAAAGAAACTTATGAAGGAGTGCAAAGGTTTTTGTGTGTTACTTAATATCAACTCTCGATAAAAATTCAGCAAGTGATATCGGAAAACGAATCCCTTTATCATGAAAATACTGAAGGATATAATCTTCAGATAAAAAATATTTTCCTATCAATTCATGAGTTATTCTTAAACATTCTGCCGGAAAGAGGACAGCGGGATATGTGAGAGTATTTATGAATCCTCTGTCGTTATAAAACAGAAACGGCTTGGAATGTTCAAAAGCTGTCATAAAGATTTCCCCGTAGAGCCTCTTTTCGATTGTTTTGACAGAGTGCTTGAATTCCGAAAAGTAGTCTCTGTCGGTTTTTAAAGATGTATATTGCTCAGGGAAGGCGTGAGAAGCCTTCCTGACGTTGTTTTTGAAAGTCAGGATCGTTTGTGAAAAAGAATTGGCAAATGTTGTAAGGGCATCTGTAAGCAGACAACATCTGTAATTCAAGTTTTCTTGATCAAGTTCTAATTGTCCGTTAGAGAGAGCGTGACTGACAGCGGGGGCGTTTGTTATATTGAGATAGAATGTTGTGATTTTTTCTTTTTCTTTCTCAATCTGCTGTTCTATGTCGTTTATGATCTTAGTGCATCCGTTGGAAAAGGTTTCGTAGTCTTTCGCCGAGATATGGTGAATGGAATGGTCATCTAAAGTTTCTTCTGCAAGAGAAAATATTTTTGCAGAAAAGGAAGACAGAGAATGTTTTATGCTCTGCATCAGTTCGTTTTCACCTATAATAGTCCACGGCTTTTTGTGTGGATATAAGGTCGTTAAATCTAGTTTTTTATTTTCTGAACAGGTCTGTTCATATAATTTTTCCCTGAAAGTATTTAACAGAATATATGCGTTTGAAACAACCGGAGCAGCGGAATAATTTTTGAGGCGGCTGTTTTGCAAAATTGCGGTTAATGTTTCGGTTAAATGAAAAATACAATGCCGGAGCGCCTCTTTTTGGAAATCGTTTTTTGAGAAAGTATTATAAATTTCTTCCGTAGTACAAAAATATTTACGGCAAAGAATTTCATCAGTTAAAATCCGATATTCTGTTTGGGTAAGATCGTTTTGAAATTTTTCTGTCTTTGTAAATGTCTCGTCAAGTTCATGGAAAAACGAAGTGACAGGGGCATTTTTTTTGAATTTACTGGCGGCTTTGATATAGCAGATTAAAAAAGGCGTAATGGGAGCGGGAACATTCCATTTGATCGCTGTGCGATCGTATTCGGATGCAAGATCGGTATATGGAGGAAACTGCAAAAAGCAGGGGGTTCTCAGGCAGAGAAACTGATACATCAACTTATGAATATATAAAAATTCATAAGGATATTGCTCGCTCTTTTTAACTGCATTGTAAGTTAAAGAAAGAAACATAGGATTAGAATAATCGGAAGAGGCGTAATACATACATTTTTTGAAAAAATTAATCCATTTGTGTAAAGTGCGTTCGTCATAAGAAGAAGTCAGATTTCTGAAAGCGCATAAAATATCGGATTCTGAAGTGATGGGAATTGTGTTTTTGTTTGCTGCTTTCATTTTTGAATCCTCCTTCGGTATAAAAGGCTGCAAAAAAAATCGGAAATTTTTTGCGGCTTCATGCTGTTTGATAAAGATGGTTTAATTATAGTGTCAGGCAATAAAATAATCTGTTTATATTGTAATGCAAAGTGAAAGAAATAGAAATAGGAGAATGAGTATGTTTCAAAAGCCGAAAGAATCAAAAAAGAACAGCTCGGCAGATAAGACTGAAAAGATAAGAGAGATTTATCGCTTCTTACTGTCTGAAACCGATTATTTGAAGGAAATTGGGAAAGAGATTGACGAAGAGACGGAGAGGCTGTTGAAAGAAAATAGAGTGAATTTGGAGAAAAAGACGTATGAAGAGGTTCGCGATGAGTTATTTGCATTAACGGAGGCTGCAAAAGAAAAAGGATTCATACAAGGTTTTCGATATGCCGTAATGTTAATGAGAGAAATTACTGTAAAGCTTTGACAATTTTCAAAATCTGCTCTTTTGTTTCATTATTGCAGGAGTGTAACTCATGGAGAATTTCCTGTTCGATGGCAGAGGATGAGTCGTTATATTCATCGGAAAGAATATAGTCAACAGTAGTATCTAACGCATTACATATCTGCACTAAAACAGAAAGAGAAACTTTGACACGGTTATTTTCGATATTACTGATATGACTTGTATTCACATCAGCAGCATTAGCGATATATTCTTGTGTTAAGTTTTTGGAAAGGCGGATTTTCTTTAATTTTTCGCCTATTTGTTCAAAGTTTAAAGTGTCCATGCAGTAACCTCCAAAAAAATATTGATTTAATTGTAATATTTACTTAGTTATAGTATAATTATCTACAGCTATAAAAATATTAGTTATAAAGGAAGTGCAAAAAGGAATGAAGTGCGAAAATTGTGGAAATGAAGTTAGGGAGGGGGCGAAATTTTGCTCAAAATGTGGAAGCAATATATTGGAGCAGCAGGAAGATCACAGCGGTAAACATAATGTTCATGAGACGAAAACGGAGAAAAGGTGTGTGAATTGTGGGAATGTACTTAGAGAAGAGTCAAAATTTTGCCCTAAATGTGGGAGCAGTACATTGGAACAAAAAGAGGATGTAAGTACATTAAAAGATGAAGAAAAGGATAAAGCGGAACAAAGTAAAGGAACATTTTATTTTGAAAAAGTAAAAATGATCGGAAGATTACGATACAAAATTATCCGAACAGAAGTAAGTAATAATGAAGAGCGTTTGGAGATAAGTCAAAAGATACATAGATTTTTAAGGAAAGAAAAAGAAAACCATTTGGAGATAAAATTATCAGAAATCGGTTCAATGGAATTAAAAACAAAAATGGATTTTTGGGATACATTGTATGCAGCGCTATTTGGGGTAATGTTTCTGATGAATATAACAGATGTAGCATGGCTTTTATTGATAGCAGTCTTTCTTTATACAGGTTATGGAAAGGTTTTAAATTTAAAAATGAAAAATGGACTGAATTTTGAAATTCCTGTAAATGGAATGACTGAAGATGTGGAACAGTTTCGGTTATTGATCGGAAAAGAATAAGGAGCGTGCGAGATGAAATATTGCAGAAATTGTGGAAAAGAATTAAATTCAGATATTCAATATTGTCCGAATTGCGGCGCTTCTGTAAGTGAGGAACAATCAGGGAAAAATGAGAATTCATATCAGGAAAGTAACGCGGATGGATCGCTTTGGGAATCTCTTGTCGAATTTTTTAAAGCGCTGATTGAATATATGAAAGAAGCGGGGCTTCATATTATCGATGCGATTGACAAAATCATTCAGATGCCGCCGAATATACCGAAAGATTCTATATGCCCGTATTGTAACAGCGAGGATACGTTTCCGATTGTTAAGAACGAGACAGAGATTAAAACAAAAGGATACAGTATGGGGCGCGGGTGCTGTGGAATGTGTTTGCTCGGTCCGTTTGGATTATTGTGCGGAGCGCTTTTCACGGGCTCTAAAGTAAAGAGCAGATCTATCACCTGGTGGGGATGTAAAAATTGCGGAAGACAACATTTAGCGCAGCATGACGCTGTTGAAATGTTAAGTTCGTTGATGGATAAAATGACAGTAAATTGTCTTTGCTATGGCGCGCTAGGTTCTCTTTTGCTTTACCCGATACTGGATGAATTAGTGCATGGATTTTTAAGAACGGTCATCGTTGTTTTGATCGCTGTCATAGTGGGAGTTTCCTTGCCGTTATATTTTTGCTATCAGTTATGCGAGGATATAGACAAACAGTTAGGGTATAGTATTTGGGATATTTTAGAAGTAGAAAAGAAACAGGAAATTTGGAGTTGTATAAAATTTTCAATGCTTTCTTTAGCCGGTACACTGATTTTTGTCTGTCCGATCTTAGTACATTTTGCAGAGTAAGATGATGATGGATAAAAGAAAAATATATAAGAAACTTATGGTGATAGGAAGAGCGACGGGATGTCATCAATTACCGGAACGAAGCTTTTCCTTTCGCGGAAAACAATTTCCGGTATGCGCAAGATGTACGGGGGTGTTTATAGGAGAAGTTTTGGGAATCTTCTTATTCAAGGTCGGCGAGATTTCCAATATAATTGCGGTCGTGTTTTCTCTGATCATGTTTGCAGATTGGTTCGTACAATATAAATTTCATTACGAATCAAATAATATACGGAGATTAATAACCGGTCTTCTGTGCGGATATGCGTTCGGAAATATCATTATGAAATATTTAAGATATTTTATGTGATTGAAAACATTAAAAGAGAATGTAGGAGGAATTTGCCATGTTTTGCGAAAAGTGTGGAAAAGAAATAAAAGATGGGGATAAGTTTTGTCCGTATTGCGGAGCGGAAAATAAAATAAATAAGGAAGAACCGAGTCATGATATACCGCCGGATTTTAGCGTCAAAGGCGCAGGAAAAAAGAAAAAAGGAGCGGTTATCGCGATCGCTGTTTTAGTTATTATTGTGGCGATCGGTATTTTTAAATGCAGTTCAAAGGATGAAATATTAAGATATAATGTGCATGTAATTAATAATACCGGTTTTGATATTTATGCTCTTTATGCTTCAGAACCTGATGTGGATAACTGGGAAGAAGATTTGCTTGAGGATGGTATAGTGTATGATGGTGAAAGGGTAGATATAGAGTTTGTGATCACAGAGGAGGATCTTGACTGGGATTTTGCGATAGAAGATTTTGAAGGAAATGTTCTTGAATTTTATGGTTTGAGTTTTGCAGAGTGTGATGTAGAAGGAGCGACGTTGATTTTGGAATATGACGGTTATAAGGGAACTGCATCGTTATATTAAAGGTAAAATAAGATAAAGGATGTAAAAAAATGTTTTGTGAAAATTGTGGAAAAGAAATAAAAGATGAGAATAAGTTCTGTCCGTATTGCGGAGCGTCTGTACAGCCTGAACAGAATGGCGAACAGCCAGAGCAGTCGGCACAGCCGGAACAGAAGAGCGAACAGCCAGAACAGTCGGCACAGCCGGAACAGAAAAATGAACAGCCAAAGCAGTCGGCACAGCCGGAACAGAAGAGTGAACAACCAAAGCAATCGGCACAGTCAGACCAGCGGTTGACACAAAAAGAGACAACAGGTAATTCAAGTGCAGATGTTAAAAACAAGGGTGTGTCTCATCCTGCGCCGAAAAAGAAAAAAACAGCGGTAGTAATTGGAATTATCGCGATGGCAGCAGTCATAATAATCGGAATTATTGCAGCAGTGAAAATGTTTGGAAGTTCCGATGCGAAAGAAACTGCAAAAGATTCGACATATAAAGAGGTTAAAGAGAATGCAGCTGAAAAAGAATCGAAGCCGGCGAAAAAGGAAAATGTAAAACCTAAAAAAGAAACTGATGGGGAAATGAAAAAAGATTCCGGGCAAGAAGAAAAAGATAACAGTAAAAGGGAAGCTGTATTGACAGACCCGGTCACAATGGGATGGGCAGGTACATATAAAGACGATGATTCGGGAGACAGGCTTGTGATTGCATCAATCGGATATGAATGGTCTTATGTTATCTATACGTCGAGCGGGCAGATTTTTGAGAAAGAATCAGAATGTGGTGCATTCGGAGATTATTTAGAAGGGCAATATTATACGTTCTATAAAAATGAGAACGGATTGTTAAGCGTAACTTCAGGTGCAGGCAAAGGCTGGGGAAACTATCGCAGGATCAGCGGTACATATACGCCGGATCTGGAGATTGAAGGTACTTATGAAAATGATACTACTACGATGATCGTGTACGATCAAATGGCAGAGGCAAGTACAAAGTATGTTCCGACAGGATCTGATATCGCGGCAGTCCGGGTAGAGTATAATAACGGGCTGGTTATAGACGGAAGATTATATACGCAGGGAGACGGCGGGCTTTCGATCATAGACAGCGTTTCCAAAGAAATATACGGAATTGCTACTTTTGAAAACGGAGAGGTAAAAGTGACTGGAAGTGGATTTGACGGTATTTTAAAATCGAAGTAAAGGACGTATAAAACGTTGACAATTACATATAAGAAGAGCAGATAAGAGACGCCGCAGCTTGCGGCGTCTCTTATCGTTTATGAAAGACTGCATTCTTTCAGGAGATGTTGTGTTTTTTCAAGAGCCTTTACTTTATGAAGGCTTGCCTGAATTTTTTCTGCGAGCAGAAGGTGTTCTTTTGCAGAGTGGATTTGGTTGATCTTTAAATATGCTTCTCCTAACAAGTATGAGATTTCGGCAGTGTAGGCGTGCGAAGGCTGAAGGATCGTTTTCCGAATGCTGAGACATTTCAAATAGTTTTCAATCGCTTCTTCGTATTCTCCTTGATAAAAATGCCATAATCCGATGCTTTGGTAAGACCATGCCGTGTCAGGATGTGTTTCTCCCAACGTGAGCTTTCGGATTTCCAAGCCTTTTGCGAAATATTCAAAGGCATCGTTAAAGTGATAAGAAGAATCGTTTTTTGCCGCCTGTGTATAGTCATTGCCGATCATCGTTAATGACGCGGCAATGATCGGTTCGTTATCAGGGTATATTTCCTGACGGATCTCTAACGCTTTTTTATGCCATGTGATTGCATCTGCGTACTTTTTCTGCCGCTGATATACTGTTCCGATATTGTGATAAGAATAGGCGATCTGTTCGAGATCGGGATTTTCAACCGACTCCCGGATCTCGCGGGCTTTTTGATAATTCGCCAAAGCTTTATCGAAGATATCAAGGTTAATATAGATCACGCCCATATCATTATAAATGTCGGATGTTAATTCCGGATTTTTTATATGGTTGATATCAATAATATTTTGAGCTTTCGTAAAATAATCCAAAGCCTGTTCATATTTTGACGCTTTTCGCATAACTACCCCTAGTTTGTCATATATCGTGGCAAGCCTTTCGGAAAAATCTTGTCCTGAATTTTCGATTGTCGTGATTGCCAACTGATAGTGAGTAATTGCTTTTTCGTAATCGGCAAGTCTGACGGCAACTTTTCCTGCGGTTTCGTAGTAAGACAGTTGTAATTCGATATCGTCAGATGATTCTTTGTTTAATAGTTCCAACCCTTTTGTTAAGTATGAATAAGATTCATGATACATAAGGCTACGCCATAAGATTAAGGCGATGTCGTACATTAAGCCGAGATGTTCGGAAGTATATTTGAACATGAGACCTGCGTTTGCAAGAACGTCGCATAAATCATTCGACATACTGTCTTCGATCACATCTGCGGAAGCCGCTTTCAGAAATTCAATTATTTTGTTGATAAAAACTGAACATTTTTCTAAGGAAGGTTCCGTATTATTTATTACAGCAGCTTTAATGACCGGATGCAGATGAATCTGTGATGAGGCCGGACCGTTGGGTCTGTTTTGTATGATCCAGCTTTGACGGATCAAAGCGTTGATATCTGAATTATTATAATCTAAAAATTGTTTGAATAAGCGCTGTCTTATGCCGCTTATCGACGTAAGAGAGAGGTTCATCAATATTTCTTTTTGGACATCGGTAAGATTGCTTGTGTCAAAAAGTTTAGATATAAAGTTGTTCATTTTTTCCTGCTGATAAGTATTGTCTTTTTCAATGACCACTTTGCTTATATCGTCATATTCAGGACTGTACAAAATATCTGTCATTTCTTCAGGCGTTAATGTTTCGGCAGTCATTGTTTTTGCGATCAGTTCTAAAAGAAGAGTATGACCTTCTACCATATTGAATATTTTAAAATAGTCGCCGTATTCATCTTCGGGGATCGTAAACCGTCCGTAGTGCATAAATAATTGAAGCTGTTCTTGCTTGGAAAGCGGATGGATCGGCAAGAGAAACTTTTCTGAATCGAGATCGGTCTCTCTTGAAGTGAAGAGAATATGTATCGGTAATTCTTTTAACCGCACATAATTTTCCCGATCAGCCGGGTGAGTATCCATATTATCGATGATAAGCAGAGTATCTTCACCGTAAGAAGCGAGAATGGAAAGTCGTTTCTCAAATTTTTCGTCTTCTGAAAAGTGAGATTCATCCAATCCTGTAAATTTTATTTTTAAAATTGTGTTTTTTATATCGCCTGTAAAAATGATCTGCTGGATTTGTGTATAGGAATCTTCATATTCAGCGGCATATTTAAGCGAACAGTAGGACTTCCCTAAACCGCCGATACCGTAAATGATACAAGTTCCCAAACTGCATAAAACAGAGCGTATTTTCTCAAACATATCCTGTCGTCCGAAGAAAGTATTGTTTTGTATCGGGTTATGAAACGGCTCAAAAGCAATGGCATCGGAAGGGGAACGGTGAGTGGATTTTGACGCAGATTTCGATGACACAGCATCTTTTTCATATTTGACTTCTTTTAGTAAAGTGAGCAGAAAAGTTTCAGCGTTTTCAACTGATCTGTGTTCTTTATAGTGTGAGTATGCCATGTCTATTACTTCATTCGAGCAGTCCTTGTCCTGAAGGTATGTGTAAAGGCTGTGAACACTTTGAAAATCAGTTCCGATTTCGGCTTGGCAAAAGACGTCTCTGTAAAAAACATCATAGGAAATGTCTTTTTGCATTTTTCGTTTATTGTTTTTGATATTGCTGATAATAGAAGGATCAAGGTTAAGCCATTCTGCGATCCTTACGTTGGGAATATTCAGTTGTTGAGTTAAATATTGAATGATGACAGCGTAATTTAACATATTTACCTCCGATCAATAATGATAATTGTCATTGTGTTGTCAATTTTTTGTCATTTGACAAAGAATAATCTTGTCAAAAAGATGTCAACTTGCAGTTATTCATGATAACGGGAAAGGGTGATACGATAAGCTTACAAACAAGAGAGGTGTAACAGTTCAGCTTGAACCATCCGTAAAACCGCACTCGTGCTTCTTATGGCTGAATAGTTACATTATATCATAAAATGAGGAGGATAACTTATGGATCACATGATTAAGGAAAAGTTTATTGTAACAGATGGAGAAAAAGTGACGGACGAAATATACAGAGTGACGGGACTGGATATTGAAATAGATCAGATTATAGAGAATATTTCGTCAGAAGAGTCAAATATATATTTTTTTGATAAAGATTTATCGGAAAAACCGGAAAATGAAAAAGACGTTATTCTGGCATGGATTGATACAGGAATCAAGGTGAACGGAAATGAGCCGCTGATGATCTCGCTCTTAAAACGATCTGATTATTTCTCAGGATATTATGTCGGAACGCCGTCTTATTTAGTAAATGGGATGTGCAGGAAAACTCTGTATTCTGAAAAAAAACTTCGGTCAAATTTATTGAAATTTTGTCATCGATACAGGGAAGAACATGCGGAGCGTATTTGTAAGGTTGAGACGGAAGTAAAAGACAGAAGTGAGGGATATTGCGAAAAAACGATTTTTATAAAAAATGAAGAAGTACTTTCTAATGTTACAGAAGCGATCTATGGCAGATTATTGTTTCCGAACTGGAAGTCAATGAAAGGGCTTGACAGATATATCAAAATCATAGGAGCAAGGATAACGCAGCTTGTCGATGCCGGAAGGACAGAATATTTTGTCGCGAATAAAACGAAATCGGCAATCGTAAATACCGGAATGATGGATTTATTCGGAAATGATTTTTTAGTTCTATATCGATATTATGAAAAGTACAAGACGTATATCGCGGAGCGTGTAATCGAGAGTAAACAGGATTATTTGAATTATGGATTTACAAAAGAACAGTCAATGATGCAGATTGAGCCAATCAGTTTTTTCGATGAAAAAGAAGAAGTGTTTAATCCGAAGAAGGAAGATTTCGACATTAATCAAAACTGTCTGATCCACATCATACAGGAAAGGCGGGAACGTTTTCCGGAAAGCATACGCAGTCAGAGCGACAGCAAGATCGCAGGTCAGATCATGAATGCTCTTGAGCGGGGGATTAAAATGCAGCGCCGCGACAGATCGTTTGCAAAAGCTTCTTATTCAGGGAAAAGCGGAACTATTTCATGGTTCATGCCTCTGCATATAGATGCTCCGTTAAGTGAAGATCCGGAACTTGTCATGGTAGTAAGAAGATCGGGAGACTTCTATGAGATAAAAACAATTTTGTCTTATGACGATGAATTGAAAGACCGCATTACTGCTTTATCTTTATACAGCAAACTCTGGTGAAAAGGAGGGATGCCGAAAGTGTATGAATTTTAGAATGACGTTTGGATCAGTGAAAAGGAGTATGTCAAGGCAGGAGGCGGCTTTGGTAAAGGGACAAAATGAAACAAGAATCAGATGAAGCATGTGGAAAGAAACAACAGAGGAGGAAGAAAAATGAATGAAAACAAAGAAAAAACAGCAGGAAATTTAGCAAACAGTGTGGTAGAAGGGTATGACTATTCTGTAGCAGTGAGAATGTCAGGAAGGGCAGGGGCATATTCGCCGACCGGCGGAAAAGGAAATGCTTTTGAGGTGATGTATTCTGATAAGAAGAATCTCTCTAATCTGCTGAAGCCGGACACGACAACAACGCTTACGAATTCGTCAACTGCCCGTCAGGTAGATTTGGTTACGAAGAAGGGAAATCGCATTATAGAGAGGATTCAGTGCAAGGATACTCCGAGTGCAAAAGGAACGATGGATACGATCAAACGGGTGCAAAACGGTCAATATCGAACAACGCAGTTAGTAGGAACGTCTGAAAGTGCGGCGGCATTTAATGCAAAGGCGCCTTCTCAAGGTGTGACTAAAGTAATGAAAGACAGCGGAATCTCAACGAAAGATACAACCCGTGTAAGCAATAAGTTTAACGGAGTCCAGTCATCAACCGGGATTGCCAATGCGGCAAAATCGTCGGCAAAACTCGGAGGAGCTTTCGGAGGAGGAATGGCTGCGGTGGAATCAATCGTGAACGGAGACGATCTGTCAACGACGACAGGAAATGTTGCGTCCGGCGCTTTGAAAGGATCTGTTTCCGGGGCGGCGGGAATGTTTGCGGGAAGTGTGGCATCGGATGTTATCAGCGATGTGTGCGACGGAGTCGGCGATATTGTGTCAGGTATTGTAGACGGCATCGGTGACTTTTTCGGAAGTCTTTTCTTATAAGTAACAGTTCGGTTGAAATGCACATTGCCGTTTGTGATATAATGAGGTACACTATATAGAAAGATCTTGTACGGAAGCGATTTGTGTATTTAAGGAAAAGAAATCTCGATACAAAAGTTGAAGTCGTGCACATGGAGGTGCAAAGCAGAAGATGAGATTGACTTTACAAAATCATATTGTATGTGCGGATTATGGACAGGTGCATTTAGATGCCCGGGTGGTAGGACAGATCATAAACTATACGGCGGAAACTTGGCAGCCGGACAGACCGAAGAAAGAGCGGGAATGTAATATAGAACAGGGGAAGATCGCGGAGGAGATCACCGAACAATTTATTCGTCAGTATTATTCTCAGGAGTTGTCTTTGAAAACTTACGATGAGATCAGAAACGATGATTTTAAAAAACATGCCCCGTTTGATTTTCTGCTCTGGAAAACCGGAACGGTCAACATTGCTTTTATAGAAGAAGCAATCAGGCAGGATATTGCAAGAACACCTAATAAATTTGTGAAACTGAGCAATGTTACAAGGCGGTTATGCAGGACATTAGGCGTGAAGATCGTAGAAGTAAAATCTACGAATATAAGAAACGATTTGAAAGTAGAAAGTGATTTCACAGGGGATTATGATAATGTGAAGTCAGTGCAAAAACTGTTGGAGACGATCCGGCGTAAAGATGATGTATTCTGTTATCCGAAGTTGAAACGGCGGGAAAGTGATCCTGGATATTGTCTGGATGATTACTGCAGGGAAGTTCAGGAAAGGTTTTCGGAATTTGACGGATGTAAGGGCGAAAACCTGCGGCGCAGAGTGATCGCATGGGAGTGCGAAAATCAGTGCTGTGATATCTTTGTGAGAGTTTACCTGGATCGTCCGGCAAAAAAAGGATTTGTGATCGGATGGATGCAGAAAGAGGAATTGCTCGATGATACGGTTCAATTTAAGCGTATGAGACAGAAAAATAAATCAGAACTTGCCTTGTATTTTGCAAAGAACTTAGGAGAGACAAAAGGTATTGACTGTTTGGCGCAGGCGTTTGGAAAGCCGAAGCAAAGAGTGTATGCAAACCCATATACGCCGACAAATTTTTATCATAAAACAGATGACTGCAAGTTTATAAGAAGAGTGCCGAAAGAGGAGCTGCTCATTTTTGACAGTGAAGAAGCGGCGATTCAAAACGGAAGATTTATAAACCGATGCAGAGAATGTTTTTCAAAAGACGGATGAAGTATGGCAGAGCAGGAAATAGTTGAGGAAAGACATAGATGGAAAAGATGAGATTTGAATCTGTTGACGGTTTTCAGGAAAATATCCGCAGGCTTGCGGATATTTTCCCGTCATGCGTAAAAGAACAAAAAGATAACGATGGGAAGACAATCCGAAAAGTCGATATCAATACGTTGCAGCTTCTTTTGGGAATCAATCAAAAGGAAAGCGAAACATGCGAATTTTCATGGGTCGGAAAGCAGGAAGCCGTAAAAGAAGTTTATAAACCGATCAGAAAAACGCTGCGTCCCGTAGTGCAAGACTCTGTTGAGTGGGATTCGACAGGCAATCTCTATATAGAAGGCGATAATCTGGATGTGCTGAAACTTCTTCAGGAAAGTTATTTGGATTCGGTAAAAGTAATCTATATCGATCCGCCTTATAATACGGGAAATGATTTTATTTATGCGGATGATTTTCGGATCAGAGAGAGAGAATATGTGAATGCAGGCGGAGCTTCTCAAGATGATAAAAACCGGATGTATCAGAATTTGGATTACAGCGGAAGGTATCATTCAGATTGGTGCAGCATGATTTATGCACGGCTTCTTGCCGCCAGAAACATTCTCTGTGATGACGGAGTAATTTTTATCAGTATAGACGATAACGAGCAGGCAAATTTAAAAAAAATATGTGACGAGGTTTTCGGCGAACGAAATTTTGTCAACTGCTTTATATGGAATTGCTCTACGGCAGGCGGTATCCGGCCGAAATTTGCGAGTAAGACACATGAATATATATTGTGTTATGCAAAAAATAAAACTTGTCTGGATATGTTTTTTGCGCCGTTGTCAGGGGAAGCGATCAAGATGTATCGGGAAAAAGACGAGCGGGGATTATACAGAGATAAAGATTTTGTGTTTAAAAATAAATCGACAAATGCAAACCAAAAATACGAGATCATCTGTCCGGACGGGGAGAGAGTGCGTCCGAAAGACGGATATATTTACCGGTTCGTGCGGGAAAGGTTTGAGCAGGCAAAGGAAGAAGGTCTTGTGACATTTAAAAGAACGAAGACAGGTCCGCTTGTTGATCAAAACGGAGATCAGGCACATTGGAACATCTATATTAAAAAATATTTGGGAGACGCGATGGGCGCTCCGTCCACTCTGATTCCGAAAGAGGCAGTCAGCATATACAATGCAGGTACGCAGTGCGTACAGGAACTGTTTGACGGGAAAAGAGTGTTTGAGAATGTAAAGCCGGTCAACGTCATACAATATTTTATCAATATGGCGGCAAAAGACGGCGATATCGTAATGGATTTCTTTTCAGGATCGGCGACAACGGCTCATGCGGTGATGCAGACTGAGGCGGATAAAAACATAGATCTGCACTATATTTTAGTTCAGATACCGCAGGAATGTGATAAAAAAAGTGAAGCGTATAAGGCAGGATATAAGACAATCTGTGAGATCGGAAAAGAACGGATCCGCCGGGCAGCAGAAAAAATAAAACGGGAAAACGGATGCGAAAACAGAGATTTTGGATTTCGTGTGCTGCGGCTTGATGAAAGTAATATGGAGGATGTTTATTACATGCCTGAAGAGTATACGCAGGAAATGCTTTACGGACTTGAGACAAATATTAAGCCTGATCGTACAGACTTAGATCTTTTGTTCGCCTGTCTGACGGAATGGGGACTTTTATTGTCAAAGCCGTACTCTTCGGAGAAAATCGGTGGTTATACAGTGCATTATTATGACGGAAAAGAGTTAGCCGCCTGCTTTAATGAAAATATATCCGAGGCTGTGATCAGAAAGATTGCCGGACAGCATCCGCGCCGGGCAGTATTTTGTGACGCAAGTTTTTCGGACAGTGCTGCGAAGATCAATATGAGCGAGCTTTTTCGTACGATCTCACCGGAGACACAGATAAAAGTAATATGAAAGAGTCCTGGAGCAAAGTTATAGTCGGCAACTAAAGTCATAGTCTGCGGAAAAACTGTAGTCTGTAGTCAAAGTTATAGTCAGCAGCCCAAGTTATCGTTTGCGGCCCAAATGGGAGTGATATGTCCGCATATACAAAACAAAGCTGCAGTTAGATCAAAGAGAAAAAGTGTAAGTGTCCTCCGTGGAATGAGAGGGAGAAAAACGATATCCCAGTTCTTTGAATTCACGGATGTCCGAAACGCTTTCGATTTTCTGATCTGCCATCCAGCGTACCATTTCGCCGCGGGCGATCTTAGCCTGAGTGCCCTTGACTTTTATTTTTCCGTTTACCTCTTCGCCGAAAATACATGTAATGCAGCGGATATTTTTGTAGGGAAGGATTGCTTTACTGTATTCTGCGGAAGCGAGATTGACAAGTTCGGTCATCCCTTCTGCGAGGAGACTTTGGTACAGCGTATCGCTCCAGTATTCATAAAGGTCGTTCTTTTTAGCAGCTTCTAACTTTGCCTGCATTTCCAAACGATAGGGAATAACTTTGTCTGTCGGTTTTAAGATTCCGTAAAATCCGGATAAAATGCGAAGGTGAACATTTACATAATGCCACTGGGCATCTGTAAAAACGGAAGGAGCAATGTGTTGATATTGAATTCCTTCATAGGCAAGAAGCGCCGGTGTTACCGCCTGATCGGGAGAAAAGGCATGAAGTCTTTGATAATTCTGTTCGGCAAGTTTATCACTGCATTTCCAAAGTGTTTTCAGTTCCTGTATATTTTTATTTTTTAAAATCCCGTGAAGCACATCTGCCCGGTCAGAAAAGACCGGGACAGTGGCGTTACAGGGGAATTCATCTGTGATATTCATCTTTTTTGCCGGTGAAATGACAATTTTCAGCATGGTAATTATTCCTCTGTTCTTTCTTTTTGTTTTTTCAGTGTGTTTTAGCAGTTTTCTCTGTCATTCGTAAGTTTTAGCTTATCGAAGAGGAAGAACATCAATCCCATGATCATTCCGACAACACATGCCAGTACCATACCTGTAAGCTGAATACTTCCAAACTGTACTTTGATACCGGATAGTCCGGTTACGAAAATAATAGAGGTCATTGCCATATTTCTTGATCTTGCGTAGTCAACTTGAGAATCGACAAGGATGCGGATACCTGACGTGCCGATCATTCCGTACAGAAGGAATGAAATTCCGCCGATAACAGGGCCGGGGATAGTGCTGATCAAAGTCGTCATTTTCCCAATGAAAGAACAGATGATCGACAGTACCGCGGCGCCTGCGATAACGTATACGCTGTAAACTTTTGTCATAGCCATAACTCCGATGTTTTCGCCGTATGTTGTTGTCGGTACGGAGCCGATAAATCCTGAGATCATCGTGGAAAAATTATCTGCAAAGAGGGAACGGTGCAGACCCGGATCTTTCAGAAGGTCGCGTCCGACGATTTTGCTTGTTACGATCTGATGTCCGATATGTTCAGAGGCGATAACAAGGATAACAGGCAGAATGATCACGATTGCTTCCCATTTGAATTTTGGCGTGGAGAAGTTCGGAAGCGCAAAAAATGATGCTGAAGCAACTTTACTGAAATCAACGATTCCACATAAAAGAGCCGCGATATATCCGGCAATGATAGCGATCAGGATCGGAATCACGGCAAAAAATTTGCGGAACAATACAGATCCAAGGACAGCGGTTAAAAGTGTGACAAGAAATACGATCACATTTTTCGGATCGATGGAAGATGCCGTAAGACCTGCATTGGAAGCGGCTGTTCCGGCAAGTTCAAGTCCGATCAGTGCGACAACCGGTCCCATAGCGGCAGGGGGAAGTACAACGTCGATCCATTTGGAACCGAATTTGCGGATGATCAAAGCAAGGACACATCCTAAGAATCCGACTGCCACAAATCCGCCGAGTGCATAGCTGTAACCCCATTTTTCAATTACAATTCCCGCCGGTGCAAGAAATGCAAAACTGGAGCCGAGGTATGCAGGCGCTTTTCCTTTTGTAATCAGGATGAACAATAATGTTCCGATTCCGTTCATAAATAAAACAACGGCCGGATTCAGTCCGAATACGAACGGAACAAGTACGGACGCACCGAACATTGCAAACATATGTTGTATGCTTAGCGGTACGAGCAGCTTGAAAGGTACTTTTTCTTCTACTTGGATAATTTTTTTGTTTTCCAAAGTTTAAATCCTCCTCATTTTCATATTTCTCATATGTTTTTCTCATAATCTTTTACATTTTAGCATAGTAAAGGGAAGGCTGTCATTATAAATTTAGCCTCAAAGAGCTGCTTACAGTATAAATTGTCGGAAGTGCCAAAAGGCACATCATGAGATTGTAAGCAGTAGATGGGGGTTGGGCAACTTTGGACTTTTTCCTTTTTAATCATACAAAAGCATATAAGATTAATTTAGATGAAATTGCTTGATCAAATGAGAAATATTTTCTTCCGTATCTTCAAGATCATTTGCAATTTCGGAAACTGTTTTTCCTTTTTCAAGTTTTTTCTGAATAAGAGAGCAGATTTTTTGGAGAAATTCTTTTCGTTCCTCTTCTCGTCCCTCTTCTCGTCCCTGCATTCTTCCCTCTTCTCTTCCCAGTTTTCTTCCTTCTTCTCTTGCCTCTTCTCTTTGCACTTCAATATCTGTCTCATAGTCGTATTCGTCTAATAACATATTGACAACCTCGCTTCCTTTTCGCATTAAATAAT
>PPYF01370529.1_pt1 | contig 20708 bp, 17 predicted proteins | sample 1559871 | NCBI WGS metagenome assembly PPYF01 (sample SAMN08240021, study PRJNA423297) | Human gut metagenome, whole genome shotgun sequencing project. | reverse complement strand
CGTTGTTCTGCGCTGGATCTTCCAGCGCGGCATCGTGTCGCTGGCAAAATCGGTACGCAAAGCGCGGATGGCAGAGAACATCGATATTCTCGATTTCGAGCTTAGCGCCGAAGATATGCTGCACATTACCGCGCTGGATACCGCTACCAGCGCCTTCTTCTCCCACCGCGATCCGGCGATGGTGGAATGGCTGACTGGCCGCAAACTCGATGTGTAAGACACCACGAAAGAGAGACTGATTCAATGCAAAAACGTTATCTGGGTAAATCCGGGCTCGAAGTGTCGGCACTTGGACTCGGCTGTATGGGGCTCAGCCACGGCTACGGCCCAGCGACAGATCCTCGCCAGGCAGTAGAACTGATTCGCGCTGCCGTCGAACGCGGTGTGACCTTCTTTGACACGGCGGAAGTGTACGGCCCCTACCTGAATGAAGAGGTGGTTGGCGAAGCGCTCAAACCGTTTCGCGATCGCGTGGTTATCACCACCAAATTTGGTTTTACCTTCGGCGATGACAACAAACAGCAGATTTTAAACAGCCGGCCGGAACATATTCGTCAGGCTGTTGAAGGGTCGTTACGCCGCCTGAAAACCGACGTTATCGACCTTCTGTATCAGCACCGCGTCGATCCGGACGTTCCGATTGAAGATGTTGCCGGGGCCGTGAAAGATCTGATTGCGGAAGGAAAGGTCAAACATTTCGGCCTTTCCGAGGCGGGCGCGCAGACTATTCGCCGGGCGCATGCCGTGCAGCCGGTGACCGCGTTACAAAGTGAATATTCGCTGTGGTGGCGTGAGCCTGAAGAGGAAATCCTGCCGCTGCTGGAAGAGCTGGGTATTGGTTTTGTACCTTTTAGCCCATTGGGTAAAGGTTTCCTAACCGGGGCAATCACCGCCGGGACGACCTTTGGTCAAGACGATTACCGCCGCCAGGTACCGCGCTTTGCGGCGCAGGCGATTGAAGCCAATGAAAAATTGGTTACGCTGCTGGGCCAACTGGCGGCAGAAAAAGGCGTGACCTCCGCGCAGATCGCGCTAGCATGGCTGCTGGCACAGAAACCGTGGATTGCGCCGATTCCAGGCACCACCAAACTGCATCGCCTGGAGGAAAATCTGGCGGCCGCAGATCTGATACTTTCGCCGGATGATTTACAGCAGGTCACCCAAGCGCTGGAGACCATCGAAATCGTCGGCGCACGCTACTCACCAGAGCACCAAGCGCGAGTCGGCCGCTAAACCGCAAACGGGCCCGCCATTTGCTGCGAGCCCGCTTCTCTTTCTCCCCCTACCGCCGCAGCTCTCAGTGACTCCGCGACATTGGCCAGATCAGGCTCGCCGTTCACTTCTGCTTTTCATCCAGGAAGAAGGTATTGATTGGTGTTATACTTTGCGCAGTTTAGAGGTGGTGCAACAGGGAGTTAGCCATTTTGTCCCGACAAAAATACATCAGCGCAATGGTGCTGATCGTCATCTGTACGACCGCACTTTTTATCGCTCTGGTGCTCCGCGAAGCGCGCGATCTACAACACTATATGGGTTATGTGGTCGAAAACGGCAAATCCGCACTGTTCCATGAAGAGTCCATCAACCAGAATATCGCTACCCGCCTTTCACGCGAGTTTTACAGCCGTACCTATTCTGCTGCCGATAATAATCAGGACAGTATTTGTCAGCACCTTGAACAAGAAGGGAAAATTTACGGTTTCAATCTGCTGAAGAAAAACATTGGCAGCCTTGAGGGCACGCTGCAAACCCACAATAAGGCGTGCGAAGAGTGGGCCAGAGACGTCGGGGCGATGTCGATTATTCATGCCTCTGAGAGCGCGAATTTATCGAAATACAGTTTTTCAAACTATACCGGCTATACGTTCCGTAATATCCGCTACTACATCGATCTTTCTCATCGTTATATTTATATCAATCGTCTGGTTAACACCAAAAAGTACACGTTCCGCAACTGGCTGATTGGCGATAATGGCAGCATTAACATCGCGCATAGCGCCCGGACAATTTCCATCGATGAAAATGCTCTCGATGATTTGATTAAGGGAGAAAGCACGCTTTCTCATATCTATCAGGATGGATATACCCACAACAATATTATTAGCATGCTGACGCCCGTTTTTCTCGGCGATAAAGTGAAAGGCATTCTGATTACAGACATCAATATTAACGATCTGGTGGTGTCCTTTAAGACAATTGACAGGCCTTTCTTATGGAAATTCCTGTCGCTGTACGTGACCGATAATAAAAGCGGCGCGCACATTATGTTCCATAAGCCACGAATCCGATCTCATGACTTGATCAGCAGCGAAGATGCCCTCACGCCCAGCTACACGCTGCACGTGAAGCTGGATGCCATTTACGTCATCGCCACCAACCTTTGGCTGTTATTGCTGTATGTGGTGGGCACATGGACGTTATGCCGCTACGCCAGTAAGCAACTGACCCGACAAGAATCCCTTTCCAGGGATAACATCACTGACGCCATGACCGGCCTGTATAATCGCAAAGTGATTACTCCTGAACTGGAACAAAAAATTCAGGGGCTGGTTAACCGAAATATCCCGGTTACGGTGATTGCCATTGATAGCGATGGGCTGAAAAGAATCAATGATACGCTCGGCCATCATATGGGTGATAAATCCATTCAGACGCTGGGTTTAGCGCTGGGCAATACCATTCGTAAAAGCGACTACGGTATACGACTGGGCGGCGATGAGTTCAGTCTGATTCTTATCGATAATTCGCTCAACAGATCCCGCGACGTTATCGAGCGAGTCCAGGAACAATTGACCGCTATCGACAAAGAAAAACTGGTGGCATTTTCTTGGGGCGCATACCAGCTCCAGTCGGGAGATACGCTGGAAGTGGCGATGCTCAAAGCGGACGAATTGCTTTATCAGCATAAGCGCAGCAAGTATGCGGACCGCAGGTAAATACGCAGAGCGTGCAACGGATACGGTCTAAGTCTGGCGGATTTCAGCCCAGCGGCCGCATCCTCGCCCCACGGCTTTTGCCTTATCAATCAGCCCCGTGAGGGGCTTTTCATTATGGTTCACCGTGATGGCATTTTTGCCTGGCTGACCGGAAATCACCCTGCTGTTCAACCTCAGGCCCACCAACCGCCATGGCCGGCACGCCTCCCGCCACTGCCCCTGTTGACCTTTCACTTCCAGACCTCGGAATCTTTCGTTTCATTTCTTTTGTGAGATAAGCCAGAAAACGGAGATCTTTCTTTTTATTTCTTTTATCAATTAACCCAAGATAAAAGAAACCAAACGAAACAAACATATATTAACCAGCTTCCGTATCATTACGATCATTCCTCTGCCAGATGCACAGTCATAATTAAACGAAAAGGACCTGTAACTGATGAAAAATGTGTTCAAGATATCGATCCTCGCCCTGCTGGTGTCCAACGGCGCATTTGCCGCTAACTACGAGTTGAATAACGATAATATTGCCATCTCGTTTGATGATGCGCAGTCCGCAGCGGTCATCAAAGATACCCATACTCAACGCCAGCTGTCGCCGCAGTCGCTGTTTTTCCTGACTCTGCCTGATGAAACCGTCATCAAAGCCGCAGACTTTAAAATTTCGCATGTGGATAAGCGTGATGACGCAATCAGCATTCAATACGACCACCCGGACTTCAAGGTCACCGTCACGCTAAATACGCTGAAAGGAAAATATGCCCGAATCGATTACACGATCGCCGCAGTAGGCAAACCACGTAACATCGCCAAAATCACCTTCTTCCCGACGAAGGGGCAAGCTCAGGCACCGTATGTCGATGGCGCAATTAACAGCTCGCCAATCATCGCTGATTCATTCTTTATTTTGCCCAATAAGCCGATTATCAATACCTATGCCTATGAAGCTACCACTAACCTCAACGTTGAGCTGAAAACCCCTATCCAGCCGGAAGCGCCGGTCAGCTACAGCGTGATGTTCGGTACCTTCCCTGAAACGAACCAGCTGCGCCGCAGCGTTAACCAGTTTGTTGAGGCCGTACGTCCCCGGGCATATAAACCGTATCTGCACTACAACAGTTGGATGGATATCGGCTTTTTCACCACCTACACCGAACAGGACATTTTGGGACGAATGGATGAGTGGAATAAGGAGTTTATTACTGCACGGGGCGTGAAAATGGATGCGTTCCTGTTGGATGATGGCTGGGATGACCGTACCGGCCGCTGGCTGTTTGGTCCGGCGTTCAGCAATGGCTTTAGTAAAGTCCGCGAAAAAGCCAATAGCCTGCACAGCTCAATAGGATTATGGCTGTCGCCGTGGGGTGGCTACAACAAACCACGCGATATACGCGTCTCCCACGCCAAGGAGTATGGCTTTGAAACCGTCGACGGGAAGCTGGCGCTCTCTGGACCGAACTATTACAAAAACTTTAATGAGCAGATCCTTAAGCTCATTAAAGATGAACATATCACCTCATTTAAACTCGACGGTATGGGCAACGCCAACTCGCATATTAAGGGCAGCCAGTTTGCCTCTGACTTTGATGCTTCGGTCACGCTGCTGGAAAACATGCGTAAGGCCAATAAGGATCTGTTCATCAACTTAACCACGGGTACCGATGCCAGCCCATCGTGGCTACTTTATGCCGATTCCATCTGGCGACAGGGAGATGACATCAACCTTTACGGCGTCGGCTCACCGGTGCAGCAGTGGATGACCTACCGTGATGCGGAAACCTATCGCTCGATTGTTCGTAAAGGCCCATTATTCCCACTGAACTCACTGATGTATCACGGCATTGTCAGCGCAGAACACGCCTATTACGGGCTTGAGAAAGTGCAGACCGACAGTGATTTTGCTGACCAGGTATGGAGCTATTTCGCGACCGGAACACAGCTCCAGGAGCTGTATATCACACCATCAATGTTGAACAAATCCAAGTGGGATACGCTGGCGCAGGCCGCGAAGTGGTCAAGAGAAAACGGCCGCGTGCTGGTCGATACGCACTGGGTTGGCGGCGACCCAACCGCGCTGGAAGCCTACGGCTGGGCGTCGTGGAGCAAAGAGAAGTCGATTCTCGGCCTGCGTAACCCGTCCGACAAGCCGCAGCGTTTCTATCTGGATTTGAGTAAAGCGTTGGAAATCCCACAGGGAGAGGCCGCGCAATTTACCCTCAAATCGATCTACGGCAATAATAGCACCCTGCCAGAGAAGTATCAGGAAGCCACGGTTATCACGTTACAACCGCTGGAAACGCTGGTGCTTGAAGCCAATCCGGTGAAATAATCCTCTCCAGGCTGCTCGCCGATGCGGGCAGCCTGGCTGTGATTTACCTGCCGGCCTTACTCATCCCCCTGGCTATCGCCGCCCCCATTTCCGCACAGACCACTAGCCCCTGTACAAATGGGCGATCGTGCATCAACCACGGCAGCGCGCCAAAGGCGATTCTCCCCGGTCCAATTTCCGGCGTCTGTAAGGTGTAATCTACGCTCACCTCGGGGATCTCATCGCCACACGCCAGCAGCTGCGCCCGCAGCGAAGGAAACGGCAGATCTTTCGTTTTTAGGGCTTTCTGCCCCCTTGCATCGATAAATACATCAAACGTATAGCGATCCTCATGGGTGAAAATCGTCGTCAGCTTATCTTCCACCTGCATCTCGTAGTCGTGGCCCAGTGACAGGATGCGGATCACCCCCGCGTCACGTAACGCCAGCAGACGGCGGATAGATTCAGAAGGGATCGCCGCATAGTTATCGATAAAAATACGGGCTAATCCATTTTTGAAACGTTTCACGTCTTTCTCATTTAAATGGCGAACGATCGGTTCAACAACTTCATGCAGCCGCAGGATGGTATACCGCCAGGGTACGGTGTGCTTTTCACGTTTATTACGTTCAACTTCCTGCAGATTTGCTAGCGCCCAATTAAACGGACCGTGCTGTTTTCTGTTGGCAAACCAAATATCGGCAAGGGTATCGGCATTGCATAAGCGCAGCGCATTCCGCTGGCTCCAGCGAGGATCGGCCAGCTCAAGCTCTTCTACAACCAGCTCAAAAACGCGGTCCAGCAGCCCCTCGCTTCCCTCTGCAATAGCCGCCTCGATGGCACTTTCCGTCACCACTACGAGCGGTTCATAAGGCAAAGGGCAATAAAAATCAGCTTCCGGCAGAATCCCCGATCGGGACATTAGACTAAGCTGAAGCGGCTGGCTTTCCGGATTCAGGCGAAAACTCACCGTCTCTCCCTCGGTCGTTATAAACGTCCCGTGCTGGATTACCACGGCCATCGCCGCATCCAGCCCGCTTAACGATGTCCCCATAATCCCAACCCGACACGGTGCAATTTGCGCATCCATCAGCCCTGTCCATGGGCTGGGAAAATAATCACGGGGTGACTGATCGTCCTCCGGCCAGACATGGCCAGTGGCAAGAACAACGGAATCAAAAATTTCCGCCGCATCATTACCCTCTGCCCACACCTTGACGCCATCCGGCATCGCCTGCACATCCATGACCTTGCTGGATTCGCGAACGTTGACCACAAAGCCTGAACGCCGAGCCTCTGATACCAGCGCCAAAAAACGATCGCGATAATAATCGCCAAGCATCACGCGTGGTAAAAATTGCCTTTCATGCAGGGATGCGCGCTCCAAACCAAAGCGTGCCAACCAGCCATCGCTCTGGCCGCGCAGCCACTCCAGGTAAGTGATAAAAATGGGCGGGATTTCAATGCTGGCAATGTTTGCCAGCATCAGCAATGCGTTATTGTCGTCATTATAGGGCATGCCAACGCCTGCCTCTTCCGCCTGCTCATAGATCGTAATAGCAAGCGGTTCCCCCCGCTCCAGCAGGGCGTGAAAAGTGTAAATTCCCGTAGGCCCGGCACCGATAATGGCGATGTTTTTCATGGTTACCCTCAATGAGAGACATGCCGTTAAGTCTGGTTGATAAAGGGGAATGCGCCACTGCAAACAGGCAATTGTGTATCAACCACGGTAGAGCGTCGGCTACCGTAGCTGAAGTGCAGGAGAGGTATCCTCCCGCACCTTTTTGTTCCTCAGCGACGAAGCTGCTTCCAGTCATAAACCGTGTTGGTGGTATCCAGCACCGGCACCTGACCCGCGAGCTGCGATGCCCGTGATTTTAATGTACCAGGCAGGGTTTCATTTGGCAGCCTTATCCCTAACCAGTAGCGCATCAACTGGAAATTATGCGCTGTTGAGTACAGCGCTTTCACCTCACCATTTTCAGGTTTTGCTACCTGTTTGCTGTACCACACAAACATGGGAACCTGATAGGCATGCTGGCTAGGCTTCACCCCACCGTGATAATAGACAACGCGTTTTTGCGGATCGCGCTCCAGGGCATGATCGGAAAAGTAAACCAGCGAGGCACGACGCCCTTCAAGCAAGGAAAACATCTGTCCAAGAAGTTTGTCGGTATAACGAATCGAGTTGTCATAGCAGGCATCAATGCCGCTGTCTTGCGCATCAAATATGGCTTCCTGCGCAGGGAAACGCACACACTCCGGCTCGTGGCTACCATAAAGATGCAACACGATGACTTGCTTACCGCCCCGATTCAGGGCCTGTTTTAATTCTGGTATCAATGTATCGTCGTAATCACTGGTCAGCCATTTTTTCTCCCGCGCATTGGTGGCAATGCCCGTAATAGCATTATTGTAGTCTCCGATAATGCCCTGCTTGCTGAACCAAGAGGTGTAATAACCCGCGCGATTCGCCAGATTAATAATATTGTCCGAATAATGCTTCTGGTCGTGTCCAATGACAAAATCCGCACTTAACACGAGAGGAACTGCGGTAATCGTCACCGGAGCAGGGCTGACAGCCTGAGTCCACGAAAGTACCTGCGCTCGCTGGCTATCAAGCACGGGTGTAGTGTCTTTCGGGTAGCCGTAAAAATGCATGTTCTCCGATCGGGCTGACTCCCCCACCACCACGACATAAGTGTCAATCCCGGTATCCCATGTTTGGATCGGGTAATCAGGAATCGTGCGCGAAATTTGTGAAATCAGCTGCTTATCATTCCAGGCTTGTACGAAGTATTTCAGATTGCTGATTGGGGTGTAGTTAATCACCCGCACAGAGATACTGCCATGGCTGTTCTTGCGCACACTATGCGCTACCGCCTGAGTGATGTTGACTATCAGAGTGAGTGCCAGGCAATACAACGGTAAACGCGGACGCCATTTTCCGGGGAGCCTTGGCGTAAACCAGACAGCACTCAGCAGCAGAGCCGTTAAAACAGTAAATCCCAGTGCATAATGGATATACAGACCAAGTATAGCCATCATCTCGTGGGTGGAACTTTCCAGCACACTCATGGCAAAACCATAGCTAAATGCACTGCCAAACGTTGCGTGAGAATACAAAGACAGCATGACATCCCATGCAACGATCATTACTGGCAAAGCAGCAACGGCTAAACGCACACGACGCCGCTTAATGAGTGAAAATGAAAGCATTAGTAATGCAAAGATAAACAAACGCTGGAACATCACATGTAAGGGTGAAAACAGCATGTTAACAGCCGCAACAATCCCCAGAGAGGCCCACAGAGGGAGTAGTGCCGCAGAGGCACGCAAAGAGCTAAAATTCATGAATATGATTATTTTAAGGAGAAGTATTTCTAAAAATTATCGCACAAATTACTAATACAACTAAAGAGATGCCTGCTATACGATTTCGCTAATTTCATCACAAAAGGGGGAGTTTTTTCTTTGGATAGGGCGGATTTGAGTTGGATGGATTCTGAGAACCAGGCTGACTTCTCCCGGCAGACGTGTCTGTCCTACAGTTTGAACACAGGAAGAGCGTCTGGGCACATGACGACATCGTCGAAGCCAGCCCGCGTAGACATAAATAGCCGGGGCGCTATTTATAACTCAAGATTAGAATTTTTCAGGTAGTTGATGAACCTTAATCAGGATGCCACGATTAATCTCAATGTATCCCCCCTCTTTTAACTCCGACAAAATACGCATAATACCGCTACGTGACAGGTTGGTTTTGTCACGGATATAGTTTTCGGCAGTAATGTTGTTACGGTATTTTTCATTTTCACTCATAAGTTCAATGAGTTGGGATTTGATAATGTCGTAAGAGGTTGGAGCGGTCAGCATTTTATTGGATGCATAGAGCTTACTAGTGACGACCATCATATGCATGGTCAGCAGCTCCCACAAATCGTTTTCACGGATGATATCGAAGGTCCGCTCAAGGCTTAGAATGCCTATATCAGATGTTGTCAGCAGTTTGATATACCCATTCATCGAGCGCGTAGCCATGTTACCAACTCCTATAAGAGAAGGCGCATTGATAGTCGTCATCGCAAGGTCATCATCATCACGATGTAAAATGACCTGCCCGCTGAGAATCAGGTAGCAGTAATTTTTCTGGCCCGTTGAGAGAAAAAGACGCTTTCTGGCCAGAATTCTCTTCACTTCGGCAAAGGGGAGCAGCTTATCCACCAATTCCCTGGAATAAGGGGAAGGCTGCGTGATTGTCGAGATGGGCAATGGTGCAGGCATGGTTGACCTATTACGGGATGTGCGATTTTTCTTAGTATAGTTATCCATCGGCATATCTTTACGTGCCTTAATAGAATTGTTTGAAATATATGGAAATAAATTCAGTCTTTTGTGGGTAGATGATTGATGCCGACAAGAATGCCGCGCTCAAGGATGATGTATTTGGCTTCTCGTAACTGTTTGAGGATGCGCATGATTCCACTACGCGACAAAAGTGTTTTGTCCATAATGTAGCCCGCGGCCGTCATACTTTTTCTGATGCGAGAGGGCTCAAGCATGAGCTGCCTGAGGTGATACATCACTATCTCGGAGGAAGACATCTGCGAAACAGCGCTGCATTGCTCATAAATGCTGGAGGTGGTGTATATCAGGAGATAGCAAAAACTTTCCCATAGCGCGTATTTCTCTATTAGCAGGTTGAACCGTTCAAGAGGCATTTTGCATAATCTGGAAGATTCAGCTGTCCGTACGTAAAGGTTATCACCGCAGGATAGTTGATGGCTTACGCCTGAAATAAAAGGATATTGTTGGCTATTTAGAACCATTCCATCCCAACGTCGATTAAGAGTGATAGAGCCTTCGAGTAAAAAATAACAGTGTTGAATATTATCGCTCATGTAATCGAGAATTTCCCCCCGAGGAACGAGCAGTGATGAGCTATAAGGTGAAGCATAATCAATTATATTTTGGATGTGTTTTATTGGTTTAATATTCATAATTGATTTCTATTAAAATATCCAGAAGACTGCTTTTAAGGGGGGAGGCGCACCTCAGCATTATCACTCTATACAATTGATAAAAACACAAAAAATCAATCTCGCACTAGACTAAAATGTTAACAATTCTTTTTCATTCCGCAAGAAAATCGCGCTCGTGCGACTCAAAATGTTACCTACATGTTAATATCAAAGTCTATTATTGACCTATTTAAATATTGTTACATCAGGTACGCTTTCGTAAAATTACTACGAGCAGACAACGACTGTTTTTAATATTAAGTTAAACATCTAATTTTCCATATTTTATAGGCCACCATTTAATAATGAATGCAGGTGTTGTTCTGTGTATCACCAAGGAAGCGCGAAGCTGATATTAAATGTACCTGGAAATATATTTATATAGAAAGTAAATGCGCAATGATATCCACTAAGGAACATTAAATGAAAAAAAGTTTAATTGCCGTTGCTCTGGCTGCAACCGCAGTATTGTCCGTGTCTAACGTATTTGCCGCTTCAGGTATTGTGAAGTTCTCTGGAAGTATTCTGGAGGACGCTTGTACTCCAACGATCACCGCGCCAAATGGCACTGTTGATTTAGGCCAACACGCAAAAACTGACTTTAAAGCGGCAAATGATACGACATCTCCCGTTTCATTCACCATTAAGCTTGATGGTTGCCCGGCGGCAGTCACTTCTGCAACCGTGATGTTTGAAGGTGATTCTGATGCCACGAATAGCGCGTTACTGGCTATTACTGCCGAAACCGGCAGCGCAAAAGGTGTAGGCATCAATATGATGACAGCTGACAAAGCAGATTTGCCTCTGGGTGGCACCAATAGCTACAAATACACGCTTCAACCTACCCCAGCATCAAATGACCTGGTTTTTTATGCACAATATAAAGCCACTACTGCAACTGTAACAGGTGGCCCAGCAAATTCTAGCGCCAACTTTACCGTGGATTATAACTGATTCCTTTTCGAGGAATCTCTTGGGGTCGTTAATCGACCCCATCTTTATCGAGGTATCAATGAATTTTCTCAGTAAAACACTATTTGCCGGAATGACCCTATTTGCAATCATCAATGTTGCTAATGCGGGGGTAGTAGTGGGCGGAACCCGTGTGATTTATGACGGTAATAAAAAAGAAGCATCTGTTGCTGTAAACAACCCAGATACTACACCTTATTTAATCCAATCATGGATTGATACGCAAAATAAGGGTAGTGACGCAGGAAAAATACCTTTCATCATTACCCCTCCACTTTATCGTCTGGAAGGTGGGCAAAAGAACGTTGAACGTATTGTTCTCACTGGAGCCCTGCCACAGAATCAAGAATCGCTTTATTGGTTAAACATTAAAGCAATTCCTTCCGCTAAGCGTTCAGATAACTCCTTGCAAATAGCGATTAAAACACGCATTAAGTTAATCTACCGCCCAACTGCATTGACGGATGTCTCTCTCGACAAAGAAGCGGAGAACCTCACGTGGCGTAAATCCGGTGACCAAATTCAGGTAACCAACCCAGGTAATTATGTCATGAGCTTTGGTGAAATTCTGGTCAATGGTTCCAGAATTGAAAATGCGACTTATGTATTACCAAATTCAACCGCCTCTTTTCCATTACCCAGCCATAACAGCGGCGGTTCTGTGACATTTAAAATCATTAATGACTATGGCGGTGTTGGTGATACACATCGCAAAAACATTTAAAAACTCGGTCATCCGTGATGGACTTGCGCGGGCATGGAGCAATAAATAATGAATTATATGAATCCAATGGCTCAATTTAAACCAACACGACTGGCTTCTTTTATTTTTTGTATACTGGCAACATTATCTCATCCCTCGATGGCTCGTGATTATTTCGACCCTACGCTGATCGAATTAGATGATCCCAGCATGAAAGGTGCCGACCTTTCGTCGTTTGAAACGGGTTCGCAAATGCCAGGAACCTATCGGGTAGATGTCGTCCTCGACGATCAATACGTCGATGCACTAGATGTCCCCTTCGTCACCGTTAAGTCTGCTGATGGCGAAGAAACCCTCCAACCTTGCCTAAAAACAGAGTGGCTTAAGAACTGGGGGGTCAAAACGGATCTTTTCCCGGGGCTTAATAGCAAGGGTGACTGCGCTGATTTAAGCGCGATTTCTCAGGCATCGGCAAAACTTCAGTTTAACGAGCAGCGACTGGTTATCAGCATCCCGCAGGCGGCCCTTGCGCCGTTAGCCCGCGGATATGTTCCCCCTGAAAAATGGGACGAAGGTATCACCGCGGCCATGCTTAACTACAGCGTGAGTGGGGACAACAGCTGGGGTCGTAATGGCAACGGTAGCAACAGCCAGAGCCAGTATGCCAACCTGCGGCCTGGCTTGAACATCGGCCCGTGGCGTTTTCGTAACTACACCACCTGGAGCCGTGATAGCAACGGCCAGGATAACTGGGATACGGTTTATACCTACGTCCAGCGGGCGATTATTCCCTTCAGGTCGCAATTAACCATGGGCGATAGCTCTTCGCCGTCCGATATTTTCGATAGCCTGCCTTTTCGCGGGGCGCAATTGGCATCGGACGATGACATGATCCCTGATTCACAGAAAGGCTATGCCCCCGTCGTTCGTGGCATTGCGCGCACCAACGCGCAGGTCATGATCCGCCAGAATGGCTACATCATCTACCAAAGCTACGTTGCTCCTGGTGCATTTGAAATCAATGATATGTATCCGACCGGCGGCGCGGGAGATCTTGACGTCACCATCAAAGAAGCTGACGGCAGCGAACAACATTTTACCGTGCCATATGCATCACTCCCGGTTCTACAGCGCGAAGGCCGATTTAAATATTCCGCAACCGGGGGACAATATCGCTCTTATAACAGCAGCGTTGATAAAACCCCGTTCGGCCAAATCACGGCAATTTATGGTTTACCCCACGGGATGACGCTGTATGGCGGCGCCCAGCAATCGAGCAAGTATCAGTCCGTAGCGAGCGGGATCGGTGTCAACCTGGGAGAAGCAGGAGCCATTTCGGCGGATGTCACCCAGGCCTGGTCCAGGCCTAATCAACAGAATGACTCTTCAGGTCAATCATGGCGAATCCGCTATAGCAAAAATTTTGTTGAAACGGGGACAAACTTTGCCATTGCTGGTTACCGTTACTCAACCAACGGTTACTACGGAATGCAGGAAATTCTCGACTCATACGGCGATAGCTCCGCGCTGCAAAACCGTCGCCGTAACCGCATGGAACTCTCAATGAGTCAGACGCTTGGCCAGTCGTTAGGTTCGCTGATGGTGAGCGCCGTGCGCGAAGACTACTGGAATTCCGGTGAGAGTATGGAAACCTATACCCTGGGTTACAACAACGCCTGGAATGGGATCTCCTACGGGGTGACGTACACATACAGCAAAAATGGGACTGCCGGAGATTATGGTAATACCATCAGCTATGACAAAGACCAGCAGGTGGCAGTGAATATCAGTATTCCATTCGATAAATTCCTGCCGAATAGCTGGGTTAGCTACAGCATGAATGCCAGTAAAAATAATGGTACCTCACATTCTATTGGGCTTAACGGAAGCGCGCTGGAAAATAATGCGCTTAGCTGGGGAATTCAACAGGGATACGGGACCAATAATGTTGGCTATACCGGAAACATGAATGCTGATTACAAAGGAACCTATGGCGAAGTTACCAGCGGATATTCTTACGACCAATATAATGAGCGTTTGACTTACGGCTTACAAGGTGGCGTGATTGCGCACGCTCATGGCATAACTCTGACCCAACCACTTGGCGAAACCAATATATTAATTGAAGCCCCCGGAGCGAGTGGGGTCAGTATTCAGAATCAGACCGGTGTAAAAACAGACTATCGTGGTTATACCGCGATAAATAATGTATCGCCCTATCGCGAAAATGCAGTCACGCTGAGAACAGAAACAATGCCGGAAGATATTGATCTACCGTTAACAACTCAGACTGTTGTTCCGACACGAGGCGCTATCGCTCCCGCTAAGTATGATACCAACGTCGGAATAAAAATATTGATGACGATTATTAAAAACGACGACAAACCCGTACCGTTTGGCACAATTGTGACCGTCTCGGATAAAAAAGAGAAAAGCTTTATTGTCAGCGACCGCGGTCAGGTTTATCTCACCGGCATGGAAAGTTCGGGGACGCTGAATGCGACATGGGGAGCGGATTCTCAACAACACTGCCGTATTGATTATAATACGGCACAATCAGCTAAAACCGCGGGTATTGTTTTAAATACCGCCCGCTGTAACAGTCACTAATATTGAGAGTTACAATGATACGTCATTATCTAATTAAGGCGATGTTTCTCGCCCTGTTTATTTTAAACACCTCCAGCGTCATGGCGATAAGCTGTAAAGTAAACTTCGGAGTGGAAACCCACACACTAAGCTTCAACACCGATACGATTGCAGTACCCGTTGATACTCCACACGGCAAGGTCATTGCGAGTGCGGCAACCGGCGGATGGAGAAATGGTGTAGACCTATGGGGGTGTACGACCGCATGGTATAGTGATTGGATAATGCAGTCGTTCACTGTCAAATCAGAAATTAACAATGTCTTTAAGACAAATATTAGTGGTATTGGTATCAGAATAACCGACGTTCCCAATAACGTCATGGCAAACTCACATAAAAGCATGGCGGCAAATCAGTTTATAGATATTGGCGGGGTCGGGATAGTTGCTGACTTAATAAGGATTGATGGCGAAATAGGGACAGGACCACTGACGGGAGGGATAGTAGCCAATGCTCAAATCCCCGGATATGATGGCCCCGAAGGGATTAATGTTGCACACGTTTCCTTAATTCCTACAGTATATATTAGTGTCGCGACATGTAACGCGGATACATCCGGTTTATCATTCCCGATTGGAAACATACCGAAAAATAGCTTTGGCACATCGGTTGGCTATATACCGCCATCGTCTAAAAACACGCAAAACCTGAGTATTAATTGCGATGGCGTGGCGAATGCGATGATAGAATTACAGGCAACACAAAATCCTGATGTATCATCGAATAATACCGTTATTGCCGTTGACGGACAGGGCAGTGCTGGCGTTGCAAGCGGGGTGGGTGTTCAAATGCTTTATAATGGACAAACAGCATTACAAATAAACACCCCTCTTTCAATAAAGAAACTCACCAACGGCACGCAAGCACTCCCTTTTGTGGCCCAATATTATCAAACGAAAAGCGCGGTCACCGCCGGCTCAGCGAATGCCACATTTACGCTTAAGATCACATATCAATAAAGGATGTCTGATATGAACAATAAAATAAAAACCATGCGGTCTATTATTGGATATTGTCTATTACTGCCCTTTATTCAGTGTTGGGGAGGCGATAATGTTCCCGTACACGTAACCGGCGCGGTGACCGGATCTCCCTGCACGATCAGCAATGATAGCGTGCAGCAAACCATCGACCTTGGACACGATATATCTAACCTGTCATTAAAGAACCCAGGTTCTTCAACAGATTGGGTGACTTTTAATATTAATCTTGAGGCCTGCCCAGAAGCGACCAAAACGGTATTTATGAGTGCGCACGGTACGTCAGATGATGATAATCCGGCTGACATGTATAAAAATACCGGTGATGCGACGAATGTTGCCGTTCAGGTACAAAGCCAAACCGGAGAAGCCCTGGGCGATGGAAAGACGCTTAAGGGAACGATTATCAATAATGCCTATAGCTATAAATTACGTGCCCGAATTTATACCCAGAAAGGCAAACCAGGTCCTGGCGAAGTCAGCGCTTCAATGACCGTGACGTTTGAATATCAGTAGTGATAATGTCTCAGAAATGGACGCTCCCATTCTGAAACGCTGCTGAATTTAATATGCTGCCATCGTTTTATCGAGCGGACCGCCCGAAATATGCCGTATTAAGACCAGCTGTTTTCAGCACCATTACGGTTATCAACTCCACCGATTAAACGCCCTACAACATTACGCTGGCATTTATCGCCGACTGACGAATCCCCACCAGCGCCGCAGACCTCTCACAATCCGGCTAATACTTGATGATATTTATCATCCGTCCCGCAACTTCTGGCGATTCATGGATAGCCAAATCAAAACAGAGATACCGATATGCTAGCGCTTCAGCGGGAGATTAAGGTGTATAGAGAGAGTTCAACAGCAAAAAGCTGAGCATGAGGCCAATCGACGGAGATGGATGGTGATAAATAGATGGTGCCGATAATAGGAACAACACATATCAACATAACAAATTGATTTTTAATAATTTAAATGGATATCATTTTAGAAGGTACCCCCATAAGTACCCCCAAAGAGAATTATGCCAAACATAAAAGTTCAGATTTCAACCAACCTTACCTTAGAGAAACCGAGTTCAGAGTATCTGCCTCACTCTTAAGACGGAACGACAATAGAATGCCCGTTGTAACGGTTTGAAATTTAACCAATTCGTATAAAATCTAACGAATATTTAGTGGAGGATTTCGTTGATTGAAACCATTTCAAATGCGACCATTCTGGACCAGACAATAGAGTCTGTAGCGTTTTTTTATCCCTTTCATTCATTCTTAATCCTAATGCTATAGAGTTGACCGCTAAAGGTTCAAACTTTCTCGCACCAAAGTTTTGAACAATCAGTCGTCGTTCCCTTTCATATTTCCAGCTAGTATATTTTGTCGTTAGAATAGAAAGTAAAATATCCCCTGCAATATTATCCAAACCGTTATAGCTATTACCTTTTTCGAAATGATGAATGCGTTTAATAATGTCATCAAAGGGATAATTGTCCTGATATTCTACATTAGTCCCAAAAAATTTAACTCCACTTTTCCTCAAATATCCCTCTTTAAAACCGATGCAAATGCCTTTATGCTCGTCGGCATAATGCGACCACATCAATTGATTTTTTCTTGCTTTACTAAAGGAGCAAATCCCAACTGTCTGCAATGAGTGTTTAAGTGCTTCCTCATATTTAACTCTAACATGAAGGGGCATGGGATAGTGCTCCCAAACAGCATTGAGTACATTTGAAAATGAAGAACTTGCCTCAAAGGGATCATTAAGAGTATCAGCTTTTGCAAACCATAACTCTCGATTCAATAATAGTTCTAGGCTACTTTTATCAAACTTACGATATTTAAATAATATCCTTGGCTTTGGCAAGCGTATCACATCTACTCCTATTTAATTCTCAACACTTATTTAAAACAACAAAATGACCAATAAAAATATGAAAGGGGCTTACTAAACCCCTTTCCTCAAAAATCATAAGCGTAGTATAAATACTGTTCGCTATAATTTATCTTCCAATTCTTTTTCGTTTATCACTGCATATAATCTATTTATAAATGTGATATTTCTTCGGATAAGAACAATCACACAGGATAGTTGAATCAATAATACAGCTAAGATATAAGAACAGCTTATCCCTTTAATAAACAATCGATTATTCGCATATAAATCTGTACCACGAAGAACTGCATTAAATGCATAGAAAGCGATAATAAATATTAATACAGCAGCAGACATGATGATAATAAGAATCATCCCTTCTATGCGTTTCGCTTCATTTTTACTTGCTAAAAAATCCACTTTCTCAGACTTCATCAATCCAGCTATTGCATTTGGATATAGATAAGCTAACCAAATACCAGCAATAGCAAAAATCATCGCAGACGTATTTTGCAAAACACCAAGCAAATCAACAATATATGAATACTTGACGCTTTCGGAAATGCAAAAACCGCTGACAAGTAGAACGACGGCCATGAGAATCCCAATTAGGATTTTTATTATCACATCATCCTCCTATAGCGACCCCATCGTTATTTGCTGAAGGCATCATTACAATTTTATCAGTTTGATTACCTTCGAGACCACTAACTAGTTCTTTTCGTTTTTCATTAATTAGTTCAGACAACTTTTCAGCCGAGATATGTGCATTATCATTTACGGTATATGTAGCATTTAAATAGTCACGCATGACATATTCGTCTAACCACTTAGTCTGTCCGTTCTTACCATCCTGTTTAAAGCCAATATTGTTCCAAGAAGAACCGAAAGCATAATCCTCTTCATAAAAATCGAAAAGTTCGTCAATTTGTTTTTCAGTTGGCTTTTCTTCAATAATTAACTCGATTTGTCGTTCCTTATGAGTTTTCGGTACCTCATCACGTAATACAGGAAATTTGTCAAAAGCCTTTACCCACCAAGCTCTTTTATCGGGAACTTTAGCTCCAATTGTATCTCTTATTACAATATGTGTAATAGAATCTCTAATTCTCTTTATATTTAAACGCCCAGCTTTCTTCATATACTGCTGTGCTTCAAATAAAAATCTAACGCGTGAATGTCCGTCATCACTTTCAAATGTAACAACACTATACTTTATATCCTTCCCACCTGGGTTTGCTCTGCATACTTCAGCAATTTTACGCCCTGGATATGGCATCCTGAAATTAGCATAATCTCTAATGTAACGGCCAAAAAGGTAGTTATCTGAGTTTGAGTGAGGGAAGCGAATTGCAGCAAGTTTATTAAACTCAGGGATATACCAGTAATAGCATGGCTTACCCCAAATATATTTCACTCCGTCAGTCATATCATCCGAAAGCATCTTAACGTCACTGGATGATGAGTTTACCTTTGAATCTGGTGCAACGCCTTGAAGATTACCATTTCCGTCAAGTTCTGATTTCCAAAGTACAAAAAAATAATCGCCTGTTTTTTCGTCTTTATGTACACCACGACAATAAACCTTTTTTCTCAGTCTAGAGTCATCTACTAATGGTAAAGTTTCTTCAAAAGAACGAGAACAGACCCAACTGGACAGGGAGTCTAATATATTTACAATATCCGCACTTTTTTGTACTTCATCTTTACCATTGTAAAAACCAGCTTTTGTTACATCAAAAAATGTTAAGCGCCCTGCTTCTTCAGCCATGATACTGCCCTGCAACATGTTTAAAATGGCTACATTCTATACTTAGCAAACAAAAGTGCTTACTGGTAATTTGAACAGCAGAAAAAAACTGTTTATACATACAGTATCATAGCAAACTTTCTCATCACAGCGAAAGATAAACAAACTTAAGTATCCTAATGACACAATTAAGCAACTGTAACTTAGAGCGCGTTCTGCCAAAAATCCCCACTGGCGTTGCCGGTGTGTGACAACTTTTGACAACTCAATCTGAACGCCAGCGTCCGGGCAAACCAGAACAGCGCTCTGAAAGAGGCTCGAGGATGGTTGCAAAGGGGGAGTGCTTAACACCTCTCCTTCACGAGTACGTATAGCTGAAGTTTTCTGAAGCGGTAGCGGTTGACACTTTCCCCCTAGTTTTCCCTAGTAAGGCATAACAAACCATAACAGGCTGACACCTGCCCTGTTTCGCATCAGCCCCTTACGCGTTGGCTGCAGCTGTTGTGCGTGAGCGTTAGGATCCGTTAGGTTGGTTTGACACTTTTCCCTGTTTTTCGCGAAAAGTGTCAAGTTTGAGGGGCTGGGGGTTTACAGTTTTTCACCGTCCAGCAGACAGAGCGCCCTTAATCCTGTTTTGCTCCAGTCATCCGGCGTATCAGGGTGCATTGTGGCAACGTAGGCCAGCTCTGAACGAAGAAATCGTAAAGCGCCCGCTGCACGGTCTTTGCCATAAAAGCTGTGGGTTTCTTCATCCGGCCGGAAGAGAATCAGCTGTTGCTCATCGGGTTCGTACTGAACATCAAAACCCAGCTCAGTGGCGGCTGCCTCCACCCGCTGAACAGCATCATTATCAGCCGGTAGCTCTTTCCCTCCGTCATGCTCCCATACCCATTCGGCGACCTGCGCCCACGTCATTTCAGTCTTGTGTTCGCCAGCACCAGCAGAATTTTGTTTAGCGTGCGATGCGTCAACATCCACTTTATCACCAGAAATAACAATTTCACCGCGGGCTATCCAGCCGTAAACAGTTTGCCGGCTGACGCCCATATGTCTGGCGTAGGCTGATTTACTTAACAGCATCCTGGTGTTTTCCCTCCGGACATAAAAAAGCCGCCCTCAGGCGGCCTGCTTATCTTCTGAACTTGTCTGCCGCTGGTTGCCTTTGAGCATCGCACTGACATGTTCGCTTACACGATACTTGAGCCGCCAGTATTTGCCGCCATTAGGTTTAATCAGGAGATACAAACCACCACCATCAGCCAGCTTGTAAGGCTTATCTTTAGGTTTGGCGGTGTCCACCTGCCGGGCGTTTAGTTTCACTTGGGGGTACCTCCTCTAGACCGAACAGCAAATACCCCCATAAGTACCCCCAAACGACCGTAGATTTCAGGGAGCTTTAGTAGACGTAGAAATACTAAAAGGGGCTGCAAGTCGCAGATTATAAGGGGTTTCAGTGAACTTTAGTAGACTTGGGGAGACGTTAGAATGGTGCCGATAATAGGAGTCGAACC
>PPYF01268379.1_pt1 | contig 20714 bp, 20 predicted proteins | sample 1559871 | NCBI WGS metagenome assembly PPYF01 (sample SAMN08240021, study PRJNA423297) | Human gut metagenome, whole genome shotgun sequencing project. | reverse complement strand
GATCTCGGGGCCGGTGCTGGCCTTGTGGGCGGCGGGGTTGGCGGGGTTGACAAACTGGCCGGGGATAAAGCTGTTGGGAATCTCCCGGGCCAGCTCCTCGGCCTTGGCGATGGCACCCTTCATGCCCTTGGCGCCCTCGGTGAGGACCAGTTCGGCGCCGTAGGCCTTCATCAGCTGGCGGCGCTCCACGCTCATGGTCTCGGGCATGACGATGATAATGCGATAGCCCCGGGCGGCGGCCACGCTGGCCAGGCCGATGCCGGTGTTGCCGGAGGTGGGCTCGATGATGACGGAACCGGGCTTCAGGGCCCCGCGCTGCTCCGCGTCGTCGATCATGGCCTTGGCCACCCGGTCCTTCACAGAGCCGGCGGGATTCAGATATTCCAGCTTGCCCAGCACCCGGGCCTGAAGGCCCTCGGCCTGCTCCAGGTGGGTCAGCTCCAGCAGGGGGGTCTTGCCGATCAACTGGTCAACAGAAGTATAAATCTTGCTCATGATAATTTCCTCCTAAATATTCGTCAGGCGGTTTCGCCATTTGTTCTGATAGGATATGTAAATACGTTCAGCTGATTGAAACGTGTCGATTTAGGTCCGACATCGGATGATGTGACTGTTCTTCATTTTTATTACCAACCTTTCGCATAGGTTTATATGGATTATAGGACCGTGGCCTCATTTTGTCAAGGGGTATCTTTCAATTTTTCAAAAAATTTGTTTTCCCTACCTCCCCGGTATTTTTTCTTTTTCCGGTTGATTTCCCATTAACCATGCTGTATAATAGGTAAATAAACTGGAGGAATGGTACATGCTGATTTCAACCAAAGGGCGCTATGCCCTTCGGGTCATGATCGACCTGGCAGAGCACCAGAACGCCGGCTACATTCCTTTAAAGGAAGTGGCCCAGCGGCAGGGTATCTCGGAAAAGTATCTGGAGAGCATCATCAAGCTGTTGGTAAAGGCCAACCTGCTCAACGGCGTGCGGGGCAAAGGGGGCGGATACCGCCTGACCAAGTCCCCGGACAACTATACCGTGGGCAGCATCCTGCGCCTGACAGAGGACTCCCTGGCCCCCGTATCCTGTCTGGAACCGGGCGCTCCCCCCTGCGGTCAGTCGTCTGAGTGCCGCACCTTAGCCATGTGGCAGGGGCTGGACAAGATCATCAACGACTATCTGGACAAGATCACCGTTGCCGATCTGATCCGCACCGACTCCCCGGGGGATTTTTACGTCATCTGAATATCCGAAGAAAAAACAAGGTCCGCAAGCAAAATACACGCTTGCGGACCTTGTTTTTTAGTGCTTCAGCTGAACTTTTCTGCCCCTGGACTGGACATAGAGGGTCTTGCTCTTGAAGTAGTTCACCGGGTCCACCCTGCTGCCGTTGACGCGGACCTCGAAGTGGAGGTGGTTGCCCGTGGACGAGCCGGTGGTGCCCACCCGGCCTACCACCTGGCCCTGCTTCACCGTCTGGCCCTGGGACACGCTGCGGGAGCTCATGTGGGCGTACAGGGTGCTGGTGCCGTCGCTGTGGCCCACCACCACATAGTTGCCATAGGAGCGGTTGCGGGTGGAGGTGATGACCACGCCGCTCTTAGAGGCCAGAATGGCCGTGCCCGCCGGGGCGGGAATGTCGATGCCCGTATGGTTGTTGGCCTTGCCGGTGATGGGGTGGATACGGCTGCCGAACAGAGACGTGAGCGTGTTATAGCCGTTCAAGGGCCACAGGAATCCGGACTCGCTGGGCACGTTGGCGATCTGAGAGGCCAGTTCCTTCTCCTTCTTGCGTATCTCCGCATCCATGGCGGAGGCTGCGGCCTCCAGCTTTTTGATGGCGGCCTGGGCCTCCTGCTCCTGACCCTGGATGTCGGCGATGACCTTGTTGATCTCCGCCTCCTGGCTCTTCAACTCCTGCCGGGCGGCCTCCTGTTCCTTCTTGGCCGACTCCAACTCGGCCCGGCTGGCCTCTAAGCTGGACTTCTCCTCCTCGATCTGGGCCTGAAGGGCCAGCAGGCTCTCCATGATGCTGTTGTCATAATCGATGATCTCTTCCACCATCATAAAGTTGTCCAGCAGGTCCGTAAAGTCGCTGGAGCCGAAGAGGATGGACCAATAGGAGGTCTCGCCCTCCTCCTCCATCACCCGCACCCGCTGGCAAAACAGGTCATACTGCTCCTTCTCTTTGGCCTCGGTCTCGGCCAACTCGCTGGCCTTTTGGCCGATCAGGCCCTCATAGGCGCTGATCTGCTGCTGCAGGTTGCTGATTTCCTCCTGGATGACGTCCACCTGCTGCTCCAGGTTGTCCTTCTTGTCCAGAGCGTCGCTCTTGTTGGCCTGGATGGTTTTCAGCTGATTTTGCAGGTCTTTTTTCTGCTGGCTCAGCCCCCTAGATTTCTCTCTCAGGGCGTTGACCTCCGCCTGGGTCACGGCTCCGGCCTCCATCACCATGGCCGGACCGGACATGGGCAGCAGACAGGCCAGCACCAGCAGCAGACACAGGCCCTTTCTGCACCGGGCCAGCCGTTTTTTCAACGCGTTTTTCATCTCTGCCCGCCTTTACCCCAGGAAAATATCCGCTGCGATGGGCAGCAGCAGGGAGAGGATCATCACCACAGCCAGCACCGCCATGATAAACCGCTGTCTTTTCTCTCGCTTCATGCTTCCATTTCCTTTCTCTTCGTCAAACCTGAAGGAACTTGCGGATGGCCAGCAGAGAGCCGCCCACGCCGATGAGGGCACCGGTGCCGCAGAACACCCCCAGGATGTTCCTGGCCATGGAGCCATAGCTGAGCATGGTGAACAGGGACAGGCCGTTGCCCTGGATGACCACCTTGCCCACCATGTGATACAGGCCCCATTGGGCAAAGAAGGCGATCAGCGCTCCCGCCAGCCCCAGGATCATACCCTCCACCACGAAGGGCCACTGAATAAATGCGTCGGTGGCACCGCACATCTTCATGATGGCGATCTCCTCCCGGCGGTAGAACGTTGCCAGCTTGATGGTGTTGGCGATGATGAACAGGGACACCACCGCCAGGATACCGATGAGCACCAGGGCTACGCCGGTGGCGATGTTCCGCACCAGCACAAAGCCCTGGGCAATGGCAATGGCCGCATTTACTTTCGCCACGCCGGGCACCTGCTCCACCAGCTTGGTGGTCTGCTCCATCTGCTCGATGTTGTCCACATGGATGCGATAGCGATCCCGCAGCACCGTAGCGGGCATGGAGTCCAGCAGATCGTTGTGCTCCCGGCCCTGCAAAAACTCGTTCAGCGCCTCCTCCCTGGAGACGAAGGTCACCTGAGACACATTGGGCACCGCCTCGATCTGGCTTTGCAGGGCCCGTGCCTCCTCCTCAGAGCAGCTGTCATCGATATAGGCCAAAAATTCGTTTTCTTTCTCCAGGTCCCCCAGCGTGTGGTTCAGATTCACCGCCAGCAGGGAGAAGGAGCCCATGATCAGCAGACAGGCCACGATCATACACACGGCGGCAAAGGACATAAAGCCGTGGGTAAAGATGGAGTGGAACCCCTCGCTGAAATAATATCCCGCATTAAACTTTCTCGCCATTGTAGTACCCACCTGTCTCGTCGCTGATGATCCGTCCTGCCTCGATGGCCACCACACGCTTGGTAAAGCGGTTGACCAATGCCTTCTCGTGGGTGACCACCAGGACGGTGGTCCCCAGCTCGTTGATGCGCTCCAGCAGCATCATGATCTCCAGGGAACGCTGGGGGTCCAGGTTGCCCGTGGGCTCGTCGGCGATGATCATGCTGGGGTTGTTCACCAGCGCCCGGGCGATGGCCACACGCTGCTGCTCGCCGCCGGATATCTGACCGGGATAGCGGTCCGCCTTCTGCTCCAGCCCCACCAGCTGCAGCACATAGGGGATGCGCCGGCGCAGCTCCCGGGGGGAGGCCCCGATGGCCCGCATGGCAAAGGCCAGGTTTTCATACACCGTTTTCTTCTCGATGAGCCGGAAGTCCTGGAAAATGATCCCCAATGTCCGGCGCATATAGGGGATCTGCCGGGGTGCGATGTTGCTCAGATTATAGCCGTTGACCATCAGCCGCCCCTGGGTGGTTGCAATCTCTCCGGTGATCAGCTTGATCACGGTGGATTTACCGGAGCCGGAAGGGCCCACCAGAAAGACAAACTCCCCGTCATCGATCCGCAGGTTCACGCCCTTCAGCGCCTTTGTGCCATTGTCATATTCTTTATATACATCAATAAGACGTATCATTCTCGTCCTCCGGGCTGGTGGCTCCAGCCGCATTTCCCAAAGCTTTTCCCGGTCCCGCTCCTCCCCGCCCGCTCTGGCGGAGCCACGGGACAATTCATTTTCAGTGTATCACAGTTCCTGCATTATGTAAATGACAAAATCAGTGGAAAAGGCCCCCCGTTCTCCCCTTTTTTTGGCCGTTCCACCGCCCGCTCCGTGTTACCTTTTTATTTTTTTGTAACCGTATTGTAACTTATTTCCCGTCCGATTGCAAGGGAAAGTTTTCCCGGTCAAAGGGACAGACGAATGAGCGGGGAAAAAGTTCCGGCTGAGCGCAAAAAACAGGCCGCTGCGATTTACGCAGCAGCCTGTTTGAAAAAATCAGATTCAGGATTCGATGCCCCGGGAAATGAGGTACTTTTTGACCATCAGGGCCACCTTGAAGGTGATGGCATCGTCGAACTCCCGCAGATCCAGACCGGTGAGCTTTTTGATCTTCTCCAGCCGATAGACCAGGGTGTTCCGGTGGACGAACAGCTTTCTGGCCGTCTCGGACACATTCAGGTTGTTCTCGAAGAACTTGTTGATGGTCAGCAGGGTCTCCTGGTCCAGGGCATCGATGGGATTCTTCTTAAAGACCTCCTGCAGGAACATCTGGCACAGGATGGTGGGCAGCTGATAGATCAGGCGGCCGATGCCCAGGTTCTCATAGTTGATGACGGTCTTCTCCGTCTCAAACACCTTGCCCACATCGATAGCCACCCCGGCCTCTTTATAGGCCCGGGCCAAATCCCGGATATGGTTGACCACAGTGCCGATACCGATGACCACCTTCACACCCAGCTCCTTGGTGACGGCGGCGGAGATCTGCTTGGCGATCTTCTGCAGCTCCTTGGCATCCGCCCCTTCGGGCAGCTGCTTGATCAGGGCCACGTCGCTCTCGTTGATGGAGATGACGAAGTCGGTCTGCTTGTCTGGGAACAGGTTCTGAATGACATCAATGGTACTCACGTCGGCGGGGCCCAGCTGGCGCACCAAAAAGGCGGCCCGGGGGCACTCTGACACAAAGTGCAACTCCTTGGCCTGGGTGTAGATGTCACCCAGGAGGATATTGTCAGAGATGATATTCTTCACGAAGGTGGCCTTGTCGTGCTTCTCCTCATAATAGGTCTTGGCCTCGTTAAAGGCCACCACCGCCATAGCACACAGGGATTCAGCGACCTCGTCCTCCCCCTTGACAAAGGCGGCGTAGTCAAACTGGGCACCCCATCCGGCCAGAGGCCGCAGGGTCTTTCCTTCAAAATAAGCCGTACCGTTGTCGGCTACGTTTACCGCTTCCACCGCGCCGGGCCAGTTTTCCCCAATACAAGTCAACTCGCTGCATGCCACAACAATGCCATCGGCATCGATCACGCCCACAGTACGACTGACGTTGTCCTTCATCTGGAGGACAACCCCCTGAAACATCCTGCTTGACACATCCATCCCTCCTATATTTCTCTCATTGGCTCACTGTTTTTTTATTATAGCGAATTCCTGCCCCGTTTGGCAAGGGGTTTTTGCTAAATTGCCACGATTTTTTTGTGGAAAACGCCCAAACCGATTTCTTTCTCGGTGAGCATCCGCCACTGGCCAGGTTTCAGATTTTCCTCCAATTTCAAGGGACCCATAGACAGGCGATGCAGGGCGGTCACCGGCTTTCCCCGGGCGGCCAGCATCCGCTTCACCTGGTGATACTTTCCCTCCCGCAGGGTGACCAGACAGGTTGAGCCGTCCCCCAGGGGCTTTAGTCCGGCGGGCAGGCAGTGCAGCCCATCCCCCAGCACCATGCCCTCCGCCAGGGCGGCCACGTCGCTCCGGTCCACCTTTCCCTCCACCTGGGCCAGATAGACCTTATCCACATGCTTTTTGGGGGAGAGCAGTTCGTGGCCCAGGGGGCCGTCGTCGGTGAGCAGCAGCAGACCGGTGGTATCCTTGTCCAGCCGCCCTACGGGGAACAGGCCCCGCCGCCGCAGGTGCTGGGGCAGCAGATCCAGCACCGTCTTCTGTTTGGGGTCCCGGGTGGCGGACAACAGTCCGGCGGGCTTGTGCATCAGCACATAGACAAAGGGGGCGCAGTCCACCGTCTGCCCGTCCACCTGGATGTGGGTGGAAGCGGGGTCGAACTTCTCCTCCGGCTTGGCCACGGTCGTGCCGTCGGCCCGCACCCGGCCGTGGCGGATCATATCTTTGATCTCCTTCCGGGACCACCGCCCGGTGGAGGAGAGTATCTTGTCCAGGCGCTCCAGAGCCATGGCCCTCTTCCCTTCTTTCTCCTATCACTCTCATCGGCATAAGCCAGCCCCCCGGGGCATACCCTATTAGGGACAACGCCCAATTTGGAAGGAGCGATCTGCCGTGTTTATTTTTACCGCAAAGGTTCCCAGGCGCAAGCTGGCCCTGGGGGTGACGCTGGCGGCTCTGGCCTGCTGCTGCCTGTTCGCCCTGGACCTGGGCCCCTCTCCCGCCCAGGCTGCGGCAGCCTCCGCCCCTGGGGTGAAGGGGGTGCGCACCAACCGGGACCGGGTGGACTTTCTCCGCTCCTTCGGCTGGGAGGTGGCGGAGGAGCCCCTGGCCACCCAAGAGATGGTCATCCCCCAGGAATTTGACGACAGCTATGCCCAGTATATCGACCTGCAGCGCCAGCAGGGCTTTGACCTGGAGCGCTACGCGGGCAAGCGGGCCAAGCGCTATAGCTATGAGATTCTCAACTATCCCTCCGGGGAAACGGGGGTCCAGGCCAACCTGCTGCTGTATAAGACCACCGTCATCGGCGGCGAGGTCCTCTCCCCCCGATTAGACGGCTTTCTCCACGGCCTGTCCATGCCGGAGGACGGGGGCTGAGTTACTTCCGGTCCAGAATGTGGACGTTCAGATGGTCATAGGTCATCTCCACCCCGTGGCGGTCAAAGGCCTCCCGGACTCCCTCCTGGATGGCATAATACACCGTCCAATAGTCGGCGGCGGCCGTCCAGGCCCGCACCACATACTGGATGCTGCTGGCCTGATAGTCGGACAGATGGATCTCTGGCGCGGGTTCGGCGATGATCTGGGGGATATCCTCCAGCACCTCGCCGATGGCCCGCTTCACCGTGGCGGTGGGTGCGTCGTAAGAGGCGGTGAAGTTCAAATCCACCCGGCGGCGGCCCAGGATCGTATAGTTGATGATCTTGGTCCCGGACAACTGGCTGTTGGGCACAAAAATCTCTTTTCCGTCGATGGTGAGGATGGCGGTGTAGGACAGGTCGATGGCGTGGACGGTACCGGAGATGCCGTCGGCCTCCACATAGTCCCCCACCTGGAAGGGGGTGGTCACCAGCAGCATGATCCCCCCGGCCACATTGGACAGGGTGTTCTGCAATGCCAGGGACACAGCCAACCCGGCCACGCTGAGCATGGCCACCAGAGAGGTGGTGTGGATGCCCACATCCTCGGCCACCATCAGCACCAGGATAAAGGCCATGGATATCTTAGCAACGCTGTGGATATAGCGGCTCAGGGATTTCAGGGACTTGGACCGGGCCAGCACCCGATCCAGCAGCTTTAAAACCACCCGGATGACCACCACGCCCACCAGGATCAGCAGCAGGACATGCACTACTTTGTCCAGTGTCAGCGCCCCCAGGTTCATCTTGAGTCCCAGGCCGCTTAATACCGCATCTAACTTCATCTCTTCCCTCCGTTCTCCCATATTCCCCAGCTTTGCCTGCATGTTAGAATGGAGAAATTATATCAGCTTCAAACCTGCTGTGCAAGTGGGAAAACGAAACAGGGCGAAAACGGTCCTCACCGCTTTCGCCCTGTGTGTCATTTGTCCAGATGCTCTTTCATGCAGCGGAAGGTCTCGGGACTGATGTCGTGCTCGATCTTGCAGGCATCCTCCGCCGCCACCTCTGGCGTCACGCCCATGTGGATGAGCCACTGGGTGAGCCAGCGGTGCCGCTCGTAGATCTCCTGGGCCACCTGCTCCCCGGAGGGGGTCAGCTCCAGCCGCCCGTCCTTCTCCATAACAATGTGGCCGCTGGCCTTTAAGATGGACATGGCCCGGCTGACGGAGGGCTTGGAATAGCCCAGGTGCTGGGCCACATCAATGGAGCGCACATAGCCCTTCTCTTTTCTCAGCATCAAAATGGCCTCTAAGTAGTCCTCACCCGATTCATGCAGCGCCATGAACGCACCTCCTTTCCTCTCCCGGTAGGGAGTAAAAAGTTAGCCAGCGCCACGCGCTGGCCAACTTATCTTTGGCGGATATCCGCCCATGCAGATCAATAGTTCATCTGTCTGCGGCGGGACAGATTCATGGTACCGTCCTGCATCTGGTCCAGGCTGTCCAGGCTCTTACCGGTGCCGAATGCGACACAGGAGATGGCATCGTCGGCCACATGGGTCTCGATGCCGGTGTGGGACTCGATGAGCTTGTCAAAGCCCCAGACCAGGGAGCCGCCGCCGGTCATCACGATGCCGTTGGTGGAGATGTCGGCCACCAGCTCCGGGGGCGTGCGCTCCAGAACGGCGTGGACGGCCTCCAGAATGCGGCTGGAGACCTCCTCAAAGGCCTCAATCATCTCGCTGGAGGAGACGGAGAACACCCGGGGCAGGCCGGTCATCAGGCAGCGGCCCTTGATCTCCATGGTGACCTCCTCCGGCCGGGGAAACACGCAGCCGATGGTCTTTTTCAGCTCCTCGGCGGTGCGGTCGCCGATCAAGACATTGTGCTTGCGGCGGATATACTTCACCACGGCCTCGTCGAACTTGTCACCGGCGGTCTTGATAGAGGCGGACTCCACCACGCCGCCCAGGGAGATCACGGCGATATCGGCGGTGCCGCCGCCGATATCCACCACCATGTGGCCGTCGGGCTTGGTGATGTCGATGCCCGCGCCGATGGCGGCGGCCACGGGCTCCTCGATGAGATAGGCCCGGCGGGCACCCGCCTGGATGCCGGCATCCACCACGGCGCGCTCCTCTACCTCGGTGATTCCAGAGGGGACGCAGATGAGCAGACGGGGCTTGAACAGGGAGAAGGTGGTCACTTTTTTGATGAACTCCTTCAGCATCCGCTCCGTCATGTCATAGTCGGAGATGACGCCGTCCCGCAGGGGACGCATGGCTACGATGTTGCCGGGGGTACGGCCCAGCATGGCCTCGGCCTCGGTGCCCACCTTCAGCAGCTTGCCGGTGTTCTTGTCCATGGCCACCACAGAGGGCTCCCGCAGGACCACGCCCTTGCCCTTGATATATACCAAAACAGAAGCGGTACCCAGGTCGATACCAATGTCTTTCGTGAACAGACTCATATTCTATGTTCCACCTTAAAATAAAATATATCCCTAGTGTAACCCGTTTAGACGGTTTATTTCCAGTATGATTTATTATAGCGGTTCGGCACCGGGTTTTCAACCGTTTTTTCCTTAATTTTTTATGACGGTCTGGCCTGGGCCAGGGTGACGCACCATACCTCCGCCGCTCCGGCCTCCAGCAGGGTCCGGGCGCACTCGGACAGGGTGGCCCCGGAGGTGACCACGTCGTCGGCCAGCAGCACCCGTTTTCCCGCCACATCCACCCCGGGCAAAAGCGCATAGGCCCCCAGGGCGTTGGCCCGGCGGGCCTCGGCGCTGTCCAGCCCGGACTGGGGCCGGGTGTGCCGGGCCTTGACCAGGGTGGCCGCGGCAGGCAGCTTCAGCCGCTCCGCCACGGCCCGGGCCAGCAGTTCCCCCTGGTCATAGCCCCGCTCCCGGCGGCGCTTTCGGCTCAGCGGGGCCCAGGTGACCACGTCAGGGATGATCTCCGGCCTGTCCTGGACACACTGGGCCATCAACAGGCCAAAGGGCCGGGCATAGGCCCGCACCCCGGAGAACTTATACCGATGGACCGTCTCCCGCACCGCGCCCCCATAGGCCAGGGGCGAACAGCAGCCCCGGGTAAAGTCCACCTTCCGCTCCCCCGCCCGGCCCAAAAGCCAAGGCAGGCTCTTCTGGCAGGCGGGACACACTGGGTCTCCGGGCTCCTCTAAAACAGTCTGACAGAAGGGACACTTGGGCGGGAACAGCAGGTCCAGGGCCCGGTCCAGCAGCTTCATTCTGAATTCCTCCCCTGTGGGAAACGCCGCCGGACTGCGTCAGGGCAGACCGGCGGCGTTTTTGCCTTCTCTTACATGCTCTTGAGCTGCTCGGTGAGCTTGCTCACCAGCTCAGACAGCTTGACGGAGCGCTCCCGCTCCGCCTCCACCACATGGGCGGGGGCCTTGTTCACAAAGCCGGGGTTGGCAAGCTTGGTGTTCAGCTTATCCAGCTCGGCGGAGTTCTTCTTCAGCTCCTTCTCCACCCGGGCCTTCTCCTTCTCCAGGTCCACCAGCTCGCCCAGGGGGATGAACATCTGGGCCACGTGGGTGACCACGCACACCATGCCGGCGGCCTCGGGGGCCTGGTCGGCGGGGACGATGGTCACGTCGCTGGCATAGGCCATCTTCTTCAGGAAGGGCACGCCCAGGGCAAACACATGGCCCTCGTCGGTGGCCACGGTGAGGTGGGCCTTCTTGCTGGGGGGCACGTTCATCTCGCTGCGGCGGGTGCGCACGGCACGGATGGCATCCATGATCTGCTCCATGGCCTGCTCCTCAGCGGGGAAGTTCAGCTTCTCGCTGGCCTGGGGCCAGTGGTCCAGCATCAGGAACTGGGCCTGGCAGCCCTCCTCGTGGGGCAGCGCCTGCCAGATCTCCTCGGTGATGAAGGGCATGAAGGGGTGCAGCATCTTCAGCATCTGGGTCAGCACATAGCACAGCACCTGCTGGGCCCGGACCTTGCTGTCCTCGTCCTCACCCTGCAGGCGGGTCTTGGTCAGCTCGATATACCAGTCGCAGTAGTCGTCCCAGATGAAGTCATAGATCTTCTGGGCGGCCACACCCAGCTCGTACTTGTCCATGTTCTCCGTGACCTCGGGGATGCAGCGGTTGAGCTTGGACAGGATCCACTTGTCCTCCAGCTCCAGCTTCTCGGGCAGAGCGCAGTGGTCGATGGTCAGGTTCATCTTCAAAAAGCGGCTGGCGTTCCAGATCTTGTTGGCGAAGTTGCGCATGGCCTCGCACCGCTCGGTGTAGAAGCGCATGTCGTTGCCGGGGCTGTTGCCCGTGACCAGGTTAAAGCGCAGGGCGTCAGCGCCGTATTTGTCGGCGATCTCCAGGGGGTCGATGCCGTTGCCCAGGCTCTTGGACATCTTGCGGCCCTTGTCGTCCCGGACCAGGCCGTGGATGAACACGGTGTGGAAGGGGGGCTGCTTGGTCTGCTCGCAGGCGGAGAAGATCATCCGGGCCACCCAGAAGAAGATGATGTCATAGCCGGTGACCAGCACGTCGGTGGGATAAAAATAGTCCAGGTCGGCTGTCTTATCCGGCCAGCCCAGGGTGGAGAAGGGCCACAGGGCGCTGGAGAACCAGGTGTCCAGCACGTCGGGGTCCCGGTGGATGTGCTTGGAGCGGCACTTCTCGCACTCGGTGGCATCGGTGCGGGACACGGTCATGTGGCCGCAGTCGTCGCAGTACCACACGGGGATCTGGTGGCCCCACCACAGCTGACGGGAGATGCACCAGTCGTGGACATTCTCCATCCAGTTGGTATAGGTCTTGGCAAAGCGGTCGGGGACAAAGCGGGTCTCCCCGTCATACACCACCCGCAGGGCCTCCTTGGCCAGGGGCTCCATCTTCACGAACCACTGGGCGGAGATGATGGGCTCCACGTCGTTGTGGCAGCGGTAGCAGGTACCCACGTTGTGGGAATAGTCCTCGATCTTCTCCATCAGGCCCAGGGCCTCCAGATCGGCCACCACGGCCTTGCGGGCCTCGTACCGGTCCATGCCCTGATACTTGCCGCCGTTCTCATTCACCTTGCCGTTGTCGTCCAGGACACGGATGGTCTCCAGATTGTGGCGCAGGCCCACCTCAAAGTCGTTGGGGTCGTGGGCGGGGGTCATCTTCACGCAGCCGGTGCCGAAGTCCATCTCCACATAGTCGTCGGCCACGATGGGGATCTCCCGGTCCATCAGGGGCAGGATGCACTTTTTGCCCACCAGGTGCTTATAGCGGTCGTCGTTGGGGTTCACGGCCACGCCGGTGTCGCCCATCATGGTCTCGGGCCGGGTGGTGGCCACCACCAGATATCCGGAGCCGTCGGCCAGGGGATAGCGCATGTGCCACAGGTGGCCGGGCTTGTCCTGATACTCCACCTCGGCATCGGACAGGGCGGTGACGCAGTGGGGGCACCAGTTGATGATGCGGCTGCCCTTGTAGATAAGGCCCTTCTCATACAGGTTGCAGAAGGTCTCCCGCACGGCCTTGGAGCAGCCCTCGTCCATGGTGAACCGGGCCCGGTCCCAGTCGCAGGAGATGCCCATCTTCTTCTGCTGCTTGACGATGCGGTCGCCGAAGCGCTGCTTCCAGTCCCACACCCGCTCCAGGAACTTCTCCCGGCCCAGGTCATAGCGGGTCAGGCCCTCCTTGGTGCGCAGCTCCTCCTCCACCTTGATCTGGGTGGCGATTCCGGCGTGGTCGATGCCGGGGACCCACAGGGCGGCGTAGCCCTCCATCCGCTTAAAGCGGATCAGGATGTCCTGCAGGGCGCAGTCCATGGCGTGGCCCATGTGCAGCTGACCGGTGACGTTGGGCGGGGGCATGACGATGGTAAAGGGCTTCTTCTTGGGGTCCCGCTGGCCGCGGAAGCAGCCGGCCTTCTCCCACTTCTCATAGATACGGGCCTCAGCCTCCTGGGGCTCGTATACCTTGGGCAGTTCAATGCTCATTTCGGATTCTCCTTCCAAAAATATGGCGTAATTCACATGATAAAGCGCTCAGGGCCGTTTGCCCACCCACTGGCAGGTCTGACCGGTCTTCTCCTCCAGCAGGGCCCGCAGCTGGTCGGCAGAGCCGCCCCGCAGATTGGCCTTGTCCAGGATCAGGCCCTGGCCGTTGTGCATCAGGAAATAGAAATTCCCCGCCGTCTCATACAGGGCGGCGCAGACATCATAGGGATAGCGGGCGCTGTCCTTGTCCTGGGTGCCCACCACGGCATCCCGCTCAAAGTGAAAGTCGGTGCCAGACTGGCTCTTCACCATGGCACGGCCGGAACCCCAGGCCGCCAGAGCATAGAAAAACACGCTCCAGATCACCAGCAGCAGCCCCATGGCGCAGCACAGCAGACACAGGAACACGCTGTTTTTCTGCAGCGCCATCCCCAGACCGCTGCCCAAGCAGAACAGACCGGATACCAAAGCAAAGCCCCGCTTGAACATAGTCTGCTTTTTGGCAAAGGTATGCCCCGCCACCCGCTGGAGTTCCTCCAGATGGGGCTGGTCATAGTCGGTGTGGGTCTTCATGGTCACGCTCATGGCGTCTCCTCCTTTTTTTCTCCCGTTTGTCCATAGAAAAACGCCCCGAGCCGCAATGGGCTCAGGGCGAACTGAAAGCAAAGTCCGTGGTACCACCTGAGTTTGGACAGACCGTCCACACTTGTGTCCCCGGTAACGGGGGGTCCCGCCGTCCCTTACTGTCTCTTTCAGGGCCGGAGCGCAAAAGCCACCTTCTCCCCCGCCGGCGGGAACTTGCACCGTCCGTTCCCTCTCTGTACGGCTGCCTGACCCGGGGATACTCCTCTTTCGCATAGCTGTTTCCTGTTGCAGGGAATATTATATGAAATCTCCCCGCTTCTGTCAAGAAAATACTTTCACTTCATCTCAGCGAGTATTTTTCTTATACAGAATGTTCAGCCCCTTCAGCAGCAGATCCTTATCCAGGGTGATCTTCCGGCGGCACAGGGGCACTACAAACTGGGACATACCGCCCGTGGCCACCACGGTGGTGGGGTAGCCCAGCTCCTCCTCCACCCGGTCCAGCATCCCGTCGATCATAGCGGCGGCACCGAACATGATGCCGCTGCGCATACAGTCCACGGTGTTCTTGCCGATGACCTGCCGGGGCCGGTCCAGGCGAATACCGGGCAGCTGGGCGGTGCGGGAGGTGAGGGCCTCCATCGAGATGCGCACACCGGGGATAATGCAGCCGCCCAGATAGGTGTTGCCCTTGCCCACCACCTCGATGGTGGTGGCGGTGCCCATATCCAGCAGGGTCAGGGGCGGCTCATACTCGGCCAGGGCCGCCACCGCCACCACAATGCGGTCGCTGCCCACCTGAGAGGGGGTGTCCATCTGGATATTCAGCCCCGTCTTGATCCCCGGGCCCACCACCATGGGGGGCTTTCCGATGACCTTGCGCACCCCGGTCTGCACCGAGTTGAACACCGGGGGCACCACCGAAGAGATGATGCAGCCCTTGATGTCCCCCGGCTTGGTATCAAACAGGGACAGGACGTTCTTGATATCCACCCCGTATTGGTCCGAGGTCTTGATGTGGTCGGTGGCGATGCGGGCTTCAAAGGCGATCTTGTCGTCACGAATGCCGCCGATGACGATGTTGGTGTTTCCGATGTCAATGGCCAGGAGCATAGTTTGCTTCACCTCAGGAAAAAATCTCTTAACGAAAACTTCTCTGCTATCAGTTTTCCCCGTCCCCTGCCGGGGACGGGGAAAGGATCAAGTTACCCGCTTGTTTCAGTTCTCCGCCGCACTGCGGCCCATGGGCATGCGGGCCACCACGTGGATGAGCACCTTACCGATGGCGGTGACCAGCACCAGGGCGGCCACGGCCTCGGCAATGCTGGAGCCGGTGATGACGGCCATCACCAGGCCGAACACCGCCTCGATGCCCACGCCCATGGCCTTGGCGTACTCAGGACGCAGCAGAAAATAGATGCTGCCCATCACGCACACGGTGTTGGTCCAGGCACCGATGAAGCCCACGATGGGCAGGGCCACCAGGTCGGGGGCCTTTACCTTCTTCAGGCCGATCCACAGCCAGCCGGACACCAGGCCGATCATGGCCCGGCAGCCCACAGCCACCCAAAGGGCCTTCACTGCGCCCGCCAGAGAGGTGCTGAGAAAGGGGGAGAAGGCGAAGGACAGCAGCGCCGGGGCGATGGTGTTGTTGATCATGGAGCAGATGCCGAACACACAGCCCAGAATGGTCCCCGCCAGAGGCCCCAGCAGAATTGCACCCAGGATAACCGGGATGTGGGTGGTGGTAGCCTTGATGATGGGCAGCTGGATCATGCCCAGGGGCGTGTTGGCCAGCAGAATGACGATGGCAGCCATCATGGCCACGCCAACCATCCAGTGGGTGTCGTGCTTACGGGTTTTCATATTCAATTACCTCCTGCTGCCGCTCTTCCAATTCAGAAGATGCAGCGCATAATTTTAGAGAGGGACAGGGAGTTGGTCTCGCTTGTCCCTCTCTATCCGTAAGATTATACAGGAAGTTGTCCCCGTGCGCAAGGTCAAAATCAGAGGATATTACGGGTATTATCGTGGGATGTTGCCCAATTTTACCTTTAGCCCTCAGGACAGCAGAATGCGGTCGTTGTCCAGGTCCTTGCCCGCCCCGGCCTTGAACTGCTCCAGCAGGTCGGTGACGGTCATCTTCTCCCGCCTCTCGCCGCTGATGTCCAGCACGATACGGCCGCTGTCCATCATCAGGGTGCGGTTGCCCAGCTCCAGGGCGTTTTTCATGTTGTGGGTCACCATCAGGGTGGTGATCTTGTGCTGCTGCACCACCCGGCGGGTGATGTCCAAAACTTTTTCCGCCGTGGCCGGGTCCAGGGCGGCGGTGTGCTCGTCCAGCAGCAGCAGCTTGGGGGGCACCATGGTGGCCATCATCAGGGTCAGCGCCTGGCGCTGGCCGCCGGACAGCAGGCCCACAGGCTGGCTCATCCGGTCCTCCAGACCCATATCCAGCACGGCCAGCTGCTCCCGGAAAAAATCCCGGTCCTTCTTGCCCACCCGGGCAAAGAAGGCGTTCTGGTTCTTAGCCGTGCGAAGATAGGCCAGGGACAGGTTCTCCTCAATGGTCATATGGGGGGCGGTGCCCTTCATGGGGTCCTGGAACAGCCGCCCGATCTCCCGGCTGCGGCGGTACTCCGGCTTAAAAGTCACGTCCTCCCCGCCCAAAAGGATGCTGCCCTCGTCCGCATAGAACACCCCGCAGATGGCGTTGAACAGGGTGGACTTGCCCGCGCCGTTAGAGCCCACCACCGTGGCAAAGTCCCCGGGGGCCAGGTGCAGACTCACTTTGTTCAGGGCCCGCTTTTCGTTCACCGTGCCGGGGTAAAAGGTCTTGGATACTCCCTCCAGCTTCAGCATACCTTGGCACCTTCTCTCTTCTTTTTGGCCGCCAGCTTCTGCTTTTGCAGGGCGACCATCTTCCGGCCGTAGGGGGTGGCGATGGCCACCGCCACGATCAGGGCGGACACCAGCTTAAAGCCCTCGGTGGGCACGATCTTGGTGCTGATGGCCACGGCGATGATCAGCCGGTACAGCACCGCGCCCAGCACCACGCCGAACACCCGGCGGGCAATGGACCCCCGGCCCATCAGACTCTCGCCGATGACCAGGCTGGCCAGGGCCACGGTGACCATGCCGGTGCCCAGGTTGATGTCGCAGCTCTTGTTCAGCTGGCCGATGAGGCAGCCGGCCAGGCCGGTGAGGGAGTTGGCCAGGCACAGACCCACCGTGATGGTGAAGGCGGGGTTGATGGAGGAGGCCCGGACCATGTCCGCGTTGTCCCCCGTGGCCCGGATGGACAGGCCCAGCCGGGTGCGGAAAAAGGCGGCGATGAGCACACAGACCACCAGCAGGATAACGGCCAGCACAATAAGCTCATGCCACTTGGCCCACCAGTCTGCCGCGACGAGACCCTTGGCCAGGGAGAACAGGCTGTCGCTGCCATAGATGGACAGGTTGGAGGACCAGCCCATCACCGCCAGGTTCACCGTGTACAGACCGGTGTTGACGATGATGCCGGCCAGGATGCTCTCCACCCCCAGGCGGGTCTGGAGAAAGGCGGTGACAAAGCCGGAGCAGGCCCCGGCGGCCATGGCGGCGGGCAGGGCCAGCAGCGGGTGCCCGGCCAGGGTGACCGTGGCCCCCACGGCAAAGCCCAGGGTATAGCAGCCGTCGGTGGACAGGTCGGCGATGTTCAGAATGGAAAAGCTGATGAACAGGGCCAGGGCCACCAGGGAGTAGATGGCTCCCACCTCCAGGGCGGTCTGGAGGGCGGTGAGGGATAGCAGCATAACGTACCTCCTGTGAGAAGCGGGCGCTGCGGCACCCGCAGCGCCCGTTGCGCTCTCTTATTTTTTGAAATTACTCAAAGCTCTTGGCGGTGGTGATCTCCTCCACGCCGATACCCAGAGTGGCGAAGGCGGCCTTCACGTCGTCCAGGTCCAGACCGATGGCCTGGCAGGTCTCGGTGTTGATGGTGGCGGTCTCGTGGACCAGGACCACCACGGGGGTGGTGGCGGGGTCGGCACCGTTGACCAGCAGATCGGCCACCATGTCGGCGGTCTTGGCACCCAGGTCGTCATAGTCCACGCCGTAGCCGAAGAAGGCACCGTTCAGGGCGAAGGAGTCGGCACCGGTGTAGTGGGGGATCTTGGCGTCGTTCAGCTTTTCAAAGATGGCCAGCTCGGCGCTCATCACGGTGTTGTCAGTGGGGGTGAAGATGGCCTCTACCTTCTCGCCGATGAGGGAGTCCACTGCGGAGCTGACCTCGTCGGTGTTGGTGCCGGTCTTTTCCACATAGGCGATGTTGTGTGCATCCAGATAGGCCTTGGCCTCCTCAATGGGCTTCTTGGAGGAGTCCTCGGACTTGGAGTACAGCAGGCCCACCTTCTGGATGTCGGGGTTCACGGCCACCATCATATCGAAAATCATGTCGGTGTTCAGGGCATCGCTCACGCCGGTGATATTGCCGCCGGGGGCGTCCATGCTGCTTACCAGCTTGGCGGTAACGGGGTCAGACACGGCGGCAAAGATGATGGGGATGCCCTTCTCGGTGACCACCGACTGCATGACCTGGGCGGCGGGGGTGGCGATGGGGACCACCACGTCCACGCCGTCGTCCACCAGCTGGGCGGCGATCTGGTTCAGGGTGGTGCTGTCGCCCTGGCCGTTGAAGGTGTAGTCGGCGTAGTTAAAATTCACGCCCAGCTCCGCGCTCTTGGCATCCAGCTCCTGCTGTACCTTGCTCTCGATCTGGTCCAGGGAGGCGTGGTCCATAAATTTGACGATGCCCACCTTATACTCCTTCCCGTCCCCGGTCTGGCTTGCGCTCCCGGCGGAGCCGGAAGAGGAGACGGAACCGGCGGCGTTGTTTCCGCCGGAACAGGCGGCCAGAGACAGGGCCAGAGAAGCGGCCAGAGCGGCAGAGAGAACCTTTTTGATGATGTTTTTCATGGGGATTTCCTCCAATATTTTATTTGGCGGCAGATGATCGGGCCGTGCCACCGGCCCGGATTTCGGAGCATGGACTGAGTCGTTTTTTGAGGAAATAAAAAAACGGCTCCTTATCCCACCATGGGACAAGAGCCATACTCCTGCGATACCACCCAAATTGACGCTTTTGAAAGCGTCCGCTCGCTTCACGCGCCATCACGCGTGCCCGATGGATAACGGGTGGGGACCCGTCGGCATCTACTTAGTTTCCCGTTCAAGCCGCCCTCGAAAGGCCATTCGTCCGGCTGCGCCCCGCCCCGCTCTCACCACCCGGGACTCTCTGAAGGTTTGCTGTGCCGACTACTAATCTTTCTCACAGGTTTGTGCTGTTTGATTATGCTCATTATACCACCGCACCGCCGTTTGTCAACCCCCTTTCGCAAGATTTTTCGTAATAAGAAACAGGGGCGGCCCAAGGGCCGCCCCATAACTCCTAACTTCTAACTCCTAACTCATCCCTCGCCCAAAAGCGCCACCGCTCGGTCGATCACCTGACCGGCGGCATCCTCCTTGCCCATCAGGGGCAGTTCCTCCGCCCCCTGGCGGGTGATAACGGTGAGGATGTTGGTGTCCACGCCAAAGCCTGCGCCGGACACCTTCAGGTTGTTGGCACAGATCATGTCCACCTTTTTCTTCTCCAGCTTGGCCTGGCTGTTGGCCACCATGTCCCGGGTCTCCATGGAGAAGCCGCAGATCACCTGCCCCGGGCGGCGATGCTCCCCCAGCCAGGACAGGATGTCAACGGTGCGCTTGAGGGGGATGGACAGATCCCCCTCCTTTTTCTTGATCTTATCCCCGCTGTAGTCGCAGGGGGTGTAGTCGGCCACGGCAGCGGCCTTGAAGATAAAGTCGCTCTCCTCCGCCCGGGCAGACACCGCCTCAAACATGTCCTGGGCGGACACCACGTCCACCATCTTTACAAAGGGCACCCGTTCCAGTTGGGTGGGGCCGGAGATCAGGGTCACGTCCGCTCCCCGCTCCATGGCCCGGCGAGCGATGGCGTAGCCCATCTTGCCCGTGGAGTGGTTGGTGAGATAGCGCACCGGGTCCAGAGACTCCTGGGTGGGGCCTGCAGTGACCAGCACCCGCTTGCCCTTCAGGTCGTGGGGAAAGGCGATCTCCCTTAGGATATACTGGAGCAGGTCCTGGGGCTCCGGCAGCTTGCCCGCCCCCACTGCGCCGCAGGCCAGGCGGCCGGAGGCGGGGGCGATGACCTCCCAGCCATAGCGGCGCAGGATCTCCAGATTATCCTGGGTCACCGGATTCTCATACATATGGGTGTTCATCGCTGGGGCGATGAGCTTGGGACAGGTACAGGCCAGCACTGTGGTGGTGAGCATATCGTCGGCCAGACCGTGGGCCAGCTTGGCGCACACGTTGGCGGTGGCCGGGGCGATCATCACCAGGTCGGTGCGGTCTGCCAGGGCGATGTGCTCCACCTGGTGGACAAAGTTTCGGTCAAAGGTATCCACCATTACCTTGTTGCCTGTGAGCTGTTCAAAGGTCAAAGGGGCAATAAACTCCGTGGCATTCCGGGTCATCACCACCTCCACGCTGGCGTGGAGCTTCACCAGGGCGGAGGCCAGATAGGCGGCCTTATAGGCGGCAATGCCCCCGGTGATGCCCAACAGGACGGTCTTTCCCTTTAACATAAGCAGGTTCCTCCCAAAAAACGGGCCAAGGTTCCAAACAGACCGGCCCGCAGTGTTTTTTCCCATTATACCCGGTATTTTTCCCGGTGTAAAGCGGGGGTTTTCCACCGGGGTACGAAATTTGTGGAAAGCTTTGGGACATAAAGAACAGGCGGGTCTCCGAAGAGACCCGCCTGAAAGGCGACGATTCAGTCAGAAAGGACGGGTAAAATTACTCGTCGACCTCGATAACAACGCCGGAACCCACGGTGCGGCCACCCTCACGGATAGCGAAACGCAGGCCCTTCTCAATGGCGATGGGGGTGATCAGCTCCACCTTCATGTCGACGTTATCGCCGGGCATGCACATCTCGGTGCCCTCGGGCAGGGAGATGATGCCGGTCACGTCGGTGGTACGGAAGTAGAACTGGGGACGATAGTTGTTGAAGAAGG